>ERZ869936.568-NODE-568-length-33693-cov-7.855342_pt1 | contig 33693 bp, 25 predicted proteins | sample MGYA00520876_ERZ869936 | MGnify/ENA primary metagenome ERZ869936 (study PRJEB32218, sample SAMN09650985) | biofilter metagenome | isolation source: enrty point of leading RO module | place: Saudi Arabia: Thuwal, RO plant located on Red Sea | collected 2016-02-17 ... | reverse complement strand
TCGCTACCCGATTCGCAGCCAGTACAGAGTCGACAAGAGCGGCGAGCTGATCGAGTACTGAGGCGGCACGAGGCCCGCGGGGTCCACGGGCCGGGCGGCCGCGGGCCGCATCGCCGCGCCGCGGTGCGGAGCGGCGGCAGCCGCCACCCGGCCTCGCCGTTGCACGAGGCCGCAGTTGGCCTGTTGTCGGCGGCCGCTCGGGCTGTGGGGCCGCGAGGCTGCGATGCTGCCGCGCACGAGAATCCGGACGACGACAAAGGGGCACATCATGAACACGCTTTGTTCGACCTTACTGCGCGCTGCACTGCTGACGGTGGTCGGCGCATCGGCCGGTGCCGAGGTCATCGTCGGCGACACCAGCCTGCCCTGCGCCGACGACCCGGCCTGCATGAACCGCCTGCATCCCGACATCCCGATGGTGGCGCGGGCCGCGCCGGGCGAGCGCATCGTCTTCAACGGTCGCGACGCGTTCGACCTGACGCTGGACCCGGACGAGTACGCCAGCGCCGAGAACTCGCCGCGCGACGGGATTGGCATCGTCCATGCGCTGACCGGCCCCGTGCACATCGAGGGTGCCAGCGCCGGCGACGTGCTGGCCGTGACGATCGAGGCCTTCGAGCCGGCCGCGGTCGGTTGGACCTCGGCCAGCACCTTCGGCTTCGCCGGCGACCAGTTCGGCACGGAGAGCCGCTTCATCGTCTGGCGCATCAACGAGCGCTACGCCGTCAGCGATGCGCTGCCCGGCGTCCGTATACCGAACGCGAGCTTCCCCGGCGTCGTCACGACGCTGCCCGGCGACGAGCTGCTGGCGGAAGTGCTGGCACGGGAGAGCGCACTGGCGGCGGTCGGCGGCGCCGTGATGCAGCCCTACCCGGACGAGGCCACGCCGGGCGCCCTGTGCGGCACGGAAGGCAGCAAGCCGGCCGAGTGCCTGCGCACGATCCCGCCGCGCGAGCACGGCGGCAACCTCGACATCCGCTACATCACGACCGGGACGACGATTTACCTGCCCTGCTTCGTCGACGGCTGCGGCCTCGCGGTCGGCGACTTCCACTACGCGCAGGGCGACGGCGAGGTCGCCGGCACGGCGATCGAGATGGGCGGCCGGATGACCGTCACGGCCAGGATCGTCGACGAGCCGCCGGACCTGTCGCGCGGCCCGCACTACGAGGGACCCGCGCGGGTGCTGCGGATCCCGTCCGAGCGTTTCTACGCGGTGACCGGCTTCCCGCTGAAAGAGGCCGGCAGCGTGCCCGCCGACCTGGCCTACCTCGACTCGCCGAGGGTCGCCGGCCTGCGCAACCTGTCGGCGGACATCAATCTCGCAGCGCGCAATGCGCTGGCCGCGATGATCGACTACATCATGAGCGAGTACGGCTACGACCGGCCGCAGGCCTACATGATCGCGAGCATCGCCGTGGACCTGCGCATCGGCCAGCTGGTTGACGTGCCGAACGTCGGCGTGACGGCGATCCTGCCGCTCGACATTTTCGTCGGCCACGACTGAACAGCAGGCCGCTCGAGAATCGGCGCCGGCGCAGGCCGGCCGGCGACGCGGTCGTCAGCGCCGGCTGAAGCCCAGCCGCACGGTGAGCTGCAGCTGTCGCTCGGTCTTTTCTTCCGCGAGACCGAAGTAGGCCCAGGCGGGGCGCTCGCTGGTAATCTCCAGCCACTCGGCCGCGAATGTCACGTGTTCATTGAGCACGTAGCGCCAGGAGAGCGTCCACGCATGCCCGATCTCGCGGTTCTCGTCGAGCGGGATGCTGTCGCGCTCGGTGACCTCGAAATGGTCGTAGCGCAGCGAGACCCGCTGGCGGTCGAACGGGCGCGTCAGCAGCAGGAAGCGGCTCTCGAAGCCGACGTCGACCGCGTGGATGCCGTTCGTCTGGCGGCCCCACAGCGTGTAGCCGTCCAGCCACTGGCCGATCAGACCGACCTCGCCCGGCAGGCTCGCCTTGATGCCGAGCTGGTCGAAGCCCGTTTCCCAGGCGTACTGGCCGTCCTCGTAGCCGAACGGGTCGGTGCGGTTGTCGTAGTGCGTAAGCCGGACGAGCAGGCGCTGGTCCAGGCTCCACTCCGCGTCGAGGCTGTAGCCCCAGGTGTCGTCGATCTCGAGTATCGGCGTGATGAACGGGTCCTGCTCGTCGAACCACGCGCCGGGCTGGATCTGCGGCACGGGCGGCAGCGGCACGCCGTCGCCGATGCGCGACTGGCGGTCGTGCAGCGACCAGCCCTTCCATGCGATCAGGCCGCCGGCCGTGTCGTTGTTGTAGAACAGCGATGCATGCAGCGCGATGCGCTGACGGCCACCGAGTAGCGCGGGTCGCCGCTCGACGGCGAACTCGGCGCCGTAGGAGCGCAGCTCCTCGCCGACCCAGGTGTTGATCGCGGACGAACTCAGCGTGTACGGGCTGCTCCAGCCGGCGTCCGTGTTCTCGAGCGAGACGCGCGGGTAGAAGATGCCGGCCTTCAGCGTGTAGCGATTGGCGGATCGCGGGACCGGGCGCCACTCCAGGTAGGCCTCGGTCAGGTCGAGCGTGGAGCTGAAATCCTCGACGTAGAGTTCCGCGTTCAGTTTCGCGCTGACGGTGTCCGCCAGCCGGTACCCGTAGTCGACGAAGCCGCGGCTCAGCAGCACGCCGTCGTTGTCGGCATCGTAACGCAGCTTGCCGGCGGAGCCTTCGAGCCAGGACGGGTGACCGCTGGCGTCTACGTGGCTCAGGTCGAGCCCGGCGACGAGCCGGTAGCGGCCCGCCTCGTCCGCGTCGGCGGCTGCCGGGGCCAGCGCCACGGCGCCGAGCAGCGGCAGCAGTCGCCCGTTCAGTAGTCCGACCACTGCAGTGCCTCGCTGCCGGAATCGTGCGGCGGGCGCAGCTTCTTGTCGAGCGTGAAGCTGATGGCCGGCGTTGTCGCAGACACGACGCGGCTCAGATGCCGGTCGCGGATGCGCGGGCTCCAGATGCTGACGGTAGCGGCGCCCGCCTGCTCGTCGAGCTCGACGCGGAGACTGCCGTCGGCGCCCGTTACGCCGAACAGGTCGGTGTCGACTACGACGATGTAGCCCAGCATCCCGTCGTGGATGTTGCAGCCCAGCGTGACGATACCGTCGTGCGCAAACGTGACCGGGTCGTGCGGGTCGCCCTTGTACAGCGGCAGCACGAAGTTGTTCGGTTTCGAGAAGGAGTACACGTGGTGCGCGACGACGTCGCTGTTCGGGAATTCGACCGTCGCGCCCTTCTGCACGATGAGCAGGTGCGGCTCGAAGCGCTTGCCGCGCTGGTCCATCACGGCCGCAGCCGGCTCGGCTGCGGCGTCCCTGCCGGCCTGCATCACGTAAACGGCCACGCCGGGCACCGGCTCGTTGTCGGGTCCGGTTACCGTGACCTCGAGCGCGGCGGCGCACGCCGGCGCCGCCAGCGCCGCGAGTAGCGCCGCCGACAGCCAGGCGTAGATCGGTACTGCCGCCGTCCGCATGGTCGGGAAATCCCGGGAAATTCGCAGGATTCCAGTCTATTGGCCCGCCGCCGCGGCCAACCGTGACCCACCGCACATTACCCCGGGCCCGCCGGTCCTAACATGGGGCGGCTGCGTATTTCTGGTAACTGTGCACGGTATCGGGCGGGCGACGCAGAATGGGCAAACGCACCACCTTTCGCAGCAAGCTTCTGCTGCTGACGATCCTGCCGCTCGCGGTCGCGCAGGCCGTGACGCTGTATGCCGTCATGCGCACCGTCGAGCGCGACGTCCGCCAGCAGGCAAAGGAATCCCTGTCCATCGGCGCCCTCGTCGCCAACGAGTTCCTCGCCGCGCGCGCGGAGCAGCTGCGTACGAGCGTGGCGGTACTCGCCGCCGACTACGGCCTCAAGGAAGCGACCGCCACGGGCGACGAGGCCACGATCCGCTCCGTGCTCGAGAACCACAGCCGGCGCGTCGGCGCCGACGTCGCCGCGCTCTTTGACCTCGACGGTGCGCTGGTCGCGAGCACGCTCGACGAGTCGATGCGAACCCGCAGCGATCTCGTCCGCTTCATGGCGGACGCGAGCCGGCAGCGCAGCGAATCCACGACCCTGGTGGACGACACGGCCTACCACCTGTTCACGGTACCGCTGCGCGCGCCGCTGCCGATCGGCTGGGTCGTGCTCGGCTTCGAGATCGATACGGAACTGGCCGCGCGACTGTACGACCTGACCGGCCTCGACGTGTCGCTGCTGTATGCCGGCGGCACGGCCCCCACCGTGCTGAGCAGCCGCAGCGCATCGCCCGCGGACATCGACCTGCGCCGCCCGGCCGAAACCGTGTACATGGCCCAGGGCGAGGCGGACCAGTCACTGACGATCCAGACGCCGTTCGTTCGCGGCGGGGACGGGGTATTTGTCGTGCTGCAGCGCTCTGTGCGCGACGCGATGCAGCCATACGTGGAGGCGCGGCGCGGCCTGCTGGCCTTCGGCGCCGCGCTGCTCGCGGTCGTGGCTGTCGCGGTCGCGTGGTTCTCCACCAGCATCGCGAGCCCGCTGCGCACGCTGGGCGCCGCGGCCCGGCGCATGATCTCCGGCGACTACGGCACGCAGGTCACGCTGCGCTCGCGCGACGAGTTCGGCGAACTGGCGGACAGCTTCAACGCGATGCAGACCGCGATCGCGGAGCGCGAGCAGCGCATCTCGCACCAGGCGCTGCACGACCTGCTGACCGACCTGCCGAACCGCGCCAGCGTGCTGAAAGAGCTGACGCTGCGCATCGAGCAGGCGCGGACCAGCGATCGGCCGGTCGCGGTCCTGTCGATCAGCTTGGCGCGCATGGGCGAGATCTCGTCGACGCTCGGTCACGACGCGGCGGACGAACTGGTCAAGATGGCCGCGAAACACCTGCGTGCCAGCCTCGCCGAGGACGAGGTCCTGGGCCGCAGCGGCACCAACGAGTTCGTGCTCGTGCTGCCGGGCCAGGACAGCGACGACGCGCAGGGCTGCGTCGAACGCATCGACAAGCTGCTGGGCTCCGGCGTGACGCTCGGCCGGGTGGACATCATGCTGCAGACCGAGGTCGGCATCGCCGTGTTCCCCCGGCACGGCAAGAACGCGGACGACCTGCTGCGCTTCGCCTCGATCGCCCGCACCGAGGCAGAGAAAAGCAGCGAGCGCGTGCGCGTGTATCAGGCCGGGCGCAAGGACGAGTTCGTGCGCCGGCTGCGCATCGTCAACGACCTGCCGTCGGCGCTGCGCCGCGGCGAGATCGAGGTCTACCTGCAGCCGAAGGTTGCACTTCCCGGCGGCGAGGCCTGCGGTGCCGAGGCGCTGGTGCGCTGGCAGCACCCGGAACTCGGCAACCTGCGGCCGGACGATTTTATTCCCGCGGCGGAGCAGTCCGGCACGATCGTGCTGCTTACCCGGCACGTGCTGAGCGAGGCGGTGCGCCACTGCTGTGCGCTGGAGAAGACTGGTCACACGCTGCAGATCTCGGTGAACCTCGCCACGCGCGACCTGCTGGACGAGTACCTGCCCTACCACGTCATGCAGACCCTGAAGGACCATCGCCTGCCGGCCGAGCGGCTGACGCTCGAGGTCACGGAAAGCTCGATCATGGAAGACGTGCGGCGCACGGTCATCGTGCTCGAACTGCTGCGCGACCTCGGCGCGAAGATCTCCATGGACGACTTCGGCACCGGGCATTCGTCGCTCGCGCAGCTCAGAAACATCCCGCTCGACGAGCTGAAGATCGACAAATCATTCGTCATGACGCTCTGCGAGGACGCGCACAACGACGCGATCGTGCGCACGACGATCGAGCTCGCGCACGGGATGGGCCTGAGCGTCGTCGCCGAGGGCGTCGAGGACGAGGCCGCGCTGCGGCGGATCGCGGCGCTCGGCTGCGAACAGGCGCAGGGGTATTTCCTGAGCAAGCCGCTCGCCGCGGCAGAGCTGGTGCTGTGGCTGCAGCGCTACGAGCCCCGGCCGTGGGCCGACCGGCGCGGCACTCTGCGGGCTCTCTCCGGGCCGCAAGCCGTGCCGGAGTAGCGGGCGGCCGTTGCTGCGTCTTTGCCGCGCACTTCAGCGCGGAGTCCGGCTGCTATATTCTCGGCGCTTTGTCGCAGCTCCCGGCGCGCGCCGGCGGCGCAAGCAACCGGCGCCTGCCGGCTGTGCCTGCGCGGCGGTCGCGTTGCCGAACCGGTCTGCACTGCCCCGACGAGGAAGAGATTGCCCGTGATCCGTACCGTTACCGACCCCGATGAATGCAGGAAACTGTGGGACGCGCTGTCGCCCGGGCGCGATCCGTGGGACGACTGGGATCTCGTGCACGCATTTCACGACCCGGACAAGCACAGTTTTGAGTTCCTCGTGCACGAAGGCGATGGCGGACAGCCCGACGGGCTGATCCCGCTCGTAAGGGACGGAAAGGAAAACCGCCACATGCTGATGGGCGGCAGCTATCCCGACGGGCGCGTGCTGTGGCTGGAGTACCGCGACTTCCCGGCGTTCTTCGAACGGCTGCCGGAAACCACGGTGTTCTTCGACCTGCGCGGCAGCTGGGTCAGCGGGCTGCTCGAGGCACACCCGCGGTTCGCGGCGCACTTCACGGACCAGGACCAGCGTTATTACCTCGTGCCGGCGGAGTTCGAGTATGACTTCCTGAAGCACATCGACACGTTCGCGCCGGACAAGAAGCAGAAATTCCTGTACGACCTGCGCCACATCCGCAAGCGCGAGCCGAAACTGCACTGGAGCACGGACAACGAGGCCGAGCTGTTCATACGGCTGGTCAACGACAACTTCGGCGCGGAGTCCGACTACGTCGATCCTGACAACGCGAACGAGCTGCGGCGGATCGTGGCCGAACTGGCGGACAGCGGGCGCCTGCGCACGCTGACGATCGAGGTCGACGGCGCGATGCACGCCGCGTCGCTGTCCCTGCTGCACAACAAAAGGATGGTCGCGCTGTACGCGTCCAGCAACAACGACTACAACAACCTCGGCAAGCTGCTGAACTTCGAAACTATCCAGGAGGCCTGCCGCCTGCGCGTCGACGAGATCAGCTTCATGACCGGCATGCAGTGGAAGGCCAACTGGAAGATGAAGGCAGAGACCTGCCTGACTTTCCGCAAGCCTCCGGGCCCTTGGGCGAGCCCGGAGGCTCCGGTCACCACATCATGACGCTGAAGTCGCCGCGCCGGTTCTGCCAGTACAGGCGGACGCGCAGGATGTAGGTGCGGCCGGCGAACAGGCGCTCCTCGAAGTGCGCGTTCAGGCGGGTACCACTGTCGTCGTCGCCGGCGCGGTAGCGCGGCTGCCCGTCGATCTCCTCGAACAGCACCATGACGGTGTCGGAGAAACCGAAGGTCGCGAAGTCGTACCAGCGGGTCGCATCGGGGCGCACGTAGAAGTTGAGCTGCTCACCGGGGTCGAGGCTCGCGCGCACGGAGCGATAGGGCTTCAGTTCCTTGTAATCGTTCGGCGCGAGAGGCGGGTAGAAGTGCTTCGCCCACTGCTTGTCCTTCGCGGACAGGCCGGGCGCGGGCACGAGCGGCTGCGTGCGGAACTGTGACGGCTCGAGGATCATGCCGGCCTCGAACGGGTAGTGCATGATCGAATCCTTGTCCCAGTCCGAGCCGCTGACCTCGGACTGCGGCAGCTTGCGCAGGATGTTCCAGTGGGTCGTGGCGCGGTCCCAGTTGTTCGGTGGCGCGGCGAGCGCCGCGTACACGGCCTCCTCGTCCCAGACGATGCCGGCGTTCGGGTTCTGGTGCTCGTGCGGGAAGCCGAGCGTGTGACCGATCTCGTGGATCGCCGTGTCGATCTCGTTAGCGATGTTCCAGCCGAAGTTCATCGTGCGGTCGTTGACGCCCTGGTCGAGCACGTCGCGGCCGACGTAGGACCAGGCGCCGTCGCCGCGCTGAAAGCCGATGCGGATCTCGGCTTCGTGCGGCGTGTCCACTTCCGAGAACTCGAGCCCGAGGCCCACCGACTTCCAGCGCCGGAAGGCCTCGCGCACGACGTCGCGCTCGGTCGAGGTACCGCGCCAGCCGCTGTTCGTGAAGAAGTAGTAGTGCAGGTGCGTGCCGTTGACCCACTTGCGGTCGGAGATGCGTATCAGCCGCGCGCGGCCGGAGTTGCCGAGCGCCTCGAGCGGGCGCTCCGGCAGTTCGGGCAGCGTGCAGTAGTTGTGCGGCTTGCGGCTGCGGGACTGGCTCGCGCCCGTGCGCGTCTTCTTCGCCGTCGGTTTCTTCGCGGCTTTGCTACGCCCCGCCGACTTCTTGCCGGTCGATTTTTTCTTGCCTGTCGATTTCTTCTTGTAAGCGGCCATGGCGGGCTCCCGGCGCGGCGTGCGTGGCTCCTGAATCGAGTCTAGTATCTGGGCGGGGAATCGCAAATGTTGCGAGATCGGCGAGTCATGCGGCCGGTTTGCTGCTGCCCCGGCGTCCGCCCGGCTTTGCAGCACCGCAGCGGCGACACGCGCACGGGGCGCGGCTGAGCCGACCACGTATTGCCCCGCCTGCGGCAATCTGCTTATCTCGTCCAGGTGCAATAACTCGAACAACAACGCTGCCCGGGGGCTGCCGCCATGATGAACGCGTCTCACCGCTGGTCGATCTGCATCCTTGCTCTCGTCCTCGCCGGCTGCGGCAAGCCCGCCGAGGTCGTCTACGACGACGCCGCGCTGGCCGACGAAGCGCAGACGGCGAACTGGCTCGCCTACGGCCGCACGCACAGCGAGCGCCGCTTCAGCCCGTCGGACGAGATCAATACCGGCAACGTCGCCGGCCTCAAGGTCGACTGGTTCCTCGATCTGCCCGGTGACGTCGGGCTGGTGTCCACGCCGCTGGTCATCGACGGCGTCCTGTACTTCACCGGCACGATGAACGTCATCCGCGCGGTCGATGCCACCACCGGCAAGCTGCTGTGGGAATACGACCCGCAGGTCGCGAAGGAGATACAGGGCAAGCGCCGCACCGGCTGGAAACACAACCGCGGCATTTCGTTCTACGAGGGCCGGCTGTTCGGCGCGACCTGGGACGGTCGACTGTTCGCTCTCGATGCAAAGACCGGCAAGGAGCTCTGGATAGTCCGCACCTTCGGCATGGAGGAAGCGCTGTACATCACCGGCGCGCCGAAGGCCTTCCGGGGCAAGGTCCTGATCGGCAACGGCGGCACCGAGAGCGGGCCGACGCGCGGCTGGGTCGCGGCCTACGACGCCGCGACCGGCGAGGAGGCGTGGAAGTTCCACATCGTCCCCGGCAACCCGGCGGACGGCTTCGAGAACGAGGCCATGGCGATGGCCGCGAAGACCTGGACCGGCGAGTGGTGGAAACACGGCGGCGGCGGCAACGCCTGGCACGGCTTCACTTACGACCCGGAGTTCAACGCCATGTACATCGGCACCGGCAACGGCTCGCCGTGGAACCGCAAGATCCGCAGCCCGGGCGGCGGCGACAACCTGTTCCTCTGTTCCATCGTCGCGCTCGACGCGGACACCGGCGAGTACCGCTGGCACTACCAGACGACGCCGGGCGAGACCTGGGACTACAACTCGAACATGGACATCGTGCTGGCGGACCTGCAACTCGCCGACGACGAGCCGCCGATCAAGGCGATCCTGCACGCGCCGAAGAACGGCTTCTTCTACGTCATCGATCGCGCGACCGGCCGGCTCGTCTCGGCCGAGGCCTACGTCGAGACCACCTGGGCGACGCACATCGATATCGAGACCGGCCGGCCCGTCGAGGTGGCGGGCGCGCGCTACGAAGTCGATACCGCCTATATCACGCCGAATGCCTACGGCGGGCACAGCTGGCACGCGATGGCCTACAGCCCGCAGACCGGCCTCGCCTATATCCCGGCGCAGCACTACGCGACCAACTACTCGGACCTCGGCTTCGACATCGACGGGTTCCGGATGGAGCCGTTCGTCGGCGGCTTCGGCGTCAACCCGCTGCCGGCCGACCCGCCGCGCGACTACCCGGCGTCGGTGATCGCGTGGGACCCGGTCGCGCAGAAAGCCGCCTGGCAGATCCCGCAGGCGAGCGGCCCGAACGGCGGCACGCTGGCGACGGCGGGAAACCTGCTGTTCCAGGGCCGGGCGGACGGGCACTTCGTCGCCTACGACGCGACGACCGGCGAGGAGCTGTGGAATTTCAACGCGGGACTCGGCATGACCGCGCCGCCCATCACCTACGAGCTGGGCGGCCGGCAGTACGTCGCGATCCTGGTCGGCTGGGGCGGCGGCGCCGCCGGCATCGGCTCGCTGTTCAGCTCGGACACGGTCAGCGGGCGCCACCTCGGCTGGGACTACGGCAAGCACATGCGCCGGCTCGTTGCGTTTTCGCTCGATGGCGCGGCCGACATGCCGGCCCAGCCGCCGCCCTATTTCGCAAAGCCGATCGAGGCGCCGGAGTTCGCCGTCGATGCGGACATGGTCGCGCAGGGCGCGCTCGAGTTCGGCGCCTGCCTGGCCTGCCACGGGCTCGACGCGATGGCGGCGGGTATGGCGCCCGACTTGCGCGCCTCGGCGGTGCCGCTCGAGGCGGCGAGCTTCGCGGCGGTCGTGCGGGACGGCGCGCTGGTCACGCGGGGCATGCCGGGGACGCCGGGGATGACCGACGCGCAGCTCGAGGCATTACGGCACTACATCCGGCAGCGGGCGCGGGAGACGCTCTGAAGATTCGCGAGCTGCGGCGATTTCCGGTTCAAGCCCGGTATCCGGGCGGGAAATCGCAGGGATCACCGCCGGGGGCGGCGCCTGGCCACGTGCCGCGCCGGCGCCGCGGCGCCCGCCGCTCGCGAGGTACTTTGCTCAGGCAAGAATGCGGTGTCGCGCCTACCGTGCCTGTCGTCACTGCTCCACGACAAACTTCGTCCACTGCACCTCGTTGATCCGCCGGTCGATCGTCGGGTCGTAGAGCGCGTTGTCGGTGCCGAAGTAGGTGCCGTCGCTGCCGACCCAGTAGTACTTGCTGCCGGCCTGGACGTTGTAGTGCTCGCCGGTCTCGTGGTTGCCGATCAGCGTGCGCTCGCCGATCGCGTTTATCGTGCGCGTGTGCCCGGCGCTGTTGATGTCGTCGCGTTTCAGGTAACCCGCGTGGCTGATGTCGAGGATCTCGCTGTAGGTCTGGCCCACGGAGCGGGCGGTATTGCCGGCCGCCTCGATGGCGGCCATGCGCTCTCGGTGTGCCGCCCGGCTCGACTCCATCATCGTGCGCGCGAAAGACTCGTTCTCGCGGATCTGTCCCTGCAGCTGGCCGTTCATGCGGCGCTGCCAGTCCGGGTTGATGCGGGTGTTGCCGACCGCGTAGAGGTAGTCCCGCTTCGCTTCGTCGAACGCCTCGGCCGGCGCTTCCATGCTGGTCGACTGCAGGATCCAGCTCAGGTGCGACGGCTGCTCGAAAACGGCCTGCACGAGCGTGACGAAGGTCATGTTGCCATTGCCGTCTTCCCAGTCCGAGCCGAGCGCGCGCCACTGTCGCCGGCTGCCGGTCTGCACCATGCCTTCGCCGAAGCGCATCCAGAATCCCTCGACCTCGGGGATGGGATAGGAGCGGAGCAGCCGGCCACCCTGAGACGCGAACGCCGGCTTGACGTGCTGCTCGAGGATTTGCTCGAGCGGGACGACCGGCGAAAGCTGCTGGCCGCTCTGCATGATGGTCTGCTGCATGAACGGGTCCGGTGACCAGGCGAAGCGGTCGGTCTGGGTCCGGTAGACCGTGATGCCGCCCGGGCCGGACATGAACACCGGGCCCTGTTGCGATTCGTCGACGCGCCAGTCCGCCGGAATCGGCGCTATCGCCTGCACCATGCCGTTGTCCCGGTCGCGGATCTCGTGGTAGCGGATTTCCGTGGCGCGAACCTCGTTTTGACCAAACAGACAGATCGGGAGCGCTGCGAACAGCAACCAGCCTGGTCTCATGGTGAGCCTCCGTTCGTGGCGTGCGGATACGTGAACGGCGAGTCTATCCTGACCGCGTAACGGCGGTGAAGCTGTGCTCGCCGCCGGGCGTTCTCAAGGAACGGAGAATGCGTCTTTGCCGGTCGACGGCGAACGGCGGCAGACGGCCGTGGCGACGCCTGGATGATTCAGCCGGGCGCCCCGGCGACGGCATCGGCGGGCTCGGCCTGTTCCTGCATCGGCAAGGTCACGCGGACGCGCGTTCCGCGGTGTTCGGTGCTCTCGAGCGCAAGTCGACCGCCCAGTTCCTCGACCAGCCGCGCGACCGTCGGCAGGCCGAGCCCGGATCCCGTGATGCGCGTCGTGAACAGCGGCTGCATCGCACGCGCGAGTGTTTCGGGTGCCATGCCGCAGCCGTCGTCCTGCACCTCGAGCTGTACCTCGCTGATCGCATCGCCATCGCCGAGGCGCGCCGCCCGTATCCACAGGTTGCCGTGGGCCCCGACGGCCTCGCGGGCGTTGACCACGAGATTGATCAGTATCTGGTCGACCTGGCCGAGCCGCGCGTAGACGAACAGGCGGCCGCGTTCCGCCTCCACATGCACGCGGATCCGTTGTCCGCAGAGGGCTTCGATCAACGGCGTCGTGCAGTGCAGGTGATCGCCGAGGTCCAGCCATTGCGCCGGTTCGGCCTGCGGCACACCGAACTGCATCAGGCTCCGGGTCAGCATCACGGTCTTGTCGAGTACCGTGGCTATCGCGGCAAGCTCCTCGGCCTCGGGCGGCGCGAGCCGATCGCTCCTGCGCAGCAGCTCGCAGCGCAGCGATGCGGCGACCAGCATGTTGCCGAGATCGTGGGCAATGCCCCCGGTCAGGTCGGCCTGGGCTTTCAGGCGCTCGACCTCGGCGATGCGCCCGACCAGCCTGGCATTCTCGATGGCGATGGCGACCTGGTTCGCGGCGATCTCGAGGACGCGCTGGTCGGCCGGCCGGTACGCATGCTTCCGCTTGGACTCGACGTTGACGACGCCGATGACCTGCTCGTTCGACCACATCGGCACGCACAGCTCCGACGCGATTTCGGCCTGGGAATCGAGATAGCGGTCGTCTTCGGCGACGTCGTTGAGCAGCACGCTCTGCCCGTGCTTCGCCACCCAGCCCGTTACGTGTTTGCCTACCCTGAGGTCGAGCGAATCGAGATAGGCCTTGTCGCTCTTGACGACGCTGTCACCCAGGCCGCGATCGCTGACCGCGAAGGTGCTGAGGCGATCGCCGTCGACGAGATAGACGGCGGCGAAGTCGTGATGCACGACCTCGCACAGCAGCGTGATGACGTTCTGTGCCAGCACTTCGGGGTCCCGCAGCCGATGCAGGTAGAGACTCGCGCGATGCAGCACCTCGAGCTCGCGGCCAGGTTCGTGAACGTCGGCCACCCCGTCCGTCGCCTGCTCGTTTCGCTCCGTCATCCCGCCTCCTGAGGCAGCCTGTCTGTTCGATTCTGGCAGGCTACGCGGGCGCCGGCAAAAAGGAGACTGGCGAGGCCGGCAGCGACTGCGGTATCGCCACGGGCGGGTCGAACGCGGCGGTTAGACGCCGGCAAGGATCAACGGGGCCGCGGCGATGTTCGCCCGCGACGCGGGCTTGCGGTCCCGGTCGCTGAATCGCGATATCGACCGGCGAACGGGACCGGCGCCGGCTGGCCAGGCACAGCTTGCTCCCCCTCGCTGGCGACTCGCAGTCTACGCTTGATGCAGGCTAGAACCCGTAGCCGACCGGCCCGTGCCCCGGCACGCTGACGTAGCCCTGCGTGTTGTCCGCGTTGGAGTTGCCGGCGCTGAAGCGCGTCGACCAGAAATTGTCGCCGCTGCCGCCCTGGCCGCGGTAGGCGTTCTGCGCAGCGGCCATGAACAGGTTCACGGTGGGCATCGGGTTACCGACGTAACCGGCGTTGCCCTGTGCGTCAAGCCAGTAGGCACCCATTTGTATCGGCGCGCCGAGCATGTAGCTCCAGATCAGCCACTCCGACTGCGGCAGGTGGCGGCCGTTGACGTAAACGTTCGTATTGCCGCCGGACACGTTCGGGTCAATCTCGCCGAACTCGTGCCCGGGGTACATGAAGCCGTAGGCCTGGTAGCCGACGACGCCGTAGAGGCCGCTCGTCGCGTCATACCAGTAGTTCCCGGGCAGCGGCTCGACACCGTAAGCCTGCGCCAGCCCGGCGATTTGTTCCGTGCTCAGTGCCCGGCCGTTGATGACGACGTCGCTCGGAGTGCCGGTTGCGGTAGCGGACGCGGAGCCCGAGACAGACCCGGATGCCGTCGTTGAAGCAGCCCCGGCCGAGGCTGCGGCCTCCGCCTCCACCCGGTCGAAGCGCAGGCTGTCCATGACCTCGCCGGGAAAATCGGGCGCCATCAGGTCCATGAACAGCGTGCGGCCCTGCAGGCGGGCGCGGAATTCGATGCTCATGACGGCGTCGCTCATGGAGCCGGCGAGAATCCCGTCGGCGTCCTCTGCCGCGATCGGCACCCGGTCGCCGTCTATCGCCAGCGTGCCGGAGTACCTGCCGTCGTCGCCGGCTTGCAGCGTAAGCGTGGCGCCGGTGCCGGCGGGGTCGGTGTAAGTGCCCGCGAAGTCGCTGGCGTGCGCGGTGCTCGCGCCGAGCGTGAACGCGAGCGCTGTAATCGCTGGTCTCAGCATGCTGGTCACCTGCAACGGTCTGGCGGGTCGACACGACAAGTCTAGGTCATTTTCGAGAGGCGCGAGGTGGTCGCGTGGTGCCGCGACTCAGGACAGCGAGGCGTGCCGGTTACCGCCATCGGCGAGCATTCCGGGACCGGTCCGACCAGGTCTGCGGGCAATCCACAGGCCCGAACCATGCTCGCAGGCCGCAAGGCATAGCGATCGCGTTGCCATCGCGCGGCCGCCGGCACTCTGTCGCCCGGCTCGGCCGCCGCAGGTATCCTTGGCCACATGCCCTCCAAGCCCAGACGGCCGGCAAAGACCCAGCGCGACTACCGCTGGGCCGACTACGACGACGAAGACCTGCTCGGCCTGCGCTTCAGCAGTCTCGGCCTGACGCTGCGCGGCAGCGGGCTCTGGGACGACGTCGAGCACCTGTACGACGAGCTCGAACGCCGGGGCCTGCGTTTCCGGCCGCACGTGTGGCTGTCCACCGAGTGGTTCTCGCCGGACCGCATCCCGGGCCTCGCGATCCCGTTCTACCTCGCGCACCCGCGCCTGCGGCAGCTCGAACGGCGCATGCTCGGCGAGGTCGAGGGCGGCGCGCGCAAGTGGCGGCGGCGCATCCTGCGCCACGAATGCGGACATGCCATCGACAATGCCTACCGGATCAGGAGGCGCGCCGACTTCAGGCGCGTGTTCGGCCGCGCCTCGGCGCCCTACCCCGACGACTACTCGCCGCGGCCGACCAGTGACCGGCACGTGCTGCACCTCGGCCACTGGTACGCGCAAAGCCACCCGACCGAGGATTTCGCCGAGACCTTCGCCGTGTGGCTGCAGCCGAAGGCGCGCTGGCGGCGCGACTACGCGGGCTGGCCGGCGCTCCGGAAACTGGAGTACGTCGACGCGCTGATGGACGAGATCGCGAGCGAGAAGCCGAAGGTGACGAAGCGGACCGTGATCGAGCCGCTGCGGGAGCTGTCGCAGACGCTCGGCGAACACTACGAGCAGAAGCTGGAACGCTACGGCGGCGAGGACCGCCGCTACGACCGTTGGATGGCGCGCGTCTTCGTGCCGCGCGCGAAGCGCCCGCGCGGCACGGCGGCCAGCCGCTTCGTGCGCGAGATCGAACCGCAGCTCAGGCGCCTGCTGGAGCGACGCGCCCGCCTGCACCCGTATTACCTGGACCACGCGATCACGCTCGTCCGGCGCCGCGCGCGCAAGCTCGACCTCGTGCTGCGCAGCTCGCGCCGCGAGGCGAAGCGCCCGGTCGTGCGCCTGCACGAACGGATCGTGCTCGATATCCTGAAGCGCAACCGGGAGAACTACGCGCTGTGAAACGCTACCGCATCCTGCTGATGACGCACGAGCAGCTGGTCCCTCCGGACGATATCGAGGGACTCACGGAGGAGCAGATCGACGTGTTCCGCAGCGAGTACAACGTGTACTCGACGCTGTACAACCTCGGGCACGACGTGCGCAAGGTCGGCATTCACGACCGGCTGTCCGAGCTGCGCGCAATCGTCAAGGAATGGCAGCCGCACGTCGCGTTCAACATGCTGCAGGAGTTCTCTGGCATTACGGCGTATGACCAGCACGTCATCGCGTACCTCGAGCTGCTCAGGCAGCAGTACACCGGCTGCAACCCGCGCGGGCTGATGCTGTCGCGCGACAAGGTGCTGACGAAGCAGATCCTGGCCTGGCACCGGATCCCGACCCCGGCGTTTCACCTGTTCCCGTTCGGGGTCGCGTTCAAGGAGCCGAAGAAGGGCAAGCTCGAGTTCCCGCTGTTCGTGAAGTCGGCGACCGAGGATGCGTCGCTCGGGATCTCGCAGGCGTCGATTGTCGAGGACATGCAGCAGCTGCGCGAGCGGGTCGAGTTCATCCACGAGCACGTGGAGAGCGATGCGCTGGTGGAGGAGTACATCGACGGGCGGGAGCTGTACATCGGCGTGCTGGGCAACCAGCGGCTGACGACGCTGCCGACCTGGGAAATCGACTTCGGGACGCTGGCGGAGAAGAGCGCGGGAATCGCGACGCGCCGGGTGAAGTGGGACCGGAAGTACCAGAAGAAGCACGGGATCAGGACGGGGCTGGCGGAGGGCCTGTCGAAGGCCGACCAGGACCGGCTGGCCAGGCTGGCGAAGCGGATTTACCGGGCGCTGCACATGAGCGGGTTCGCGCGTATGGACCTGCGGATGCGCGAGGACGGGAAGGTGTTTTTGCTGGAGGCCAACGCCAACCCGGACCTTACGCTAGGGGAGGACTTCGCGGAGTCGGCGGCGGCGGTGGGAATCGATTACGACAAGCTGGTGTCGCGCATCGTCGGCCTCGGCATCTCCTACATGCCCGAGTGGCGGCTCTACGAATGAGCCCGCGCGTGCCCCGCTACCGGCGCGCGCCGGTGAGTGAACTCAAGGGTTCGAGAAGTAGCGCGTAAAGCCGAGCGTCCACGCGCGATCCACGATGTTCACCTGGTCCGGACGAACCATCGTGAACCACGAGCCGGACACGGTGTACTTCTCGCTCAGCAGGTAGTCGAAGCCGATACCGGCATTGATCCAGTTGTGCTTGATCGTCCGGTCGTGGAAGTACCATTCCTCGTTATCGAAATTCGAGAGGTCGAAGTCGTCCGGGAAACTCAGACCCTTCGTGCCGTGCTTGACCGAGACGAGGATTTTCGGTGCGAACCTGCTGGTCAGGAAATAGCCTGCGGTCAGGTTGCCCAGCCAGTGGCTGACGTCGTGACCCAGGGATTTCTCCGTGAACACGTAGGTGACGTCGCCGTTCAGGTACCAGTCGTCGAAGTACGGGGTGAACGACCACGCCACGCCGACCGGCACGTGCCACAGGTTTCGGCCGATGGCGGCGTGCCCGTAGAAGGGGTAGTCGTCGACCGGCGTGCCGTAGGACAGGAACGGCGACAGCTTCAGCCGGTCACCGTCCAGCTCGTAGCTGGCCCCGACGTACAGGTCCTGCCAGCCGCCGTGGTAACTGCCGTCGTCGACGACGCGCAGGTCTGGCGGCGAGTAATCCTGGAAGTCGAGTACCGCGTTGTGCGGCAGAGCGCCCGTGTGGCGTTTGCGAATGTAAGGCAGGCGGCCGAACACGCTCAGCTTGTCGGTCAGCGAGTAGCTGCCGGAGAGCATGTAGACATGCGCGTCCGTATTGCCGATGTCGATATCGCCTGCCGAGGAATCGAATGCGCCGGTGCGGATGTACTGGTACTCGACCGTGAGCGAGGCGTCGCCCTTCCCGGCGAGCGCCGCTTCTGCGGCCAGCACGACTGCCAGGAGCCCTGGCAGCGCGGCGACCAGGAGCTTTCGCTTGGACACGTGGCTGCGCAAGTGGCGGATGCCGGTCAGGCGGATTTCAGCACGCGGTGGATCGCCTTCAGGTAGTGCTTGATCTCGTGCTTCGTCGGGACCATGACGTATTGGAAGCGTTTCCTCGCCTCGCTTTCGTCGACGCCCTCCACGGCGATCGGCAGGTACGTGGCATGCGACAACAGCGTGATCGATTCGAAGTCGTCGTAGTCGTGGTACTGGCCGATGACGACGTCGAACTGGCCGCGCTCCGACAGGCGGACGAGATCGGTGACGGATTCGGCGACCGTGACATTATGTCCGGCCTTCTGGAGCTGCGCGGCGAGCTCTTCCGTGTTGCCGGTGCCGCCGTAGACCAGCAGGTTGCCGGGCAGCGGCGCGGTGTACTCGCGGTAGGCAACGCCCTTACCGATCCGGTAGAGGCTTTCGCCGCAGCCCATCGCGTCGGGGCCGAAGGACAGGCAGACGAAGGCGATCATGACTGGTTTCACACGCATAGCCGTACTCCCGTTCCTATGCGCAACGTCGCGTACGTCTAGATTTAGCACATAATTTTTGCCCCGACTACAAGGCGCGAAGCCTTGCTACCGGGCCCGGGGCGCGTCCTGCAGTTCCGGCAGGTGCACGCCGTAGCGCCCGAGCGTCTGCGGGACCCGTTCCCGGAACTCCCGCTGCCGCTGCTCTACGTGGTCGATGACCTCCTCGTAGCGCGGGTCGCCGTGGAACTTCTTCGTGCAGCTGGCATCCCGGACGAGGTAGAGGGCGGGCAGCCGCGGGCTCTGCATGATGCGCCGGTAGTACTCGATGGCTTCCTCGTTACGGCCAAGGGTACTCAGGCCACAGGCATGCACGAACGGCCGCCACCAGTTGGGGCTGGCCGTGTGCGGGCGTTCGTCGATCCATTCCGTCATCAACGCGAGCGACTCCTCGCTGTGACCGACCGCTGCCTTGGCCGCGGCCCAGGTCAGGAAGGCCTCCATGTCCCAGACCTGGCGGGTTTCCGGCCAGTTGAAGTTGAGCACGTCGACGCGCTCGAGCTGCCACAGCGCGAGTTCCGGTCGGCCTACGACGTTGTACGCGAAGGCGAGCAGGTAGCGCAGCACGAGATTGTCCGGCTCGTCGAACAGGCGGTCCTCGGCCGTATCGATGAATTCCTCGTAGCGGCCCATCTTCAGCACCAGGCCCGGCGATGGCTCCGGATCGAGGCGCCGGGCGGTCGCAAAGTCGCCGATGTCGATGAACAGCTCGGCCAGCGCCCAGGCGTAGACCGGGTTCCCGGGGTCCTTGTCCCTGGCACGGACCAGCCACGCGATGCTTTCGTCGGTATAGCCGACGAGGTCGAGCAACCGCGCAATGACGCGATAGCTTTCGGCGCTGTCGAAGCGCTGCTGAATTCGCCCGGCGAGGTCGCGAACTTCGTCGACGCGCGCTTCGTTGCCGAGGAAGTTGCCGAGGTCGGCATAGCGCGACAGCGAGGCCGGGTCGAGTTCGAGCGCCCGCTCGAGCAGGATTTCGGCCTCGGCGATGTGCCCCTGTACCCAGTACCAGTAACCCAGCGCGCCGACTGCCTCAACGTTGCTCGGGTTGAGAGCAACGGCCTGCTGCCACGCGCTGCCGGCGCCCGCGACGCCGTTGAGCCAGCGGTAGCGGCCGAGGACCTCCTGTACCTCGGACAGCCCGGGGTCGAGCTCGACGGCGCGTTCCACGGCGTAGCCGGCGGCGGCCGTATCGCCGCTGACCATCAGTACGCGGGCGAGGCCCGCCTGGATCTTCGCGGAATCCGGGTCGGCGGCGGCCGCGTTGCGGTACCAGCGCAGGGCGTCGGCCAGCACCTCGCTGTCGACCTCGGCGCGTTCGCGCAGCTGCAGCTCGAAGTGGCGTGCCAGCAGCATCAGCTCGTCGGCGGAGAAGCCGGGTACGAAGATGGTGTCCGTGTGGACGTCGCTCGACGGTGCCATGCGCCTTGCGACCTCCCGGCTGACCTCGTGGTGCACGCTGTCCAGCTCGGCCAGGCTTACGTCGAACGAGGCCGACCATTCGTGGGTGCTGCGGCCGGTTTCGATCAGCTGGGCGACGATGCGGAACTGGTTCGTGTCCAGTTCGCGGACGCTGCCCTCAAGCACGTAGTCGGCGTTCAGCGCCTCGGCGATCGCCGCGACGTCCTGCTCGCCGTCCGAGTAGGCGAACGAGGAGGTGCGCGCGATGACGCTGATGTCCGGGTGGTGGGCGAGCGAGTTCAGGATGTCCTCGGCCAGGCCGTCGCCGATGTACTGCAGCTTGCCGCCGGCACCCAGGTCGTGGAAACGCAGCACGGCAACAGAGGGGTGGCGGTCGGCGGACAGCCAGTAGACGCCGGCGGCCAGCAATGCCAGTGCCAGTACAGCGGCCGGGACGATGATTCGAAACAACGCTGTCGCGCGCCGTACTTCGACCGCGGCGTCCGGCGCCGCAACCGTGGTAACGACAGCGTCGAAGCGGTAGCCACGGCGCGGGACGGTGCGGACGAGGGTCCGGTCGGCGTCGTGCAGCGCTTTCCGGATGTCGACCAGGCACTGGGCAAGCGAGTCGTCGGTGACGGCCTTGCGCCCCCACACCTTCGCGTTGAGCTCGTCCTTGCTGACCAGGCGGCCGTGGTTCTCGACCAGGACCTGCAGGACCTGCAGCGACTGGGCGCGCAGCTCCACGGCGTCGCCGCGCTCGGTGAGCTCGCCACGGGCCGTGTCCAGGGCGAAATCGCCGAAGCTGTAGACCGGTTTGTCGTCGGAGCCCGTCATTGCTTCGTTCTTCTCGGAAAGCTCCGGAAGCGGTTGATCTTCAGAGGTTTATAGCATTTTTGGCCGTCGCGCCGACACGGCCATTCACGCCGTGAAGAGCGATTTCGTGCCGATTTCGGGCTTTTTTCGTTACCGGAATTCTGCGGCTTCCTAGCCTGAGCGTGCTTGTCAATCACCCAGGAGATACAACAATGAAAAAGACAGTTTTCGGCATTGCCGCCGTTTGCGTCCTGAGCATGGGGTCCGCGGCCGGATGGGCGTCGGACCACGTCTCGACGGCAACCCCGTTCTGGGTTTTCCCGGCCGACCCCCCTGCGGGGAATACCAAGGTCGTCCGATCGCCGCGGGGCATCGCTGCGAAGTTCAAGACGACGGGCCTGTCTCCCGGCCACGTCATGACGCTGTGGGTCATGTTCTTCAACAACCCGGACGCTTGCGTTACGCCCGGCGCCTGCCAGCTCATTCCGGAAGACCTCTTCAACCCGGCGACGGGCTTCGACTTCCACTACGCCGGCGGCCGCATCGTCAACGGCAACAGGACGACGATTTCCGGGTTCCTGCAGGTCGGCGAACTGAGCACGTCGGGCGCGGCGGAGCTGGTGGCCATCGGCGGTTGGCCCGCGGAGTTCGTCACCCCGCTGACCAACCCGCTCGGCGCACAGGTGATCCTCGCCGTGCACAGCCACGGCCCGGCGCAGACGGGAGAGGCGCTGGCCGCGCAGCTGAGTTCGTACCTTGGGGGCTGTGTACTGCCGTTCCTGGGTGTCGGCGGATTCGCGACGAGTCCGAGTGATATCCCGGCGAACACCGGGGAGTGCTCGACGATCCAGATCGCGTTTCACTGATCGGGGAACTTCGTTTTTCTAAAAGGTACGGCGGGCGCCAGGGATGGTGCCCGCCCGATGACAAGGGGTTGGGGGTGGGCGCTGGCGACAACTATAGGGGTTCAGGGTGGGCGCAATCGACAGCTATTTTGCCAAACGCCCGCCTTGGGCCCTCGAAATGCAGGTCTCGGTTGACAGACTTTCAGGCAGGGCCGGGTGGAATCCGGCCCTGACTTTTTTGAAACGGACACGATGTTAACAACGTGTACGGAACAGGGTGTAAATCTTGTGGCCGGAACGGACCATCGAACTACCGACACGCTGATTCTTAGTCCCCAGGCCCCGTCGACAGCATCGCCAGCTGCTCTTTGAGTTCCGCCACTTCAAGCTCGAGACGCTCTACGCGCCTGGCCAGGTCGGCGACGCCACCCGAACTCGATGCCGCAGCCGGGCGCGATGCTTCGGCGGCCGCCGCGTGAGCGTCAACGTCCACCGGACCGCCGAACAGGTGCATGTATTCCGAGTCCCGGCGACCGGGCGTGCGCGGTAGCTTGACGAGGAGTGGCTCCGGCTCCCGCTCGATCAGGCCATTCAGAGCAGCAGCCACCTCGGCATTGTCCGCAAACGTGTGCAAGCGCCCGCTTCGGGAGCGCAGTTCGCCGGGCGTTTGCGCGCCTCGCAACAGCAACAGGCATACGATTGCGAGTTCGGCGTCGTCCAGCTGCAGGCTGCTGTAGCGGGTATTGCAGAAGGTTTGCCGGTACTTGGCCGTGCCACTCTTGAAGTTTTCTTCCGCGCGGACGAGGTGCCTGCCCTCGAGCACGCGCAGCGTGTGCTGAACCTCGCCCTGCTGCAACGACATCACCGGGTCTCGCGACGACTTCTGGTTACAGGCGTTGGTCAGCGCATTCAGCGTCAGCGGATACTGATCCGGAGTGACGATCGACTTTTCGATCAGGCAACCGATCACGCGCGCTTCTTTATCGTCCAGAACTGCCAGCACAGCTGCCCCCCCGGGTTGAAGTCGGATTGTAGCGACTTGTCAGGGTCACCGCGTCGGTTTGCGGCTGGGCAGGGGACGCCGCTGTCGTCAAAGGCAACGTGGCCGCCGGCGCTGCGCACGTGCGAAGATCGTGATGCCCTGTTCACTCATGTGGAATGGTGGCCAGGGGCGGAATCGAACCACCGACACGCGGATTTTCAGTCCGCTGCTCTACCAACTGAGCTACCTGGCCGCGCTTGATGTCCGGTCCCGACGGCCGTGGGAGGCGGCCTGGCGCCGCGCCGTCGGGGCGCCCGCGGACCGCGGCGGCCCCGGGCGAGCGGGGTATTAGACCGAGGCCGGCCGCCCGCGTCAAGGCACCCTCCCGCGGGCCGCGGCCCGGCCCTGCCGGGGCCTGCAAACCAAAGGCCCGCGACGTGCATCCAAGTGAAAAAGCCGCAGCGGTGCCGCCCGTGCTCGCCTATTACCTGAAGCTCGCGCTGAAAAGCATGCGCCGGAATCCCGTCATGACCGGCCTCATGGTCGCGGCCGTCGCGGTCGGGATCGGCATCAGCATGACCACGCTCACGGTCCACCACGTCATGAGCGGCAACCCGATCCCGGCCAAGAGCGAGCGCCTGTTCGCCGTCACGCTGGACAGCTGGAGCCCGCTCCGCCCGTTCGACGACGACCGCCCCGAGCGCGCCCCGCACCAACTCACGCACCGCGACGCGGAAGCCCTGCTGCGGCTCGGCCAGGGCGTCCGGCAGACGGCCATGTTCGAGTCCAGCCTGGTCATCGAACCGCTCGGCGACACCGAGCTGCCCTTCGAGGTCACGAGTCGGGTCACGGCCGGCGACTTCTTCGCGATGTTCGACGTGCCCTTCCTGTACGGCGGCGGCTGGGACCGCGAGGCCGACCGGAACGCCGAGCCGGTCGTCGTCCTGACCCGCGCGCTGAACGAGCGACTGTTCGGCGGCGCCGACTCCACCGGCGAGCGCCTCTCGATGCAGGGCCGGCAGTTCACCGTCGTCGGCGTCATCGACGACTGGGAGCCGACGCCGCGCTACTACGACCCGATCAACGGCGCGTTCCAGGAGGTCAGGGATACCTTCATACCGTTCAGCCTCACCCGCCCGCTGGAACTGAACTCGATCGGCAGCGACTGGGGCTGGAAGGCGCAGGACATCAACTCCTTCGACGACTGGCTCAACTCCGAGTCCGTGTGGATCCAGTACTTCGTCGAGCTCGCCTCCCCGCGCGACCGCGGCAGCTACGTCGCCCACCTCGACGCCTACGTCGAGGAACAGAAACTCGCCGGCCGCTTCGAGCGGCCGATGAACAACAACGTCTACGACGTGATGGAGTGGATGGCCTACCACGAGGTCGTCGACAACGATGCGCGCGTCCTGGTCGGGCTGTCCTTCCTTTTTCTACTGGTCTGCGTGCTCAGCACGGTCGCGCTGCTGATCACGAAGTTCATGGGCCGGCGCGGTGAGGTCAGCGTGCGCCGCGCGCTCGGCGCGAGCCGCGGCGCGATCTTCCGCCAGCAGCTGGTCGAGGTCGCCGCCATCGGCTTCACCGGCGGCCTGTTCGGCCTTTCGTTCGCCTGGGCCGGCCTGCGCGGCATCGACTACCTCTACGACACGCCCGACGGCCTCGTGCGCATGGACTGGGTCATGGTCGCCACGGCCATCGCCATCTCGATCGCGAGCGGCATACTCGCCGGCCTCTACCCCGCCTGGCGCGTCTGCCAGGTGCAGCCGGCCGCGCAGCTCAAGGCACAGTAGGAGAACACCGATGGGCTTCCGACCGATGCTGTCCGCACTGCTGCGCAACAAGACCGGGCCGCTGGTCGTCATGCTGCAGATCGCGGTCACGCTCGCGATCGTCGTCAACGCGCTCTACATCGTCGCGCAGCGCATCGAGAAAATGAACCGCCCGACCGGCATGGACGTCGACAACGTCGTCGTCATCTACGTGCGCGGCTTCGGCGCGGATTTCGACGCCGAGGACAGCGTCCGCCGCGACATCGACCTGTTGAAGTCCATCCCCGGCGTCGTCGCGGCGACGGTCTCGAATCACGTGCCGCTGTCCGGCTCCGGCTCCGGCACCGGCCTGCGCACGGTGCCCGACGAGACCATCGAATCCGTCGGCACCGCCCGCTACCAGTGGAGCGAGGACGGCCTCGCCGCGCTCGGCATCGAGCTCGCGCGCGGCCGCAACTTCCTGCCGTCCGAGGTGCAGTACGTCAGGCCGGGCTTCAACCTCGCCGCGCCCTCCGTGCTGGTCACGCAGGATCTCGCCACCGAGCTGTTCGGCGACGAGGATGCGCTCGGCAAGACCGTCTACTGGGGCAGCATGGAAGGCTCGACCATCGTCGGCATCATCTCGCACATGCACGGCTCCTGGGTGAACTGGGACAAGCTCGGCAACGTCGTCGTCCAGCCCGGCAAGCCGCTGTACGAGACCAACAAGTACCTGGTGCGGGTCGAGCCCAACATGCGCGACCGGCTGATGCCCGTCATCGAGCAGCAACTCGGCGAGTCCAACCGCCAGCGCGTCGTCAAGAGCGTGCGCTCGCTCGAGGAGATGGCCGCCGCCTCCTACCGGCGCGACCGCGGCATGGCGGTCATCCTGACGCTGGTCGTGACGCTGCTGGTCGGCCTGCTGATGCTGGTCATCGCCGGGCTCTCCTCGTTCCACGTCACGCAGCGCCGCCGGCAGATCGGCACCCGCCGCGCGCTCGGCGCGACGCGCGGGCACATCATCCGCCAGTTCGCGCTCGAGAACTGGATCATCGCGGTCGCGGGCACCGCGCTCGGCGCCGTGCTCACTGTCGCCGTGGCCTACTGGCTGGAGACCTCGTTCTCGCTGCCGCGCCTCGACTGGCGCTACCTGCCCGCCGGCATCGCCGTCGCCTGGGCCGTCTCGCTGCTCGCCGTCATCGAGCCGGCACGACGCGCCGCGGCCGTGCCGCCGGCGATCGCGACGCGCAGCGTCTGACCGAAGCCCGCGGCGCACTTTACAGAATCGCGTCCGGCCGCAGCCCCGGCCTGCAATTTTTTCGGATCGCCCGCCGACGCCGCTCATCCTCAAGCGCAGGGCCGCGGTGCCGCAGCGTCCCGGCCGCGGTCTTGCTACTATCCCGCCTCGATAACAGGGCGCGGGCAGGACCAGGGTTTGAGCCTTTTCAAAGAGCTGAAGCGACGCAACGTATTCCGCGTCGGCATAACCTATGCGGCGGCCGGCTGGGTGTTGCTGCAGGTGCTCGACGTCGTCGCGCCGTTGTTCGAGCTGCCGGACTGGGTAGCGCGGCTCGTCTTCGTCCTGCTCGCCATCGGCCTCGTGCCGACGCTCCTGTTCGCCTGGGCCTTCGAGATCACGCCCGAGGGCATCAAGCGCGAGCACGAGGTGGACCGCAGCGAGTCGGCCACCCACCACACCGCGAAGCGGCTCGACCAGGTCACGATCGGTCTGCTCGTGCTCGTCGTCGCTATCGTCATCCTCGACCGCAGCATGGGCCCCGGCGACCGCGCGCCGGCCGGTGCCGACGTATCCGACAAGTCGATCGCCGTGCTGGCGTTCGAGGACCTCTCGCAGGAGGGTGACCAGGCCTGGTTCGCCGAGGGCCTGTCGGAGGAACTCCTGAACCTGCTCGCGCAGGTGCCGGACCTGCAGGTGGCCGGGCGCACTTCGTCGTTCGCGTTCAAGGGCCAGCAGCGCGACCTGCGCGAGATCGGTGAGATCCTGAACGTCGCGCACGTCCTCGAGGGCTCGGTGCGCAAGGCCGGCAACCGCATCCGGGTCACGGCCCAGCTCGTCAACACCGCGGACGGCTATCACCTGTTCTCGCAGACCTACGACGACGAGCTGTCGGACATTTTCGGCGTGCAGGACGACATCGCCCGGCAGATCACGGATGCACTGAAAGCGCAGCTGATCGGCGAGCACGCGCTCGACGAGACCGCCGTAACCGACCCGCGCACCTACGAGCTGTACCTCGAGGCGCGGCAGAAACTGCACACGCGCAACGGCGAGGAGATGGCGCAAGCCTCGGAGCTGCTCGACGCGGCTCTGATCATCGACCCCGACTACGCGCCGGCGCTGGCGCAGAAGGCGCTCGCGATCGCGTTGCTGTCCGACGGGCCAGGCTTTTACGGCGACGTGCCGCAGGACCTCGCGTTCCCGGAAGCGAGAAAGTTGCTCGACAAGGCACTGAGCATCGACCCGGAGCTCGCCGAAGCCCACGCGATCCTCGGCATTATCCACCCGGCCTCCGAGGGGCCGGAACCCGCGATCGCACACCTGCGGCGTGCCGTCGCGATCAATCCAAACCTCGACAACGCCAATCTGTGGCTGGCGGCACAACTCGGCGACTCTGGCCGCGACGAGGAGGAAGTTCAGCTGCTGGAAAAAGTCCTGGCGCGTGATCCGCTGTTTACCCCTGCCTTCACCAACCTGGTCTACGTGTACACCGACCGGCGGCAGTTCGACCGCGGGTCCGCTTTGATCGACCGCTTCGAACGCGCCGGCGGCAGCCCGTCGATGGTCGCGGCGACGCGCGCAAACCAGGCGGTCGCGCTGGGCCGCTATGCCGACGCTACAAGGCTCTACGAGAGAAGCCTGGAGCTGCAGCCTGCCAACCCGAACGTCCGCAATGCCTACGGCAGCGTGCTGCGCTCTCTCGGCAACTACGAGGCGATGCGCGACCTCGGCATGGCGCACCTCGTGGCCTACTACGAGCTGTACACGACGGGCAGCTACGACCCGGAACCGGTGGAGAACACTTATCCTCCCGGCGCACATCCGAATTTCTTCGCCGCGCATTCGCACCTGTACGCGCTGACGCGGAACTTCCGCAAGACGATCGACGTCGTCGAAACCGACTACGGCGGCCTCGACGAACTGCTGTCCACGCATCCGCAGACGGGCAGCGAGGGCCTGTCCTTCATGCCCTTCCTCGCGCTGGCCTACCGCGAGCTCGGCCACGAGCCCGAGTTCGAGCAGACCATGGCGGCCATCCGCAAGGCGCTGGACGCGCAGCAGCAGCGCCCGGTCAACAAGAGAAACGTCTGGTTCGGCGAAGCGAGCTTCGCCGCGCTGCGCGGCGACGTCGCCGCGATGCAGGCAGCTTGTCAGAAAATCGTCGACCTGGGCGACGTCGACGCCGAGCCGGCTCTCGATCCCGTCACGCGCCCGTATGCGAACGAGCCAGCCCTGCAGCCCTGCTTCGACACGCTGCGCGCGCGCGCACAGGCGGCCCGCGCCGAGCTCGGCTGGCCGCCCTACGAACCGATGATCCTGGACGGCCTGCAGGACGCGTCGCCGCGGGGAGCGCGGTGAGAATGCCTGCGGGCAACGCCGCGCCCCGGAGCACGCTGACGGTGACTGCTTCGAATACCGTCGCTCGCCCGGGCAGTGCGGCGGCCGTGCCGCCGTCGCTCATTCCCCGCGGCAGCTAAGCCCCGCCGCCCTGCGAGCGTCAGCGCTCAGCCCAGCGCCCGGGCGTAGATGATCTTCGCGTCGCCGGGGGCATAGAAGTCCGGCAGCTCGGCCGCCATGGCGTAACCGCTACGCTCGTAAAAGCGCCGCGTCGGCGCGTACTGCGCCCGGCCCGAGGTATCGACGTACATCGTCGTCGCCCCGGCTGCCCGCGCGCGCCGCTCGGACTCGCGCAGCAGCTCCCGGCCGAGGCCCGAGCCCTGCCGCCCCGGCGCAACGGCGATCCAGTAAAGGTCGTAGCTCGACCGGGTCGCCGGGATCGGGCCGTAGCAGGTATAGCCCGTAAGCTCGCCCTCGTGCCCGGCATCGTCGGCGAACAGGAACTCGTAGCCGCTCGCGCTGCCGCGCGCCAGCGCCTCGTCGACGAGTTCCACCGCGACGTCGATTTCCGCCGCCGAGAAGAAGCCGGTCGCGGCGACCAGCCGGCGCACCGCGGCGGCGTCTCCGGGGCGCAGTTCGCAGCGGTACCGCGCAGGGCTGCCGTTACTTGCCGCGGGCAGCATTCAGCGTCTCCCACAGCCCGGTGAAAAAATGCCGCGCGTTGACGCCGAGCGTCTGCGTCTTGTAGCCACCCTCCTGCACGACCAGCGTCGGCAGGCCGAGCTCGCCGATCATCCGGCCGTTCTCGCGGAAGTCACGCGCCATCAGCAGGAAGGACCCGGTCGGGTCGCCCTTGGCCGTGTCGAGCCCGAGCGCGAGCACGAGGAACTGCGGCGCGTACTTGCGGATCCGCTCGAGCGCCTGCGCCAGCGTCTTGCGGTAGCGCTCGCCGTCCAGCTTCTCCGGCAGCGGCAGGTTCAGGTTGTAGCCTTCGCCCTCGTCCCGGCCCTTCTCGTCCTCGAAGCCCGAGAAGTACGGGTAGGTGTAGCGCGGGTGCCCGTGCAGCGAGATCGTGTACACGTCCCTGCGACGCCAGAAAATGTCCTGCGCACCGTTGCCGTGGTGGTAGTCGATGTCGAGCAGCGCCACCCTGCCGTGGCCGCTCAGGTAGTGCGCGGCGATCGCCGAGGAGTTGAAGTAGCAGAAACCGCCGAAGGCCTCGTACTCCGCGTGGTGGCCGGGCGGGCGCACCAGCGCGTAGGCCGCGCGACTGCCGTCCAGCAGGCTCTCGGCGCCGGTCATCGCGCAGTCCACCGAGCGCAGCGCCGCGCGGTACGCGTTCTCGTTCAGCGGCGTGAACGTGTCGATGCAGTAGTAGCCGGCGCGCAGCGGCAACTCCTTCGGCGGCCGCGCGCGGTTGCGCACCGGGAACACGTAGGGATAGACCGACTTGCCGGGCGGCACGTTCGCGCAGGCCTTCTTCAGGAAGCGCACGAACTCCGGCTTGTGCACGGCCTCGATCACGGCCAGCGGGAATTTTCGCGGCGGTACTTTCTCGAACAGCGGCGTCTTGTCGAGCTCGCGCAGGATCGCCGAGATGCGCACCGGCGCCTCGACGTAACCGCGATCGTTGACGTGGTGAATTGCCTGGCGGTCGTTGACGATCAGCGCGATCCTGCGCTGCCGCGGGCGGTGCTCGTGCTCCGGGCCGGCATCGCGCTCGTATTTCGGCTCGCGCAAGCGGACCGGGTCGTCCCGGAACGAGCGGACGATGCGCTCGACGTAGTCGGGCGGGCAGACGCCCGCGTACTTGCGCTCGAGGATCGCGCGCACGATCTCGCGCGCGCGGTCCCGCTTGAGCGGGCGCCGCTCCTGGCCCAGGTGATCGAACACGAGGTAGGGCGGGTCCGTGTCGCCTTTGGTCAGCGGCGTCTCGTAGGCCGTGTTGGCGATTGGCAACGCGCCGAAGCGCTCGTAGAAGCGCAACCGCGCAGCATTCTGCCTGCGCACCTTCGCGTCCGGCGACAGCGCCGGGTCGTCCGGCAGGCATTCGAGGAACACGCCGATGACGCCGAGCTGGTCGGCCTCCTCGCGCACGCGTTCGTACAGTGCGCCGCCGATGCCGCCGCCGGTCTCGCCGCGGCCGGCACAGATGTAGTCGAGGTAACAGAATTCGAGATCCGGCGCGTGCAGCAGCATCGCGAAGCCACGCACGTTGGCGTGCCCGTCCTCGGCCACCAGCAGGATCGAGCGGAAGCGGTACTTCAGCGGGTTCGCAAGCTGCGCCGGCAGCTTCGCGATGTCCGACTCGCTGAGGCCCTCGAACTGGACGCGCAGCATCGCCTGCACCTGGCTCAGCAGCTGGCGGTTGACCGGCGTCGAGACGTCGAAGATTCGGTGGATGCGGAACACGGCCTGCGCGCCCTCAGGCGCTGCGACGATAGCTGCGCAGCGCCGGGCGACGCGCCGTGTTGACGATGCGGCGGACCAGCGTCTCGTAGGACATGCCGGCCTCGGCCGCGGCCGCGACGAAGCCCGCGTCGCGCGCGAGGCAGGGATTCGCGTTGATCTCGAGCACGTAGGGCGTGCCGTCGGCGGCGAGGCGGATGTCGACGCGCGCATAGCCGCGCAGGTCGAACATGCGCCAGCAGCGCTGCACGAGGTCGCCCAGGCGCTGCGCATCAGCCGCGTCCAGCGTGCCGAACGCGCGACAGGTCGAGCCGAACTCGGGTGCGTCTTCGTGCCACTTGGCGGCGTAGCCCACGATGCGCGGCTTGTGCTCGGGGTAGTCGACGAACAGCATCTCCGCGATCGGCAGCACGAACGGCTGGCCGTCGTGTTCGATGACGGACACGTTGAACTCGCGCCCGTCGATGTACTCCTCGGCGAACCAGTCGCCGCCGAAGGTCGAGCGGCAACGCTCGATCTGCCGCTCCGCGGCGGCTGCGCCCGTCGTCACGGAGGCATCGTCGAGACCGAGGGACGCGTGCTCCCACACCGACTTGACGATCCAGCGGCTGTCGTCGCCGGCCTCGCTCGGGCGCAGAATGCGCGGCGTGTCGATGCCGTGGCAGCGCATCCACTCCTTTGCCAGCAGCTTCTGCGAGCTCAGGTAGATGGCATCGCTGCCGGATCCGGTGAAGGTCACGCCGATGCTGCCGAGCAGGGCCGGGACGAGGTGGATCAGCGTGCCGTCGCCGCCGAGGGACTCGACCAGGTTGAACACGCAGCAGGGCGCAAGCCGCTCGACGTCCGTGCGCAGCGTCGCGAGGTCAATCCCGGCGGGCAGGGTTTCCGCCCGCCAGCCGTTCGCCGCCAGCGCCGCGCCGACCTGCTCGGCCTGCAGCAGCACGTCGGACTCGTCCGGCCGCGCGTCCGCGCTGACGGTGTCATGCAGCAACAGCGCCAGCGGGCCGTTCGTATGCATTGCCATCACTCCGTCACGCCGCGACGGGCTCGTCGACCGCGGCCCTGCGCGAGGCCGCGGACGCGCGCCCCGCAAGCCGCTGGCAGGCCGATTTCATGATGATGCCGATCAGCGTCGTGTAACCCATGCCGATCTGCGTCGCCATGATCGGCAGGTCCGAGTGCTCGGGGTGGATGCCGGCCAGCGGGTTTACCTCGATGAACTGCGGCTTCCCGTCGGCGTCGAGCCGCACGTCTATGCGCCCGGCATCCCGGCAGCCGAGCGCACGCCAGGCCCGCACCGCGAGCGCCTCGATGTCGCGACGCAGCTTGCCCGCGACCAGCAGGCGGTACCGGACCAGCTCCTCGCAATGCTCCTTGTTGCGGTACGAGTAGACCTCGGCATCGGCGTTCGTCAGCAGCTCGATCTCCAGCGTCGCCAGCGCTTTCGCGCGGCGGCCGGTGCCCGTGATGCCCACCGTGAACTCGCGGCCGGGCAGGAAACGCTCGACCAGCACCGGCTGCCGGTGCTCGCGCAACAGCCGCCGGCAAACCGCGTGCAGCTCCTGCGGATCGCGCACCTTCGACTCCGGGTGCACGCCCTTGCCCGTGCCCTCCGCGACCGGCTTTGCGAACAGCGGGTACGGGAGCCTGACCCGCGCGACGTCGGCCAGCTCGCTGACCAGCGCGTAGTCCGGGGTCGCGACGCCGGCCGCGCGCACGACGTCCTTGGTCATGCCCTTGTGCAGCGTCAGCGCGCAGGCCAGCGTGTCGGAGAACACGTAGGGCACCTGGTAGGCGTCGAGCAGCGCCGGCACCTGTGCCTCCCTGCCGATCCCGTGCAGGCCTTCGCAGATATTGAAGACGATGTCCCAGCGATCGCCGGCAACCAGGCGTTCCGCCAGTTGCCGGACGTGCCCGATCCTGTCGACCTCGTAGCCGAGCTTACGGAGCGCGGCCTCGATACTGTCGATCGTGTCGGCGCGGTCGAACTCGGCCGTCTCGATCTCGCTGTAGCCGGCCTCGAGGTAGGCGTCGCGCAGGTCGTAGGCAAGGCCTACGCGCAGCATTGCGTCCTTCATTGTGCATCTCCTGTTGCCAGCGAGCGGGACGGGTCCGGGTAGCGGTAGGTGCCGCCGTCATAGCTGTTGAGCAACAGGTCGGCGCCGTCGTAGCCCGCGACGTAGTCCGGCGCGAGCGGGATCTTGCCGCCGCCCGCCGGCGCGTCGACGACGAAGGTCGGCACCGCGTAGCCGGTCGTGTGGCCGCGCAGGCCGCGGATCAGCTCGACACCCTTTGCTACCGGCGTGCGGAAATGCGCGGAGCCGCTGATCGGGTCGCACTGGTACAGGTAGTAGGGCTTGACGCGAATCCGCAGCAGGCCCTGCATCAGCCTCGTCAGCGTCGGCAGGTCGTCGTTGACGTCCTTCAGCAGCACGGTCTGGCTGCCGAGCGGGACGCCGGCGTCGGCCAGCCGGCCGCAGGCCTCGGCGACCTCGGGCGTCAGTTCGTCCGGGTGCGTGAAGTGCAGGCTCATCCACAGCGGGTGGTAGCGCTTCAGCATGCGCGTCAGCTCGGCCGTCACGCGCATCGGCTGGACCACCGGCTGCTTGCTGCCGATGCGCAGGAACTCGACGTGCGGCATGCGCCGCAGCCGCCCCAGCAGGTAGTCGAGGCGATCGTCGTCCATGCTCAGCGGGTCGCCGCCCGAGATCAGCACGTCGCGAATCGCCGGCGTGCGCTCGATGTAGTCCAGCGCCGCCTCGATGTCCGCCTTGCGGACGCTGCGTTCGCCGGCCGCGCCGACCATGCGCGCGCGCGTGCAGTAGCGGCAGTAAACCGAGCAGAAGTTCGTGACCAGCAGCAGCACGCGGTCCGGGTAGCGGTGCACCAGGCCCGGCACCGGGCTGTGCGTGTCTTCGCCGAGCGGGTCCTCGTTTTCGCCGCGGCCACGCTCGTATTCGCCGAGCACCGGGACCACCGTGCGGCGCAGCGGCTGGCCGGCGTCGTGGCGGTCGAGCAGGCTCGCGTAGTAGGGCGTGATGCCGACCGGCAGCGGCCCGTTGTGGCGCAGAATCGCGGCGCGCTCCTCCGGCGACAGCTCGAGCATGCGCTCGAGGTCGGCCAGCGTACGCACGCGGTTGCGGTTCTGCCAGCGCCAGTCGTTCCAGTCCCCGGCCGTGGCTTGCGGGTAGTAACGGTGCAGGAACTCGGCCGAGCGCGGCGACAGCACGAGCCGCTGGCGCAGCGGCTGCGGCAACGGCCGCTCGTGACTGGCGATGGCTGGCTGGTCGGGACCGGAGACTTGTACGGCCTGGGGTCGGCGGCCAGCCGTGGTACTCGGAGGTTCTTCCGCGACGGCGGTGGCGGTTTTCATCGGTGCCTCTGTTGCAGTTGGGCGACCTGCAGGTGAAAACCGGCCCGGCCCTTCGGGTCGTGGGGCAAAGGCCCCAGTTCAAGTGCGCGAATATAGGCTCGCGCGCGCGGCTGTCAACGGATTTTTCGTATCC
>ERZ869936.567-NODE-567-length-33694-cov-7.484765_pt1 | contig 33694 bp, 28 predicted proteins | sample MGYA00520876_ERZ869936 | MGnify/ENA primary metagenome ERZ869936 (study PRJEB32218, sample SAMN09650985) | biofilter metagenome | isolation source: enrty point of leading RO module | place: Saudi Arabia: Thuwal, RO plant located on Red Sea | collected 2016-02-17 ... | reverse complement strand
CCTTGGCGGAGCAGTTGCCGCCGTAGCGGGGGCCGGGCTAGATCACGTGTTGGCCGATGGGGGGGTCCGAGTTGATGCCGATACGCCCCTTCTCGATGTCGGCGTCCATGCGCTCGGCGATATTCGCAAGTTCGTTCATGAAGCTGATCTTGGTCGCCAGCATTGCGTTCGCGGCGTACTTGGTCAGTTCGGCCGAGCGGATGTCCATCGAGATCAGCCGGTCGTGATTGCGGTTGAACGGCTCGTACAGCGCTCGCAGCAGCTCGGTCGTGCGCGGGTTGTCGGTGCCGACGATGATGCGGTCGGGCTTCATGAAGTCGCCGATGGCGGCGCCTTCTTTCAGGAATTCCGGGTTGGAGACGACGTCGAAGTCGACGGAGGCGCCGCGGGCGGCGAGCGTCTCGGTCACCTGCGCGCGGACCCGGTCCGCCGTGCCGACCGGAACCGTCGACTTGTCGACGATGATCCGGTAGTCGTTCATGTGCTCGCCGATGGTCTTCGCAACCGCGAGCACGTGCTTCAGGTCGGCTGAGCCGTCCTCGTCCGGCGGTGTCCCGACCGCGATGAACTGGAACAGGCCGTGTGCGACGCCCCGCTCGACGTCGGTCGTGAATTCGAGCCGGCCGGCTTCCATGTTGCGTTCGATGTAGTCGTCGAGGCCAGGCTCGTAGATCGGGACGTCGCCGTTCTTGAGGCGCTCGATCTTGCCCGCGTCGATGTCGACGCAGACGACATGGTTACCGGTTTCTGCCATGCAGGCGCCGGTGACGAGGCCTACGTAGCCGGAGCCGAAAATGGTCAGGCGCATATCAGCCGCTCTGGGAGGATCGTCGAAAACGCGCCATTATACAGGCAGTTGGCGCAAATCATGTGACACGATCGAAGGTCTAGTAAACACCCTCGGAATTGCGGACCTGGCGCATGCCAAGCCGGTGGGAGACCGCGATCTTGCGAATCACGCGATGCTGGAACAGGCCCATAGCGACCCAGACCCAGAAGGACAATGCATCCGAAGCGCCGGAGAAATGCGCGATCAGCCCCAGGACGGAGTAGAAGATGTGAATTCCGGACAGGACTCCGAGCACCTGCCGAACCCGTAATCCACCACGCTTGAGAGTGTGGTGGAAATGATCCCTGCCCGGCCGGAACGGAGAGACCCCGCGCAGGATGCGGCGCACGAAGCAGGTAAACAGGTCAAACAACGGCAATGCGGCGAACCACAGGCAGACGACTGGCGACACCACCGCGTCTGGCCCCTGGCTGATGCGGATCGTGAGCCACACAACGACCAGTCCGAGCAGAGTGCTGCCCGAATCCCCCATGAAGGAACGCACGGCGCGGTTCGCGAGAACCGGGAAATTGAACAGCAGGAAACCGAATACCGCGGCGAGGACGACGAGCGCGACCCCGGTAATACTCGAGCCGAAGCCGGCGATCGTCACCAGCGAGAGCAGCGACACGAATGCAATCGAGCCGGCGAGCCCGTCAACGCCGTCGATCAGGTTGAATGAATTGATCACGGTCAGCGTGACCAGCAGCGTAAAGATCAGTGCCAGCGGACCGAGATTGATCAAACCGATGCCGAGCGGATCTCCGATGCTGCGAACGATAAGGCCGCTGCCGAAGACCATGATCATCACCGCGGTAACCTGCGCAACCAGCCGAATCCCGGCAGGCAGCGAATAGCGATCGTCGATCAGGCCGACCACGACCAGCAATGACGCGGCGAGCGGCAGGAAAGCCAGCTGCGGAGTCGATTCAGGCAGCAGGGCGATGCCGACCAGGAATGCAAGAAACATGGACGGGCCGCCGACTAGCGGTACATCGCCGACGTGCGATTTCCTGCCGCCGGGGCGATCGACCAGCCCCACGCTCTCAGCGAGCGGGCGAAGCGCGATCATGAAAATCAGCGAAGTGGCGAGCGCCACTATGACAGCTGCGAAAAGCACTGCAAATCCTGTAGGTCAGAAATCTGAAAACACGCCCGAACGCGCCGACGTGGCCGGTCTTACGCACGACTCGCGAGAAACCGGCGCCAGATCCATGTCCGTAACGGGTTTGAAAGCCATTCGTTGACGATGCACAGTCGGAGATGTCAACGGCAGCGGGAATATAGCATCGAAATACACCTATTGGTACAGGACATACCTCGCGTTTTTCGTGTGACGACGATCACGAATTCCGCATGGACAGCCGCGGCACCGTCGCCCATTGGCGACAGGCTTCCCGCCTGGCGGAACCCTGGCGCATGCGCCGCCCGCACAGCGCGATTGCCGGTTTTTTTTACAGCGGCACGGGCGGGAGCTGAGGAGAATGTCCTATAGTCGGGGTACCCGGCCGCGATTGCGCGACACGCGACCGGTGCGTAGCCCGACAGCCGCGGGCCGCATGGCCGTTGCGACACGGCAGCACAGGAACCAAGCAAGGGAGATCGGATCATGAACAGTCATCGCCCAGCAGCCCGGCGAGCCGTTGACGCACTGCCTGCGCGGGCCCTGCTGATTTTTCTGCTGGCCTTGCCAGCGGGTGCCGGCGCCTCCAGCGTGCAGCAAGTGGGAACCGAGCAGCTGCTGTCCGGCTCGGAACTGGTCGTCCATGCCACGGTCCTCGACAGCCGTACGGAGGCCGGCCCGGTCTACGGTACCGTTACGACGGTCGTCCGTCTGCAGATCGTCGACCTGCTGAAAGGCGAGGACCCCTCGTCGACGATCGAGATCGCGTTCGCCGGTGGCGAGCACGGGGGCCTCGTCCAGGTCGTCTCCGGCATGAACATACCGCTGCCCGGAGAGGAAGGCATTTACTTCATCGAGAGTGCCGGGATCGCAATGGTCAATCCGCTGTACGGATGGACCCAGGGCCACTACCTCATCGACCCCGTCGACCGCAGCGTCAGGACCTACGGCGGCAAGCCGGTGTACGGCATTACCTCGACACCCGGCCCCGCCGCGCTGACCCTCGCCTTCGACGAGGCATCCGGCATCATGACGGAACCGACAGTCGAACAGCCGGTACCGCTGCAGGCCGATCAATTCATCGCGCTGATCGACAACATGCTGAGGGCATTGCCATGAGAGCCTTCAAAGTTCTACTGGTCCTCGCCCTGCTGGGCTTGTCGGTCGCGCACGCCTTCCGCCTGAACGGACACTACTGGGCCGGAGACGAGATGCACATCGAGTTCGGCGATCTTTGCGATACCGTGACATTCCCGAATACTCCGGGTGACTGCAGTGGCGACGCGTCCAACCCTGACTGGGAAGCCGCATTCTCGACGGCGCTGGATCGCTGGAACGCTGCCATCGAGGACTTCACCTTCACGTCTTCGGCAACCGACGCCGGCAGTGACTGCTCGCTGGGTGACATCAACAACCCGAATCCGAACAGCGCCTTCTTCGACGACGAGACCTGCAATGGTGCGTTCGGCGCCAGCACGCTGGCGATTTCTTCGACAACTTTCTTCGTCGGGGGCGAAGCACTTCGAAACGACGTCGTCTTCAATTCAACGAAAATCTGGGATGTCTACGACGGTCCGCACATGAACGGCGTCGGCGATCCGACCGACTTCACGCGGGTCGCAATTCACGAAACCGGGCATTCCCTCGGCCTGGCGCATCCGGCCAGCAACGACACGCCCTCGCCCATCATGAGCGCTTTTGTCGGCGACACCTTTGCACCGGAAGGCGACGATGTGGCAGGCGTCGAATACAAGTACGGCTCGCGGGCCAATGACCTCGACGACGACAGGGTGCACGACGTACTGATTCGACGCAGCGACAACGGCCGCTGGTTTCGCTACGAACTCGACGGCCAGACCATTACCGAGTCGGACAGCGTCAACCTGACCAGCAACCTGGACTGGGACGTCGAAGCCACGAGAGATTTCGACAGCGACGGCAATACCGACGTCCTGGTCCGCAACCAGGTCAACGGCCGCTGGTTTCTCTACCTGATGGATGGCGCCCTGGTCAGCGGGTCCTCGAACATGGCCTTCCCGTCGTCGCTCGACTGGCGCGTCGAAGTCGTCGAGGATTTCAACAACGACGGCGCCGCAGACCTGTTGCTGCGCAACCAGGCCAACGGGCGCTGGCGCATGTACCTGCTGAACGGCATCCAGATCCTCGACACGGCCGTCGTCGACCTGCCCGTCAATCTGGTCTGGCAAACCGTGACCGGAGGCGATTTCGATCGGGACGGCTCCGGCGACATCATGATTCGCCGTACGGACAACGGACGCTGGCGCACCTACCTGTTCGATGGCCTCACCGTCAGTAGTACCGACCTCGTCGATATCGCGACCAACGCCGTCTGGCAGTTTGCTGCCGCGGACGACTTCGACGGCGACGGGCGCCTGGATCTCTTGTTGCGCAGAACGGATAACGGGCGCTGGCGCCTGTACACGCTCGATGGCACGCAGGTCCTGACGACTGCCATCCTCAACCTGCCCTCGGGCAGCGAGTGGAACCTGGAGTCGACGGCCGATTTCAATTACGACGGCCGCGCGGATGCGCTGCTGCGCGATACGACGAACCTGGCCTGGCACGTGTACCTGCTCGACTCCACGACGATACTCGACAACGCGGAACTGGCGGGCGTACCCGGCGACAGCGTCCTGCAACTGCAGGCAGCCGGCGATTTCAACGATGATCGTCGTGCGGACCTGCTGATCAGGAACACGAACAATGGCCGCTGGTTCACGTACACGATCAACGGTACGCTCGTCGAGACTTCCGGCAACGTGGGTATGACAACGAACCTGGTCTGGTCTGTCGTCTTCACGGACCCGCTGTGATACCCGATCCCGGCAAGACGCCGGCGCTGCCGCGCGCCGGCGTCGCCGTGGCCTGCTAGAGCAATTCGAGATAGCGCTGGCACACGGAGTCCCAGCTGTATTCCTGTGCAACGCGCTTCCTGACCCTGTCGGCGACGTTCGCGTGTTCTTCTTCCGGCAGCGCGAGCACGTCGGCAGCCCGCTCGGCGAGGTCCTCGGGACCGGCGAAGAACCACCCCGCCGCGCCGAGCACCTCGCGATTGAAGACGTTGTCGTGCGCAATGACCGCGTTTCCCGCCGCCATCGCCTCGAGCAGGGACGGATTGGTCCCGCCGACCGAGTGCCCATGCAGGTAGGCGCGGCAACCCAGCCGCAGCGCCCACAGGCGCTCCTGGTCGTATACGCCACCGAGAAAGCGGATCTTGTCGGAGGCCAGGGACCTGAGCCGATCACAATACTCGTCGCCGTCGCGCAGGCCGCCGACGACGATCAACGGCACCTCGGTGTCGATCGCGGCATAACCGCGCAGGATCTCCAGCACGTGGTTCTCCGGCTCGATGCGACACACCACGAGGCAATACCGGTCTTTCTGCAGGCCGTACTCTTCCAGCCGTTCCTCGAGACTCCCGACTGCTCGCGCTTCGACGCCGTACGGGATCATCGTCGTCGGCGGCAGGCGACGGTGACGCGTTCGCATGTGCTCGCCGATACCCTCCGCATCGACGATGAGTCGATTCGCCGTGCGCGTCGCGATCCATTCCATGGCCTTGAACCAGAGCTTTGCCGGCCCTGACCACTTCGAGCGCTGCCATTCGATGCCGTCCATGTTGATCCAGACCTCGGCGCCCCACAGGCGAGGCAGGAAACAGAAACAGGCGGCGCCGTAACCGAGCATGTACACGACGTCGTAGCCGCGGCGCGCGCGCCACAGACTTCGAAGATCGAACAGGATCGTGCTGAACGGCCCGAGATTACTCGTCGGCACGTACTCGAGGGCGATGCCCCGGTATTCGCTCGGCCCGGAATCCTCGCAAAATACCGTCACGTCGACGCCGGCATCTACCAGGCGCCAGGACACCTCCTCGGCGAACGTTTCGAAACCGCCGTAGCGCGCGGGGATGCCGCGGCTGCCCAGGATTGCGAGTCTCTTGCCAGTCATGCGCAAACAGGTTCCTCGATTACCAATACGATTCTTTGCAAGGCTTGCCGGTATCGCTCAGCGGGGGATGTCGCGGTCACAGGGAGCTTCGCAGAAATCCCGTTCAAATGCGGCCCCGGCGCGCTCGATGATGCGCTCGACGACCTGCCATTCCCCTCGTTGCACGTGCGCCCAGCTGGTCGCCATCATGCCGCTCGCGCCGTGCTGCGCCGCGTAGGCGCTGAATGCGGCCGTCGTCGAGTCACGCTTCCACACGGTGCCGATTACTTCGAAGCCTTCGTCCACCAGCACGCGCGTGGACGGGAACTCCGCCTGCCGGTCGAAATAGTGCCAGTCGCACAGCACGACGTCGCGCGGCAGCTGCTCACGGAGCGCCGCTCCGTAGCCCGGCGGAGTCCCGTGCAGGTGGCCGGGTCGCATCGTCGGAAACTCGGCCGGCGACAGCAGCATGTCGGCCCACAGCATGGTCCGGATGCCGCGCCGGTCGAGATAGTCCTTCAGTCGGCGCACGTCCTCGATAAAAAGTGCGGCCGGCAACACTTCCTCGCCTTCACGGAGCCACTTTTCACGGGATCCGGCATTGTGGCCGGCTACTTCGTCATGGCCGATGTGGATCGATGCCGGCGCAAGCAGCGCGACGATCTCGTCGATCACGGCGAACACAAGGTCATAGATCTCAGGCGCGCGCGGGTCGTAGGTGGCCTTGTTGAACATCAGGCGCGGAAAACCGGACTGCAGGAACCGCTCCTGGTGGGTGAGCAACTTGAGTTCCGGCACGATCGCGATCCCCTTGCTGCGCGCCGAGGCTGCGAAGGCCTGCAGTTCCTCGGTGCTCCAGGCATCCGGCAACGGGCGCCACGGTGCCGAATCCAGTCGGACACCGTCCGTGATCACGACCTGTACCGTGTTGAAGCCTGCCTGCTGCATGCGCGTGAGCAGCCACTCGGCACGCTCTGTCGACACTTTGCGCAGGACGAAGTGAAACGCCCGGACCGGCTTCCCGCTCCCGGCAATCGTCGATCCTGCCGGCTGCACGGGCTCGTGTAGGCCCTGAGACGCAATCAACGCAGCGGCGAAGGCACACACCAGGATGCCGGGCACCAGTAAGCGCTCAGGCGGCATAGCCCAGCGCTTCCATCGTCTGGTGGAAGGGTTGGACCAGCGCCGGGTCGAGCGGCACGGGCCCACGTGGCGTATTCGGCTTCAGGATCGACTCGGCATAGCGCCTGGCGGTGTCGTCAACGCGCAGGCCTGCGAACTCACAGATTCGCGCCCAGCTGTCGCCCGGGCTCCGGCACAGCGCCTCGTAGTCGACCCGCAGGAAATCCTGCGGGTAGTCCGCCATGACGCGCAGGCCCTCGCGCATCGTCAGGATCCACTCGACGGCGGCCATGTCGGTCTGCTTCTCGAGCGCATTGATGCGCTCGCCATTGGCCGCGAGGTCGGCATGCTCCGGCACCAGCTGATCGGCCAGGATTTTCCATTTCCGGCGGTCCGCGCCCCACCAGTCGTGGATCGCGGAATCGACGACCTCTCCGTGCCGGCCAGACCAGCTCTCGATCGAAGCAACCGTGTCCCAGCCGTTGCGGACGAGGAAGAGGAACTTCGCATCGGGAAACAGCGCCTTGACGAACGGGACCCGGAATACCAGCTCCGGGTACTTGTCCACGACCCGGCGACTCATGCTGAACAGCAGGTAGGTCGAATACATGTGCCGTGCTGCCCGGATCGCGTCGTCGGTCGCGTCTTCGGCCAGCAGCCGGTAGCTCGCCGGCCCGGACGAATAGCTGCCGATCAGGTCTTCAGCCGGATGGATGCGGTGCCAGAGCGCTTTCGGCTCGTTCAGGTAGCCGACATCGCGGTGCATCGAAAGGACTATGCCCAGCACCGTCGTCCCGCTGCGCCCGGTGCCAAGTATGAATACCGGTCTTTCGACCTGCCGCAGCTTTGGCAGGCGACGCGCCAGCGCCAGGTTGGCGAAAACCACGTGGTTGAACCAGCGACCTCTGGTCGTTAATGGCCTGCCCTCGAAAAAAGCGTAGCTGACAAGCCTGCTCCAGAGTTTCCACGGCCGGGCGCGAACGTAGGAGGAATCTACTTGCGCAATCATCTTTCAGAGTTCTCGAATGGTGACGGTTCGCCGGCCCACGTCTGGATTTCGAGTCAACATTGATGGGCGAAAATACATGTGGCTTCTTGTTTTCAAGTCCGGATTTCGCTCATGCACAGTTTGACAGCTTGTCAGGTAGCGTGCCCTGGGCGCGGGCGTGAGATCCTGGGTAGGCAATTTTTCAGGACTTTTTAATTTCCGAAACTGAACGCATGGCCTGAAGGACCCGCTAATTACGCACGCCACCGTTGCGGCGCCGACCCCAACCTTTGGTCTGACGCGCTTCAACGCTTTACTTCTTCGTAGATTGCCAGGAGTGCCCCGTAATGAGCGGCGCTGGAAAAAGTATCGCCAACGCGCTGCCAACCGGAAACTCCCATATCACGCGCTTGGCTGGGCTGCCGCCACAGATACATCATCGCATCTGCGAGCTGATCGACGTCACCTGGTTCGAAGATCATGCCATCCCTGGAATGTCGAACAACTTCCGGCAGTGCTCCCGAGTTGGCTGCAATCACCGGTCTGCCATGCGCCATCGCTTCAAGGCAAGTGAGCCCGAACGTCTCGTTCAGCTGCGACGGGTTGATCAGGGCCACACAACCACGATAAAGATCTGCAAGGAGATCGGGAGACACGTGCCCTAGCCACTCGACGCGATCTGCTATGCCCGCTTCTTGAGCAACAGATCGCCAGTAGCGGCTGTTTTCGCAACTCCCTGCTACCTTGAGAGGTGGTGCGTCGCTCGGCATTCGTGCAAACGCCTCGAACAGTGTCTGAAGCCCTTTCCCGGGCTGGAGGCGGCCGACGAACAGGAAGTAATCGCCGGTACCTTGCGGCGGCTCCCTGGACCGCTCCGTAAAGTTATACAGGGTACGTAAACGGTCGGCTGGCAGGCCCAGGTCTACCAGTTTCTGCCGCTGAAAATTGCTTACTGCTATGAATCTGTCGACCAAGCGACGATCGCCGAGCAACCGGGACACATAGGCTTCCGCCATGGAGAGCCCGGAGCGGGCCATGCTGTTGCGGTTACAACGCTTGACCAACGCATGCCAGAATTGACTGCCGCCACAGGCATCACAGTACTTGCCGTGGGCGTACAGGCCGTGGGTCGGACAAACCAGCTTGTACTCGTGCTGTGTGTGAACGACCGGAATTCCTGCCTCCCTGAGGGGTTTGAGTATGCTGGCGGTCAGCTGTCCGTAATAGATGTGCAGGTGCACGATATCGGGCCTGAACTCCGCGAGCAAACCCTCCATCTGTCGCCGAGCCGCGGGTGAGTAGACAAACTTCGTGACGTTCGAAACACTACCGGCACGCTCCGTATCACAGCCCTGCACCGGGCTCACCGCAAAGTAGTCTCGATGAATATTCTCGGTCCTCTCCGTGGAAAATGTCCGCACATCGTGACCTCTCTCTCGCAGCATTGTCGTGAGATCGAGGAAATAACGATCACTACCACCACGTGGATAGTGGTAGTTGTTGATCTGCAGGACCCTCATTGCCAACGGTAAAACCGCATGAGACTGCCGAGGCTCAGGCTGTTGAGTGGCTTGATACGAGGTGCGCCGGAACTGGCAAGTCGAAACGCCTCGAGGGAAGCTGCCGGCAAGCCCGCCCGTCGAGCCTCCGCCTCGGCGAAGCTCACCACGTTCTGCAGAGCGAGACCGGACTGGGTTCGGAATGACCTGAGCGCGTCGCGCTTCCTCGCTGCCGAGCCGGTCACCACGAGATCCGCCTGATCCAATGTAAACGTTAGCCAGGTGCTTCGGTACCAGAGCAATTTCGTGGCTGGCAACAGCCGGCTTGCCGCCATAGCGAGTTCCGCGTGATCCGGAGTGACGTCCACCGGGCACGGAGCGAGAAAAATGGCGTAACTTTCCGCAATCTCCTGCAACTTGCCGAGCAGCGCCGGATCGTCATGGCGCAAGCTGCCATCGACAAATCCCCATCGCGCCGTATTGCGTACGCGCAGTTCTGCCGTTGCCGCCGCCGATTCCGCGAAGCGCTCGCAGCGCGTGGCCGATTCCACGCTCTCAGTGACGTAAATAAGGTCTATGTGGTGATCTTCACCAAACGTCTCGATGAAATGATAGGTTGCGATAACTTCGTCATCGGGATGCGGGACAAGCACTGCGATTTGCGCACCATTTCCGATTTCGAGGTTGGCCGGCAACGTGGTTGACTCGCGCCGCGAATCCGGGCGAAAAAACAGCGTGCTACCCGCACGAACCAGGATCTGGACGATTCCGGCTTTTATTCGCCGCCAGCTCAAACCACACTCCTGCCACCGATAACCTGCCCGCCGCCGTCCGATATCCGTTGTCCTTCGCGACTCGTCGCGACCATCACGATGCCCGCGAGCGCCCAGTATGCGAATGCGAACGATCTGAATTCCGGCAACCTGACAACCAGTGTTGACAGCAAGAAGATAACGGTGAGAACACCCAGGCTTGTCCCCGCGACCCTCAAGTAAAAGCTCCTCCCGTTGCGCCCGAGCCTTCGGGCACGTCTGTAGACAACCAGTACCGCCAGCAGGAGCAGCAGCACGCCAATCGGCCCGTAATAGACGAGACAGGCAACCAGGTAAACATCGTCAAATGCACCCCAGCCCGCGAGTTTGCTGAACTCGCCGCCTGTGGCAGACAGTTCGCGCTTTGCGCGAGCCTCGTCGGGACCATAGCCGAGTGGACGAAAAGATCCCAGGGCCTGCGCACCGACCTCTCGAATCATCCAACCCCTCGACTTTGACGATGCAATGCTCCAGTAGCGGTCAGAGAACAGCTGGCCAAGTGATTCTGCGGGAGAAAGTCGAACCTCCTTTTCCCTGACATACTTGTCTGGTGCCGACTGCATGATTGCCACCATTGCGAGTGGCACGATGACCATCGCGGCAACCAGATAACGGCGCACGGCCACGAATCTTCCGCTCATCCAGGCAGCGAGAATTGGAACGATCAGCGCTATCAGCAAGGGCGCTCGCTTGTAGGTGAAGTAGACGCCCAGTAACAATACAACGTACACAAGCCAGCCGCGTCGCGCAGTGCGGCCACTCGACATCGTCGCTCGACAAGCCACGATCGTCATGACAAACAAGAGGAAAAACGCCGCAAGCGGCGTCTTTCCGAATGTGCCGAAACCGGCGCCGAGCTTGGTATCCATCTGACCCAGGAGACGCTGAACGCCGTTGATCTCAACCTCTGCGCGTGGCGCAGAAAACCAGGCATCGCGAAAAGCATCGCCGAGAAGGTGCTGCAGCAGGATCAGGCCGGATTGAAGCAGCCCGAGATATACAAGAATTCTGAAAAGCCGCTCGAATTGCTCAATCGTCGGGCGCCAACCTGTCAACGCGATTATGTAGAAGACCGAAACGTAGCGAAGCATCGTGCGCAAGTTGAGTGCGCCTTCGACGATCGAGCCTCCATTGATCCAGAGAGAGAGAAATGCCAGGCCAACGAATATCGTGAGGAACAGGTCGAAGATGCTCGGCTGATACCTGGCGAGCTTGCCTGAGACCAGCCGGTCTGCCAACACGAGCAGCAGGGTGCAATACAGCACCAGCTCCGGTAGTGCCTTGGCCACGAGGTAACCGGTGCCGCTGAGGCCAAGGCGCCCGTACAGGCTTTCCTCGAAAACGAACACCACTACAAGGAACGCTACCAGGCTCCCTAGCAGTGGCTGGATCCGAACGCGCACGCCGCTCGCCGGTATTTGGCTGGTTACAACGGCCATTCAGGCATCCGTGTCGTTCGCCCCCGCTACCATGGACAATGGCCGACCAGGCGAACGAGCTCTTCGCGATCCTCGGCCAGCCGTGCACGAATCGACATCGCGTCGTCTTCCGGCATAGGCCGATTCGGGGACTCGACTCTGTTCAGGTTCAGGAGTGCATGGCGCAGTCGCGCAGCCAGTGTATGCGGCACCAGTCGGCGCAAAAGCATCTTTGCGCGTCCGCTCGAGCTTAACCCCTTGTGGAGCAGGCGTGCGACGAATCGGCTTCTGGGTTGTGCTGCCTTGTTATGGCGACCCAGGTCGAGCTTGACGCCCATGAACAAGTCCTTGCCCAGCCAGGTCTCGATTTTTGCCAACTCCGATCGGGCCGAATTCCTGTAGTCTTCGTGATACAGCACGAGGACGTTTTCCGCCCCGAAAATCTCACGCGCTGCAATGAGCTTTTCGGCATATGTACTGTTTGCGACGTAGTAAAGGGGGCTGGCCGCCCGTTCTGATTCCTCGCGTCGCACGGGCTCCAGCGCCAACGCTTCCCCGAACGACCCGGCCGTTTCCACACCGCGCAGCACCGCGTAATTGTATGCGGACCATGCTCTGCTGGCGGGCTCCCTGAACATGAGTACGCAGCGTACCTGTGGACACTGCTCCCGCAGCCGCTGCATCGCCAACCTGGAGTTAACCTGCATTACGTTTTTGGCCAGTCGAATGCCTGCGCTGGCCTCGGGAAAATACTTGTCGCAGGCATACTCCCACCCCCTGGCGAACTCGTCATCGGACAGGAAGTAGAACATCTCCCGCTGAATATGCGTCGAGATGTGCGGACTTTGCCCGAGGTGCCTGAATAATGCAGTCGTACCGGCTTTTTCAACACCGATAATCATCAGGTCGATCGACGGATCCCTCGACGCGGTCATGCATCCCATCCTACGGTCAATTACCCTCGTGTAAAACGCAGCATGTGCTGCGCATCCTGGGAAGGCATTCCGCTATGGTGCCCGAGATCTTTCAGAGCCCCGAGATCCTCGACGGACAAGCCGACTTTGGCTGCCGAGTCCCTGTAGAACTCATACGGACGCCTGACGACCGGAAATCCCTGCCACTCGAGCTCCTCGCCAACGCCGAGGTTCACATTGGCGAGAAACACACCATCCCTGGCAATGCACCTCTGGACCAGGCCCATGGCTCTGGCGAGGGCCGAATCGTCCATGTGGATGAGTACCGAGAATGCCCAGATGAAATCGAAGCGCTCCCCGGGGATGCTATCGGACTGTTCCTGCGTCACCAGGGTTGGTTCTTTGCCGTCCATCCCTGCATCCGCCAGCTCCTTGCGCGCCTCGACCAGGACCTCGGGTCGTACGTCGATTCCAAAATAATGGCCAGTCTCGAGATATTCGATTATCGGCATACCGCCCCGCAAGGTTCCGCAGCCGAGATCGAGAATGTAATGCTCGGGGGACAAACCTTGCTCTTTCAGAAATCCGATCTGAAATTCACGCTTCTGCTTCCATAGCTTCGGACTTCCTACGAGCGAATGGCGCTTCGCGGTGCTATCCAGGAACAAGCTTTCAATTTTTCGTTTCAGACGACCGAGAGTCTTGCGCATTATTTTCTCCATGAGACTGCAGGAACTCGCGAATCCGACGCACGGCATCAGCTGACGCCTGTACTCGGAACTCGGACACCCGAGCCCCCGAATGCAATACCTTGAGTAAGCTGTTGAGTCGGCGAAGAACCGACATCGTTCTTGGTTTATCGTATACGAGATGCTCGATGCGACGTCTCGTAATCTTGTACATCTTCCTAATGCCAGACTCGGGCACGCCGGTCGTAACATTGTCCGGCTGAAAAGAGAATTCGCGGAAGTATTCGCCGCAGATGTCAGAGAACCTGCAAACCTGGGCCATGACGCGGCCGGGAGTATCTCTGAGTTCCCCGAAATCCAGTTCGAGAATCCTGTCGCCGAAGGCCTCGCGAAACCCGGCAAGATAATGATCGTAGCGACACTGGTCGAGCGCACGAAACTGAATGGGAGTCGAGTCGTCGGCGTCGCTGCGCACCTGGACGTCAACGTAGTCATCGAAAGTCATCGTTTCAGGTATCAACCCGCGCTGCCGGGCATACCGATACCAGGAAACCATGCGCTCCACGGGTTCGCGGAGTATGAAGATCATGCGAGCCTGGGGTAGCAGAGCCGGAATCTTCTTTGCGCACTCCGAGTAAAGATAGTCGGGACTCGCTTCGACCCGTATCCGGTCCGCGCCTGCCGGCGCCTCCTCGAAAAATCGTTCGTACTCATCGAGATTGGAACCGTCGTATCGAACGGCAGCGGGTACCGGGTAGTCGGCATCCAGGAAGAAACGGGTTTCCTTTACCCTGGCTGCGCAGATTTGCGGATGTCCCGACAACCAACGGAACAGCGACGAAGTCCCTGCTTTCGGCACCCCGCCGATGATGAGGTAGCGGTGTTCGGCGGTTCGCGACATCACATTCTAACCAGCGGCAGCGTGATGATGCCCAGCCGGCGCCAGACCACGACCGTTGCGAGCAGGTTGCTGACGATCACGGCCGCGGCGGCGCCGATCGCCGCGCCGAGCAGCCCCAGCATCGGAATCAACAATATGCAGGCGACGACCTGCACGATCACCGACACGATCGTGAAGTTGCGCACGTCGGTCTCGTGACCCGTTACGATCAGTATATAGCTCACCGAGCCGCACAGCGCATTGAACAGCTGGCCGGTCGCGAGCACCGCGAGCGCGGTGGCGCCGCTTGTAAATTCCGGCCCGAACAGCAGCATGATCTGCTCGCTGCCGAGGACCAGTACGAGGAATACCGGGCTCGTGAGCGCGGTGACCAGCAGTGCGGCCCGGCGGGCCGTGCGGCCGAGCATCTGCAGCTTGCCCTCGGCCTGCAGTTCCGCGAACTTCGGAGCGATAACGTTGTTGACCGCCATCAGCAGGAAACTGACGAGGATTGCCACCCGGGTCGCGGCGCCGAACACGCCGACCGCCTCGGGTGCCTCCCAGAGGCCCAGCAGGAACAGCGGGGCCCAGGGCAGTATCGCCCGGTTCATGACCGAGGAAACGAAAAGCGGCTTGCAGCTGGACCACAGCGTGGCGAAGCGGAATTCACTGTCGTCCACCGGCAGCCTGCCGGACCCGCGCCGCCATAGCAGCGCCGCCGTCAGAGCAACGAGCGTCGTCGCGACGAGATAGGCCCAGACGGCGCCGACGGTCCCCGCCGTACCGACGAGCGGCACTATGACGAGCAGCGAAACCAGCGGTACCCCGACCCCCTGGATAAGCATCGCCTCGGGAATTCGCTTCAGGCCCTTCAGGGCCTCGGCATGCAGGTTGAGCAGTGCGAACGGCAGTATGCTGAGACTCATCCAGCGCAACGGCTCGCCGAGTTCGGGCTTGCCGAACATGACCGCCGCCATCCACGGTGCCGCGATGAAGATCAACAGGGTAAGAATGCTCCCGGCGCAGATCGCGAGTCGCAGGCTGAGGGCGTAGATCCTCGCGACGCTGCCCCATTCGCCGCGGGTGGCGTGCGTTGCCACGAATCGCAGGATTGCACTGTCGAGGCCGATGCGACCGACGATCGAGGCGATGACGGCGACGGACAGGGCGAGGAAATAGACGCCGACGCCGGCCGCGCCCAGCAGCCTCGCGACCACGACGTTGAAGGCGAAAGACAGTGCGGCACCTGCGAGCTTGAGCGCCAGCGCGATGACGGTGCCCCGGGCGACCTCCCGGAGATGCGGGTCGGCCGCCAGGCCGGCCAGCCGCTTACGCAGGGACATCATGCCGGGTCACGGGACAGGTACCACTCGACACACTTGCGGATCCCGGTCTCGAAGGTCTCGGCCGGCTTCCAGCCGAGGTCGTTCTCGAGGCGGCTGGCGTCGATCGCGTATCGCCAGTCGTGCCCGGGCCGGTCCCGGACAAAAGTGATCAGGGATTCATGCGGCTTGCCGTCGGGTCGGTACTCGTCCATCAGGCGGCAGATGTGCCGGCAGATGTCGATATTGCTCCATTCATTCAGTCCGCCGATGTTGTAGACGCTGCCCGTGGCCGCACCCCGGATGACCGCGTCGATGCCGGAGCAGTGGTCCGTCACGTACAGCCAGTCGCGGATGTTGCTGCCGTCACCGTAGACCGGGATCGGGTCTCCGCGCCGGCAGGCACCGATGACGGTAGGTATGAATTTCTCCCGGTGCTGGAAAGGGCCGTAATTGTTCGAGCAGTTGGTCACCGTGACCGGCAGGCCGTAGGTATGGTGAAAAGCGCGGACAAAATGATCCGATGCCGCCTTGGATGCGGAGTAAGGCGAATTCGGCGCGTACGGCGTCGTCTCGCGAAAAGCGGGATCCCCCGCCGCCAGCGAGCCGTACACCTCGTCGGTGGAGATGTGGTGGAAACGGCAGCGGGTATCGTCGAGCCCCTTTTCGTCCAGCCAGTAACGACGCGCCGCGTCGAGCAACACGAAGGTGCCCTGGACGTTCGTCTGCACGAACACGGCCGGCCCGCTGATCGAGTTGTCGACGTGACTCTCGGCGGCGAAGTGCACGATGGTATCGACATCGTGCTCGCGCAGCAGGCGCTCGACGAGCGGCCGGTCACCGATGTCCCCCTGTACCAGGACGTGCCGCGACGCATCCGGGAGGCCCTCGAGATGCCCGGGATTTCCGGCATAGGTCAACAGGTCCAGGTTGACGATGCGCAGCTCGTCGTCGCTTGCCAGCATGTGGTGGACGAAGTTGGCACCGATGAAGCCGGCGCCGCCGGTAACCAGCATGGACCCGGGCTTGAACTCAGGCATTCAATATTTCTCCCACGGAAGACTCGAGCGATTCGAGCCAGGGCCTGATCTCGATCGCGAAGTCACTTTCGAACTTGTCGCAGCGCAGGACCGAGTTCGCAGGGCGCCGCGCGACGGTCCTGAAACTCGCCGAGTCCGTCGGGCTGACCTGCGGCGCCCGGTAGCGCCCGGTCGCCGCTGCGACGGCAAAAATCTCGCAGGCGAAATCGTACCAGCTGCAGGCTTCCGGCTGGGCCAGGTGATACGTTCCCCAGCGCTCGCCGCCCTGCTCGAGCGCATCCAGCGTGCAGTGCGCGAGTTCCGTGGCCGAGGTCGGCTTGCCGGACTGGTCCGTCACGACGGACAGCGTGTCCCGCTCGCGGCCCAGTTCCAGCATGCGCGTCACGAAGTTCCTGCCCGTTGCCGAAAAGACCCAGCTGGTGCGCAGGACCAGGTGCCGCGGACAGGCGGCCGCGATGCGTCGTTCGCCCTGCAGCTTGGACTCGCCGTAGACGTTCAGCGGTGACGGTTCGTCAGTCTCTTCGTAGGCGCCCCGCTTATCGCCGCTGAACACGTAGTCGGTCGAGTAGTGGACCAGCACGGCACCCGCGCCCCTGCAGCTCTTCGCCAGGATCTCCGGACCCAGGGCATTGGCGACGAAGGCCTCGTCCCGCGCCGTTTCGGCGCCTTCGACGTCGGTATAGGCCGCCGCATTCAGAACGACCTCGGGAGCGTGCCGGGACATCGCTGCGTGAACGGCGCCGGCGTCGGCGATGTCCAGGGCCGCCCGGTCGCAGGCATGCACGTCGTGACCCCGGTCGCGCGCGGTCTGCGCAAGCGCCCGGCCGAGCTGGCCGTCGGCGCCTGTGATCAACATCCTCACGCGACGATCTCCCGCAGCCGCAGGCCGCGCCGGTCCTTGTCCGACAACAGGGGATCGTCGACCGGCCACTCGATGCCGACATCCGGGTCGTTCCAGAGCAGGCAGCCTTCGTCCGCGGGGTCGTAGTAATCCGTGCACTTGTACTCGAAATCGGCGGTGTCCGAGAGCACGAGGAACCCGTGAGCGAGTCCGGGCGGCAGCCAGAACTGGCGCTTGTTTTCCTCGGACAGCCTGACCGCCACCCAGCGCCGGAAGCTCGGCGAGTCGCGCCGAATGTCCACCGCCACGTCGAGCACTTCGCCGCGCACGCAGCGGACCAGCTTGCCCTGCGGACGTTCTCGCTGGAAATGCAGGCCGCGCAGCACGTGGCGGGCCGACCGGGAGTGATTGTCCTGCACGAACTCGCGGTCGATGCCGGCCTCCTCGGCATAGCGCCGGGCCTGAAAGGTCTCCAGGAAAAAACCGCGCTCGTCGCCGTGCACGTCCGGGTCTATTACACAGCAGCCGGCAATATCGGTGGTCGTCACCTTCACCGGTAGCCCCCCAGCACTTTCTGCAGGTAATCGCCGTAGCCCGTCTTGTTCAGGCTTTTCGCCTGCAGCTCCAGTTCGGTCGCGCTGATCCAGCCCTTGTGATAGGCGATCTCCTCGAGACAGGCGATTTTCAGCCCCTGCCGGTGCTCGATGGTCTGGACGAATTGCGCTGCCTCCAGCAGGGAGTCGTGCGTGCCCGTATCGAGCCAGGCGAAGCCGCGGCCCAGCACCGTCACGTTCAGGTCGCCGCGCTCCAGGTATGCGCGGTTCACATCGGTGATTTCGAGTTCGCCGCGGGCAGACGGCTTCACGTTCTTCGCGATTTCGACGACGTCCCGGTCATAGAAGTACAGGCCGGTCACGGCGTACGGAGACTTCGGCTTCGCCGGTTTCTCCTCGATACTGATAGCCAGGCCGTTACTGTCGAACTCGACCACGCCGAAACGTTCGGGATCGGTCACGTGGTAACTGAATACCGTTGCCCCGGTGGCGCGTGCCGCGGCCGCACGCAGCATGTCGGAAAAATGCTGGCCGTAAAAGATATTGTCGCCGAGCACGAGGCAGACATTGTCCTCGCCGATGAAGTCCGCACCGATCAGGAAGGCCTGCGCGAGGCCTTCGGGTCGTTCCTGGACTTCATAGCTGAAGCGGACACCGAACTGCGAGCCGTCTCCGAGCACGTCCCGGTAGGCGTCGAGGTGCTGCGGCGTGCTGATGATCAGGATGTCCCGGATGCCCGCGAGCATCTGCACGGACACCGGGTAGTAGATCATGGGCTTGTCGTAGACCGGCAGCAACTGCTTGGAGGTGCCGAGCGTGATCGGGTGCAGGCGGGTGCCGGCCCCGCCGGCCAGCACGATTCCCTTGGTGTTGTGCATGTGATTTTCCTGGTTGCGAATTATCGGCTGCCGGCGAGCCCGCGCTCAGCGATCAGCCAGCGAGCGTGCGGGCCCGCAGCCTGGCCGCGCAGTTTGCAGCGCCGTTCTCATCCGCGTACGTTGCGAGCCGCTTGCTGCCCTGCGCGATCAGTCAGCGGAAGGCCGTTGCCGGGAACCGCGCACGAGCGCGATAAGCAAACCGAGCAAGCCCGCGACGAAGGCACTTGCGATGACGATCAGGACCCGGTCCGGGCGGGACTTCTTTTCCGGCACCACGGCAGGGTCGATGGTTTCGAAAAGATACTCGTCGGCCACGTTGGCGAGAACGACCGTTTTGGTCTGCTCCTCGATGAGTCGAAACAGCACTGCTCGCAGTTCGGCGAGCGACGTGCGGCTCAGCTGTTCATTCAGGAACGCGATTGCCTGCTCCGCATCCGATACATCTCGCTGGCGGATGGTCTCGTTCAGGTCGCGCACCAGCCAGTCCACCCAGTCGCGCGCCACGGTCGGCGAATAGTGCTCGAACGAAACGGTGACGAAGCCGGTGTCGTCGTCGCGGGAAACCGTCAGCTGCTCGCGGAAGATTTCGTAGGCCTCCTGGTCGGAGGGACGGCTCTGCCGCGGCGGATCCGCCTCCCTGACCCATTCGCCGCTGGCGGTATCGTACACGTCGCTGTCGATTTCCAGCTCGCCGCTGGCCGGGTCCCAGCCGCTGGCCGCGACGAGCGGCACGAGCAGCTCGTGGCGACCGATGAAACCGGTGATGAATTTCCGGGACTTGAGGATCTCGATGCCGAGCACTGCCTTGTCACCGGATTCGGTCGGCAGGCTGATCCCGGCAAGGCTTGCCAGGCCGCTGTACTGTGACGCGGCGGCACGCGTGCCGTCCTCGGGGCTCGGCGCAAGCAGCGCCTCGGCCCGGTAGATGTTCGGCAGCATCAGTGATACCACGACGGCCGCAACGGTTGCCGCGACGACCAGGCCGCCGATGATCCACTTCGCGGACCAGACCATGTAGACGAGCGCACCGAGGTCGAGCGCGTCGTCCCTGTCTGCAGTATCGCGAGAATTTACCTGAGAGGACATGCGTGGAATTCCGGTTCTTTCCCAGTCAGTCGAGCGCGGCCGATCAGAATCGCGAAACGGCCGTCGCCGCGATCGCAACGTTGTAGATGATCTGCGTCGCGCTGGTCCACAGCGTGAGCGAACTGACGCGATCGACGTCGAGCGGCACGACGATGGTGTCGCCCGGCTCAATCGTCGCCTTGCCGCCGCGCGCAAAGAACCTCGACGGCCGCTGGCTTACGACCTCGCCGCTGGCGCGCACGACGAAAATTCGCGGGACGTCCGCTTTCGCGGTCAGCCCGCCGCTCTTCCGGATGTAGTCGTCCCTGGCGAGGCCGCGGTCGAATACGTGCGACGTAGTGTACTGGACCTCGCCGATCACGGTGACCTCCTGCGGCCGCGGCGGAATGCGCAGGACGTCGCCGTCGCGCATGAGCAGGTCGTCCTCGGTTTCTCCGCGCAGCGCACCGTCGAGGTCGATGACGAGCCGACCGACGGCCTCAGTCGTCCGCAGCTGCCGGAGCACGTCGCGGCCCGCGCTGAGCGAGCCGGCATCGGATTCACCCGCCAGCGACTCGCTCGCCAGTTCGCTCTCGATACGCGCAGCGAGTGTCTGCAGCTGCTCGCGTTCGCGCTCCTTCAGCGCCTCGCGCGTGAACACGCTGCCGCGCGGATAGGCGGTATCGGTCAGGCCGCCGGCCCGGGCGATGACCGAAGACAAGTGCTCGTCCTTGCGGATCGGGTAGCGACCGGGAAACCTGACCTCGCCCAGGATCTCGACGAAATTCTGCGCGGCCCAGTTCGGTGTCTCGCGGATGTTCAGGTAGTCGAAGGCTTCGAGTTCCAGGTTCGCGCCCGGGTCGTTGGCGAGCGCGCGGCCGAGATCGACCGTGACGATGCTCGCGTAGCGGCGACCGCTGCCGTCGACGCGGTAGCGTGTCAGCTCCGCCTCCTCGCGGAACGCGTTCTGCGCGAGGCCCCCGCCCGCCCTGACCAGGTCGGCAACCCGCATGCCCGCCTCGAGCGGGTATTGGCCGGCCGCGTTGACGCTGCCGCCGATCGTCGCGACCGGCGTCGGCGCCGCCGGGGAGGAGCGCAGCTGCAGGTCGGCAATAAGCGGCTCGACGTACTGCGCGCGGCCCTCGGTCAGGTCGAAGACGAAGACGGTATCCCGCGATGCCAGCTCGAGGTCGGCCGCGCTGCCGCGCATCTGCCAGGCCGCCGCGATATCCGCGGACATGACCGCGAGCTCAGCGTTCACGGCCGGCTCCCGGCGCACTAGCACGTAGTGCAGGTCGCTTGCCGGTTCCAGCGCGCGGCTGTCCGGGATCAGGTCGGTGAGCCTGAGACCCGGGCGCCACTCGTAGTTGCCGGGTCGACGGACGTTGCCGACGAGGCGCACCGCGGCCTCGATGTCGGTAATTCCGCCGGGCACGCGCAGCACGTCGCCGTTCTCGACCCGGAGGCCGCGACCGTCGGCCGAGCCCAGGTCGACGTTCAGGGTGCGGATGCCGCGGTCGGGGACGAGCCGGTCGAGCCGCGCGCCGGAGCGATCCGCCGCGGCCGTCAGGCCGCCGGCCAGGCGGACCACGTCGGCAACGGATTCGTCGCCGGCCAGCTCGTAGATCGCCGGGCGCTGGACTTCGCCGACGACCGTCACGCGCTCGCCGACAGGCGGCACGAACACGACGTCTCCCGCCTGCAGGCGCACGTCGCCGGCCGTATCGCCGCGCAGCAGCAGGTCGTAGATATCGAGTTCGGCGACGACCCTGCCGCCGCGCTTCACCTGCACTTCGCGCAGGCTGCCGTTGCGCGCGACGCCGCCGCCGGCGCCGAGGGCGCTCGTCACCGTCGACAACGAGCCGACGTACAACGAGCCCGGCCGGTTGACGTCGCCGGCCAGCAGCACGCTGATCAGGCGCAATTCACCCATACCGACGCTGACCTCGGTACCGATCAGCTGTTCGGATACGCGCTCGCGAATGAAGTCGCGCACCTGCCCGAAGGACATGCCGCCGACGTTCAGAGGGCCGATCTCGGGAAACTGCAGGCTGCCGTCGCGCTCGACCTGCAATTCGTACTCGGCGCTGCGGTTGCCGAACAGCTGCACGCGCAGCGAGTCGCCCGGCCCGATCAGGTAGTCGGCGGGTACGGGCACCGAGTAACCGTCCCGGGCCGCTGCGCCGGTGCGCTCGAAGAACGCGTAGCCGAAAGGCTCCACCGCGTCGGCCCCGACCGGGTCGAGCGGCAGCAGCGTGAGCGTGAGGTCGAGGCCGCGCAGTGCCGGCTCGGCGCCGAGCCGCAGCATGGCCTGCGCTTCCGTCAGGCCGCCGAGCATGATTTCGTCGACGCCCGGCAGCGCCAGCAAGCCGGCCTGGTCGAGCGCGTACGGGTTGCCGCGCCGCAGGCGTTCGGCGAGATCCTCCCGCGCGCGGCGCTCCGCGGCCGTCGGCGCGGCTGTATTGTCGTTGGCGGCGAGAGTCACCGAGATGACGACCGTGTCGCCGGCGCCTATGCGCGGCGGCTCGTCCGGAGCTTCGGTCCCGGTCACAGGCTCAACGGCGACCGGCTGCTCCTCGCTGCCGGCCTGCGCACCGCTGTCCGACGCGCGCCGCGCGTCGGTCGACTTGAGCTGCCGCTCGATCGCGCTGCGCTGCGCCGGCGACAGCTGGTTGTACAGCCGCTGCTGCTCGGGCGTCATCGCGCCCGACGGCACCTGCGCCGCTGCGCTTGTGGAATGCAGAGCCAGCGCGCTCAGCAACAGGGCTCCGATCAGTCCGGGACTGGCTGTTCTTATGCTCGTTGTTCTCATCTTCTTTCCGGTAACCGGATGTTACTTGCCCGGTAGCCCCCGGGACCGCGGCGCCCGACGCGCGGAAGCGCGCGAGCGACGCTCACCGGCTGCTCCACCTGACGAACCCCGTGGCGTCGTTGCGCTCGCCGCGGACCACGTCGTCGAGGTAGCGATAGCCGACGCCGGCATGCAGCACGCCCCCGGCCAGCTCGCGCCGGTGGCTCAGCTGCAGGTCGAACCGATCCTGCGCCGTCGCCGACAGCGTGTGGCGCGCGCTCGCTCGCCCTACCCGGTTGATTTCCATGGCCCTCGCGGTGAGAAACCATGCATGACCGGCGGATTGTACCAGCGATGCCCCGATCGAGAAGGACAGCCCATCGCCGTCCATGCCGTGCCCGATCGCGCGGTCCCGGTAGCGATAGCCGCTGCCGTAAACCGGGTGCTCGTAGGCGCAGTCGGCGACCCGCTCGCTGAACCCCAGCCCGCCGTCGCGGCAGCTCGTCTCGGCGACCTCGACGTAGATCCGCTGCGCCGCGCCGCCCTGCGTGCGCCCGGCCTCCAGACCCGCCAGCCGGAGCCAGGAACCGATCTCCGGGCCGCCGCGGCGCGAGTCCTCGCCGATCCACTGCGCGTAGACGGCGGCCGGCAGGCGCGGCAGCTGCCAGCGCAGGTCGAAGCCGCCGAGCTGGTTGCCGGGCTCGTCCGCCGCGCCGACATTGACGCCGCGATTGTCGCGGCCGAGCAGCAGCTTGCCGAAGGTCGACGCGTCGCAGGGTCGACCGTCGCCGCACCACTGGGCCGTCCGCGACAGCCCGAACTCGACGCTCGGGTGCGGCCGGAACGCGACGCGCATGCCGAACAACAGGGCATCGTCCACGACCCGCTCGTCATCCAGCTGCCCCATGAAGGCCGAGGCCGTCCACGGCCCGATCCAGCTGAGCCAGCGCGACTCGAACGGCCGGCTCTCGACGCGCTGCACGGCGAGCGCCGGAAGCGGCCGGGCGTTGTTTGACAGGACCAGGCTGCCGCCGTGGCCGGGACCCCACCAGCGGTCCTGCCAGCCGGCCGACAGCAGCCAGTTGCCGAGCTGTGCGCCGAGCAGGCTGCCGTCCGGCCGGAAGCGCTCGCCGTCGTCGGGGTCCTGGATCGCGGCGGCGCTCAGGCGCAGGAAAAATCGTCTCTGCGACCAGGCCAGTTCGGCGCGTGCAGACGCTTCGTCGCGCACCGTGTCCTCGAATGTGCGCACGAAGCGCGGGTTCGCGGCCGCGGCCAGCTCGAAGCGGAATTCGGGACCCGGCTTGCCGCTCGCCGCCTGCAGTGCCGCCCGCAGCCTGTCGTAGGCGTTCCGCTCTGCCGGGCCGAGCGCATCGGCATCGACGCCGGCGACCGCGGCGGCGACGTCTGCGGTAGCCAGCGGCCAGCTCGTCAGCGGCAGGCCGAGCGGCCCGGCATCGGCGAGCAGCGTAAGGTCGTGGCGCAGTAGCGGGTCGCCCGGCGCGAACAGCGGTTGCGCGGCCGCGGGTGCGACTAGCAGCAGCAGGACGGCCGCGACCCGGGCCGGCAGGATTCGGCGAATCATGAGAGCCGCTCAGTAGGCACTGCGCCACTCGACGTGCAGGCGCCAGTCGCCGTCGGACGGGCCGGACGGCACGCCGGTCCGCTCGTAGCCGAGGCCGACATCGACCTGCCCCCAGCGCAGCCAGCGGCGATGCCCGACGTCCACGCTGCTCAGGTCGAGCGGCACCGGCGTCAGCGTGTTGCGCGGGTCGGGGGCGCCGCCGCGGTTGAGCCGGCCGTGGCGCGCCAGCAGGCTCCACTGGCCGTCGTCGGCATCCGTCAGCGTGAAACCCAGCGATGCGATCCGCGCATCGTTGTCGGCGCCGTGCCCGATCACGCGCCCCCGGTAGCGATAGCCGGTCCGGTAGATCTGGTGGTTATAGGCGCAGTTGAAGCGCTCGCTGGCTTCGTAGAACTGGCAGGTCGTCGCGGCCAGCTCCGCGAAACCGTGCCAGGCGAAGCCGCGCCAGCGGCCGCGCGCTTCGCCACCGACGAGCCCGATGTGGCGACTCGGGAAGCCACCGGCCTCGTCCTCGCCGATCAGCTGTCCGTACACGGCCGTCGGCCAGCCGAAGCCGGCCTGCGACCAGCGGAAGTCGACGCCGGCCAGCTGGTTGCCGGGCTCGTTGTCGGTGCTGATGTCGTCGTCGCCGCGGTTGTCGCGGCCGACCAGCAGGTCGAGGAACACGTCGAGATCGCAGCTGCGGCCGTCGCCGCACCACTGCGCGGTCCGCGAGAGCCCGATCTCGAGCGACGGCAGCGGCCGGAAGCCTAAGCGCATGCCGAAGAACAGCGTATCCGGGATCTCGCGGGCGGATTCGAGCTGCCCCATCATCAGGCTCAAATCCCAGGGCCCCAGCCAGGACAGCCAGCGGGTCTCGAAAGGATCCGTGAAATTGCGGTCCAGCGCGACGGCCGGGATCGGCCGGGCGTTGCCGGACAGGATCAGGCTGCCGTCCCAGCCGGGCCCCCACCAGCGGTCCAGGGTGTTCGCGGACACGAGCCAGTTGCCGAGCGCGAGCCCGATCATCGAGCCGTCGGCCCGCCCCTCGGTGTCGGCCCCGTCGCGGTCGACGAACTGGCCGCGCAGCGATACCGCGAGCCGTTCCCCGGTCCAGTCGACGCCACCGCCGAGTTCGGCCGATTCTCGCGGCGTGTCGGCGTAGCCGCGGATCCGGCGCGGCGCCTCGGCCAGCGACACGCTGGCCGCGTAGCTCGGCTCGTGCAGGCGGGTCTCCCACTCGGCGCGTTCGCGCAAGCGCCCGGCGGCAGCAGCGACGCCGGCCGGCAGCGCGGCGTCGGGCTCGATCCTCTGCAGGTCGGCGAGCACGGGACCCCAGGCCAGCGGCCAGGTCGTGACCGGCCCGCGCAGCACACCGTGATCGGCGAGCAGCTGCACGTCCTGGCGCAGCTGCGTGTCGCCGGCCGTCAGCAGCGGCCCCGCCTGGCCGACGCCACCGAGCAGCAGCCACAGGCAGGCCAGGGCGAGATGGCCGCGCCGGGACGGGTGATCGGGCAGGAGAAAGTTCGGCGGGTTGGGCATGCTGGGCGGCATGGTAGTCGCTGCCGCGCGCAGGTGACAAGCACGGCGGTCGCAGCCCCCCGCGCGACGCCGTGCGCCCCGGAAACGGTGATAAATCAGTCGGCTGCCGGCGGCTTGCCGCGCAGCCCGGCCGCCCGCTGCAGCAGTGCGCGGGTCGAGGAATTGCTGCCCTCGTAGGCGGCGGCGTCGGCAACGGCCGCAGCGAGTCCGCTCGCCAGCCGCTTCCCGAGCTCCACCCCCCACTGGTCGAAGGAATTGACCCCGTAGATGACCCCTTCGACGAACACCTTGTGCTCGTACAGCGCAATCAGCTGCCCGAGCGCGCCGGGGGTCAGCGCTTCCAGCAGCAACAGGTTGCTCGGCCGGCCGCCCGGGTGCGTCTTGTGCCTGGCCAGTTCGCGAGCGCGGGCCGGGTCCGCGCCGCCCGCCTCGAGATCCGTCCGCGCCGCGTCGACCGGGTAGCCGTCCATGAAGGCCTCGGCCTGCGCCAGGCAGTTCGCGATCGCGAGGTCCTGGTGCTCCTGGCGGCCGCCCGATGAGCGCACCGGCAGGATGAAGTCGATCGGCACGAAGCGCGTGCCCTGGTGCAGCAGCTGGTAGAAGGAATGCTGCGCGTTCGAGCCCGCCTCGCCCCAGATCAACTGGCCGGTCTTCACCCGGACCGGCTTGCCGTCGAGTTTGACGCCCTTGCCGTTCGACTCCATCTGCAGCTGCTGCAGGTAGGCCGGGAAGCGCTCGAGGCGGTTGTCGTAGGGCAGGATCGCGTGCGACTCTGCCCCGTAGAAGTTGTTGTACCAGGCCGCGAGCAGCGCCAGCAGCACCGGCATGTTCTCATCGAGCGGCGCCTGCCTGAAATGCTGGTCCAGCTGCCGGCCGCCGGCGAGCAGCGCCTGGAAGTTGTCGAAGCCGATGACCAGCGCGAGCGACAGCCCGACCGCCGACCAGATCGAGTAGCGGCCGCCGACCCAGTCCCAGAAGCCGAAGCGGTAGTCCGGGTGGATGCCGAACTCGTCCATCGCGGCGTGGTTGGTCGAGGCGGCGACGAAGTGCGCGCGCACGGCGTCCTCGCCGAGGCGATCGCGCACCCAGTCGCGCGCGGCGTTCGCGTTCGTCATCGTCTCGAGCGTCGTGAAGGTCTTCGAGCAGACGACGAACAGCGTGCGCTCGGGATCGAGTTCCTGCGCCAGGTCCGCAAGCTGCGTGCCGTCGACGTTCGACGCGCTGTGGAAGCGCATGCCGTCCTGCCAGTGGTGCCTGAGCGCCCGCGTCGCCATCACCGCGCCGAGATCGGAACCGCCGATGCCGATGTTGACGATCTCGGTGAGCCGCCTGCCGCTGTGCCCGCGAATCTCCCCGCCCTGCACGGCCGCGACGAAGCGTTCCATCCGGTCCAGCACTTCCCAGACCTCGCGCACGCCCGGCTCCTCGAGCGCGACCCTGTCGGACAGCTTCGAGCGCAGCGCCGCGTGCAGCGCCGCGCGGTCCTCGGTGTTGTTGATGTGCTCGCCCGCGAACATCGACTCGATCGCGGCCGGCACGCCGGCCTCTTTCGCCAGCTTCACCAGCAGGCGCCGGGTCGTCGCTGTCAGGTAGTTCTTCGAGTAGTCGAGGTACAGGTCACCCGCCTCGAGCGAGAACTTCGCCGGGCGCTCCGGCTGGCCGCGGAACAGGTCGCGCAGGCTCCTGCCCTTCAGCGCGTCGCGGCTGTGGTCTTTCAGCGCCTGCCAGGCCGGCAGGTCGACGGGATGACGCGGGCTGAGCTTGCGATCAGGCACTCTGTTTCAGGTCGACCTGGTAGTAGTCGACGTACCAGTCGACGAAGTTGCGCACGCCGGTCTCGATCGGCGTGTCCGGGCGGTAGTCGACGTCGTCGGCCAGGTCGGCAGTGTCCGCCCAGGTATCCGGCACGTCGCCCGGCTGCATCGGCAGCAGGTTCTTCTCCGCCTTGCGGCCGACGCAGTCCTCGATGATCTCGATATAGCGCATCAGCTCGACCGGCTGCTGGTTGCCGATGTTGTAGATGCGGTACGGGGCGCGGCTGGTGCCCGGGTCCGGCGTGGCGGAGTCCCAGTCCTCGTTCGGCCGCGCCGTGTGGTCCATCGTGCGGATGACGCCCTCGACGATGTCGTCGATGTAGGTGAAGTCGCGCCGGTGCTTGCCGTAGTTGAAGACGTCGATCGGCTTGCCTTCGATGATGTTGCGCGTGAACTTGAACAGCGCCATGTCCGGCCGGCCCCACGGGCCGTAGACCGTGAAGAAGCGCAGCCCCGTCGTCGGCAGCTGGTACAGGTTCGAATAGGTATGCGCCATCAGCTCGTTGGCCTTCTTGGTCGCGCCGTACAGCGCGAGCGGATGGTCGACGTTCTGGTGGATCGAGAACGGCATCGTCGTGTTCGCGCCGTAGACGCTGCTCGACGAGGCGTAGACCAGGTGCTCGACCTCGTGGTGCCGGCAGCCCTCCAGCACGTGCAGCGTGCCGGTGATGTTGCTCTCGATGTAGGTGTGCGGGTTCTCGATCGAGTAGCGCACGCCGGCCTGCGCCGCCAGGTGCACGACCTTGTCGAAGCGCTCCGCGGCGAACAGCTTCTCCATCTGCTCGCGGTCGGCGAGGTCGATGCGCCGCATGCTGAAGTTGTCGAAGCCGTCCAGAATCGCGGCCCGCGAGTTCTTCAGCACGACGTCGTAGTAGTCGTTGAAATTGTCCAGCCCGACGACCGTGTCGCCGCGCTCGAGCAGCTGCTTCGCGGTGTGGAAGCCGATGAAGCCGGCCGCGCCGGTAACCAGTATTTTCAATGGCTTGCTCGCGTTCCTGAGATCAGAGCCGGTCGTCGCTGGCCGTCGCCGGCAGCAGGTATTTCACATCGTATACCAGCGCGCCGGGCTTGCCGAACGCGCGGATGCCCTCCGCGCCGAGCGCCCGGAACTCGTCGTGGGCCACGGCGATGACCACCACGTCGTACTCGCCCCGGCCCGGCTCGGCAACCAGGTCGATGGCGTACTCGCTCTTCGCCTCGTGCGGGTCCACCCAGGGATCGTGCACGTCGACCTGCGCGCCGTAGGATTCAAGCTCGCGCACGATGTCGATCGCCTTCGTGTTGCGCACGTCCGGGCAGTTCTCCTTGAAGGTCAGCCCGAGCACGAGGATGCGCGAGTTCAGCGGCTGGATGTCGCGCGCGATCATGTTCTTGATGATGCGCGAGGACACGTACAGGCCCATGTTGTCGTTGATGCGCCGGCCCGCGAGGATCATCTGCGGGTGGTAGCCGAGCTGCTGGGCCTTGTAGGTGAGGTAGTAGGGATCGACGCCGATGCAGTGGCCGCCGACGAGGCCCGGCCGGAACGGCAGGAAATTCCACTTCGTGCCGGCGGCGAGCAGCACCTCCTCGGTGTCGATGTCCATGCGTTCGAAGATCATCGCAAGTTCGTTGACCAGCGCGATGTTGACGTCGCGCTGCGTGTTCTCGATGACCTTCGCTGCTTCGGCGACCTTGATGCTCGACGCCTTGTGCGTACCGGCCGTGATGATCGAGGCATAGACACGGTCGATGAAGTCGGCCGCCTCCGGCGTCGAGCCCGAGGTGACCTTGAGTATCGTCGGCAGGCGGTGCTGCTTGTCACCCGGGTTGATGCGCTCCGGGCTGTAGCCCGCGTAGAAATCCTTGTTGAGCCGCAGGCCGGAACCCTGCTCGACGATGGGAATGCAGAATTCCTCGGTCGCGCCGGGGAACACCGTCGACTCGTAGACGATGATGTCGCCCTTGCCGACGACCTTCGCCAGCGTCTCGCTGGCGAACCGGAGCGGCTGCAACAGCGGCCGGGTGTCGTTGCTGACCGGCGTCGGCACCGTCACGACGTAGAAATTGCAGTTGGCCAGCCCTTCGACGTCGGTCGCGAATTCGAGCTGCTCGGCCGCCGCGAGCTCGTCGGCCGTGACTTCGCGGGTCGCATCCACGCCCTCACGAAGTTCGTCCACCCGGCTCTGCTTGACGTCGAAGCCGACGGTCGGGAAACGGCGGCCGAACTCGACGGCGAGCGGCAGCCCGACATAGCCGAGGCCGATGACGCCAATGCGCAGCTTGTCCAGGGAAAATGTCATGTAGGCATGCTGTTGTTGTTGTCCGCGGTCGTGGCGGCGGGCGTTTCCGGCACCGCCGCGCCTTCAACCGCGCTTTCTAGCACATTCCGGCGACCGGCAGGCGGGCGCCGTTCACAGTCCCCGCGTCGACCGCGGGGACCGGACCCGGGCCCGCCCGGCCCGACTCAGGTCAGGTACCACAGCGCAAGGATGCCGGCGGTGCTCATCGTGATCGTGTACGGCAGCGCCTTGTACACCATCCGGCCGTACGACAGCCGGATCAGCGGCGCCAGCGCCGAGGTGAGCAGGAACAGGAACGCGGCCTGGCCGTTCGGCGTCGCGACGCTCGGGATGTTGGTGCCGGTATTGATCGCCCGCGCCAGCGCGTCGAACTGCTCGCGCGTGATCGCGCCGTTGTTGAACAACTCCTCGACCTCGGTGATGTAGACCGTGGCCACGAAGACGTTGTCGCTGATCATGGACAGGATGCCGTTGGCGCCGTAGAACAGCGCCGCCTGGGTCTTGCCCTCGTAGGTCATGACCCAGTCGATGACCGGGCCGAACAGCCGCTGGTGGTCGATGACCGCGACGATCGCGAAGAACACGACCAGCAGCGCCGTGAACGGCAGCGCTTCCTCGAACGCGTGGCCGATCCGGTGCTCCTCGGTCACGCCGTTCAACGCGGTCGCCAGCACGATCACCATCAGGCCCACCACGCCCGGCTCGGCGAGGTGCAGGCCGAGCGCGACGCACAGGATCAGCGCGACGACCGCCTGCATGATGATCGTCATCCACTCCTGGCGGCTGCGCTTCTCGGTCATCTGCCGGTCGTACTCGGTCAGCACCTCGCGCACCCGGTCGGAGAGCTGCGTGCCGTAGCCGAAGGTCTTGGTCACCTCCAGCATCATGCAGGTCAGCAGGCCGACGACGAACACCGGCAGCGAGATCGGCGCCATCTGCAGGAAGAACGGGACGAACTCCCAGCCCATGATCTCGCCGATCAGCAGGTTCTGCGGCTCGCCGACCAGCGTCATGACGCCGCCGAGCGCGGTACCGACGGCCGCGTGCATCATCAGGTCGCGCAGGAAGCCCCGGAACTGCTCGAGGTCCGCGCGGTGCAGCTCGGTGACGTCCGTGTCCTGGCCCGCGTCGTGGCTGGTATCGAACGTCTTGCCAGAGGCCACCTTGTGGTAGACGCCGTAGAAACCGGCGGCGACGGTAATGACCACGGCGGTCACTGTCAGCGCGTCCAGGAACGCGGACAGCACGGCCGCCGAGGCCGAGAACATGACCGACAGCAGGATCTTCGAGCGCACGCCGAGCAGGATCTTCGTGAACGTGAACAGGAGCATCTCGCGCAGGAAGTAGATGCCGGCCACCATGAACATCAGCAGCATGATGACGGGGAAGTTCACCTCGGCCTCGTGAAAAACCATCTCGGGCGTGGCGAGGCCGATCACTATCGCCTCGATCGCGATCAGGCCGCCCGGCTGCAGCGGGTAGCACTTGAGCGCCATCGCCAGCGTGAAGATGAACTCGAGCACGATGACCCAGCCGGTGATGAACGGCCCGGCGGTCGCGAGCAGGATCGGGTTCAGGATCAGGAAGCCGACGATCGTCAGCTTGTACCAGACCGGCGACTGGCCGAGGAAATTCTTGCGGAAGGCGTCCGCCATCGTGTGAGTCATAGCGTTCCCATGGTGTCGGGCCGGCGCCACCGGCCGATTGTTCTTATCCGGCCGCGCCCCCCGCGCGACCTGTAAGGGTCACGATTCTAGCGGCTTCGGCCCTGATTTGTCAGTGATTTGCGGTGCGCGGCCGGCTAGTCGAGCCCGAGCTTGCGCCACAGGCAGCCGTCGCCGGCCTGCATGCGCGCGAGCAGCGCGGCGTGGGCTTCGGCCTCCGCTGCGTTCGCGCGGCGGACGACGAGCTCGACGCCGTCGCGGCAGAGCGGCCCGCCCGCTTCCTCGCCGGACTCGCCCGCGGACTCGTCGTCCGCGTCCGCGAACAGGGCGGCCTGGCCGCCGGTCATCGCGAGGTAGACGCGCGCCAGCAGCTCGGCGTCGATCAGCGCGCCGTGCACGTCGCGCCCGGAGGCATCGACTTCGTAGCGCTTGCACAGCGCGTCGAGGCTGTTGCGCTGGCCCGGGTGCAGCTCGCGCGCGAGCCCGAGCGTGTCCAGCACCGCGGCATGCTCGCGGACGCGCGGGCGCTCGTGCCGCATCAGCCCGAGCTCGTAGTCGAGGAAGCCGACGTCGAATTCCGCATTGTGGATAACGAGCTCGCTGCCCGCGATGAAGTCGAGAAACTCGGCGGCAATCTCGGCGAAGCGCGGCTTGTCCTCGAGATCCGCGCGGCTGATGCCGTGGACGCGCTCGGCACCCTCGTCGATGTCGCGCTCGGGATTGATGAAGCGGTGAAAATCGCGGCCCGTCAGCCGGCGGTTGACGAGCTCGACGCAGCCGATCTCGATGATGCGGTGGCCCTCGGCGGTCGACAGGCCGGTGGTCTCGGTGTCGAGAACGATCTGGCGTTTCTGCATGGGGCGGGATGGTGGCAGACGTCGCCGGGCGCTAGACGAGCTCGGCGATGCCCTGGTTGGCCAGCCGGTCGGCCTCCTCGTTGCCGGGGTTGCCGGTGTGCCCGCGCACCCAGTGCCACTCGATGTCGTGGCGCGCCGCGGCCTCGTCGAGCGCCTGCCACAGGTCCTGGTTCTTGACCGGCTTCTTCGCGGCGGTCTTCCAGCCGCGCCGCTTCCAGTTCGGCAGCCACTCGCGGATGCCGTTCATGACGTACTTCGAGTCCGTGTACAGCCGCACGCGGCGCCGGCCACGCAGCGCCTCGAGCGCGCGGATCGCGGCCATGAGCTCCATGCGGTTGTTGGTCGTGCCGGTCTCGCCGCCGTACAGCCGCTTCTCGCGGGAACCCGCGATCAGCAGCGCGCCCCAGCCGCCCGGCCCGGGATTCCCGCGGCAGGCGCCGTCGGTGTAGATGTCGATCGTGACGGGCAAGGAACTCAGTCGTGGCTCGCGCGAGTCGTCGGCTTGACCAGGCCGCCGGCGACGACCTTGGGCTTCGCGCGCCACGGTCGGCGCACGGTCGTCAGCGGCACGACGCGCTTCTGCGCGGCGAGCATGTAGCAGGCGGCGAGCTCGGGCCACCAGCGGCGGCCGCGCTGTTCCCAGGCCTGGCTGTCGCTGACCCGCTGCCGCGGCAGCGGCCAGCGGAAGAAGTACTTCGTGCTGCCGAGCAGGTACAGGTCGAGCAACTGCAGCCAGTCGGTCAGCTGGCCTTCCGAGATCAGCGTGTCGGTGGCAGGCGGCATGCCGGCGCCCGGGATCAGCCGCCTGAGCCCCCAGAGCCCGCCCGGCTTGAAGCCGAGCACGATCAGGTGGCCGTCGGCCCGCAGCACCCGGTGCACCTCGCGCAGGATCGCGTGCGGCCGGCTCGAGAACTCGAGCGAGTGCGGCAGGATCACGACGTCCATCGTGTCGCTGGCGAGCGGCAGCCGCCAGGGCCGCCCGATCGCGGACGGCGCCGGGTCGGCGAGCGGTCCCTCGCCGTCCGACAGGCACAGGCTGCGCTGGGTGCGGGCGTTGCGCAGGAAGGCCCGCGGCTCGCCCCAGCGGCCGAGCTGCAGCGCGTACTCGCCGAAGACGCCGTCGAGCAGGTCGCCGACCAGGCGCGCCTCCTGCGCCAGCAGGGCCTGCCCGAGCGGGCTGTCGAGCCAGCGCGCCAGGGCGTCGTCAGGGGTTTTCTTGGTTTCGCTCATCGCCTGCCTGCCGGCCGGGCCGGCACCT
>ERZ869936.566-NODE-566-length-33711-cov-18.651474_pt1 | contig 33711 bp, 28 predicted proteins | sample MGYA00520876_ERZ869936 | MGnify/ENA primary metagenome ERZ869936 (study PRJEB32218, sample SAMN09650985) | biofilter metagenome | isolation source: enrty point of leading RO module | place: Saudi Arabia: Thuwal, RO plant located on Red Sea | collected 2016-02-17 ... | reverse complement strand
CACGTCAACGATCCCTACTCCGCCGCGTTTTCCGGCAGTTACTACATGCTGGGGCAGTTCGGCGACCTGACGGTCTCTCTCGATTACTACATCGACGGTCTCACGATCGTGATGTTCTGCATGGTGACGCTGATTGCGACCTGCATTCACGTCTTCGCCATCGGCTACATGAGCGACGAGTTGACCGACGACTACGAGGACCACTTCGTCCACCTGCCGGGCGGGAAGCATTTCCATCGCCCCGGTCGCTTTTACCGATTTTTCGCGTATCTCTCGCTGTTCAGCTTCTCGATGCTGGGTCTGGTGATCGCGGGCAACATCTTCATGGTGTTTGTCTTCTGGGAACTGGTGGGCGTGTGCAGCTACCTGTTGATCGGCTTCTACGTCGAGCGCAAGTCGGCCAGCACCGCCGCCAACAAGGCGTTCATCATGAACCGCGTCGGGGACTTCGGGTTCCTGATCGGGCTGATGATCCTGTTCACGTCGTTCGGGACATTTCGCTTCGCGAATCCGCATCCGACCGAACGCGCGGTCGAACCCGGATTGTTCCAGATGCTCCGCGGCGAACACGGCGATCTGCACATTCACGGCGAAGGCCGCGAGGCGGAGGTGTTCCTCACCACGGCGACCGGGGATCATGACAAGTCGATTCCGTACTGGCTGCTGGTGACCGCCGGGCTTGGCATTTTCGCCGGGTGCATCGGCAAGAGCGCCCAGTTCCCGCTGCAGACCTGGCTGCCCGACGCGATGGAAGGACCGACGCCCGTCTCGGCGCTGGTCCACTCAGCCACGATGGTGGCGGCCGGAGTTTATCTGGCGGGGCGGTTCTATCCGATGTTCACGCCCGAGGTGTTGCTGGTCATCGCCTATGTCGGCTGTATCACGCTCTTCATCGGCGCGACGATCGCCATTGTCGCCACTGACATCAAGCGGGTGCTGGCCTACTCGACGATCAGCCAGTTGGGCTACATGATGCTGGCCCTCGGCGTGGGGGGCTGGGTGGCCGGGCTGTTCCACCTCATCACGCACGCTTTCTTCAAGTCGCTGATGTTCCTCTGTTCGGGCTCCGTAATCCACGGCTGCCATCATGAGCAGGAGATGACCAGGATGGGCGGGCTGCGGAAGAAGATGCCGATCACCGCCTACACGATGCTGGTCGGCGTGATCGCCATCTCGGGTCTCGCCATCCCGTATCTCACGTTCCCGTTCATCGGGAACATCGCGTTCTCGGGCTTCTATTCCAAGGACGAGATCGTCGCGACGGCGCTGACGCACATGTCGCTCAATCCGGTCCACTTCCTGCTGTTTCTGGTGCCGCTGGTGACGGCCGGGATTACGGCGTTCTACATGTTCCGGCTGTGGTTCATGACGTTCGCCGGCGAGCCGAAGGACGAACACGTTTACGATCACGCGCACGAATCGCCGTGGGTGATGACGGCTCCTTTGCTGGTGCTCTCGTTCTTCGCGATCACCGTCACCTGGGGCATGCAGATCGACGATGAGGGGCACCTCAAGCCGGGCTATCTGGTGAACGCTCTGCTCACAGCGGAGCCGGCGCATGTGGCGGAAGGTCTCACGGAGGCGGGGATTCTGGGCCTGAGCCTGCCCGGACATCACGCCGTTCACGAGTACCACGCGACCGCCGGCACGGCGGCCCTGATCGCCGCGTTTGCGGGCCTGCTGATTTCCTACCTGATATATGTCAACCGGGCGATTGATCCGGCCGGGATCGCGCGGCAGCTTTCCGGAACGTACAACTTCCTGGTCGAGAAATGGCAGTTCGACAATCTGTACGACGCGATGTTCGTCCGGCCGGTGCATATTGTGGCGCGTTGGCCGCAGGCGTTTGACCGGAATTATCTCGACGGATTCCTGCACGCCCTGTGTCGCTGTGCGGTCTGGGTCTCGAAGTGGGACCGCGCCTTCGATGAGAGAGTGGTCGACCGCCTTGTGAATCTGGTCGGCGACGTCACGTTCGCCGTCGGCCGTTCACTGACCGTGATCCAGACCGGCCGGCTGCGGCAATACGTGATGTTCATCGCGGTCGGCGTGGTGGCGCTGTTCGCACTGATGTTCGTCTTCATGCCCACCTTGTAGGGTGCGTTGCGACGCACCGACGAGCCTGTTGTCAATTGATCGTGAATCCCCATGAGTGACGTTGTCCTACTGAGCCTGACGATCTTCGCCCCCACGCTCGGGGCGCTGGGCCTGATGTTCTTTGAAAAGACGGCCGAAGAGGCGATGCGGATCTATTCGCTGGTCGTCACTGTTGTGACGTTCGGCTTGACGATCGTCATGCTGGGGCGGTTCGATCCCAGCCTCGGGGCCGCGGAGTACACGGTCGCGTTTCAGATGGACTCCATCACACCCTGGATCCCCGCTTGGAACATCAACTACCAGCTCGGCGTCGACGGCATCAGTCTGCCGCTCGTGCTGCTCACCAGCCTCGTCAGCATGCTGGCCATGATGGCGTCCTGGAGCATCACCAAGTACGTGCGGGGCTATCTGATTCTGTTCCTGCTGCTCGAAACGGGCATGCTGGGCGTCTTCATGGCGCTCGATTTCTTCCTGTTCTACATCTTCTGGGAAGTGATGCTGCTGCCGATGTACTTCCTGATCGGCGTGTGGGGCGGACCGCGGCGGGAATACGCCGCGATCAAGTTCTTCCTCTACACGCTCGCCGGCAGCGTGTTGATGCTGATCGCGATGCTGATGTTCTACTTCAACAGCGCCGGTTCAGCACTGACGAATTACGAGTCGAGCTTCGATCTCATCAAGTTGACGCAACTTGCCCAGGAGGGCGGACTGTTGAACCGGGAGGTGCAGCTGATCGCGTTCATCCTGTTGTTCATCGGATTCGCGATCAAGGTGCCGACGTTCCCGTTCCACACCTGGCTGCCCGACGCCCACGTCGAAGCGCCCACGCCGATCTCGATGATCCTGGCCGGCGTGCTGCTCAAGATGGGCGGCTACGGCATCATCCGCATCGCCATGCCGCTCTGCCCGTACGGGGCGCAGGTGGCCGCCTACACGCTGGTGGCGATCGGAGTGTTCAGCATCATCTACGGCGCATTCGCCGCCATGGCGCAAACCGACTTCAAACGGCTCGTCGCCTACAGTTCCGTCAGCCACATGGGCTACGTGCTGCTCGGTCTCGCCATCTGGCAGGTCGACCGGCTCACTGGCGCGACCACGAACTCCGACTACTGGCACATGGGCATCAACGGCGCAATGTTCCAGATGCTGGCCCACGGCGTCTCCTCGGCCGGCATGTTCTTCATGGTCGGCGTGATTTACGACCGCGTCCACCATCGCGATCTCAACCAGTTCGGCGGCCTGATGCAGAAGATGCCGTTCTACAGCGCCATTGCCGTCGGAATCTTTTTCGCCGGCCTCGGTCTGCCGGGACTCTGCGGGTTTATCGGTGAAGCGTTCACCGTGATCAGCAGTTGGAGCTACAGCAAGGTGATGGCGATCATCGCCGCGTCCGGCGTGATTCTCACCGCCGGTTACATCCTGTGGACGATCCAGCGGGTCTACCTTGGTCCCGAATACAAGGGACCGCATCCGGAAGCCCTCACCCCGGCGAACAGCCGCGAGAACACTGTCGCCGTCGTGCTGCTGGTCCTGGCGATCTTCCTGGGCTGCTACCCGTGGAGCATGTTCAGCCTGATGGACGAGTCGACCCGGCTGCTCACCGAGTCGCTCGCCCAGGGATACGAAGCCCTGCACGAGACCGTCGAACAAGTGAGTTCGGTCACCACCGGGCAATAGCAGAGGTCAGACGTCAGACGTCAACTGGCCAGAGGACAGCAGCCAACAGCCATCGACCATCCGCCATTGGCTATCAGCCATAGGCCATAGACCACCAGCCATAGACCCTCCGCCATCGCAATGACGGTTCAACAGATCATCGACGGCCTGATCAACGGCGACCTGCCGCGCGCGATTGAAATCTTCGCGCCGGAGTTGATCCTCTGCGCCGCCATCGTCCTGCTGCTGCTGGTCCGCATGATCTTCGGCGTGCAGCGGATCCCCGCCTGCTGGGTGGCGCTGCTCGGGACGCTGGTCGCCTTTACCGGCGTGTTCGCCCAGTTCATGTACCTCAAGACCGATCTCTCGATCACCGGCGTCGCCGACACGCCCGTGGAAGAACTCGCGGCCCGGTTGGCGAGCGCCTATCACCTCACGCCCGAGGGGGTCGGTTCGGTGGGCGGCTTCTTCACCGACCTGCTGATGCACGACCAGTTCACGCTGTTCTTCCGGCTGGGACTGCTGTTGTTCGTCGTGCTCGTCATCGCACTGACGGTCCTCACAGGGATTCCGGACAACGACGACGGACCCGATTTCTACACACTGCTCCTCGGGTCGACCGTCGGTATGATGCTCGCGGTCGGCGCGAACAATCTGCTGATGATCTTTCTCGGCATCGAGATGATGAGCGTCCCGAGCTACGCGATGGTCGGGTTCCTCAAAGGCCGCCGGCAGAGCAGCGAAGCGGCGCTGAAGTACGTCGTCTACGGAGCGGGAGCGGCCGGCGTGATGCTCTACGGCCTCTCGCTGATCGCCGGGATTCTCGGCACATTGAGCCTGCCGGAACTGGCGGGCCATTTCGTCACCGTCATGCACGGCGAAACGTTCGGTCCGACGAACGCGGCCGCCGTGACGCTCGTGCTGGGCATCATGATGGTCCTGGTCGGCTTCGCCTTCAAGCTTTCGCTCGTCCCGTTCCACTTCTGGTGTCCGGACGCCTTCGAGGGCGCCGCGGCCGAAGTCGGCGGGTTCCTCTCCGTCGCGTCAAAAGCGGCGTCGTTTGCGCTGCTGGTGCGGTTTCTCCTGGCATTCAGCGGACCGGAGGAAGTGCTGCACGGCCTGCGCGTCTTTCTGGGGATTGGGCTGGCCGTCATCGCCTGCCTGAGCATGACGCTCGGCAATCTCGCGGCTTATACGCAGACGAACGTCAAACGACTGCTCGCGTATTCGACCATCGCGCACGCCGGCTACATGCTGATGGCGGTCTCCGCGCTGCTCATCATCACCGACGCTCCGGCGACGGAGGGCTGGACGCGGAGCCAGATCTTCTACCAGTCGGCCCGCGCCGTCGAAGGGTTGATGTATTACCTCGCCGTCTACCTGTTCATGAACCTGGTGGCGTTCTCGGTAGTGGCCATCCTCCGCAACGAGACTTACTCGGAGGAGATCGATTCGTACAACGGGCTGGTGCATCAGAACCCGGCGACCAAGCTGCTTTGCCTGGCGATGCTGATGGCGATGTTCAGCCTGGTCGGGCTGCCTCCCTTCGGCGGGTTCTTCGCCAAGTTGCAGATCTTCACGTCCGTGCTGTACGCGGCCGATCTGCACTGGTCGATGTGGGTGCTGCTCGCCGTGGCCGGTGCGAACACGGTCTTCAGCCTGGTCTACTATCTGCGGGTGCTGAAGGCGATGTTCATCAATCCCGAGCCGGAAGAGCGGCGCGCGATCCAGACGCCGGCTCTCGTGGGAACGTACATCGCGCTGATCGCGCTGCCGATTTTTCTGCTGGGAGCCTCCCCGCTCCAGTCCGACCTCACCGACACCGCTAACTACGTCGCCCGTACGCTGTTCCGTTAGACGAAACGATCTGCAGGTCCTCGACCCGCGAACACTTGAGCCCGCATGATTCCCAACGACCAGCTCAACGACCTGCTGATCGACCTCGGCCGGAGCCTGCTGCAATACGTCGGCGAAATCTGGCCCTGGACGAGCCGCGAGGATGCCGACGTGCATAAGGCGGTCGAGAAGCTGGTTGCCGAGCAGCGCGCGTCGGTCGAGCGACTGGCGGAACTCCTTGATCGACGGGGTCACCGGATTGAATCGGGCGCGTACCCGACCGAGTACACCAGCCTGCACTATGTGGCTCTCGATTTTCTGCTCGATCAACTCGCCGCGCATCAGGAACGCCTGGCCGACGAGGCGGCCGGACTCGCCGCGGCGGCGGATGACGACGAGGAGGCCGGTTCGCTGCTGAGCGACATCTCGCAGGAGGCGGCGCGGCATCGGGACGAACTGGCCCGCCTGTCGAGCACGCGCAAGGCGCAACAGTCTGCTTGAGACCGGGCACTGCATTCACGCCCGCGGATTGCAATCCGTGGGCGTTTTTCGTGCAATCCGGTCGGGAGACCGACATGCGGCTCATCGACACGCACTGCCATCTCGACGAGGACGCCTTCTCGCACGACCGGGCCGACGTCGTCGCCGCCGCCGTCGATCGCGGCGTGACGCGGATGCTGACGATCGGCACGACTGCCGAGAGCAGCCGCGCGGCCGTTGAGATCGCCGAGCAGTTTCCGGCCGTCTTCGCCGTGGTCGGCATTCAACCCAACTACACGGCCGAGGCGAAACCGGACGACTGGCCGGTCATCGAAAAACTCGCGAACCACCCGCGCGTCGTCGCCGTGGGAGAGACCGGCCTCGACCGCTACTGGGATTACGCCCCGATCGAGATTCAGCAGGACTACTTCGACCGGCATCTCGAACTCTCGCGCCGCCTCGGCAAGCCGTTCGTCGTCCACTGCCGCGAAGCCGAAGCCGATGTGGTCGCCCAACTCAAAGCGCACGCGACAGACGGCCCGCTGTCGGGCGTCATGCACTCTTTCAGTGGAGACCAGGCGACCGCTGAGGCCTGCCTTGAGATTGGGATGCACATCTCGTTTGCCGGGATGGTCACCTACAAGAAGAGCGACGAGCTGCGCGCCGTGGCAGCGATGGTTCCCTCCGACCGCATCCTCGTGGAGACCGACGCTCCCTATCTCGCTCCGGTTCCCAACCGCGGGAAGCGGAATGAGCCCGGTTGGGTGCGTCACACTGCGGAGTGCCTGGCAGACGTGCGCGGCGTCACGCCGGAAGAGTTCGCCGCGCAGACGACAGAAAACGCCGTGCGGTTGTTCGCACTGCAGCAGTTCGAGTAGAAGAACTGCTGCGGGCGTTGTCTCATACTTCTCCCAATCTTCGTTGCCTTCATTTCCTTCTGTCCCAACTTCCTGGTTGTGCGTTATGAAATCGACACTTCTCGCGGTGCTGCTGGCCGGCTCACTCACGGGTGTTGCGACGGCCGGCTTTCCAGAGTTCGAAGCCCAGACGATCGACGCGGAAGCGGCCGAAAAGGCGGTCTACGCCGTCGCGCTGGCCGACGTGGACGGCGACGGTCTGCAGGACGTTGTGGCCGTGACGGAGAACCGCGTGCAGTGGTATCGGAATCCCGACTGGGGCAAGCACGTCATCCTCGAAGACCAGACGGAACTCGACAACGTCTGCATCGCCCCGCACGATATCGACGGGGACGGGCAGGTCGATTTCGCACTGGGAGCGGGATGGACCAGGGTCGGCACGATCCAGTGGATCACCCGCGATGAAGACCCGGATGCGAAGTGGCGCGTCCACGCGATCGGCGTCGAACCCTGGACCCACCGCATGCGGTGGGCCGACGTGCTGGAGACCGGCACTCCGCAGCTTGTCGTCTCGCCGCTCAACGCGGTCGACGCCGCAGGCGTCAGGCTCCTGGCGTTTGAGATTCCTGAGGATCCGCAGTCAGGCCGCTGGCCGTCGACGGTTCTCGACGACTCAATGAACCGGATGCACAATCACTGGCATTTCGATTTCGGGACGGACAACGAAACGATCACCGTCACGGCCAGCGAGGAAGGGTTGCACGCGATCTGGAAACAGGACGACGGCGGCTTCGGCAAGCGAAAAATCGGCAGCGGAATGCCGGGCGAAGATCCGGCAAGCCGCGGCGCGGGAGAAGTGAAAATCGGCCGTTTCGCGTCGGGGCGTCCCTACATGGCGACGATCGAACCGATGCACGGGACGTCGGTCGTCGTCTACACCACGCCGGGTGAGCTGGCGGAAGGGCAACTCGCCGATCGGTTTGTTGTCGACGAATCGCTCAAAGCGGGGCACGCCGTCTGGACGGCCAACCTGGACGAAGACGGAGACGAGGAACTCGTGATCGGCCACCGCGAGGCGGGTGCAGGCGACGTCAAGGGGCCGGGCGTCTACGTCTATGATCCGACGGGGGAAGACCCGAGCGAGTGGACCAAACACGTCGTCGACGACGGCGGCATGGCCTGCGAAGACCTGATCTGCGCAGACCTCGACGGCGACGGCCGCGTCGACATCATCGCCGGCGGCCGCGCGACACGGAACGTGAAGATCTACTGGAATCGAGCGGAAGGCGATCGTTGAGTGCAATACGAATGGAACATGGAGAGCCGCGCATCAGGCGGACTTCCCCAACGCCCGCGTCCCCGCAACCCGGACTCTATTCGCGCCCCCCCCGGAGCAATCCACTCGCATGTCGATTCATCGCGCACTTACCGTCCGGGACACAGCGTCCGTTGGTTGCAAACCACGACGACACAAAGGGCACGAAGTCAACTTACGAAGTCGCTCCGCGGAGTCCTCGGAGCCTGGAAGACACATTCGCTGAGTTTTCTTGGTGTTCTTTGTGCCTTTGTGGTCACCCATTCGCGCGATGAGAGACTGGACGACACGGAAACGTTTGCGTAACGAACAGATTCTCTCACCCTTTGCAATGCGGATGGAATCCACGGCGAGCCCCTCGTTCGCAACCTTCCGTCCAACCTGCGTCCTATTCGTCCCGCCATGGACTTCCTCCAACTGACCGGCAAATCGATCCTCGTCTTCGGGGTTGCCAACCGCAAGAGCGTCGCGTTCCACGTCGGCCGCGTTCTCAAGGAGGCGGGGGCCGACGTCCTGTATGCGGTGCGCAGCGAAGCGCGGCGGGAATCGGTCGGCAAACTGGTGGGCGACGCCCCGGTCTTCGTCTGTGACGTCGAGCATCAGGATCAGATCGACAATCTTGCGAGCGAGGTCGCCCGCGCCCGAGACGGCCTGGCCGGCATCGTGCATTCGATCGCCTTCGCCGACTACTCCGCAGGGTGGCAGCCGTTTCACAAGACGCCGCGCGAGGCGTTCCTGCAGGCGGTCGATATCTCGTGCTTCTCGCTGATCGCCATCGCGAATGCATTCCAGGACCAGCTCGACTCCGAACAGGGAAGCGTGGTGACGATTTCAATCTCCACGACGCGCATGGCGGCCGAGAACTACGGATACATGGCGCCGATCAAGGCGGCGCTCGACTCGTCGCTGGCCTTCCTGGCCAAGTCGTTCTCGGAATTCTCGAAGGTCCGCTTCAACGCGGTCTGTCCGGGCCTGCTCAAGACCTCCGCGTCGGCCGGCATCCCCGGCTATGTCGACTGTTATCTCTTCGCCGAGCAGGCCACACTCCGCAACGAGGCGGTGCGCACCGAGGAAGTGGCGAATGCGGCCGCGTTTCTGCTCAGCCCCCGATCCTCGGGGATCAACGCGCAGGGCCTCATCATCGACGCCGGCATGGAAGTGAACTACTTCGACAAGCGCATCGTCGAGCGATTCATGGGCGGTCAGTAGGGCCGGCTATGCCGGCCGCCGGACTCGAAGTTGTCGTGCGAGACGTCACCTTGTGTCCAAACTTCCGTTTGGGCACACCCAACAACATCCGCTCTGCCCCGCCTCAGTGCCTCTGCGTTGAAGACCCAGAGTACTCAACGACAACGTTTGTCCGAATCCCGCCGCGGGGTGTGAACTCCGCCGTGATCTTCATCGACCGCGGCTGCGTGACGGCGAGGAGGTCGTCGAGGATGGTGTTCGTGACCGCCTCGTAGAAGGCGCCGTGGTTGCGGTACTGCTGCAGGTACAGCTTGAGGGACTTCAACTCGAAACAGAGTTGGTCCGGGACGTAGGTGATCGTGAGCGTGCCGAAATCGGGCTGGCCCGTTTTGGGACACAGCGAAGTGAACTCGGGGCAGACGGTCTCGATGGAGTAGTCCCGCTGCGGATACGGATTCGGAAACGTTTCGAGAATGTCGCGCGTCGGATCAGCCATGTTTTTCGAGCCACCGGGTTGGTGTATTCCGCGTCGGTCGCCGGCCCTCGTACGGCAGGATTTCATCCCTGTCGCTCGTACACATCTCTCGTTCCCTTTCGAGTGACTGTCCGAGAAAATTGAATGGGACGCGGATAGCCACGGATCGGACCGATTTTCGCTGATTGCTTTCTTGCGTGTCGACGCCATCCGCGCCTGAATCGATGCGGCCACGGCGTTGCCGCCTGTTGAGGAGTCCCCCAAAATCCGTGCTGATCCGCCGAATCCGCGAAAATCTGTGTCCTGTTCGAAAATCCCCTGGGCCCGGTTCCTCGGGGCCGGGCGCAAGCCGAGATGTGTGCAACTGACAAGATTTCATCCGGTCGCGGTCGAGAGACGCCGTGCCTGGACAACAAAACCCGGTCTCCAGGCAGGAAACCGGGCGTCAGTTGCCGAATTGTAGACCGCAATCAGCGTCTCGGCTACGGCTCGTCGGCCTGAATGATGACGGCTTCGTCATGCCGCAGCGGAGCGCCGAGTTTCGGAGTCTCCAGTTGAGCGGTCACGCGCGTCGGGCCGGTCCGGGCGGCGGTGAGTACGATGTCGAACGACTGCTCCTCATCGGCCGCGAGTTCATTGATCGCGGCGAATTCGATCGTCCGTCCCTGGTGCCGATACTCGACCGGACCTCGCGCCTCGACGAATTCGAGGTTGTCGGGAATTTCGAACGCGGTCCTGACTTCATGGGCCGGTCCCGTTCCGCGGTTCTTGACCGTCATTCGCAGCGCAACCTGCTCGCCGACCAGAACCGGTCTTCCGTCGTGTTCCAGATCGAGCGCCAGTGATTCGAAGCCGGCGACTTCCAGCTTCGATCGAAGTTCGGCGCCGTTGCCGTCGGCGTCGCTCGCGCGGACTACGCTCTGCAGCGAACCGGCCGTGCGCGCCACCACGCTGGTCTGCAACCGCCGCGATTCCCCGGCCGGAAGTTCTTCGATCGTCCAGACGATCGTCCGCTTGATCGGATCAAACTTGCCCCCCTTGGGGATTCCTGCCAGTTCGAGTCCGTCTGGAAGCTGCTCAACAACGCGAACCTGTCGTAACGTCGATTTCGCGCGATTTGTGACGACCGTCGAGTAATCGGCGGAGCGGCCCACAAACCGCCGCGACGGACCCTGCCGTTCGATGGTCAGTCGCGAGTCAAGAATTGCCACGTTCGCCTCGGTCTGCGCGAACTCTGCTTGACCGACGTAGGCGGAGGCCTGCGTCGTGACGGAACCGGCCGCCACCGCAGTCACGGCGAGTTCCACCTCGCGGGATTCTCCGCCCGCCAGCGTGCCGATCTCGCATTCGATCGCGTCGCCGCCCGGATGTTCCAACGCGGCCGGCAGCAGATTTTCGATGTACACGTTGCGCGCTTCGGCCTGGCCGGTGTTCGACACCACAAACCGAAAGACCGCCCGTTCGCCGACCGCCACCTCGGACGGACCCTGGATGGCGAGCGACAGTTTCGGCGAAGTCACGACCGTCTTGGCGGCCACTTCGGCAACGAAGCGGACGGTGGCCACACTGCCGATTTCGCCCGCTTCGGTGGGGACGACCCGGATGCGGATCACTTCCTCCTGTCCCGGTTCCATTTCGCCCAGTCGCCATACGAGGCGGCCGTCGATCAGTTCTGCTTGCGGAATCGTTCCATCGAGTTCGGTGCCGCGCGGGATGCGGTCCTCGATGATGACGTCGTGCGCGGTGCTGTTGCCGGCGTTCCGCAGGTTGATCGCGTAAATCAATGGCTCGCCGACGTTCGCCTCCTGGGGGGCCACTTTCTCGATCGTCAGTTCGGGTTGCTGCGGTCCGCGCGGCGCACGATCCGAGAGAGTGCCGTCGCCGACATAGCCCGGCCGCCCCGCGTCGAACTCCGGCGCAGGCGTGGAGGCGTTCGCGGGCAGAGGCCTGACGTCGGGGAGTTCCTCGGCTTCCGCATCGCGGGAGAAATCGAATGCCGACGCCTCGGAGTTGCCGCGAATGACCGGCATTTCGTCGCCGGAGTCTTCGATCTCGATGAACTCCGGCGCCGGCTGAGGTTCGCTGTCCGACAAGACCGGAGCGGGTTCGGATAACTCCTCCGGTTCCTCGCCGAAGGGGAGCACCGGTTCTGGTTGGTCGGCGTCGTCAGGCCCGGGAAATTCGAGCAACAGCGGCGCCGGCTCTTCAGCCGCGTCTCCGAATTCCGCATCCGCCTCGTTGGCGGGCATCTCCGAATCCGAATCGCCGAACGGGTCAAACGGTGCGTCCGCCTCCGCTTCCTCTACCGGCAACAGTTCGAGTTCTTGCGCTTCCTCCTCGTCGACCAGCATCACACCGTCGAACGGGCTCGGAGCGACAACCGGTTCCTTGGGCGGAGGGGTCGTTTCCACAAAGCCGGCCTCGTTTGCCTCGGCGGGGAACAGCAAAGGTTCGACCGGCTCTCTCGGTTCGGCCAGACCAACCATCGCATCATCCTCAGCGGCCGCACCTTCACTGTCGTCGGTGACTGGCCCAAAAAGATCCATCACCGGCGCCGCGTCGGCGGCTCTCGCCGGCGGGTCCTCCGTCGATTCGACGGACGCCGCTGCGATCTCTTCTCCCGAGAACGGATCAAACGAATCAACTTCCTCAGTCGGATCCTCGGCGGCAACCGGTTGGATCATCTCCGCCTCGGAGCGTTCCAGAGCGAAAGGCTGGGACGTCGCTCCTTCCTGTTCCGCACTGGGAAGCACCGGCGCGTCGGAAACGTCCGCGACAGGTTCAGCCGCCGGCTCCAGATCGCCCGAAGCGAAGGGATTGTCGCTCTCGACGTCGATCGGTTCGGCCGGCTGACTCGGGACATCTTCCCATTCACTGTCGGCGTCCACCAGCGTCGGGGGCTCCATCTGTCCGGGTGGGCCGGGATTGAAAACGTCGTCGTCCGCCGCCGGAAAATCGGACGGAGACGAGATCGGCAGTTCGTCTCGAACCGCGACGCGGCGTTCCGTACCGGCCCCATGCGGCGTGTCATCGAGCGGCTCAAACGACTGCTCCGGCGGCAGGTCGGAATTCTGAGGGGGCGAGTTCGACGACTCGGCCGGATCGTCGCTGTCGTCCGCACGCTGGAACTGGTTCGCGTCGGCGGTCTCGGCCTGAGGCGTCGGCAACCGGCGATGCACCTCCAGCACGACGAAGCAACCAACGCCGATCACTCCGGCCAGGGCGACAAATTTGAAGATGGCGCTCTGCATGACAACCTCGTGATGCGTCGATTCCGAATTCTCGAATTGAGCTGTGCCGGCCTGGCGAACTGTCGCTCCCGGAGACCCGAATCGGAGGCCCTCGCAGGGTCTCCGTTTCCGCGATGCCCCGATTCTCCGTGCGAGACCAGCACCTGACTGCTTGCCCGTCTCGGAGGCGGCAAGCCGCTGAAAATGCGGCGGGCTTTTAGCAAAACCGGTTCTTCAGCGAAAGATGAGTCTGAGCGCAAGAAATCTCGAAATTTCCCCGGTGCGGGCGTCGCCAGCAACCCAACCACGCAGCGCACGCAGCCTTGCGTGCATCCCGCTGATCGCGAAGGCGGCCGGCACACGCTTCCAGGGTGCGCGACGGGCGAGCGCAAGGTGCAAGGTGGGCGTACACAAGTGGTTACGTTTCGTGAGGTCTGTCGCCGACTGCACGGGAACGCACGAGAGCGACCTCCTGTTCTTGGGCACTCAGCAGCCCGTTTCGGGCTGGCGCGATTGTGCCGTTCACGGCGATTGCAACGACCGACACGATCAATCTGATTGCCTGCCGGTTGTTCCGCCGATGCTGAATCTGGCGACTCGAAGGGTCGAGACGATCGCGCTGCGCATGGAAAGATCATCAGCACCATCCACAGAACCGCTCCCGCGTCGGACGTTCCGCGTCTGGCGGGAGGCGGCGCGCGTCGTCACGGCGGCGATTGTTTGTGTCTCGGCCGTCGGTTGCGCCTCGACCTCGACGTCGCCCCCCGGCCGGGCAATCGTTCACGCCACGGCTCAGTCCGCAGTCGACGCCGATCGTTCGGCCGCAGAGACCGCCGGCACCGTTTGGGACCGCGTTTCGAGTTTCAACGACCGGTTCTCGTTCGCTCCACCTCAGCCGGCGGATCATCCTGCGGAACCGCCGTCAAGCGCCTCCCCGTGGGACGGAGCAACCGCGTGGCGTTCGGTCTGCGCAGACTGGGTATTCAATCCGTCGCAGGCAACGGAGACTCTGGTCAACCTGCCTGGATCCGGTGAAGGCAGACGTGCGACCTCGGAATCGGCGCTCTTCGCGCCTCAGAACACCGTTCAACTCGTCTCGCATTGTCTTCCCGCTCCCCCGCAGCACATGGCTGAGTTTCGCTTTTCGGATGACCTGCGGAATTTCGGTCCCACCGTGTGGGCAGACGCGCAAGGGCTCATCAATCAGGAGAACGCGCTGATCCTCGGATTCTCTCTGGCAGCCGCGATCGGGATTCGACAGGATCTCGACGGCGACGTCCGGGAAGCAACCGCGGCTGATCCGTTGCAATGGGGTGACGCCAGCCGCGCGCTGGGCAAGCTCGGCGAGGCGCAGTATCAGGTGCCGGTTCTGTTCGCGGTGTGGGGACACAGCGTTCACGCCAACGATCCTTACGCACACAGCTTCAGTGAAGCGCTGATCAGCGCCTACACCATCAGCGGGCTGGCGACCCTGGCCGTGAAGGGCGTCACGAACACCGATCGGCCCGATTCCGACTGGAACGACGGACAGTGGGGATTCCCGTCGTTTCACGCCTCCAGCACGTTCACGATCGCCGCCGTCCTCGAAGAATACTACGGCTGGGACGCTGGTCTCCCCGCCTACGCGCTCGCCGGCCTGATTTCCTGGAGCCGGATCGACGAGCGGGACCACGACCTGTCCGACGTCGTCTTCGGCGGAGCGATGGGCTGGCTGATCGGCAAGTCGGTCGCCGGACAGCATCTGCGCAACGACGGACGTGTGCGGTTCCTGCCGTGGGTGCACCCGTTCGACGGCGCCGCAGGCGTCCGCGTCGACGCCAGCTTCTGAACACCGTCCCGAAGTGTCACTCGCCGCGGATCGGAATACGGCGAGGCTCGCTCTGCGTGACGCGGGGCAACGTCAGTTCGAGCACCCCCTCGCTCAGCTTGGCGGAGGTCTGCTCGTGATTGACCTGATCGCTCAGGATGAACGACCGCAGAAAATCCCCCACGTGGTACTCCTGATAGATCAGCTTGGCGTCCTTCGGAACCGACGTCGACACCCGGCCGAACAGCGTGAGCTTGTTGTCCTGGACCTGGAGTTCGAGCGTGTCGACTGAAACTCCCGGAAGATCGGCTCGGAGCACCAGTCCGTCCTGATCCTCATAGATGTCGATCGGCGGAGTGCAGACCCTTTTCGAGGGCGTTCGCAGGGACGCCGGCGTTGGTCGCCGTTCGGGAGTTGATTTGATTTCGCTCATTGGCCGGGCGCCTCATTCGAGCCGGCAGGCGGCTCAGAGTCGACGATCGGAATCTGACGGGCCTGCGACGGGGGCGACTTCGGCAGATGCAGCGTCAGCACGCCGTGGGTGAGTTCGGCGTGCAGATCGTCTTCCCGAATCCGCTCCGGCAGCGCCAGAACCCGCTCCCACGCGCCGCGCGGCCGCTCACACCGCCGGAAGCGGTCTTCCGGGATCGTCGCTGCGTCGCTGCGGTCGCCGCGGATCGTGACCATGCCGTCCGCGATGCTGATTTCAACGTCGTCGGCCTTCGTGCCGGGCACCTCGGCCGTGAGGAGAAACTCGTCCTCCAGTTCATAGATGTTGACGGGCGGGTACTGCCGGCCGATGCGGACCCCGTCCATGGAGAAGTTGACCGACCGCAACCAGCGGTCCATTTCGCGTTCCAGATCACGAAACGCGTCGATCGAACTTCCCCACCGAAAGACAGCCATCTCGCTCACTCCCCTGCAGTCGATCCGGCCAGAACGACCGAAACAAAGCCGCCCCCGCCAGCTACGGCAAAGCGTGTGCCGCCGGACCGCCTCAGCCGATCTCGACGACCGGGCGATTGCTGCCGCACATCGTTCAATCGCACAGAGATGCGGCTATTATTAATTTTCGCTGCCAGATTATGCGGGGCGACATGGCTGCCAGAATGGCAGTGTGTGGCAATTTGCCGGCTGTTGCTGCGGCCAGACAGATGTCAGTTGTTGTCCGTTACGCACAACTCGGCTTCAACCTGCCTGATCGGGGTGGTCGTGGGAAGCGTTCGTCCGAAGTCTCACGACTTCGGCTACACGACCGGGGCTTCCTTCGCTTCGCTCAGTCCAGCCCCGGCCACCTGGTCGAGATGCGGGCACCAGACAGGTGTCAGTTGTTGTCCGTGTCGGTCAGCCGACACTCGACGGCGTCGGCGTGGTTGGCGATCTCCATCACGCTGCGCCGCACCTCCTCCGGATCCACCGTCGACCTGGGATACGTGTCGATCATCACAAAGTGCGGTTTTCCATCGATGTCTCGCACTGCCAATGCGCCGTGGCACACCGTCGAGTTGAGTCGTAATGCCGACTCCAGATAGTGGGGTTCCGCCGGGCAACAGACGCTGTAGATTTGAAGCAACCGCTCAGCCGCCGATGCGCCGGTCTGTTCGACCACGACCGTCTGGCGGCGGCCGTCGGGCAGCGCGACAATGAACTCATTCGCCTCGCCGCGTCGTCGCCGCTCAATGCCGGGAACGGAACCCAACGCGTCCTGCAGGATCGATTCCAGATCCCGCAGGTGCCCCAGCACGGCTTCGAGCAGTTGCAGAGCCTCGGTCCCGTTCTGCGGGCGGTTCGCGGGCGCTTTCGCCATCAGCATCCCCACGCACTCCGCCATCTCCAGCGGCACCTGCGGGCACAGCTCGCGAACCGAGGGGACGGGATCGTTCGTGACGGCTTCGATCAGGTCGGCCAGGCGAGACCGGGCGTACGGAAGCCGGCGCGTCAGCATCAGAAACAGACAGACTCCCATCGCATAGACATCAGCCGCCGGCGTGACGGCCTGCCCGGCGAACAGTTCCGGCGCCATGAAGTTCGGAGTCCCGACCAGTTCGTCGTGGGGCCCTTCCGCCCTGTCGGCCGCCACCCGCTTCGCCAGGCCGAAATCTCCAATCTTCGGAATCCCGCGATGCGTCAACAGAATGTTGTCCGGTTTCAGGTCCCGATGCAGAATGTCCGAACGGTGCGCCGCCGCGAGCCCTTCGGCGATCTGAGCCGTGAGAACCATCGCGCGGATCGGCGGGATCGGTCCGGCTTCAATCAAATCCTGCAATGAACGGCCGGCCACAAACTCCATTTCCAGAAAGTGATAGTTGTCGTGGCGTCCGACGGCGTGCGTCGTCACGACGTTGGGGTGCACGAGCGCCGCCGCCGCCCGTCCTTCGTTCAGAAAACGCCGCAGATAGCCTTCATCCTGAGCGAGCAAGCCAGGCGCGAGTATTTTGACGGCGCAACGCCGCTCCAGATCGCGGTGGCGGGCCAGATAGACCCAGCCCATCCCCCCTCGGCCCAACAGCGACTCACACTGATAGATCCCGAGTTCGCGGCCGATCAGGCTTCGCATCTCGCGATCTTCGGCCGAACAGAGGGTCGGGTCGTGTGGCAGATCCCCGGAACCGACTTTCCACAGCAATGTCGGGCAGACCGCCGTCGACCCGCCGCCGGGAACCAGCGAGACGCCGCACCGCGGACAACCCTCCGAGGCAGTGTCGTGCCGGAACAACTCGTTGCATCCCGGGCAGTAGATGCTCGACTGTTCTGTTGGGGACGATTGCATTCCACGGTCCGTATCGGAACCTGGACTCAATAGCGCCGGATCACCCCGACCAGCACGCCGAGCACTTCCACGTCGTCCGAATAGATCGGCTGCATCTCTGCGTTCTCCGGATCGAGGCGGAATCGGTTGCGCTCGCGATGAAACCGCTTGAGGGTCGCATCCCGTCCCTCCACCAGCGCCGCCACGATTTCGCCGTCGCGGGCGGTCGGTTGCTTGCGAATCACGGCGAAATCACCGTCGGCAATCTGCGCGTCGATCATCGAATCGCCCCGCACCTTGAGGCAGAAGTGATCGTCATCGCTGAACAGGGGGGCGAAATCGATCCGCTCCATGTCTTCCACCGCCAGCGCCGGAGAGCCGGCTGCAATCTGGCCGGCCAGCGGCAGGCTGGTGCGTTTGAGTTGCGGCTGGTCGGTCAACTGGATCGCCCGTGACATGTGTTCTTCACGGTTGATCAGCCCCTTCCTCTCGAGCGCCTTCAGGTGACACATCACGCCGTTCGGCGAACGGATATTGAACGCCTTGCCAATTTCGCGCACCGTGGGGCCGTAGCCGCGGTTGAGGATCTTGTCCTCAATGAAGTCGTAAATTTCCTGCTGACGGCGAGTGAGCGTGCTTTTCTCTGTCATGAGTCGCAGTGCTCCTTCTGGGTGGCGACCTGCTGATTCCTGCTTGACGGATCTCCCCGCCTGCTACCTGAACGAATGTTTTAATATACTTCTGTGCAGTTCGCAACCCTTTCGCAGAGAATCAGAGAAATCGGTGCGCGCAAGACAACCAGCAGCCGCATCAGGCGTGAAGAGTGGTTCGCTTGCAGGCACGCATCCCGCAGGGCTACGTGCGGATAAAGCAATCGAGCGAACCTGAAAACAGAACTCTGGATGGGCATTAAGTGTCCGGCTTGAGGATCAGCATCGCCAGCGGCGGCAATGTCACGTGCACGCTGTGCTGCCGCCCATGCATCGGGACCGGTTCGCTGGCGCAGCCGCCGACGTTGCCCAGGTTCGAGCCGCCGTAAATCTGCGCGTCGCTGTTGAGAATCTCACGGTAGAACCCGCCGCGCGGAACACCGACGCGATAACTCTGCCGGGGAACCGGCGTCATGTTCATTACGACCACCACCACGTCGTTTACGTCTCTTCCGTGCCGGCAGAATGCGTACACGCTGTTGTCGGCGTCATCGGCCTGAATCCACGAGAAGCCGGCCGATTCGAAATCGAGTTCATGCAGCGCTCGCTCCCGGCGGTTGACGGCGTTCAGGTCGCCGACGTACCGCCGCAGACCGTCGTGCTTCTCGAACTCGAGCAGCGACCAGTCCAGTTGCGAATCGTGATTCCACTCGCTCCACTGCCCGAATTCGCCCCCCATGAACAGCAGCGGCTTTCCGGGAGTCGTGTACTGGTAACCGTATAACAGCCGCAGGTTGGCGAATTTCTGCCAGTAGTCGCCCGGCATCTGTGAGATCAGCGCCCGTTTGCCGTGCACCACCTCATCATGCGAAAGGGGCAGCACAAAGTTCTCGTGGAAGGCGTAGATCATCCGGAACGAAAGTTCGTTCTGGTGATGCCTGCGGTGAATCGGCTCGCGCCGCATGTAGTGCAGCGTGTCGTTCATCCACCCCATGTCCCACTTCATTGTGAAGCCGAGACCGCCGCTGTAGACCGGCCGGGAGACCCCGCCCCAGGAGGTCGACTCTTCCGCCACCATCAGCACGCCGGGATATTCCCCGTGGATCGTCGTGTTCAGATCCTTGAGGAACTGGATCGCTTCCAGGTTTTCGCGCCCGCCGTGATAGTTGGGAACCCACTCGCCCGAATCGCGGGAATAGTCGAGATACAGCATGGACGCGACCGCATCGACCCGCAGTCCGTCGACGTGGTACTGGTCGCACCAGAAGCGAGCGCTCGACAGCAGAAAGCTGCGGACCTCGTTGCGCCCGAAGTTGTAGATGAACGTGTTCCAGTCGGGATGAAAGCCCTGCCGCGGATCGGAATGCTCGAACAGGGCGGTGCCGTCGAACCGTCCCAGTGCATGCGCATCGGTCGGAAAGTGAGCCGGCACCCAGTCGATCAGCACGCCGATCCCATTCTGATGGCAGTGATCGACAAACCAGCGAAATTCGTCCGGACTCCCGTGACGGCTCGTCGGAGCAAAGTATCCGGTCGCCTGATACCCCCACGACCCGTCGAAGGGGTATTCGGTGATCGGCATCAACTGAATGTGCGAGTAGCCCATTTCCCGCACGTAGTCGACCAGTTGGTCGGCCAGTTCCCGGTAGCTGAGATAGGTCCGCCCGTCCGTCGGACGCCGCCACGATCCGAGATGCACCTCGTAAATCGAGATCGGCTCGCCGAACCAGTTGGTATTCCGCCGGTGCTCCATCCACGCCGCATCGTCCCAGGCGTATTGGTCCAGGTCGTGCACGATCGACGCCGTCTTCGGCGGATGCTCGGCCGCAAAGGCGTAAGGATCGGCTTTCTCGATCACCTCGCCCGTCGGGGTGCGAATGCTGTACTTGTATGCTTCACCGGGCCCCATCTCGGGAACGAAGCCGGACCAGATTCCCGTGTCGCTGGAGTTGAGGTAGAAGCCCCCGTGCCGCCAGCCGTTCCGATCATTCAGGACGCACACCTCGCGGGCATTCGGCGCCCAGACGGCGAAGCGCGTGCCGGCGACTCCCTCCTGATGCCCGACGTGGGCCCCCATCCAGCGGTACATCGTGCAGTTCAATCCTCGAGACAGCGCGGCGTACTCCCCCGGCGCATCGATCCCGCTGAGATTGCGAATCGCGAGCGCACCCGCTGGCCGCGTCGGTTTAGGCCTCTCACTCAGTGTTGCTTGACGAGGGGACATTGGAAAAAGTCGGGCTGGAAACGTGGTCGAAACTGACAAGAATGATGTTATCAGCCGCGCAGGTCGCCCTCAACGGGCGCTCCATTCGTCAGATTCGCGGCCGAAACCGCCGTCAACGGCGCACCGCACGATCGGTCAATCCGGGCCGTTCAACTCAAAGAGAATCTGGCAGGGAGAACCGACCGTGGATCAACCGACGACCGACCAATCCTCCACGCGCGGAATCAGCGGACGATTCGTCGTCGTCGTCATGCTGGCGTTCAGCGTGGTGGTGGTCGCGGCCATGGCGCTCTACTGGGAGATGTACACCCGCCCGTTCCGCCCGCTCCAGGACGCCATCGCCGCCGAGTTCCCGGAGTCCGGTCCCCGCGTCATCGGCGGCCGCCACCGGAGTCACGAACCCGGATCCCCCGCCTCGTTGCGGATCATCATTCAGGTCGACTTCGATCCGAACGCGGACGAGTTTCGATCGATGGAAACCGCTCAGCGACTGGCGCGTCTCGCCGCGGAACGCGTCGATCTGACGGAATACGATGAACTCAACGTTCACCTCGAGCAGCGCGTCGCCGAGAAAGAACTGCGGCAGTGGTCCCTCACGCGGCCGATCGAAGACGGGAATGTTGAGATCGCCACGTCTCCGCCAGAGGTTGATTGAACCGGCGACGCCAACCGGGGGAGGCAATTGAAAGCTGTTGTTTACACACAACTCGGCTGCGGCCCTGCGCCGAGGAACCGGGCCCAGGGGATTCTCGAATGGGACACAGATTTTCACGGATTCAGCGGATCAGCACGGATGTATCCGGGTGTTCCTCAAGAGGCGGCAGCAACGAGACCGCATCGATTCAGGCGCGCATGGCGTCGACACGCAAGAAAGCAATCAGTGAAAATCGGTCCAATCCGTGGTCATCCGCGTTCCATTCGAACCTCTCGGAGAGTCACTCGAACGAGGAGCAAGAGTTGTGTGTAAGCGACAGCGATAGGAAGCGGTCCTATCGCGGCCACCGTCCGCTGCACAGGGCATCGACCACGCTCTCCGGGCTCTCTTCCGGAACCGGCGTCCCATCGTCCGTTCCGACCATCCCCGCCCGGTCGACGAGAAACAGCCCGGTTTGCAGGGCGCCCGTCTCCGGATCGCTCAGCCCCCACTGCCGATGAACCGCCCCCGTAGACTGATGAACCGGATCGATGTCCGTCAGCAGGGGAAACGGAAACTCGCCCCCCGCACGTTCGGCCGCGCGACGATTCTCCGCCGGGACGGCCGTACTGATCCCGACCACCTGAACGCCGGCCGCTGCGACATCCTCAATATGCCGCCGCAATCTGACGAGATGAGGATCCTCGTCCGCTCCTGTTGCCGCCTCATAAAACACAACAACAAGCCGCGTCCGCCCGAGGTACCTCTCGAACTTCACGAGTTGGTTGTTCTGGTCGTAGAGTTCGAAGACCGGCGCAAGTTGTCGGCGGACCGGCGGCGGTTGGGAGACCGCGTCCTGTCGATCGGTTTCCCGTCCGAGTCTCCAGGCGACGAGCAAAGCGATGACCACGGCTGAGACCGGCAGAATCAGAATCCTGTAACGCGCCACGCCAGCCATCCACGAAGATGTTCAAACGACTTCATAGCCTGCGCGCTGTTCGCGTCGCAGCCAGGTGTTCGCTTCGGAATCGTTCACAAATTCTTCGGCGTCGGGGTCCCACTGCAGGGCGCGCCCCAGCCGCATCGAGATGTTGCCCAGGTGGCAAACGCTCACCGACCGGTGCTGGCTGACGACGTCGGAAATCGGCATCTTGCGAGCGAGCGTGCAATCGTAGAAGTTCCCCATGTGGTTCTTGATGGCGTCGATCTTGCCGGTCCGGATCGGCCGCTCGACGTTGTCAAAGTCGTACAGTTCGAACTCTCCCTGCTCAAACGGATTCGAGGCCAGTTCCTCCACCGGCTTCCCGGCGACAGTGCCCCGGTTCACGAAGATCCGCCCCTCCTCCCCCTCGAACATGATGCCGTTGCGATCGTAATCGCCGCGCGGCGAGTCGATCACTTCGAGGATGACGTCGTTCGCGTAGCGATAGGTCGCGTGATAATCGAGGGCGACGTTGTAGCTCCGCCCGTTGGCGGCGTCGGGGAAGTTCGCCTCCGTCGTGATCTCGACGGGACCGGTATGCTGCATCCCCATCCCCCACTGGGCGATGTCGATGTGGTGGGCGCCGGAGTCGGTCATCTCCCCGCCCGAGTACTCGTACCACCAGCGGAACGTGTAATGGCAGCGTTCTTCGATGTAGGGCACGTCGGGCGTCTGTCCCTGCCACCGGTCCCAGTTGATGTGGTTCGGCACTCTCCGTGTTTCAAAGGGGCCGCCCGTTTTATTCCGCCCCATCAGGACGGTCACTTTCTGCAGTGCGCCGATTCGACCGGCGCGGACCATCTCGCATCCCAATCGGAAATTGTGATCGCTCCGCTGCCACGTGCCGACCTGCACCACCCGGCCGGTCTCTTCCACGACTTTCGTAACGAGTTTGCCTTCGTCCACCGTGAGCGTGAGCGGCTTTTCGCAGTAGACGTCCTTCCCCGCGCGGCACGCGTCGATGAGCATTTTTGCATGCCAGTGATCCGGCGCGGCGATGAGCACCACGTCAATGTCGTCCCGCGCCAGCAGATCCTGGTAGTCTTCGTAGATCTTCGGCGTGCTGCCGAACGACGCCCGTGCCTGCTCGCGCACGTGCCGGTCAACGTCGCTGATGGCCACAACGTCTCCAAACGGCAGCGCCTCGCGCGTAATCACTGAACCCTGATACCGCATGCCGATCGACCCGATCCGCCAGCGATCATTGGCCGTAGAAGGCGCGTCAGTCTCATCGGCTGCGCTGGTGAACCTGTACGGAGCGAGCAGAGCGCTGCCGACCGCTCCCGTCGCGCCGGCCACTGCGGTTGACAGGAACCTCCGCCGGCCGTGCTGCCTGTCGTGGCCGTGATGCTGCGTTGCTCTGATCGTGCGTCGGCCCATGCTCATGGTTTCGTTCCAATTTCGTCGATCACGGCGTTCGCCTCGTCCTCCGACAATCCGAACGACATGATGAACCGTTTTGCTTCGGCCCGCTTTCCGGCGATCACCTTCTTATCGGCGAAGGCAGCCTGCGGCAGCGCAGCGCCTCCTGCCAGTCCCCGTTCTTCCACGAACGTGTGAGTGACGTTGCCGAGATTGTTGCGCTTCAGCCACACGCGCGGAGTTTGATCGCACTGTTGTGAACGCAGCATAAGCAGAAGCCCCCCGCGGGCCAGATATTCAGCGATTTCCTCGTTCGTCAGCGGTGGTTCCGGTTCCGGAGCTTCGACCAAGTCGTCCTCGGGAAGTTCGAAATACATTGAGTCGAACGGATCCATGTCCAAGCGGACCCGATAGATTCGGCGGCCGCCGACCCCCAGCGGCCCGCGGTCCTCAACGACAAAACCTTTCACGCGACGCATCCCGAATGTAAACGCCACTTTGTCGTTGACATGAAATTTCGGCTTCGCGCTTGCAATCGTCGACATCACTCACTCCTGAGTTCACCACGGCGGGACGCCAATCAGGCGGTCCAAGTGTTCCTGCAGTACGGTATCAAATGACCGGGCGAGACCGCGGCAGGCGCGTCGCCATCCGCGCACTGTCTCCAGGCGGAGCACGCCGCTGACGCGAACGTTTCGAAAATCCTGATGGGCGATCGCGTTACGCCAGACATTCAGTTCATCGAGCAATTCCATTCTACGCGATGTGCGGGCGTCCTGCTGCTCGATCTCGTCCCAGAACGCGAGTCCCAGCCGATTGAAGTCCGCCCCCAGGCTGCTGCATGTTGCATTTCTACTATTCAATTGTAGATGGAGCACAAGGTCGGCCTGGAGAATTGGACGCAACGACGGAGGATTGACGTTTGCTGTGAGAAACGCCACGCATTCGGCGTGAAGATCGCGACAGAATCCCTGGAAGTGCGACGCCAGGATCACCGCATAAGCATGGTTGATGCGCTCAGTTGCAAATCGCCGACCGCGAGCGTCTCCTCCGACGCCGCGGTGCGCTTGTTCGACCTCATCGAGCGCCGTCGCACGCGCCGTCTCCCACTGCTGAAACGCAGTTGAAGGCATCTCTCCGGCCCTTTAGGTCAACGTTGCTCGCGCCTCGTCCAGCATCTTCATCCACGGGCCGATGTAATGACCGTGGTCGTGATACGTGCGGCCGCTGACGAGGTTGCCGTCGATCACGCACGGCTCGTTCACGAAAATCCCCCCGCAGACCTCCAGGTCGAACCGGCATTTGGGAACGGTCGCCATCCGACGGCCCTCGACGCATCCCGCGTAGCAGGGAATCTCCACGCCGTGGCAGACGCTGGCGATCGGCTTGTTCGCTTCGAAGAAATGCCGCGTGATCCGCACCAGATCCTCGTCATAGCGGATGTACTCCGGCGCCCGCCCGCCGCTGAAGAAGATGCTCAGATACTCCTCCGGCTTGACGTCGCGGAATGCGATGTCCGCGTCGATCGAATACCCCTCCCACTCTTTCGTAATCGTCCAGCCCGGCTTCACCTGGTGCATGACCATCTGATACTCGCGCTTCTCCGGCGCGGCGACGACCGCTTCGAAGCCCCCTTCCTGCAGTCGAAAGTAGGGGTACAGCGTATCCACCGTCTCCGTCGCGTCGCCAATAATGATCAGTACGCGGTTCATGTCCATTCTCACAGATCGATTGCAGGGGGCGTCTCGTCGGCAGGTATCGTAATCGAAGGCGCAGACGAACCGAACCGACCGGTCGGCCCAACGACCCGATCCCGGCCGGTTTGCGAAGAGAGCCGGCGCGGTTTTTCGCTTTGCGAGCCTCCGCTCTGATGCGCTATAATCGGCGGTGATGTTGCTGGGTTTCCGTCAGCGGCCATCAGGGAGGAAGAATCGACATGCCGAATGCTGTTCTGCAAGAGTTCGATCTGATCGGAGAAACGGCCGGCCACGTCTGGCGCTACCTCCAGGAGAACGGCCCGGTCACACTCACCCGTCTCGCCAAAGACATCGATGCGCCGCGTGACATCGTGATGCAGGGAGTCGGCTGGCTCGCCCGCGAAGGAAAAGTGACCTACTACGACGGCGCGCGCACGAAACGCGTCGGGCTCGTTTGAGCCAATCATTGCGCCGTGCTCGCAGAGAAGTGCTCGTCTACAGCGCGACCGCGAAGATCGCCAGCACGAACAGCCACGCCGCTCCCAGTCCGTGCCAGAACCACGCGCAAACGCTCACGCCCCAATAGTACTCGTGGTCGTACCGATTCACCGACGCCCTCGTCGCCACGAACGCGATGAACAGCGTGGCCACGGTCAGGTGCAAGGCGTGCAGTCCCGCGAGCATCAGCACAAACGGCGTCACTCCCAGCGACGCATCGCCCGCGGCCCGCTCGGCGGGAAGCAGCGTCCACAGGCCGTAACCCTGCACGCCGAGAAATAGAACGCCGCACGCGACACCCGCGCGCAACCACCGCCGAAACGGCCGTTGCCGCTCGCGCCGCACCATATTCACGGCACGATGCAGCGCAACGCTCCCGCCGGCCAGTAACAGCGTGCTCACAGCGAACGCGGGCGGGAACCGGAAGGCGACCGCCTCCGCAGGCCGGCCGAAGACCGACGAGAGCATAACGGTGATCACGATCGCGATCAGCAGCATCGCGGCTGTTTGCAGGAAGAACCGGACCGCGAGACGGCTGTGTCCTTCGGCGTGCCGATCAGGAATAGGAAGACTCGTCGACATTGTCACCTGGTTCCCGCCTCGAGGCTCCGGTTCCCCGCCCGCCGTCTCCATTCTACGCAGGTTCAGTCTCGTACGGGTTCTTCGTTTCGCCGAACTTGCACAGCAGGATTCCCAGTTCGTACAGCAAGATCAGCGGGAACATCATCAGCAACATGCTCGCCGGGTCGGCCGGCGTCAGAATCATCGACAGAAACGCAATCACTAGAATCGCCAGTCGCCGCTTCGAGCGATAGGCATCCACGTCGAACAATGAAATCGCCGACAGAAACTTCATCACGAGCGGCAGTTGGAAACTGATGCCGAACATCAGCGGCAGCATGACTGCGAAGCTGACCCATTCAGAAAGCCGGATCTGCGGCGTCACACCGATCGCCCGGTTGAATGCAAGCAGAAAATTGAGCACAAACGGAAACACGGCGTAAAAGCAGAACGCCGCGCCGGTAATGAACAGCACGAGACTCATCGCGCCGAACGAGTAGACGAACTTACGCTCATGCTTGTACAGGCCGGCCGCAACGAACAACCACACCTGATAAAAAATCCACGGACTGGCCAGCACCAGACCGGCCACCAGGGAGACCTTCAAATAGGTCATAAAGGCCTCTTGCACGTTGAGAGTGACCGGCTTCAGCGTCTGGCTCGACGACGCCTTGAACTGGGCGAATTCGTCGGCGACGAGCGTGAGGTTGACGGTCGAATCTTCACGTTCATCTTCAGCGTCGTTGCCCGGAGCGGCGTAGGTCTCCGGGTCCGCCTGATGCAGGGCGAACAGCAGATCCCTCGCTGTCAGCGACACCCGGATGGCAGTCTTACGCTCATCCGGTGGCGCCTCCGGGGCCGCTTCGGCCGCCTCGTCATCCGGCGCGCTCGAGAAAAGATTTTCGAAGAACTCCCGGATGTTGGTCAGCAGCGTTTCCCACCATTCCCCTTCCATGATGCTGACATCGTCTTTGACGTCGACTCCGGCTTTCTCGTCGTCTGAGTAAGCCGCCAGGGCGCTGTCAATCGGGGCCCGCACGAAGGCCACTATGTCTTCTCCCTTGATCAGGCACAGGACGATCGCAATCGTCGCACCGACGATCGCCTTGAACAGGTGAACACGCAACTCTTCGAGATGCTCGCCGAACGACATCGTCGAGTCGTCGAAGAGGTCTTTCGATTGCTGGACCATCGGACAATCCTCCCGGAGTCGCCTCAGCAACTCCCACTCGCGGTCAGGCCGCGGACAACACGGTCAATGGACGCTCCACCGGTGAGCGCTCCCGATCCCGAAGAATCCGCAAGCATCGAGCGGTCCCGGCGCGCTCCAGGAGTGCAGACCGATCCCGGATCAAAACTCAGGGGGGCCGGGCTGCCGCTTCCTGATGCAGGAGCGTCCACGACCTGTTCGCGGAACTCCAAAGCGGTGCTCGTTATTCGCGGCCGCGGGAGCGGTGACCACTCAGGAAGCCCGCGTCGACCGGCAGGCGATTGATGAGCGATCTGCTCTCATTCTACCGCGAACTCAGGTCATTGCAACGTGCCCCGGCGGGAGCACCGCGGTCTTTCGGAGTGCGGCGACTTGTCGCCGCTTTGGGACAATCTCCTCCCTGCCGAAGCAGTTGCGTTGCCGGAGGCAATCCGATGCAATGCAGGCGCTGCATCGGCTCACGCCGCCGGATGCCAGACTTCGTTTTCAGGAGACATTCGGGAAGGATCTGTCGTGCAAACCAATGTTGTTTCATCACCTCTCGCAGACGTCGCCTGCGACTGGCTCATCCTGCCTGTCACACAGTCCGGAGAATTCCAGGCGAACGTTGTAGAACTCGACGAAGCGCTCGACGGCCGCCTCGCCCGGCTTCGCGAAGCCGGAGACCTGACCGGCAAGGCCGGGGAAACCATAGAAATCCGCGACGCCCTGGAATCGGGACCGCTCCGCATTCTCACCGTCGGTCTCGGCGAACCGGCCCGGCTTTCGCGAGCGGGAATCTACAAGTCGTTCATGGCGGCCGTCCGAAAAATCTCCACCCGCGCCTACGATCACGTCGCCGCGGCCGTTCCCGCCGTCGACGCGATCGATCGCGACAGGCTCGCCGAGACCGTCGCGCTCGCGCTCCAGGTCGGTTGTGTCGGCCAGGGACTCTACCGCAGTGAGCCGGAGCGATTCCCGTTTCAACGCATCTCGGTCGCATCGGGCGATGATGCGGCCGGAATCCGGACTGTCGTGGAACGTGGTGCGGTTGTCGGTGAGGCGGTGAACCTCGCCCGGGAACTCATCAACCGGCATGCCGGGGAGATCTACCCGGAGACCTTCGCGCAACGGGCTCAGCAACTCGCGACCGAATACGGCCTCGGCTGCGAGATCCTCGACGAACCCCAACTGGAGCAGGAGAAGATGCGGGCACTGCTCGCGGTCGGTCGCGGCAGTGTCCGTCGCCCGCGCGTCGTCGTGCTCGAACATCGAGGCGCGCCCGACTCCAAAGAAGTCTGGGGCTTGTGCGGAAAAGGAGTCACCTTCGACAGCGGCGGACTGTCGCTCAAAACCAACGACGGCATGAAGTCGATGAAAGCCGACATGTCCGGAGCGGCGGCCGTCCTCGGCACGATGACCGCGCTGGCCCGGCTCAAGTCGCCGGTCAACGCGATCGGCGTGATGGGCCTCGTCGAGAACATGCCCGACGCAGACTCCTTCAAGCTGGGCGACGTGCTCACCGCCCGCAACGGCGTCACGATCGAAGTGATGAACACCGACGCCGAAGGCCGGCTGGTCCTGGCGGACGTGCTCGCATACACGGTCGATCGCGGTGCAACGAAGCTAATCGATCTGGCCACGTTGACCGGCGCCTGCGTCGTGGCGCTGGGAGAAGAGGTGGCCGGCGCCTTCTCGAACGATCAGCCCTGGTGCGACGCGGTTCTTCAGGCCGCCGGTCGTGCGGGCGAAGACCTGTGGCAGATGCCGATGTTCGATTCCTACGCCGAACAACTCAAGAGCGAAGTCGCCGACTGCAAAAACGTCGGCACCCGCTGGGGCGGCGCGATTACGGCCGCCAAGTTCCTGCAGAAATTCGTCGGAAGCACGCCCTGGGTCCATCTCGACATCGCCGGCCCCGCGTTTTCCGACAGCAGCAAGCCGCATCAGGAAGGCGGAGGCAGCGGCGTCATGGTTCGCACGCTGGTTGAACTCGCGTCAAACGGCGCATGACGGCATCGCCGGGCCGCTACCTCACGCAGAAGCTCTCCATCACGTCGTAACCACCGGGAACCATCCCCAGCCGCTGATACGCGGCGCGGGCCCGCTTGTTCTGGTGCTCGATGTACAGCCGGATTCCGACCACGCTTTCGTCCGCTTCGGCCTGTTGTTTCAGGTGTTCGAACAGCATCCGGAACACTCCGTGCCCGCGATGCTCGGACGCCACATAAACGCTCTGCAGCCACCAGATCGTTCCGTTCCGCCAGTCGCTCCACTCCCACGTGTGCATCACCTGCCCGACGACGCGATCAACCTGGTCTGACGGACACGCCACGAAATAGCGGGCTTTTGCGGGATCGGCGAGCGCCGCCTGAACTCCCGATTTCAGCACATCGGGGTCCAAAGCAAGGCCTTCGGTCTCCATCGCGAGACGCCGGTTGAAGTCCACAATCGTCGGCCAGTCGTCCGCCGACGCGTTCCGCACAACGTAACGAGTCGATTGGTTGCTCATTGCGATCAGTTTGCTTCTTTTCCGGATGTTGTTGCAAGTGAGTCAAATGTCAGCGACCAGCGGCCGCCGGTTCCCGCTGGCGAGCGGCAGTTCGTACGGGCAGAGATCCTGCCTCGTCGGACGTCTCTTCTGAATTCCGCAGGCCGGCCGACTCCATCAGGTCTCTTTGAGATTACACGAAGCATCCGCCGAATTTCCTCGATTCGATTCCGGTGTGCGCATCATTCCGGTTGAATCGGGGGAGGCGCCATCGGTCCCGACTTTCCTCCGCGTTGCGGCGAACTCGGCGCGTCAAAATGGCGATACCTAGTGATGTATGCCGCGTGTAAAACTTGCGCCGGACAGGCGGACCGGGCTGACTCAACAGACTCAGGCAAACCCCGCTCTTCCCTCGTGCTCGTCCTGTCCGACGGATTTATCTCGCGGCCACCGAATCCTGGAATCGGCACAACCGATTATCCCGTCGCATCTATAACCGTGTGTACTGGAGAAACACTGTGAGCCAAGGGATCCCCCGCAACGACGTTCCGAAACCCTCCCGCGACACGCTGCTCAATTTCATCCGCAATGTGAACTGGAAGTCGCTTCTCGCCGGCGCCGCGATCGGCATGATCGGCGTCCATCTCGTTTCCGTTCGACCCACCATCGACCGCATCGCCCGGCTGGAACGGCAGGTCGCTGACGTTGAAGTCGGCGTCCATCGCGTCGCCGCCGCTGGTGAGAACGTCGGCGCCGCTAACAGCCTGCTCGCCGCGTTGAACGCACAGGCGGCGGAAGTCGAAGCGGCGCGGGAATCACTGGCTGCGATCGACAACCTTCGCCTCGCGCTTCAAACCGAAGTGGACCGCGCCGCCGAAGCGGAGGCGTCGCTCAACCGGCTGACGGCGCTGAACTCGCAACTCATCGAAGCCGACGAACTGCGGAGCGAAGCCGCCGCCGCCATCGACGAAGTCGAACGCCTCCAGGCAGAGGTTATCGCCCTCTCCAACCCGACGGAAACCGCCGGCCGTCAGATCGCAACCACCCTCGCCACCCTCGACGACGTGAACGCCCTGCAGAGCCGGTTGATCGAAACGGGCGAGAACACGACCCGCTCGGCCAACGTCGCCGAAGAACTCCTCGCCCTGCAGAACCGGATTCTCTCCGCCGGTGAACTCGACGTTTCCGCCGACAACGCCGAGCGACTGCTCGCTCTTCAGAATCGTCTGGTCGTCGACGATCGGCTGCAACTCGACCAGGCCGGCCTCAACGCGGAAGAACTCGTCGCCTTGCAATGCATGATCCTCTCGGCCGGAGACCTCGACCTCTCCGAGCAGAACGCGGAACGCCTCATCGCACTGCAGAACCAACTGATCGTCGATGAGCGGCTGCAACTCGACCAGGCCGACACAAATCTCGAAGACCTGATCGTCATGCAGAAAATGATCGCGAATCAGACGGCGCAGATCGCCGACAGCATCGACAGCCTCGAACTGCTGACCGACTTCCAGGGCGAAATGAACGGCCAACTGGCCGGGCTGGAAGACCTTCGCCGTCAGTTGACGGAACTGATTCTTCTCGAAACGACCGTCACCCGCGCGATGGAAGCGCTGGAACCGCTGGCTTCCATGCAGAACCTCCGCCGCCTGGACCAGGAGGAAGTCCGCGACGTCGCTCGACTGATCCTTGAGCAACGCAGGGAGCGGCTGGCTCGCGCCGGCTCCAAGTACGATGTCCCCGCGCCGCCGGCGGTCGAAGTCCCGGAAGTGCACCGCCTCGTACCGGAACCTCCGGTTGAGGAATAGTCACCGCGAGTCGATGCGGGGGACCGGCGAAGCGCCGGTCCCCCGCTTTTTTTCGTTGCCGCAAGGCGAATCGAGCCCCGCTCGATGCCGGAAGTGTCCCAGGTGGGCGAGCGTTACTGGCCCCGCGCCTCACGTTCCGCCTTGCGATAGTCGCTGAGAAACTTCTTGAAGAAGCGGCCCACGCCCGATTCCAGGGTTCGCGTGACCCGCCCGTCCATCAGCGATTTCAGCGAAGTGGTCCCCACCCCCTCCTTCTCACTCCACACGATGGCGAGCGTCTCTTTTCCGCCGCGATCGACGTCGCGAGCCATCACGGCCATGTCGATCACCACCTCGCTGACCAGATTGTCGTCGGTCGTTTCCTCGCCGACGCGGAAGTAGGTCACCACCACAACGATCGCCGTGCTCCCCCGAATCTGCGATCGTCGCTGGACACGCGTCCATCCCGCGCGATCCAGAATCGTCCGCTCCGCACTGACCTCCAGAAAGTCGGCGATCCGTCCGGTTGGGTCATAGGAGAACGGCTGAATGACCACCACGGCGTCGCGGATCTGACTGAGCAGCAACTGGCCCCGCTCGGTGCCGGACAGATCCTCCACACCGCCGAATCCACCCGTGAGCTTCACCGGAATCGTCTCCGGAGAAATCTGACCCAGCGACTGCCCTTTGTCCTGCAATACACTCAGGATATCCAACGACGAAATGGCGAAATTCACGTTCTCGCCGTCTGCCCGTTTGAAGGAGTTCGCCCCGACCACTTCGCCCCGCATGTTGACGAGAGGGCCCCCGCTGTTCCCCGGTGAAATGGGCGTCGTCGTCTGCACATAGGTTCCCTGTTCCTGACCGACTTCATCGGCTTCGCGGGTTGCGCTGATGATGCCCTCGCTCGCAGTAAACGAGAGCCCCAGAGGCGCGCCGAACGCCGCCACCGAGATGCCCTTCTGCGGCAACTCGGTCGCGATTCGAATCGGGTGCAACTGATCGGCCGGCAGGTCGACGTCCACAATCGCCAGGTCCAGGAACTCGTCGAGTTTCCAGAATCCGGTGATCGGCGTCTTCTCACCCGTGTTGAACTCCGCCTCCGCCGACAGGGCCCCTTCCATCACATGGTAGTTGGTGACAATCGTCCCCTCCTTGTCGACGACAAAGCCGCTGCCGGTGCTCGACCCGTACTCACCGGTGATATGGATGCGGACCACGGATTTTTCCACGGTTTCAATCAGTTTCGGCAACGGCAGGTCCGAATCCGGCAGAGGAGGCAGCCCGTCGTCCTCCTCCATCTCCGGTTCCGCGGAGGCCGTCGCGGCCGGGGCGGAAGGCGGTGAGTCAATCGCAGCAGCGGCGGGCGCCGCGGTGCTGAGGGGAGTCACGGTGGCTGCTGGCACAGTCGCGGCGATCGGTGGGGTCGCGACGCTGGGAGTTTTGGCGGAAGCCGGTACGGCCGCCGGCGAAGTCGCCTCCGAAGTCACCGGAGGCTCAGCGACTTCTGCAACGGTCGTCGACGCGTCCACCGCGTCGGCGCTTTGTCCGGTCGAGCGACCCACGATAAACGCGACGACAACCAGCAGCCCGAGGACCAACACGCCGCCCCCGATGCCCAGCCCGATCAGCAATCCGTTGCCGCCGGAGGAACTCGACTTCTTTCGCCTGGGCTCGGTACGTTGCGACCGACCTGTCACGGGCGCGGCCTGTCGAGGAGCCGAACCGCCGCCCCCGACCCGGACGACGCCTCCGCACTCCGGGCACTTGACGCGCTTGCCGGCGTGCGACGACTTCGCAGAGAACTGGCTGAAACATTGACCGCACTCGACCCGGATCGCCATGGGGCCCCCACTTGAAGAATCAGGTTTCGGAGTTGTCGAACTGACTTAAGACCTCGCCGAACGGCAATTTCGAGAGCCGAGATTAACCGAACCTGGCAGCACAGT
>ERZ869936.565-NODE-565-length-33728-cov-6.565913_pt1 | contig 33728 bp, 29 predicted proteins | sample MGYA00520876_ERZ869936 | MGnify/ENA primary metagenome ERZ869936 (study PRJEB32218, sample SAMN09650985) | biofilter metagenome | isolation source: enrty point of leading RO module | place: Saudi Arabia: Thuwal, RO plant located on Red Sea | collected 2016-02-17 ... | reverse complement strand
GGCACTCGGCACTCGGCACTCGGCACTCGGCACTCGGCACTCGGCACTCGGCACTCGGCACTTGGCACTTGGCACTTGGCACTTGGCACTTGGCACTTGGCACTTCCATCCTCCGCCCGACCAACCACCATGCGGCGCTTCCTGATCCCCGTCCTTCTCGCCTGCCTCGGTCTGGCGCTGGCGGCGCGACTGATGCCGATCGAGCACGCCAAGGTGGTCGAGCAACTGGCGGACTTCCCGGACGCCGACATCGCCAGCGAGCGGATGCGCCCGCTGGTGGTCGGCGGCCTGTGCATGATGCCCGCGCTCGGCGCGCTGCTCTACGCCTTCGGCGGAACCATCGCCCGCTACGTCACCCGGCAGTTCCTCGCCCTCTTCGCCATCACCTTCTGCGGCCTCGCCGTGATCTGGTTGCTGATGGATTTCGAGGACAACCTCGAGGAACTCAAACTCAGCGGCGACATCATCGGCACCGCGCTGCAACTGTACGTCGCGCGGCTTCCACAGCTCACCGTCACGCTGCTGCCCTACGCGCTGATGCTTTCGCTGCTCTTCTGTCTCGGCCGCCTGTCGGGCTCGAGGGAGATCGTCGCGATGCTCCAGACCGGCCGGGGCATCGGCCGCGTGACCCTGCCATTCGTCCTTGCCGGACTGATCGCCGCCACCATCAGCGCGGGCCTCAATTTCCACTGGGCGCCCCAGTCGAACGTCCGCGAGGACCGGATCCTCGCCGCCGCCCGGGGGCTCGATGAAAAGGCGGCCGAGTTCGTGCAGTTCCGCAACCCCCGAGCCCCCCGCCTGTGGATGGTGGGGACCTTCCCGCGCGACTATCAGAAGGGCGCGCCGCTCGAGCGGGTGCGGATCATCGGGGAAACCGAGGAGGGCAAGCTGAACTCGGTGCTCGTCGCACGCACCGCGGCGTGGTCGCCGTCGGACGGCTCGTGGAGCTTCGCCGACGCGACGCTGCGCCACATCAAGGCGGGCGAGCCGCCGATCTACGAGCCCGACCTGCCGAATCCCTACGTGGTCCATTCGTGGCGCGAAACGCCCGCCGAGATCATCCGCCCGGGCCTGCCGGCCAACCAGCTCGGCATTCCCGAGCTGATCGGGTGGCTGCGCAGCAAGCGCTCGCAGGACGCCCGCGGCGAGGCCGTCCACCTCACCCAGTGGCACCATCGCATCGCCGAGCCCTTCAATTGCGTGATCGTAATCCTGCTGGCCATCCCGCTCGGCATCTTCTTCTCCCGTCGCGGCACTTCCGGGGGGCTGGCACTCGCCGTCTTCCTCTGCGCCGGCCTGCTCTTCTTCACCAACATCTGCCTCAGCCTCGGCGACTCCGGCCACCTGCCGCCCGTGCTCGCCGCCTGGCTGCCGAACCTCATCTTCGGCGCCCTCGCGCTCTACCTTTTCCGTCGCCGCATCACCGGCCGTCCCATCTATCAGGTCATCCGCAGCATGATCCCCAACGAGGCGTAGCCGAGTTCAGAGTTCAAAGTTTCGAGTTTCCCACCATGGCCCTACAGGAATCCTGGCACATCCGTTCGCGCGCCCGTCAGTGCGCCGTCACCGAAAAACCCTTCGAGGAAGGCGAGACCATCGTCACCGCGCTGTTCCCCGACCCCGAATCGAGCGGCTACCTGCGCCGGGATTTCTCGGTGGGCGCGTGGGACGACCGCGGCGAGGACGCCGAGCCCGCCTTCTCCTTCTGGCGCAGCACCTACGAGCCGCCCGCAGTGGATGAAACGCCCGGCCCGATGGAGAAAGAGGATCCCGAAACCCTGCTCCGCCGCCTGGTCGACGAGGACGAGGAACACACCGAGAACGTCCGCTACATCCTCGCCGTCATGCTCGAGCGCAAGAAGCTCCTGCGCGAGACCGACTCCCAGACGATCCCCACCGGCACCCTGCGCGTCTACGAGCACCGCAAGACCGGCGACGCCTTCCTGATCCGCGACCCGAACATCCCGCTCGACGAGGTCGAGAAGGTTCAGGAGGAGGTCATCCTGCTCCTCGAACACGGCGGACGCATGCCGGAGCCGGAAGCGGATGGGCCCGTGGAGGAAGCGACCGAGACCGCCGACGAGCCGGGAGAAACGAATGACGCGGAGGGGCCGGAGACGGCGGATGCGGATGACGAAACGGATGCAGCGGAGGACGGGTCCGACCAATCCGACGAACCCCAATCCACCAATCCCCCAATCTCCTAATCTCCTAATCTCCTAATCTCCAGCCGAAGGCTTCGGCACCTTCACCCCCGCCATCGCGCACACCTTCCGGAAATGCTTGGGCTCGACCGGGGTGATCGAAAGCCTGGTCCCCCGCTGGGTTACCATCATCCCTTCCAACGCCGGCTCGGCCTTCAACTGCTCGAGGCTCACCATCTCCGGGAACTCGAGCACGAACTCGAAGTCACGGAGCATCCACCGCGGGTCGTCCGGGTTCGACTTCGGATCGTGATACTTCGACTTCTCGTCGAACTGAGTCGGATCGGGATACGCCTCGCTGCACACCCGCGCCAGCCCCACCGCCCCGGGCGGCTTCGCATTGGAATGGTAGAAGATCGCCAGGTCGCCGACCTCCATTTCGTCGCGCATGAAATTCCGCGCCTGATAGTTCCGGACGCCGTCCCACCTTTCCCGCTTCACCTTCCCGAGGTCCGCGATCCCGAACACGTCCGGCTCGGACTTGATCAACCAGTAGTTCACGCGGCGACCCTAGCAGCCGGCCCGCGCCACGCAAGCGACCGGCGTTTCATCGCTGGAAACCGAGGACGGCGCACGTAGTGTCGGAGGGTCATGATCTACGAACTCGAACGCGAGGCGATGATCCGCGACCAGCTCGCGGCGCGCGGCATCCGTGACGAACGGGTCCTCGACGCCATGCGCGCCGTGCCGCGCGAGTGCTTCGTTCCCGAGGAAAGCCACGGGCTTTCCTACGAGGACCACCCCGTGCCGATCGGCGGCGGCCAGACCATCTCGCAACCCTACATCGTGGCCCTGATGACCGAGTTGCTGCGGCTTTCCCCCGAGGCCGAGGTGCTCGAGATCGGCGCCGGCAGCGGCTACCAGGCCGCCATCCTCGGGCACATCGTCCGCCACGTCTGCGCCCTCGAGCGAGACCCAGAACTCGCGGAACGCGCCCGTGCCACGCTCGAGGCGCTCGGCTTCACCCGCATCGACCTGCGCTGCGGCGACGGTTTCGACGGCTGGCCCGACCCCGACGCCCGCTTCGATGGCATCCTGGTCGCCTGCGCCCCCGACCATCTCCCGGAGAAGCCCGCCGCCAGTCTCAAGCCCGGCGGGCGCATGGTGGTTCCCATCGGCCCGGTCGGCGAGGTCCAGCAACTCACCGTCATCATCCGCCGCCACGACGGCACCCTTGCCCGCGAAGAAGTCGCCCCCGTCCGCTTCGTGCCGATGGTGTGAAACGGACACGAGCGAAGGTCAGGAGCAAGGAGGCGGGAGGCGGAGAAGCAGTTGGAAGCCGAGGCCGACATGGACGAGCGCCGCATCCCAAGAGGGCCAAGGGCCCTGTGCATGCGCACATCTGACATCCCGCCTCCCGTTCACCGGTCCACCCTCGCCGACCCGCCACCGACGAGCTTCTTCACCTCGTCAACCGAGGCCATGGTCGTGTCACCGGGAGTGGTCATGGCCAGCGCGCCGTGGGCGGCGCCGTATTCGACGGCCATCTTGGCGTCGTTGAACTCCATGAAGCCGTAGACCAGGCCGCTGGCAAACGAATCCCCACCACCGACGCGGTCGAAGATCTCGAGCTTCGGACGGTGCGTCGCCTCGTGGAACTCGCCGTCGTGCCAGCAGATCGCGCCCCAGTCGTTGACCGTCGCGGTGTGCACGTCGCGCAGCGTGGTCGCCACGACCTGGAAGTTCGGGAAGTCGGCGACCGCCCGCTTGATCATGTCCTTGAAACTGTCCACCTCGAGCCCGGTCACGTGCTCGCTCACACCCTCGACCTCGAACCCGAGGCTGGCGGTGAAGTCCTCCTCGTTGCCGATCATCACGTCGACATACTTCGCGATCTCGCGGTTCACCTCCTGCGCCTTCTCCAGCCCGCCGATGCTCTTCCAGAGGCTCGGGCGGTAGTTGAGGTCGTAGGAAACGATCGTGCCGTGCTTCTTCGCCGCCTTGCACGCCTCGATGGTCAACTCGGCGGTCGTCTCCGAAAGCGCGGCGAAGATCCCGCCGGTGTGGAACCACTGGCTGCCCTGCTTGCCGAAAACATCGTCCCAGTCGATGTCGCCGGGCTTCATCTGCATCGCCGCCGTGAGGCCGCGGTCGGGCGTGCCTTTCGCGCCGCGCACGCCGAAGCCGCGCTCGGTGAAGTTGAGGCCGTTGCGCACGTTGCGCCCGAGGCCGTCGAAGGGCGCCCACCGGATGAAGCGGGTATCGACGCCGCCCTGCAGGATGAAGTCTTCCAGAAGGCGACCGACGTCGTTCTCGGCGAAGGCGGTCACCACCGCCGCGCGCTTGCCGAAACAGCGGCGCAGGCCGCGGGCGACGTTGTATTCGCCGCCGCCTTCCCAGACGTCGAACTTGCGGGTCGTGCGGACGCGCCCGTCACCGGGATCGAGGCGGAGCATGATCTCGCCGAGCGAGATGATGTCGAAGGCAACGGAGTCGGCGGAGCGGAGCTGGATGGACATGTTTTTGGAGAATCAGAGTTTGAAAACGGACGGCTTGGAGGTGGTCACCTTCACGGCCGGCCTGGCCGCGCCGGCACCGTCGAACGCGTTTGCCTGGATGAAGTCGGCGTCGCCGCGCAGGAAATTGATCAGGTTGTTCGTCGCGCGGGTCGCCTGGCGTTCGACACTCTCGTAGGTGCGCGAGCCGATGTGCGAGGTGATGATGCAGTTCGGTGCCCTGAGCAACGGGTGATCGGTCGGCGGCGGCTCGCTGTCGAGCACGTCGGCGCCGTAGCCGCCGAGCTTGCCACTCTCGAGCGCCTTCACCACGCAGTCGATCTCGACGATCTCGCCACGCGCGCAGTTGAGCACGATCACGCCGTCCTTCATCTCGGCGATCTTGGCGGTGTTGATCATGCCGCGGGTGTTTTCATCGAGGAAGCAGTGCAGCGAAACCACGTCGGAATTCACCAGCACCTCGTCCATGTCGGCGCAGCGTCTCACCGCGTGCTCCTTCGCGAAGGCCTCGTCGAAATAGGGATCAAAGGCGATCACCTCCATGCCGAAGGCGCGGGCGCGGACGGCGACCTCCTTGCCGATGCGGCCGAGGCCGATGATGCCGATCGTCTTGCCCATGATCTCGTTGCCGACCGGCTTCTTCCAGCCGGCCTGCCAGGCGCCGTTGCGGCAGTCGATGCCGTTGAAGAAGATCTTCTTCGTCAGTCCCAGCAGCAGCCCGAAGGTGTGCTCGGCGACGGTCGTGTGGTTCACGCCGGGAGTGAAAAGCACCGGCAGCTTCTTGCCGGTCGCGTAGGGCACGTCGATCTTGTCGAGGCCGATGCCGTACTTGCTGATCACCTTGAGCCGCGGCAGCGACTTGTCGATGACGGCCGCCGTGATCGCATCATCGCCGCAGAGGAAACCGTCGAACTCGCCGGCCAGCTCCAGCATCCGCGCCTCGGGCAACGGCCCGCGCTCGCGCACGATCTCAAATCCGGCGCTCTCCAGCAGCGCGTGGTGGGGCCCCGGAGTGTCCTGGTAGGACGTGGTGGTCAGAAGGATGCGTTCGCTCATGCCGGAGCCCGTATGGACCACCGAAATTTGTCATACAAGTGCGAAATGGGAGACGGGCTTCTGCAAACGACGGAAAACGGATCCACGTCGGATTAGCCTTGTGAGATCGCTCCCGATCAGGAGAATCGAGCTAGCGATGGAATGTTTTCGGTGGCAGTGGAATTCGGGTCTCGCGATGGCGGGCGCGGCTGTCCTCTGCTCCTGCGAGAACTCACGAAATTCCGAGCTTCGCACCGAGTGGTGGCGGCTCGAAGCCAGGCGGGTCTCGCTGGAGTCACAAGTCGAGTTGGTTCGCTTCCAACTCTCCCACCAGACCGAGTTCGAGTCCGAGCGGAAGGAAGCCGAAGCCAGGTTGTCCGTGCTCGACGAGTCCCTCGCGGAACGGCGCAGCGAGTTGAGGGAACTGCGTGAGGATCTGAACCGGTTGGATCTCGCCATCACCACCCATCGAACGACCGCGATGGAGCAACGCCGGGCCGATTGGCATGGGAAAACGCTGCCCTCGATCATGACTTCGGAGGGCCGCCGGTTTGAAGACGTGACCATCAGCGAAGTGAGCCGTGTCGGCGTCAAGATCCGGCACGAGACGGGCCTCGCCCGACTGACTCCCGGCGATCTCAGTTCCGAGCAATGTGAGGCCTTCGGCATCGATCCGAACGAATCCCGCGAACTCCTCGCCAAGGAAGCCGAGAGACAGGAGGCCTACCGACGCAGGGCCGAGGCGAGGGTCGCCGCCGCCGAACGCGAGTCGTCTGCGACCAGGCCCTTCACGGTAAGGGCCGTCAGCGCGAACCAGCCGTCGTCGTCCGATTCGGCGCGATCCAACCCCCTTCACGAGCCACCCCGGAGGTTTGGCGGCGTGCGCACCTACCGCTCGAGCTCCCACCGGACACGCTTCTACCATGTGTGGTACACCGGCAACACCAACTGCCGGTACCCATCGAGATTCCGAACCCCGGCGACAACGAACTTTTGTCGCGAGGCGATGCGACCTCCCGCTCCGCGCTACCATCCTGTTCCATGCCCCTGAAGCCCTTCCCGTTTCCGCTACCATGATGTCGAACCGACTTCCCAGAACCGCCCGATACTCCTTGCTCCTGCTCGGTCTGGGGCTCTTCACCGGTTGTGGTGAAGACCCGGAACTCGTGCGGAAGAGCGAGCAGCAGAAGGCGGAGATCCGGCGCCTTGAGGGTGAGCTTCAACTCCTTCGCGAGAAGCTCGCTCGCGCGCCGAAGGACCGGAGCGCCGAACTTGCGGAAATGCAGGGCGAAATCCGCAAGGAGGAGGCCCAGATCGCGGAGCTGGACACCACGATCAGCGATCTCCGTGAAAAGAGGAGGACGATGGAGCAGGAGTTCGATAAGTACAAGCGGGAGTATCCCATCCGATAGCAAGCAATCACCATGGGTACCGATCTATTCACGAGCAGCCGGGGACCCGGCCTCATCGGCACGCTGATGGCCCTCGTCGTTCTGCTGGGCTTCGGCGCACTCTATTTCTTCGTCTTCGACGAGCGCTTCCAGGGCGGCGGACAGACCCTTGAATCCATCATTGAAGACGACGCGCGGCAGATCACGAGCCTCGGGCAACGCCTGAGTTCGAACCGCCTGAAGCTCGAGGCCACGAAGGACTTCAAGAAGATCGCCAGTGACCTGCGGGCGGCCACGACCCAGCGGGACATCGCCTTAAGCCGCCGCGAGAAGCTCCAGCAAGAAGTCGCCAGCCTGAAGGACGAAATCGCCGAATTCGAGGAATCGGTCGCCAAGTACAAGCAGGCCTATCGGGAGTCCGCCAGGGCCACGATGGTCGGCCGCGAGATGGATGAACTGAAGACCACCGACGACAAGACCTACACCAAGGTCAGGATCACCGACATCGACCCCGTGCGCATGCAGATCCGCCATCAGGGAGGCATCACCGGTGTCGCGCTCGATACCCTTCCGGAAGACCTGCAGGATTATTTGCAACTGGACGACAGCGAACGGGCGCAGCAGCTCGCCGCCGAAGCGACCGCGAGAGAACAGCAGTCGAGGCACGCCGACCAGGGCGAGGCGCTCCATCGCATCCAGACCCTCAGGCACCGTCTCTCGGAGCTGGAAAAGAAACGGAACGACGCCCGCCGCCTCAGCGCCCGCGCCCAGGACGCCATCCCGGAGATCCAGCAGGCGATCGAGATGAAGCACAACGAACTCCTGATCGAACAACAGAAGGCGGCAACCGGGGGCATCAGCAACGCCCCCCAGGTTCGCGCCCAGATCAGCCAACTCGAAAGCAAGCTTCGCCGCGCCCGCCAACAGGGTCCCGCCCTCAGCGCCGAGGCTTCGGCCCTCGATCGGGAGATTGCGGGAATGGAGGCCGAGATCCGCACGATCGAGGAGGAAGTGAAGCGGAAGAAGGCAAAGCAGAACGAAACGGGTTGATCCCGCTTCCCGGAACTCGATGGGCGCTTTCGAACAGGAGGATCACGGTTGGCTCTTCGGAATCGTCGGCGGCATCATCGCCCTGGTTTTCGCGGGAATCATCGTCTCGCTGCTGATCGACAACCGTACGGCATCCACCGACGGGGACGTTCTTCGACTCGAGGTCGAGATCGCCAGGCAGGAAGCCAAACTCGAGGATCTCGAGATTCGGCGCGAAACGCTGGTTCGCCAACTGGAGGAGCGGCTGGAGGCCAGCGACCACGACGCGCGGCTTGCCGAATTGTCCGGCATCCGGACCGAACGCCGCCAGCAGCGCCGGGCGGCGGAGAACGCCATTTCGGAGGCCCGGGAAACCATCGAGAAGCTGCAAACCGCGAGCCGCGACTATCGGATTCGCTACCACGAAAGAGCCCGCGAGGAATTGGTCGGCGAGACCTTCGATTCCTTCACCCTGGTCGACGGGACCAGCTACTCGAAGGTCAAGATCACGGGACACGACGACGAAGGCCTGCGAATCCGCCACGCCCATGGCGGGGCGAAGCTGCGCTACACCGACCTCCCCCAGGACTGGAAAGAGCGCCTGCAATGGAGCCCCCTGCTTCAGGTCGCGGATTCTCCTTCCGAGCGGACCGTCGAGGAAAGAACTCCGGATTCCCGGCGATCCCATCCATCGCCCGAATCGGGGAATGGAAGGGAGCTGGAAAAGGCCTCCGTTGAAGAAGACGTGGAACTTCAACAACGGATCCACGACGCCCGGTCGCGGGTGATCCGCTACCGCGCGGATTATCTCGAGGCCTCACGCGAAGCATCCATCGCCCGCTCGAAATCCTACAGTTCGGAACGCTCGGTTCCCGGCAGCCTCGAGACCTGGCAGGAACGGGCCCTTCGCATGGACCGGGCGGCCAGCCAGGCCCGCCGTCTCTATCTCGAAGCCCGTTCGGACCTCGCCAGGGATTCCCCCGGCGATCCCCTGCTGCGGGACCAGAATCGCTAGCCGACCCCTTGCCAGTCGCGCAGACCGCGGGCCAATCTCATGATATGACCGCGAATTTCCGGACGTCCGACCGGATTTCTGCGTTCGTGTGACCGTTTCGGCAAAAGCGCCTCCGATCCATGGGGATGGCACGATTGCCGCTGCCCCTCCGGCATGAAGACACCCGGCTTCCTGCTCGACATGGACGGAGTGATTTACCGCGGCAACCAGTTGGTGCCCGGCGCGGATCGCTTCATCGAATATCTCAGATCGGAGGGGCATCCGTTCCTCTTCCTCACCAACAACAGCCAGCGTACCCGCCGCGACGTCGCCCTCAAACTGCGGCGGCTCGGCATCGACGCCTCGGACGACGAGGTCTTCACCTGCGCGATGGCGACCGCCCGCTTCCTCGCCGCCCAGTGCCCGGGTGGCACCGCGTTCGTGCTCGGCGAGAACGGCCTGTCCCACGCGTTGCACATCAACGGCTTCACCGTGGCCGATGACGATGTCGATTTCGTGGTCGTCGGCGAGGGACGCACCATCAACTTCGAGATGCTCGAGCGCGCCACGCGGCTGGTCGAAAAAGGAGCGCGCCTGATCGCCACCAACATGGACTCGCGCTGCCCGACCGAGTCCGGCGTGCGCCCCGGTTGCGGGGCGATCGTCGCGATGATCGAGAAGGCGACCGGCCGAGAGGCCTTCTCGGTCGGCAAGCCGAGTCCGGTGATGATGCGCTTCGCCCGGAAGGAGCTGAACCTCCGCACCGACGAGGTGGTGATGATCGGGGACACCATGTACACCGATGTGCTCGGCGGCGTGCAGATGGGCTACACCACCGTCCTCGTCCTCTCCGGCCACACTTCGGAGGAGGAGATCTCCCACTACGCCTACCGGCCGGACTACGTCGCGGAAAGCGTGGCCCATCTTCCCGACGAACTCTTCCGTGGAGCCCGCCTCCGCATGACCGCCTGATTTCCCCCCACTCATGGGTCCGGCCACCGGCGGCGCGCTCCTCCCCAAGAAAGCGCACACCGTGGATGGCGGGGTCCAGGGAGGCGGTCATTCCGGGCGGTAAAGCTCCATCTCGCCGCCCCACGCTTTGGCGGCTTGAGTCGCGGCGCCGGATGGTCAGGATGGGAGGTCATGAAGATGCCCATGCCTCCCCTCGCCCGGTGCCTCGCGAGTGGCGCCGCCCTGTTCGCATTCGTCGGCTGCAATGAAGACCGGACGGCTGAAATCGAGGAGCTGAACGACCAGCTTTCGGAGGTCCGCAAGGACCTCGACTACCACGAGAAGCGCTCGACCGAACTTCGGGAGAAGCTCAAGGAGTCCCAGAACGAGGTCGCCGGGCTCAATGCCGAGCTTCGTGCGGCGAGGAACGATCTACGGAAGGCCATGCACGATCTCGAGGGCTACCGCCGCAAGGAGGAGGCCGTCCAGCAAGCCGAGGCCGAGAAGCCGGATGCCGGCGAGCTCCGGGAATCCGCGAAACAAGACGCGCTCGAGGCGCGCGACCGGATGGTCGATATCGTCGGCGACCGCCGGACGGGAGTGGGCATCCTGGTGACCGAGGGCGGCAAGACGTGGATCTACTGTGGGCGCGAGATCATCGAGGGGAACAATCAGCTCGAGATCGCCACCAAAGGCGGCACTTCGCTGAAGCGCTTCGGTGCGTTCGAGGTGGCGCGCGGGGCCAGCCTGGTCCGCCTCGAGGTCGTCGAAGACGGAGTCGAGGGCGTGGCCCCGGCGGGCGCCGGCTCGAAGATCGAGCGCAGCACGACGGTGCTTTGCTTCGCGGCGGGTGGCGATCTCGTCGAGGGCAGGGCCTCGCTCGACAACGACGGACTCAGGATCGACCGGCGCATCGCCGATTGCCCCGCCGGTTCGCCGGTGTTCCATGCCGACACCGGCGAGTTGATCGGCGTCGTGGTCGCCACCTCAGGCGATGAACCTACCTTGTGGCCGGACCTCGACCGCGGGCAGGTGAACGGGATGGTCCGTCTCGATGGCAGGACCGACTGGTCGGCCATCCCGATCGGCACCTTCCTCAAGGAAGCCCGGGTGCTTGCGGACGCCGACGAAATGACCCGCCTGGTGCATGCCTTCGCCGCCACCCACATTTCGGCGGGCGGGATCGTTTACGGCAGCCTGCCCGGCCGGGCGAGTCCCGAGGAGGTATTCGCAGAGCACAAGACGAATTCGGTGGTGAAGTCGCTGGGCGATTTCGGTCCGTGGCTCGAGGAGAACGCCAGCCGCATGTCCGAGGCCGATCTGGGAAAACGAATCCGCGGCGTGTACGAGTCGGCCCAGCGTTTGGCCCAAAGCCAGTCGAACGAGCTGTCGCGCACCAGCTTCTCCCCGGCGAATGCCGCCGCCGCGGTGAGATCGCGGAAATGGCGCGAAGAGGCGAACGCCTCCCTGGCCAAGCGCTTGGCGGCCTTGGACGACTGAGCCAAACTCTCGCACAAGAGCAGACGGGGTTCGCCCGAACCGTGCCGGCGGAGTCCGGGATGGCGGTCAATCCGGCCGTGACAGCTCCATCACACCACGGTCGCCACGATCCGATCGGTAGCGGGCCGTGAACGATCGCGGCGTCACACGCCCATCGACCGAGTACGTCCCGGCGCCTCCCGGAAGATCCATTTCGCCGGAGAAACGGATGCCGCCGCGGCCGTCGGATTGCGTGGCTGCGACATGCGTGTAGTCACCGAAGCTCATCACTCCCCAACCGGCGCGGTAGCGGAAGGCGTGATGGCCCGCGTCCACCCGCTCGACCATGCACCACAGCGGACCGTGGTGCCCATTCACCTCGCTCCGCCACTCGCCTTTCCATGGGCCTTCGGGGGAAACCGGCGGCGTTGCCTGATCCGTCACCGCCTCCCGGAAGTCGCGCGGATAGCTGCCGCAGCCGACAACGCACGCGCCCAGGAATGCGATCCTGAATGTCCTGAAATATCGCATCAGTCTCAACTGATGCGATCTTGAACCCACAAGGAAAAAGCGCACGCCGAAACTCGGCCGCCTCGACCCTCATGGCGCTCAATGTGATGCGCAATCATCCATTCTTCACCCGCTATTTGGCGACCCACTCGGGAAGCCTGTAGTCCTTGGTGCCCAGGATCAACTCGCCGCCTCCGTCAGCACTAGCAGTTACCCGGTAGCCAGAATGGCCATCCCATGGAAACACCCAATCTGGAGCTACAATGGCGGTTTCACTCTTTGATTTCGGGCGGTTGTAGAGCCACTCCTGTGGTTGTGATCCTGGCGATGCGCTGAAACGAAGATTGCGGAACTCCTCATAAGTCACAGTTGATCCTTCGACCAGAGAGAAAAGATTCTCGGGGTAGGTTCCATATGAACGGTGGAATTCTGTGAGCGCTCGTCCTACCGTCGTAGCGTTCTCAAGTTGCTTCGCTGGCCAAGCCCTCTGGAGGGATCGGTTATGGGATACGGTTGCCACAACCGATAAGACTAAGAGAAGCACCGTGCCACCAACGACAACGAAAACATGCTTCTTCATTTTCTGGAGATTAGTGCGGGCATCCCAATCCATCAAGGGACCGGAGGAAATTACAGATTCAACCCAGCATGCTGAAGTTCAGTGACATGGCAAGAGAACAGGCGGCCTTTACGGCTCTCCTCCTTCCGTTGCCTTTGCCTCGGCCGCCGCTTTCCGTTCGGCGATCAGGCCCTCGACGAACTTGCGATCCGCTGGGCTGAGTTTCGAGAGCGGATACTCGGTCACCGTCTTCCGACCCTTGACCCACAGGCGGATCCTGCCGTTCTCCACAAGCGTCAGCGGCTTGCCGTCGCCCACCTCGGACTTGCGGTCGAACGCCAGCATGCTGGCCTGGATCACCTGCCCTTCGATGTTGCTCCAGTCCCGGGTGTCGCACACGGCGATGTAGGTGATCTTCCGGGATCTCGACTGCGGCCTCGTTCCTCCCTCAACGGAGCCGGAGATCTCCTGGCTTTCGTTTGTGTCACGGGTTTCGAACGCCGGCGGAACAAACCCTCGCGTCGGAAAATCCTGAGCAACAATGCTGCCTATGGTCCCTGCCGCGATGATGTACATCCGAATGCTCACGGGATGCCAATATCACGCAACCGTCACTTTGCCGAACTGAAATCCGGCACGAATTCCCACCACGATGGCGTGACAATAGGCCGTTTTTGATGTCATTTCTGCATGAAACTCCACCATCCGACCTATGAAGACCCTACCCCCCATCGAACTTCAAGCCGGCCTCGACAGCGACGTCGCCCCCCTCGTCATCGACGTCCGCCTCGCCGACGATTTCGAAGCCGCCCGCATCTCCGGAGCGGCGAACAACTGCGTCTACGAGGTCTCCTTCACCAGCCGCCTCGAGGAAACCGCGCCTGACCGGGATCGACCGGTCGTCCTCTACGGAGCCGGTGCCGGAAGCCACGAGGCGGCGATGGCCGCCGAAAAGCTCGAGCGCCTCGGCTATTCCGACGTCGCCGTGCTCGATGGCGGCATCGCCGCCTGGAAAGCCGGCGGTTTTCCGGTCGAGGAAGGCTCACCCCTTCCCGCACCGCCCGATCCGCCCGACGGTCGCCGCGAACTCGACCTTGCCGAATGCCGGCTCCAGTGGCTCGGCCGCAACCTGCTCAACAAGCACCTTGGCACGATCGATATCACCAGTGGTCACCTCGATTTCGCAAACGGCACGCTGAGCGGCGGTGAGATGGGCTTCGACCTGCGCTCGATCCGCTGCTCCGACCTCGACGGCGACCCGCTGCACGACGTGCTCGTCGGTCACCTGCTCGACCACGATTTTCTCGATGCCGAGGCCCATCCGGAGTGCCGGCTCGTCATCACCGACGCCGCCTCGCTGCCCAACGCCGCCCCCGGCACGCCCAACCTCCAGATCGCGGCCGACCTGACCATGCGGGGCAGGACCGAGCCGATCGAGTTCATGGCGACGGCCGGGCTCACCCCCGAAGGCCGGCCTGCCGCGCAGGCCGGTTTCGCCATCGATCGCACCCGCTGGGGAGTCCTCTACGGCTCGGCGCGATTCTTCCACCGCCTCGCCGGCCACCTGGTCAACGACCTGATCGAGTTCGACGCGCGGATCGTGACGAAGTAGCCAGCGCTCCGAAAGCCCCCCTAAAGGGGGAACTACATACGCCACTGGCCGGCCACCGGAGTATGTAGTTCCCCCTTCAGGAGGTCTTCCTGTCACACTTGGACAAATTTCGCATCATCGCATCACGATACGATGATTTGACCCTTGCGGGCGTGTCGGCGTTTCCTAGATTCGCCGCATGCCGCGACCCGACGTCACCACCGACCTCACCGCCGCCCTGAAGCAGCGCATCCTGATGCTGGATGGCGCGATGGGAACCACGATCCGTGGCTACGGGCTGGAGGAGAAAGACGCCCGTGGCGAGCGCTTCAAGGACACCGAGAAGGATCTGCTCAACAACGGCGACATCCTCTCGCTGACCCGCCCGGACGTCATTTCCGACATCCACAAGCGCTTCCTCGAAGCCGGCTCCGACATCATCGAAACCAACTCGTTCTCCGGCACCTCGATCGCCCAGAGCGAGTTCTTCGTCGAGGATCCGCGCGAAACCGGCAAGGGCCGCAAGGACCCGGAATTCTACCAGAAGGTCCTCGACGATCCTTTCCTCAAGGACCTCGCCCACGAGATCAATTTCAAGTCCGCCCAACTCGCCCGCGAAGCCTGCGACAAGGTCGCCGCCGAGACCGGCATCCCGCGCTACGTCGCCGGTGCGATCGGGCCGCTGACCGTCGGCCTCAACAACGCGGCGGTCGATCCCAACGACCCCGGCTTCCGCTCGGTGACCTTCGACCAGGTCTATGAGGACTACAAACGCCAGATCCGCGCGCTGGTCGAGGGCGGCGTCGATATCCTGATGATCGAGACGATCTTCGATGCGCTCAACGCCAAGGCCGCGTCGGTGGCGGCGCAGGACGTTTTCGAGGAAGACGGCTTCACGCTTCCGATCATCATCTCGGCGGCGGTCGGCCGCGGCGGGGAAACGATGATCTCGGCCCAGAAGGTCGAGGCGCTGTGGAACTCGGTCGCGCACCTCAAACCGCTGGCGGTCGGGCTCAACTGCTCGCTCGGGCCCGAGGAGATGCGGCCCTTCGTCGAGGAACTGTCGAACGTCTGCGGCACCTACGTTTCCTGCTACCCGAACGCCGGCATGCCCGACCCGCTGTCGCCGACCGGCTTTCCCTACCTGCCCGACGACATGGAGCGCCTGGTCGGCGACTTCGCCCGTTCCGGCTTCATCAATCTCGCCGGCGGCTGCTGCGGCAACACGCCCGAGCACATCGCCGCCATCGCCAAGGGCGTGAAGGGCGTCGAGCCGCGCCGGATCCCGGAAATCGAGCCGTTGATGCGCCTCGCCGGCACCGAACCCTACAACCACACCGCCGACAACAACTTCCTGATGATCGGCGAGCGGACCAACGTCGCCGGCTCGCCCGTCTTCCGGAAAATGGTCCAGGAGGGCAGGCTCGAGGACGCCCTCGCGGTCGCCCGCCAGCAGGTCGAGAACGGCGCGCCGGTCATCGACGTCTGCTTCGACGACGGAATGATCGACGGCGTCGAGATGATGACCCGCTTCCTCAACCTGGTGCAATCCGAGCCCGACATCACGAAGGTCCCGATCACGGTCGATTCCTCGAAATGGGAGATCATCCTCGCCGGCCTCAAGTGCCTCCAGGGCAAGGGCATCGTGAACTCGATCTCGCTCAAGGAGGGCGAGGAGGCCTTCAAGGAGCAGGCGCGGACGATCATGAAATTCGGCGCCGCCACGGTGGTCATGGCCTTCGATGAGAAGGGCCAGGCCGCGACCTACGAGGACAAGATCCGCATCTGCGAGCGCGCCTACCGCATCCTCGTCGACGAGGTCGGCTTCAACCCGCAGGACATCATTTTCGACCCCAACATCCTGACCGTCGGCACCGGCATCGAGGAGCACAACAACTACGCGGTCGATTTCTTCAACGCGACCAGGTGGATCAAGGAGAACCTGCCCGGTGCCAAGGTCTCGGGCGGCGTGTCGAACGTGTCGTTCTCCTTCCGCGGCAACAACCCGGTGCGCGAGGCGATGCACTCGGCCTTCCTCTACCATGCCGGCAAGGCGGGGATGGACATGGGCATCGTCAACCCCGGCATGCTCGAGGTCTATGACGAGATCCAGCCGGAGCTGCTCAAGCACGTCGAGGACGTGCTGCTCAACCGCGATCCCGACGCCACCGAGCGGTTGCTTGATTTCGCCGAGCAGTTCAAGGGCCAGAAGAAGGAGGCCAAGGCCGAGGACCTGAGCTGGCGCGAGGCGCCGGTCGAGAAGCGGCTCGAGCACGCGCTGCTGAAGGGCATCGACCGCTTCATCGACGAGGACACCGAGGAAGCGAGGCAGAAGTACGAGAAGCCGCTGAAGGTCATCGAGGGGCCGCTGATGGACGGCATGGGCGTGGTCGGCGACCTCTTCGGTGCCGGCAAGATGTTCCTGCCGCAGGTGGTCAAGTCGGCGCGTGTGATGAAGAAGGCGGTCGCCTGGCTCGAGCCCTACATGGAGGCCGAGAAGGAAGAGAAGCTGAAGCCGATCATCGCCCGCCTCAAGGAGAAGCATCCCTCGCTTTCCGACGACGAACTCCACGTCAAGGCCGAGAAGACACTCTCAGCCGGCCGCGTGATCATGGCCACGGTGAAGGGCGACGTCCACGACATCGGCAAGAACATCGTCGGCGTGGTGCTCGCCTGCAACGGCTTCGAGGTCATCGATCTCGGCGTGATGGTTCCCTGCGAGCGCATCCTCGACACGGCGATCGAGAAGCACGCGGACATCATCGGTCTCTCGGGCCTGATCACGCCGTCGCTGGATGAAATGATCCACGTCGCCAGGGAGATGGAGCGCCGCGAGATGGACATCCCGGTGCTGATCGGCGGCGCGACCACTTCGCCGGCCCACACCGCGGTGAAGATCGCGCCGCACTACAGCCATCCGATCGTCCACGTGCTCGACGCCTCGCGCTCGGTGCCGGTGACGACCTCGCTGCTCTCGGAGGAGGGACGGGAGAAATTCATCGCGGACAACGAGGCCAAGCACGAAAAGCTGCGCGAGAACTTCAACAAGAAGGACAAGCCGACCATTTCTCTCGACGAGGCCCGCCGGAACGCGCCGAAGTTCGACTGGGACGGCTACACGCCCCCGGTTCCGTCTTTCACCGGCACGCGGGTGATGGAAGGTCAGTCGCTGCGCGAGCTGGCGGAATACATCGACTGGACCCCCTTTTTCCACGCCTGGGAGCTGCGCGGCGTGTGGGACCGCGAGACCGAGACGCTCAAGACGCGCGTCGAGGGCGGCGCGGAGCAGGCCAAGGAACTCCACGCCGAGGCGAAGGAACTTCTTGAGCAGATCATTGCCGAGAAGCGCTTCACGGCCCGCGGCATCTATGGCTTCTTCCCTGCCAACGCCGACGGGGACGACATCGTCGTCTGGGAAGACGACGAGCGCACCAGGGAACGCGCCCGCCTCCACACCCTGCGCCAGCAACTGGCCAAGGAGACCGACAAACCCCACGTCGCGCTGGCGGATTTCGTGGCGCCTGCCTCACCTGCCAGTGGCATGACCGTCCCGGTCATGAATCCCACCGGCGTGAAGAAGCGAGAAGGCGCCAACCTGCCCCATTGGTCCGACCAAGGTTCCACCTACGCGGTCACCTTCCGCCTCGCCGACTCCCTTCCCCAGGATACGCTCAAGCGGTATCTGGATGCCAAAGCCGAAGCCCTGAAAGTCGTCAACATCGCCCGCCAGAAGGGCGACAAAGCCATGCTTGCCCACGCCGAGCGCAACCTTGCCGAGGCGTTTTCCGAACACTTGGAAGCCGCACTTGAGGCCGGTCACGGCGAGTGCCTGCTGCGCGACCCGGCCCTCGCGGAACTCGTCCAAAACGCGATCAAGCATTTCGATGGAGATCGCTACGAACTCCTCCACTGGGCGGTGATGCCGAATCACGTTCACGCGATCGTGCGACCGGTGAAAGGGCACGGGCTTTCTGAGATCCTGCACTCATGGAAATCCTTTACAGCACATGAGATCAACAAGCGCCTCGACCGCAAAGGGAAGGACGTGTGGCAGGATGAGTCCTATGATCACCTGATCCGGGGCCCCAAGGACTATGGCAAGCAGGCGGCTTACGTGGAACGGCACGGGACGCGCTGGAAGAGTGATCGGGTGATGAAGGACGGAAGTGGATCCCCGATTCATGACCGGGACGGTCATGCCACTGGCAGGATCAACGACTACATCGGCGGCTTCGTCGTCGGGATCCACGGGGCCGACGAGTGGGCGAAGGAGGTGTCGGAGAAGGAGACCGATCCCTACAAGTCGATCATGATCAAGGCCGTCGCCGACAGGCTGGCCGAGGCCTTCGCCGAACTGCTGCACCACCGCGCGCGGGTCGACTGGGGCTACGAGCGGCCGAACGAGTTCAACCACAACGAGCTGATCAAGGAGAAATACCGGGGCATCCGCCCGGCACCCGGCTATCCGGCGCAGCCGGACCACACCGAGAAGCCGGTTCTCTTCGAACTACTGGAAGCATCGGAGAAGACCGGCGTCACGCTGACCGAGAGCTGCGCGATGCACCCCGGCGCGGCGGTCAGCGGGCTGATGTTCTCGCATCCGGAGAGCAAATATTTCGCGATCAGCGAGCTGCAGAAGGACCAGGTCGAGGACTACGCCAAACGCAAGGGCTGGACGCTCGAGGAAGCCGAGAGGTGGCTCGGCCCGTGGCTCGGCTACGTGGCCTGACCGGACTTCAGGTCGAGGAACCGCCGCACCGCCGAGATCCGGTTTTCCACGCCGAGGCGCTGGAAGACGGCCTCCAGGTGCTTCTCGACCGTGCGCGGGCTGATATCGAGGATGATGGCGGTCTCGGCGCTGGTCTTGCCCTCGGCGATCCATTCCATGATCTCGCGCTGCCGCCGGGTCAAAACGGCCTTCAGGGCCTCGTCGCCGCTTGGCAGGTGACCCGAGACCGGCACGAAGACCAGGATCTCCCCGTTCGTCTTCGGAAGTGCGTGGCTTTCACGGGGGCCGCCTCCCATGTCCAGCTCGACCTCCTGAAACGAAGCGGTCACCGGATCGGTCCAGGCATCGCGCAGGGTTTCGCGCAACTCCCGGTGGCCCCCATCGCTCAACGCCCGGGTCGGTTCATCCTGGGACCACCATTGCTCGGAAAGCTGGACCGCCTCATGACTCACGGGCAGCACCTCGGCGTCCGGCCGCACGACAAACACCCCGATCGGGCGCCCGGCGGTTGCCATGAGAAAATTCCTCACGGTGGTTTCGACCCCCATGCTTCCGATCCTCGCGAGCACGGTGCGCGCGGTGAACAGGATCGCATCGAAGATCTCACGCTGCTCCAGCGAGAAGACACCGTGCTCCCGACAGGCGGCGACGAACGAAGTGCGCTGACAACAGGCGGCCAGTTTGCCGATGATCCCGTCGTCCGCAGGGTTGCCACCATGCAAGAGCCGGTTGAACTCGCACTTCCGGTATTCTTCCGGCGAAACATGGTCGCTGACGGCGACGCCCAGTTCTCCCGGGCTTCGGAAATCGACTCGCCGGAACAGCGGATGGTCCGGGAGCAGTCGATTGAAATCATCCAGGTGAGAGCCGACCCGGTGGGGAATCTCACCGTCACCGTAGGCGGCCCGGATCTGCTGGCTTCCGCAGGTCTCGAACACGAAAACGGAGTCGGCTCCGATCAGGGGCGGAAGGCCACGTCCAAGAAGCTTGACCACGGCGTCGAACGACACGGCGGCCTCCAGGTCGTGAGACAGGCTGAAGAAGGCTTTTCCAAGCACGGCAAGTGGAGGGGGTTGGACAGGTCACTTAAGCCCCGGATTTCTGCGTAGCAACACGCATTGTGAAAATCCATGCCACGAACGATCCTCCGTCCGTTGGCAGAAAGGGTGTTTCACCCGCCAACCACACAGTTTCTTTGGGGGAGAGGCGGCTCCGTTGGATTCATTCCGGCGGGGCCGCCCGTTTTTCGACTTGCCGCTCACTTGCGCTTCTTTCGGAGGAACGCCGGCACGTCGAGGTCCTCGCCTTCGAACACACTCGGATCCGAGCCCTCGAAGCGCCCCTTCGGTCCGCCATCGAAACTGAGCTCGGCCTGCGACTTGCCTGAATCGCTCTCGAACAGGTCGTCCGGTCCTCCGGCAAAATCCTCGATGAGGTCCTCCCCTTTCTTCGGTTTCGCGCCCGGAGCCTTCTTGTCGCTCTTCAGCGTGAACCCCGCCTCGGCGAACGGCGCCTCGTCGTCCTCCGGCTCGGGCGGCCCGGTCTCCTCGGGCTCTTCGGCCTGCGGATCCTCCTGTTGGTCGGGCTCGGGCTCTTCCTCCGGAAACGACTCGTCGAGAAAATCATCGAAAGGCTCGAGCTGGACGACCGGCTCCGGCTCTTCCACCACCTCCTCTTCGGGCACGGGATCCGGATCGGGTTTCTCGATCTCGGGTTCCGGTTCGGGTTCCTCCAGGTCGGCCTCCGGTTCGGTCGCGGAAACCGCTTCGGGTTCTGCGGACTCGTCCCGCGACTCGAAACCGACGGTGGGCTCGAGACCCGACGCCACCGGTTCATCGATCCGCTCCTCGTCCCGAACCGCCGCCTGACGGAGCCGTTCCTCGGGCAATGAACTGACCAGGGTGATGCTCAACTGATCCTCCATCGCGGGATCGACGGCGGCCCCGAACAGGACGTGGGCCTTGTCCGGCACGTACTTGCCGAGGCTTTCCATCAGCAGCTCGATCTCGAAGAGCGTCAGGTCCTCGCCCCCGCAGAGATGCACCAGCACCGTCTCCGCCTCCTTCAGCAGCGCTCCCTGGTCGAGCAGCGGACTGCCGAGGGCGTTGCGCAGCGCCTTCTGGGCGCGGTCCTTTCCCCGGGCGATGCCGGAACCGAAGAGGCAGCGCGAACGGGTTGTCCGCAGCGCGCTCATCAGATCGTCGAGGCCGATGTTGATCAGGCCCGGGCGCACCACCAGCCGGATCACCGCCTTGATGCTTTCCGAGATCATCCTGTCGGCGGCGGCGAAGGCCTCGTGAATGCCCTGCTTCGCCAGCACCAGCTCTCCCATGCGGCTGTTGTCGAAGGTCACCAGAGCGTTCGACAGCACCGCCAGCTCGTTCAGCGCGGTCTCCGCCTGCTCGCGGCGCCGGTTGCCCTCGAAGGAGAAGGGCATGGTCGCGAACATCACCACGAAGGCGCCCTCCTCGCGGGCGATGCGTGCCACGATCGGCGCCGAGCCCGAGCCCGTGCCGCCGCCGAGCCCGACGCAGATGAACACGATCTTGCGGCCCTTGAGCGCCGCGCGGATCTCCTCCTCGGCCTCCTGCACCGCCTGGTTGCCGAGCTCCGGATCGCCACCGGTGCCCAGCCCCTTGGTCAGGTTGCGGCCGAGCTGGATGCGCTCGCCCGCCACCGATCCGGAAAGCGTGCGGATGTCGGTGTTCAGCGCCAGCATCTCGGCGCCGTCGAGTCCATCGAGCGCCACCCGGTCGAGCATGTTGGCGCCGGCGCCTCCGATGCCGACGATCTTCACGGATGAGGTCGGGATGATGTTCTGCGGGTCGCGTGGGAATTCGATCATGACGTGGGTGGGTGATGGGTGGTCGGCGGGAAGGGTGGAACTCGGTCAGCGGGAAAAGGGCCAGAGTCGCCGCAGCACGCCCCGCTTCGGCGATCTCTCGCTTTCGACGATCTGGGCGTAGCGGATGAGCCCGAGCGCGGTGGTGAACTGCGGATCCTTGAAGCTCGCCTGGACGCCGCTCAACTCGGGCGGCTCGGGACGGTAGATGTCGCGGCCGAAGGTCTCGTGCGCCAGCTCGCCGAAGCCGCGCATCAGGCTCGTGCCTCCCGCGAGGAAGATCCCGGTGCCGATCTTTTCCACGGAGCCCCGGGGCAAGCGGTGGACGAGGAGTTCGAGCGTCTCCTCCAGACGCTGGCGGATGATGTCGTTGAGCAACTGGCGCTTGACCTCGGTCTCGGCGAAGCCCTTCTCATCGCCGACCTTCACCACGCCGACCGAGCGGGCGGCGTCGCCCGATGCGTCCCCCTCCCGGATCTTGAGCTGCTCGGCCTTTGAAAACGGCAAGCCGGTCACCAGGTGGATGTCGTTGGTGATGTGGTCGCCGCCGACCGGGATGCAGCCGGTCGCCTCGATCACACCGTCGATATAAAGCGCGTAGTCGGTCGTGCCGCCGCCGATGTCGATCACCAGCGCCCCCCGCTCGCGGGCCTCGCGGTTGAGCGCCACCTGGGCCGTCGCGATCGGCGAAAAGACGAGGTCGTCGACGTCGAGCGGCATCTCCCGCACGCACTTGATCTGGTTCTCGATCCGCGAACGGATGCCGTGGACGATGTGGTAGTCGGCGTCGACCGTGCGCCCGGTCAGCCCGATCGGGCTCGCCGCCTGGTCGAAGCCATCGACACCGAACCGGCGCGGCACGTGGTGCAGGTACACGTGGTCCTGCGGAATCGCCACCGCCCGCGCGATCTCCTTGGCCTCGCCGACGTGCTCGGCGGTGATCGTGTCCTCGCTGTCGGGCAGCCGGCAGCTTCCCTGGTGGTTCACGCCCTGGATGTGGGCGCCGGTGACGGCGAGGAAGACGCTGCCGATCTCGACGTCGCTGGCGTCCTCGGCCTTCACCAAGGCGTCCTTCACGCAGGCGCGGACCTGCGGGAAGTCGTAGATCTCCCCCTTGCGCACACCGACCGATTTCGACTGGCCGACTCCGAGGATCTTCACCGATCCGTCGGACTTCACCTCACCGACCACCATGCAGATCTTGCTGGTGCCGATTTCGAGTCCGACGTGGATCTTGGAGCGAGCCATGATGGATCAGCGTTCGAGGAGTTCGCGCAGGTCGTCGCCGCCGGCGGGTTCAGGTTCGGGTTCGGGAACCACGATGGCACGCGGTGCCGCCATGCTGTGGAAAGTCACGGGGAGATTGCGGCGTCCGACCAGCGAAATGGTCGCGATGCGATCCCCCTTGCGCCGGGCGTGTTCCACCGCGGCGAGGAAATCCGTCATCTGGCGGTCGAGGTCGTCGTGGCCGAAGGTCGCCTCGATCCCGTCGCGCGTGTGAAGCTTCGACCCCCAGGTCTTGTGGAGTTCGATCGATTCGATCCATTGATCCGCTTCCGGAATCTGCCGCTCGGCGACCCGCAGCAGACGGAGCGCCCGCCGGTAGTCCGGATGCTCGATCCGTTGTCCCGGGACGAGCCCGCCGCCATCCTCGCGCAAATGAATCACCGGCAACCGGGAGGCCGTGGGCATCAAGCCGGGAGTGGCGGGAAAAATCAGGCCGTTCCGGTCCACGAGCAGACCGGTCCCGACGTCGCGTGACCCGATCCCCGCCGGTTCGCAGGCAAGCCAGACGTATGGCTGCCGGATGTTCACGTTGACCACCAGATCGCCTGGAAACTCCCTCACGACCTTGGCCGACGCCACCTCCGGCAGCGCCGCGAGCTGCGCCTGGATCCGGTCGGGATCGCAGTCGAAGAGCGTCCCGTCGAGATCGATCCGCGTCACCTCGAGCAGGCGGATCTCGTCGATCGCCGGATTGTCGTTGAGCACGATCCGATCGAGTTCGAAATCCTCGTTCTCCAGCAGGCAGGTCTCGATGCCACGCCACACGCCCCAACCCGCCGCGACGACAAGGGACGCCAACAGCGTGAAGCGAAGCACCGAAAGCAACGCACTACGGACGTCGTACCAGAAGATCCGGGGTGACATCACGCGGGCACGCAGCACCCTCACCTGGCGGCGTTTCCGGACCCGGGATGTACGGCGTTTGAACACGGAGTGTTGGGGATTAGGAGATTGGGTTGATTGGGAGATTGGGTCGCAAATTCATCGCCTCCCCCTTTCCAGTGAAAGCCCAGCAATGCGCAGACAGAGGTCCGGGAACGCGATTCCGGCCGCGGCGGCGGATTTCGGCAGGAGGCTGGTTTCGGTCATTCCGGGAATCGTATTGGCTTCGATCACGAAGGGATTCCCGTCCGCATCGAGCAACACGTCCACCCGCGAATACACCTCGATCCCCAGCGATCGATGGCCCGCCAGGCCCGCCTCCTGCACCCGGCGTGTCGTTTCCCCGTCGAGGTCGGCAGGGCAGAAGTACTGGCTGCCCTGCGACCCGCTCAGCCAGGGATACTTGTTAGCCCTGTCGTAGACGCCACCGGGCGCGACGATCTCGACGATCGGATAGGCCTCGTCGTCGAGGACGGCCACCGTCAGCTCACGGCCCGCCACATACTGCTCGACCAGGGCCATGGCACCATAGCGAACCACATCATCGAGAGCCGCCTTGGCTTCTTCCTCGGTCTTGCAGACGTAGACGCCCACGCTCGATCCCTGGCAGGGCGACTTCACGACGTAGGGCAACCGCATTACCGGCGACTCGTCACCCGTTACCAAATCGATCATTTCCGAAGCCGGCGTCGGCACCCCGGCGGCGACGAAGCGCTCCTTCGCGAGCTGCTTGTCGAATGCCACACGGCTGCTCTCCACCCCCGCTCCCGTGTAGGGCACCCCGCGTTGCTCGAGGATCTGTTGGATCTGTCCGTCCTCACCGAAGGTGCCGTGGATCACATTGAAGGCGAGCCCGGTGCCATCCGGCAGCTCGAAGTCCGGACCCTTGACATCGACCGCCACGGCCTCGAACCCCGCCCCTTCCAGCGCGGCGACGACCGCCCGGCCCGAGGCGAGCGAAACCTCGCGTTCGGATCCGGGTCCTCCCATCAGGACGGCGATGTGCAGATTGTCGGGAAGCATGGTGTTAGAAAGTGAAGTCGTCCTCGCCGATGATCTTGACCTCGTGCTCGAGCTCGATGCCCCGCGTGCCGCGTGCCTTCGACTTGATCCGCTCGATGAGCCCCAGCACCTCGGAGGCGGTCGCGCCGCCGCGGTTGACGATGAAATTGCCATGCTCGGCCGAAACCTCGGCGCGCCCTTCGCCGCTGCCCTTGAGACCGAGCTGATCGACGAGCATGCCGGCGGGCGTTTGCTCCGGGTTCTTGAAGATGCAGCCCGCACTCGCCGCGACCGGCTGGGTCGAGCGGCGCTTGGCCCGCGACTCGTCCCAGCGGCGGCGGATGTTCTCGGCGCTGTCCGGTTCACCCTTGAAGACCGCGCGCAGGGCGAAGTTGCGCCGCAGTTCGGGAACGTTGCGGTAGAAGGCTTCGATCTCGTTCCGCTCCAGCGTGCGGATGTTGCCATCCTCGAAAAGCACGGTCAGGCGCACCACCTGATCGAAGGTCTCGACGCCCATCGCGCCGGCGTTCATCCGCAACGCCCCGCCGACATTCCCCGGGATTCCCTCCATCCACTCGAAGCCGCCGATCCCGGCCGCCTCGGCGACGCTGGCCACCTTCTTCAGCCGCACCCCGGCCCCGGCCACCACGTGGCCGTCGTCATCCACCCCGCACTCGTCGAACTCGCCGCCCTTCGGATGGATCACCGCGCCGCGGATGCCGCCGTCCCGCACCAGCAGGTTCGACCCGCGGCCGACCACCCGGACGGCGATGCCGCGGTCCCGGCAGTAGTTGACCACCTCCGCAAAGGCATTGAAGGTCCGCGGCTCGATCCAGAACTGGGCCGGCCCGCCGACGAGCATGGTCGTGTGCCGCCTCATCGGTTCGTAGAGGCGGATATCGAGCGCCTCATCCGGCGCGAGCCCTCGCAGTTCCTCGACCACCTTCAGATCGCGGGCGATCCGGGTGCCGGCCTCGTGGACGTTGCCGGCACCGAGCGTGATCAGCAGATCACCGTCATCGAGAACGTTGCCGACACGATGGTGGGCGCTCGAAAGGTCGGGAACCGACGTCGCCCGGCCCCCGCTCGCATTCACCGCCTCGACCACCGTCCCGCCGGTGATGCCCGCGATCGGCCGCTCGCTGGCCGGATAGATGTCGGTCACGAAGACCTCGTCGGCCTCCGCCAGGACCTTCCCGAAATCCGCAGCCAGCGCCTGGGTGCGGGTGAAGCGGTGCGGCTGGAAGAGGACGACCACCCGTTCCGGCCCGAGCTGGCGCGCGGTCTGCAGGGTGGCCGCGATCTCCGTGGGATGATGGCCGTAGTCGTCCACGATCCGCAGCTGCTTCGAGAGATATTTCGTTTCAAACCGGCGGCGGGCGCCGGCGAAGCTGTTGAGGGAGCGGGAAACGAGCAGGAAGTCGGCGCCCAGCCGGTCGCAGGTCGCGATCGCCGCCAGCGCGTTGAGGACGTTGTGGCGGCCGGGGATCGCAAGCTCGACCTCGCCGATCTTCTCGCCGCCACGAAATACGGCGAATGCCGTAGCTCCGCGCAACTCGCGGATCTCGCCCGCCGTGTAGTCGGCGTCCGACCAACCGTAGCTCACCGCTTCGGGGTGTCCGGCACACACCGAACGGGCGCCTTCGTCCTCCCGGCAATAGATCACCGGACCCGTGGTCTGCGACAGGAGCTTGCGGAAGACCTCCTTGATCTCATCGAGGTCGCGATAGTGGTCGAGATGCTCGGCCTCGATGTTGAGCACGATCGAGCAGGCCGGCTGGTAGAGCGCCAGCGTCCCGTCGCTTTCATCGCCCTCGGCGACCATCCAGTCGCCCTCCTCCGACCAGCGGGCGTTCTGCCCGAGCACCGGAATCTCGGCTCCGACGTAGTGGCTCGGGCGGAAGCCCGCCTCGCGCAGGGCGTAGGCCACCATCGCCGAGGTCGTGGTCTTGCCGTGGGTTCCGGAGACGACGATGCCTTTCCGGGTGTGAAGGATCGCGGCGAGACATTCGGCCCGGCGCATCAGCCGGATGCCCCTTTCCCGGGCGGCGGCCAGCGCGGCATTGTCCGGTCGGATCGCCGACGAGTAGACCACGAGGTCCGCGCCATCGACCGCCTCCGCGGTATGCGGCGTGGAGAAGCGCAGGCCCAGGCCCTGCATGCGCTCGGTTTCGGCGGTGGTCACCTTGTCCGAGCCGCTGACGCGGTGACCCATGCCCAACAGCAGCAGCGCCAGACCGCTCATGCCCGAGCCGGCGACGCCCACGAGGTGGACGCGCAGCGGGCGCGAGAGATCGGTCAGTCGCTGGGAAAGTCTGTTCATCTGAGGGCTTCCTTGATCGTGGCGCAGACCCGTGCGGCCGCATCCGGCACGGCCAGGGCCCTCGCCGCCGCCGCCATGCGGCCCCGGGTGCCGTCCTGCAGGAGTTCAGCGATACGGGCGGCGAGAGCTTTTCCTTCGAGATCCGCCTCGGGTTCGAGAAAGGCCGCGCCGGCGTCGGCGAACACGCGGGCGTTGACCGTCTGGTGGTCGTCGGCCGCGTAGGGAAAGGGCACGAGGATCGAAGGCAGGCCGAGGTGGGCCAGTTCGGTCATGCTTGAGGCGCCGGAGCGCGCGAGCACGGCGTCGGCCACGGCATAGGCCGCCGGCATGTCATTGCAGAAACCGACGACGCGGTAGCCTTCCCGTTCCCCGGCCTCGGCCCGGACGCGTTCCTCGTCACCGGGACCGGCGATGTGCAGCACCTGCACGCCCTGGGGCAGCTCGGCTCCGGCGACCAGCGAGTTGAGCTTCCGCGCCCCCTGGCTGCCGCCCATCACGAGCAGGGTCTTCTTATCCGCATCGAGCCCCCACTTCGCCGCGGCCTCGGACCGCGGCGGGAGTTCATTCAGTTCGGCACGCACCGGCGTGCCGGTGACCACGCAGTCGCGCCCGGGAAAATGGGCCTTCGCCGCCTCGAAGCCGAGCAGGACACGGTCGCACCAGCGGGCCGTCATCCGGTTCGCCTTGCCGGGCAGGGCGTTGGAGTCGTGGACGAATCCGGGCAGGCCGAGCTTCCTCCCGGCGACGACGGGCGGCAGCGAGGTGAAGCCGCCCATGCCCAGCACCGCGTCGGCACCGAAGTCACGCAGCAGGCCACGGCACCGGCCGATGGTCCGCCACACCGCCCAAACGAAGGGCAGCATCTTCGGGGACAAGGTCGGCGGCTTGGGCAGCGCCGGGATCGTTTCGAAACGATAGGCGTCGTACTTTCGCGATGCCTCGCGGTCGATTTTCTTCTCGGACACCAGCAGCAGCACCCGTCCACCACGCGCCGTCCACTCCTCCGCCACGGCCAGCCCGGGAAACAAATGTCCCCCCGTGCCGCCGCAGGCGATCACCAGACCCGGCTGCCCGTTGCGTTCTGCCATGTGTGTGTCCCGAGACGCCAAGCCCCCTATCCGGGGCAGGCGATGGGCAAACCATGCAATATTTCCTGATTATCAGGCAATCCTCAAAACCTTTGAATAGCGGTTTTGCCGCGGTTTTCACCGCTTCGCCATCTGTTTGCGCAGCAGCGGGATGAACTCGGACTCCATCCAGGAGAAGGCGGCTTCAAGCCCCTCGCGCCGGTAGAGGTCGCCGATCCGGGCCTCGACGCGGGTCGGGGCCCCGAAGGCACTGAGAAATTCATTCGAGGTCAACCGGGTGAACCAATCGCCATCCATGCGGCCCAACTCCCTCAGCACCCAGCTCCTCGCGAAGAGCACCAGCACGGCATCCCCGATCCAGGCGCGTTCGCGCTCGTCCTGGATGGCATCCTTCTCCTTCATCGGCGGCGGCAGGCTGCCCTCAGGGCACCGGCGATGCCAGCTTTTCCATCCGTTCGCGCTGCAGCCGCTCGCGCAGCCGCTGCTCGGACTCGCCGTCCCAGTATCCCGGCTGCAGTTCCAGAAAGACGCTGCTGTAGGGCAGCGCCGTGCTCGTCCGGAGCACCAGCACATCGAAGCTCTTCTGGGCGTCGTTCATCAGGGTGAGCAGCGAGTCCTGATCCAACTGGGTCGCCTCGTAGCCGTGAAGCGCCGTCTCAAGCTCCCGGCGATACTCGTCGATGCCCGGGGCAAAGTCGTTCTCCACCGCCGGCAACTCGCGGGGCAGGTAGATTCGCGGGCGGACATGCTCGGTGCGTTCGAGCGTCCGCAGCACCTCGTCGAGCACCACCGGTATCGGCTCATAGGTGTTGACCTGGCGTGTTCCCGGCCGGCTGTGGGCGGGGAAGGAACTCTCGGCGATCACGATCCAGTTGCGGTAGCCAAGCTGCGCGGCCTGGTGGTCGACCTCCGCCTTCCAGCCTCCCCGATTCCCCGTGCCCGGCCAAATCGCACATCCGGAAAGAAGAAAGATCACTCCCCCCGACAGCAGCTTTTGAACCGACACCCTCACCGGCTCGAAGTAAACGCACGGGACTTTCGGAAGTCAATCGACCGCACCCGGAGGAGATGCCGGAATTTTGCTCAAATGCTCAGGGGACTTCAAAGCCCGTCTCCCCGCCGGACCCGCGGCCACGCCACCAATCGAGGGCCGGCATCCGACGGGCGCCGTCGGGCTGGACCTGGTCCAGCGCCAGCGATCGATCGCCGCACGCGACGATCACGCGGCCGTCGCGCTCCGCGATGCGACCGGGATCACCACTTCCTCCCACGACCTCGCCAAAGGGAAAAACCTTCAAACGCCGTCCTTCGTAGCTTGTCCAGCAACCGGGCCACGGATCGTAGGCTCGCAGTCGTCGTTCCAGGCGCCCGGCCTGCCATGTCCAGTCCAGACGACCGTCCTCACGACCGAGCTTGGACACGTGGCTGGACTCGCCGAGTTGGTCCTGCGGGGTACGCGGAGCGGTCCCCGCGAGGAGCAGCGGCAGCCCCGTGGCGAGCACCTCGACAGCGATCCCGGCGAGCCGGTCGTGCAGGGTGTCCGCCGTGTCACGCGATCCGATCGGGATCGCTCGCGAGAGAATGACGTCGCCGGCATCGAGTTGACGGACGACGTGCATGAGCGTCATCCCGGTCTCCGGGTCGCCGGCATCGAGCGCCGCCTGGATACAGGCGGCCCCGCGATACTTCGGCAGCAGCGAGGCATGGAGGTTCACGCATCCGAGCGGTGCCATCTCGATCAGGCGACGGGGCAGGATCTGCCCGTAGGCCATGACCACGATCAGATCCGGCCGCAGGGCTTCCAGGGAATCGAGCGCGGCGGGATCGCGGACCGACTCCGGCTGGAGCACCTCGATCCCCGCCTCGACGGCCGGCAGCTTGATCGGCGGTGGCTTCAGCTCACGATGCCGCCCCGCCGGGCGGTCGGGCTGGGTGACCAGGGCGACCGGCGGGGTTTCCGAGGCAAGCAACCAGCGAAAGGCCGGCAGCGCGATGTCGCCGGTGCCGAGAAAGACGATCCGAGCCATCAGACGACCTCCCTGCCCATCGCCCGGTAGGCGGGCAATGAAATGATGCGGGCGATGATGTCATTCAGCACCTCGACCGGCGGGCGCATGGCGTCGATGACCGTGATCATCCCATCGGGATAGTGGTCGAGAATCGGACGGGTCTCCGCCTCGTAGGTTTCGATGCGATGGGCGATGACCTTGTCGGAGGCGTCATCGATGCGGTTCTCCTTGAGCGCCCGCTTGCGCATGCGCCGGGCGAGCTCGGTGCGATCCGGACAGGTGAGGTGGAACACCTGGTGTACTTCGAGGAAGCCCGCGATGATCTCCGCCTGGGCGACATTGCGAGGGATGCCGTCGAGCACGAGGAAGTCGATGTCCGGCTTGTAGACATGCGATTCGGCCCAGTTCTCGACCTGCGCCTTCCAGAGTTCGACGGTGAGTTCGTCGGGGACCAGTTCCCCTCGGCTCGAATACTCGACGAAGCGCCGGCCGATCGCGGTGCGGGTGTCCAGCGAGCGGAAGATGTCGCCACAGGCGCAGTGGAAGAATCGGGGAATGGAGCCGAGGATCTTCCCCTGCGTCCCCTTGCCCGCCCCGGGAGCGCCGAGGATGAGGATGGCCGGACGGCGGACTTCGAATGCCTTCGTCATGAGAAGCGGGACCGTACGAAGCCCCCGAAATCCCGGCAAGCACGATCAACCCCGCGCCAGGATGAAGAACAGGGGCAGCGGAGCCACCAGGGCGGCGTCGGCAAGCACCCGCAGCGAGTCCAGGGAGAATCGCCGGCGCGTGCGGTTGAGGATCTGCAGCAGCGCCGCGGAGATCAGGATCGCATAGAAGAACGGCCTCGCCGGCAAGGAGTCGCTGCCCATGCCGCGACCGAACATCCCCGGGTTGTCGAAGTAGGCGAACACGAGCGCGCTCCCCGCCAGGAGCGTGAGGGGCAGGGTGAGGCTCATCTCATCGGCGGCCTTGACCTCCGGGTCGTCGGACCGCCGGGAGTGCTCCCAAAGATGGATCGCGGTGATGTTGAGGACGCACAGCACGGCGAAGGCGATCATTTCCCGGGACAACGCCATCGACCACATCCCCTGCGAAGGCACCCGGGTGTGCGCCATCATCGCGGTGCCGTAGGCGAAGGCGAGACCGGCGACCGCATTGCGGAAATAGGGCACCTCGCCGGAAGCGCCCCTGCCGATGACGAGCACGAAGAACGCCGCCACCAGGGTGACCGCCGGCCACGAGTAGGACATCAGCAACTCGACCGGCAGGGTCTTGAACACGAACCACAGCACCGCCGCGATCGCCAGAATCACGCCGACGAGGAAAAGGCTGCGGTGTCGCGCATGGAACTCGTGCCGGGAAGCCAGCGCCGGATCGCTCGCGTCGCGGATGCGCAGGTCGATCAAGCGGTCACACACGTAGATCGCCCAGACGCCCAGACCGAGCGCGGCGTAGGCCTCCCACTCGAGGTAGTTCACCTGCCAGGCGCGGGCGAACATGTAGAGCCACGCCACCGCCACCAGGGGGGCGTCAAGGCTCAAGAGGTTCGGCCACAGCCACCACGGCTTTCGTCCTTCCGACATCCGACAGCGGACCATTCGCGACCTCCCCGAACTTGGCAAGCCCCGGTTGATCGGCCTTCCCCAGCGGACCGATCCGGGTTTCGCTGATCGCCGTGGATGCCGAAACGCCCATCCGCGAGCTGAGGTTCGCCGCGATCGACTTCGAATCGGCCGGTGCGGCGCGCGGCCGGACCGACGTGCCGGTGCAGGTCGGCCTCGCGTCGTGGTCGCCGGGAGGGGACGTCGGCGAACCCTTCGTCTCCTACCTTCAAAGCGCTCATCCCGTGACCTGGAGCGCGCGAAAGGTTCACGGCATCGGCGACGGCGACCTGGTCGGGGCACCGCGCCTCGAGGAACTATGGCCGACCCTCCGACGTCAGCTTGGCGGTGCGGTGGTCGTCGCCCACGGCAAGGGCACCGAGAAACGCTTCCTCCGGGCATTTCCCGGACACGGCTTCGGTCCGTGGGTCGATACGCTCCTCATCGCCCGGGCGGCGTGGCCCGACGCGGACTCGCACGGGCTGTCCGACCTGTGCGACCACGCGGGCGTGGCGGAGGACATCGCCGCGAGGCTTCCCGACCGACGCTGGCACGACGCCCTTTTCGACGCCACCGCCTCACTCGTCCTGCTGCGACACCTGGTGGTCTCGCTCGATCTCCTCGACCAACCGCTGGCCATCCTGCTGCGTCCGGACCTTTCCGCCTGGAGCCGCGCTCGGCGCTGAGCGGACGCGCTTTTCTCTCGCGTCGGGAATCCCGATGCTGGTTTCTTCCGGCATGCCCGACGTCTTCGTCGATCTCGCCGCACGCAGCTACCGCGTGGTCGTGGAAAACGGCCTCCTGCGGCGGGCCGGCGCCTCGATCTCCGATCTCGGCATTGCCCGGCGCTTCGCGGTGATCACCGACGACAACGTCGCCCGGCACCACCTGCATCCGCTCATCGACTCACTCGATCAGGCCTGTCTCGAAACGACCACCCACGTCGTTCCGGCTGGTGAGGCGTCGAAGTGTTTCGAGCGAACCGCTGCGCTCTGTGGCGAAATGGCGGCCGCCGGACACGATCGCGGATCGGGCGTCGTCGCCCTCGGCGGCGGGGTCGTCGGCGACCTCGCGGGATACGTTGCGGCCTGCTTCTACCGCGGCGTTCCCTTCGTCCAGATCCCCACCACCATCGTTTCCCAGGTCGATTCCTCGGTGGGCGGCAAGACGGGCATCAACCTGCCCGAGGGCAAGAATCTGGTCGGCGCCTTTCACCAACCCCGCAAGGTCCTCGTCGATCCCGAAACGCTCTCCACGCTTCCCTCGCGCGAGTTCCGCGAGGGCTTTGCGGAGGTCATCAAGCACGCCGCCATCCGCGACGCCGCGATGCTCGACGAGATCGCCGCGCTCGACCCCTCGTCCACCGAAGTTCCCGCCGACCTGATCGCGCGGAACATCGCCATCAAGGCGCGCATCGTCGAGGAGGACGAGCTCGAAACCACGGGCACGCGGGCGTTGCTCAACTTCGGCCACACCATCGGCCACGGCATCGAGGCGGCCGTGCCCTACGGCGAGCTGCTGCACGGCGAGGCGATCTCGCTCGGCCTGCGAGCCGCGCTCTTCCTGAGCGAACGCCATGCGGGACTCGACCCGGACGACGGCGCCCGCATCCTGGCCTTGCTCCGGCACTTCGGCCTGCCGCTGACCCTCGACCCCTCCATCTCCACCGAAGCGGTGCTCGACCGCGTGGCCCGCGACAAGAAGTTCGCCGGCGGTGCGATTCGTTTCGTGCTCCTGCGCGCGGCTGGCGATGCCTTCGTCTC
>ERZ869936.564-NODE-564-length-33826-cov-19.234136_pt1 | contig 33826 bp, 24 predicted proteins | sample MGYA00520876_ERZ869936 | MGnify/ENA primary metagenome ERZ869936 (study PRJEB32218, sample SAMN09650985) | biofilter metagenome | isolation source: enrty point of leading RO module | place: Saudi Arabia: Thuwal, RO plant located on Red Sea | collected 2016-02-17 ... | reverse complement strand
GTTGACGGCTGGCTTGTCGGCGGTTTGAATCCGTTATTCCGCGCCAACAAGGGCCGCGTCGTCGTCGTAAGAGCGGGTGGTTTCCCAGGTTTTGACTGGTATGGACAGTATGACGGAGAATCGAGACAGATCCAGCGAACCGGCCCTTGCGAACTCATCGCCGAACAGCAGACGCGGAGGTTTCACGCTGATTGAATTGCTCGTCGTGATTGCCATCGTCGCGATTCTGATGGCGTTATTGCTGCCTGCCGTGCAGATGGCGCGCGAAGCGGCTCGGCGGACGCAGTGCAAGAACAACCTCGCGCAGATCGGGCTCGCACTGCAGAATTATCATCTGGCTCACGAGGTTCTCCCACCGGGTTCGCTCAACCAGAGCGGCCCCATCAGAAACCAGCCGCAGGGCTACCACCACGGGTGGTACATCCATCTGCTCCCGCACCTCGACGAACGGCCCGCATTCCACCGGGTCGACCCCGACGTGGGCATCTACGACTCCGAGCATGCGGAGGTGCGGTCGCATCTCGTCCGGCCGCTTGTCTGCCCCAGCGACACACCCGCTCTGTATTCGTCGCGGACCGACGACGTCTCCGCCGCGCTGTGCAACTATGCCGGGGTGCATCATCCGGTGGAGGCGCCGATCGACACGACCAATCACGGCGTTTTGTTCCTGAACAGCAGAGTCCGGTTCGCGGACGTTCACGACGGAATCTCGCAGACGATGTTCGTGGGCGAATTCCTTCATTCCGCGCAGGATCTCGGTTGGGCGTCGGGGACGAAGGCGACGTTGCGTAACGGCGGCGTGCCGATCAACGCCATGCCGGGGACGGGCCGCTATTACAACGATCCGGACCCGGCGGACGACGAGGCTCGGGCCGAATACATCGCGGCACACGCGACCTTTGACGAACGTCTGGATGAAGCGACACGAAGTGACTCCGCGCTGTGGGTCGGCGGCTTTGAGAGCCGGCACGAAGGGGGCGGCCATTTCTGTCTGGGAGACGGGTCGGTCCGATTTGTCTCCGAGAACATCGACGTCGATGCTTACCGGAATCTGCTCGATCGGGCGGACGGCGTCGTTGTGGGTGAATTCTGAGCATCCGCCGGCTGACGCCGGGCGGCTCGCCGGGTGCGCAGGGGAGTGCTACGGTTTCCGGGTCTCTGCGCTTGTTGGACCCTCCTCGGCTGTGCCGTTATCATCCACTCCGCTGAGGGCACGCCGCCGCACCCACCCGCGAACTCACCGAATTTCCGATGAAGATCCACGAATACCAGGCCAAGCAACTTTTCGCCGCTGCAGACGTCCCTGTCCCGCAGGGGGTGGTCGCCCGCTCGCCCGATGAGGCGGCGAAGGCATACGAGGAACTCGGCACGCCGGTGGCCGTGGTCAAATCTCAGATCCACGCCGGCGGCCGCGGCAAAGGGCGGTTCAAGGAGCATCCGGATCAACCGGGCGTCGTCCTCGTCAAGTCCGCCGAACAGGCGCGGGAAAACGCGGAACGCATGCTGGGCAGCACGCTTGTGACCGTGCAGACGGGCGAGGAGGGAAAACAGGTCAATACGCTGTTTGTGGAGCAGGGACTCGATATCGCCCGCGAACTGTACCTCGGCGTGGTGATTGACCGTGAAGTCGGCCTGCCGGTCGTGATCGCGTCCTCCGAAGGTGGGATGGCGATCGAGGAGATCGCTCACGAGCACCCGGAAAAGATCATCCGCGAACATTTTGATCCGGCGATCGGCCTGCGCCCCTACCAGGCCCGCAAGATCGCCTACGCCCTCGGTCTCGATGCCACCGGCGTCCGCTCCGCCGAGAACTTCCTGCCGAAAGTCTGCCGGTTTTTCGTCGACGGCGACTGCAGCATGACCGAGATCAACCCGCTCGTCGTGACGGGTGAAGGCGAGCTTCTCGCGCTGGACGCGAAGGTCACCTTCGACGACAACGCACTGTTCCGTCACAAGGACTACAAGGATCTCCGCGATCTGAATGAGGAAGAGCCGACCGAAGTGCAGGCCCAGCAGGCGGGGCTCAGCTATGTCAAACTCGACGGCAATATCGGCTGTCTGGTCAACGGGGCGGGGCTCGCGATGAGCACGATGGACCTCATCAAGCTGCACGGGGGAGAGCCGGCCAACTTCCTCGACGTCGGCGGGGGCGCGAACGTGGACCAGGTGACCGAAGCGTTCCGGATTATCCTCGCGGACGAAAACGTGCAGGCGATCCTGGTGAACATCTTCGGCGGCATCATGAAGTGCGACACGATCGTCGAAGCCCTCCTGGCCGCTTACGACTCCATCGGCATTACCGTCCCGTTGGTGGTCCGGCTCGAAGGCACGAACGTCGAAAAAGCCCGCGAGATGCTGGCGGAGAGCGGCAAGAAGATTGTTTCGGCAACCGATCTGACGGACGCGGCGAAGAAGGTGGTGGGGACGCTGGGAGCGTGAGGGGCATGATGATCGACGTCTCAGACAGGATTCCGATCGACCAAGGGAAGCTGCGGCAATTCTGCCGCAAGTGGGATGCGCAGGAATTGTCGCTGTTCGGCTCCGTCTTGCGAGACGACTTCGGCGATGCGAGTGACGTGGATGTGCTGGTCGCTTTTCGACCCGGCGCGCGGCATACGATCTTCGATGTCATCCGGATGGAAGAGGAACTGTCGGAGCTATTGAACCGCAAGGTGGACCTGGTCGAGAAGCGAGCCATTGAGAGGAGCGAAAACCATTTTCGTCGACGGGCGATCCTCGACAATTCGCAGGTGCTGATCGATGTCGAATGAGGCGTATCTCCACGACATGACCGCGGCGGCGCGTCGTGCACGAGAATTCGTGAAGGGAATGGATGCGGAGGCGTTTGAGCAAAGCGAGTTGCATCAGGCAGCGGTCGTCAAACAACTCGAAATCGTTGGAGAAGGGGCCAACCGCGTCTCTCCAGGTTTTCGTGACGCCCATCCGGAGATTCCCCGGAAGCTCATCATCGGTATGCGCCACAGGTTGATCCACGATTACACGCGCATTGATATTCCAACTGTCTGGGAAACGACGCAGAACGATCTGGAAGTATTGATCCAGCAATTGACGCCGCTGCTGCCGGACGAAGAATGAGCGTTTTCGCAAAGAATCCGCTATGATGGCGCTGTGGAGTCGCAACGATGCTGCTTGACCACTTTCATCCACCGCTGTCGGACCGTCGCGACTGGCATGGCTTTCACGCCCAATGGGCGAGCGTGCTGGCCGCCGATCTCAACGCGCGGTTGCCCGACGGGTGGTGGGCGCAGCCGGAGGTCATTTTCGGAATTGAAGTCGATGTCGGAGTCATCGAGGAGCGACCGGCGAAGCGTGTCGGACGAATCTCGGATTGGACGCCTCCGCAACCCACGATGAGTGTGGCCTTCAGCATTGATGAAGAGTCTGTCGAGATTCAGGTTTTCAACACAGGTTACGGTCCGAGTCTGATGGGAGCGATCGAACTGGTCAGCCCCTCCAACAAAGACCGGTCGGAGTCGCGGCAGGCATTCACATCAAAGTGCATCTCGATTCTGAATCAGGGGGCCGGGCTGATCGTTGTCGACATTGTGACGTCCCGCCGGATGAACCTGCTCCGGGAACTCGTGCAAGCTCTGCGAGTTCCTCTCGAACAGGCGGACCAGTTCCTCTACGCCGCTGCATTTCAGGTAACCCGCAATGACGAGGATGGCCCGCAAGTGCATATCTGGGAGGAACGGCTCGCTTTGGAACAACCACTGCCGACGCTTCCGCTGTGGCTGCGCGTCGGCCCCATGATGGCTGTGGACTTACAGGCAACGTACAGTGAAACCTGCCGTCAATTGCGAATCCCAACACCCCACGCTGTCTCGCCGTGAACATGAAGGTACGACGATCGGCGCCAAAGGAATGGACGCCCCCACAACCTCAACTGAGCATCTCGCTTCCGGTGATTGCCGACGTTGTCGAAGTGCAGGTGTTTCGCTCCTCGGGAGGGCGCACGCTTGCCGGCGCCGTTGAATTTGTGAGCCCGCGAAACAAGGACCGGCCGGAAGCGCGAGAGGCGTACGTGTGAAGAGCAACGGATTCCAAAGCTCCCCTAAAGACAGCCCTTGACCACTCTGAATCGACCACGCAATACCCATGCCGATCCTCGTCACTCCTGAAACCCGTTTCATCACCCAGGGCATCACCGGCCGGGCCGGGCTGTTTCACAGTCAGAAGTGCCGCGAATACGCTGCGGATGAATGTGGTCGCAGCGAACCGGTGCTCGTCGGAGGCGTGACGCCCGGCAAGGGGGGCAGCGACGTGGACGGTTTTCCGGTGTTCGATTCCGTCCGGCAGGCGATGGACGAGACCGGCGCAAACACGTCGATGGTCTTCGTTCCGCCGCCCTTCTGTGCCGACGCCATCCTGGAAGCGGCCGACGCGGGGATCGAACTGATCGTGGCGATCACAGAGGGCATCCCGGTGACCGACATGGTGCTCGTCAAACGGGTGCTGGACGACAACCCGCGCTGCCGGCTGATCGGTCCGAACTGTCCAGGCGTCATTACGCCGGGCGTCGCCAAGATCGGCATTATGCCCGGCTACATTCACACGCCGGGAACGGTCGGGCTGATCAGCAAGAGCGGCACGCTCACCTACGAAGCCGCCTGGCAGTTGGGCAATGTCGGCCTCGGCCAGTCGACGGCGATCGGCATCGGGGGCGATCCAATCATCGGAACCACGTTCATCGACCTGCTGGAACTGTTTGAGAACGACCCCGGGACCGACGCGATCCTGATGATCGGCGAGATCGGCGGCGACGCGGAGATTCGCGCCGCGGAATACATCAAAGACCACGTCACCAAGCCGACGGCGGCCTTCATCGCCGGCAAGACCGCGCCTCCCGGCAAGCGGATGGGCCACGCGGGCGCGATCATCTCCGGGGGAAGCGGCACGGCGGCCGAGAAGATCGAGGCGCTGCAGGCGGTCGGCGTGGAGGTGGCGGAGAGTCCGGCGGATATGGGGAGTGCGGTGCAGCGGGCGGTGGAGAGGCGGGGGTGACCTCGCCGTTAACGCTGTCAGTTCGACCTTGTGCCCAAACTTCCGTTTGGGCACGTCCCGTGAGAGTTTCCGGGGATCGTCTGCTGGCAGGCTCCAAGTGTGTTCCGCACGTTCCCGAACAGAAGTTTGGAAACGAGGGCTACGAGCATCCGATTGAGGAATGCGCCACATCGTTGCTCGCGACCGACGGGACGCGGCCCGTGGGCGTTGGCGGCGCTTGGTCTCCTACTCCCGCGACCACGCCCGGTACGCGTTGAATAGCCGCACCGCCGCGGGGCCGCCCGATTCGACCTCGCTCTCGGGCGACTCGAGAAACCCGCCGCATTCGTAGAAGATGATCCCCTCGACGTGCGGTGTGACTGCTTCAAGCTGCCGGCGGACGCGGAACCACTCGGCGGGAAAGGCGGCGGTGTATTCCGGGCCGTCCATCTGCCACAGTTCGACGGTCGCCCAGATGCGTTTTTCGGGGTTCTCGGCGTGCCAGGCCGCGTATCGCTCGAAGACCTCTGCGAGTCCTTTCAGCCTCACTTCCGGATCGTAGGAGTATTTCTCCTGCGGCGGCGGAACGAATCCCGCGCCGACTGCGTCCTGATAGGCGAAGATGTCTGCCTTGCAGGCGGCGATTGAATCGGCGTCCGCCTTCGGCGCGCCGTCCGGGGCGATCATCACCGGCTTGCCCGGCGTCAACTCGTGGCACAGTTCGGCCAGCGGATTGTAGTAGCGTGACGCGTACGCGATGTCCCGGCATTCGTGGGTCAGATACCAGCCCCCGAATGACTCGTAACGGGTGGCGTACTTCTCGTGCAGTTCGCGGATAACTCTCTTCGCCAGGTCGAGGGCGGGCTCCAAACGGTCGGGGTCGTCGCAGCCGGTGTAGGTCAGGAACGGATCGTCGCCGCGCCCGATGCCGAGCAGCACCTGTTGATCGTTCTTGTCGGCTTGGGAGAGGACGACGTCGACCAGGTCGAATTTCAGCAGGTTGGGATGTGCGGTGAGTTCGTCGATTGAGGACTCGTAAAACGCGCCCCACGTGTTGTGGATGTACTCCACGTAGGTGATGACGATCGTGTCGATCCCGAGTTCGTGCAGCGCGTCCAGTTCAGCACGCACGTCGTCTTCCGTCACTGGGCGTTTTCCGGGGTAGATGCCGTGAATCAGCGCGCCCGGATCGAGAAATGTCGCCTGGGCGGCAGGCGGGGAGTCGTCCGCCGAGACATTTGAGGCGGCAACAGCACAGAGCAAGCAGAGATTGACGACCATAGAGAGAGTTTACCAAATCATCGGCGGGCTGACGCCGCGCCGCTCGCCTGGCTCACTGCTCGCGGGGAACGCTGTTGAAGCCGCGGAATTCCGTTGATACAGTAGATTCAATCGCTATTGGCTAATGTTTCAACACAAACGAGGGGAGTTCTGCGTCGATGGGAGTTAAGAAATCGGGGAAGGGACGGAGGAAGTTGGGGCGTCGTAAACGTCGGAATCGGGCGAAGATCCGTCATCGCAAGGACTGACGATTCCCGGGCGAGCCGGGCGGCGTCAGCCCCCGGATGCATGGTTCTCATATGTGCCGGCCTTCGTTCACTGTCGTCGCGGCGCTGCTGAGTAGCGCGGTTCTGCAAGCGGCGGACAGGAAGCCGGATTTCGAGTCCGAAGTCGCGCCGCTCCTGCGGTCGCGGTGCATGAACTGCCATCGCACGGACGAGGCTCAGGGAGAACTCGACCTTTCGCGGCGTTTGACGGCGCTTATGGGCGGCGAAAGCGGTGCGGTGATCGTCCCGGGCGCTCCGGACGAGAGCCTGTTAATCGACTACGTCTCCGGAGACGATCCGGAGATGCCGAAGACGGGTAAACCGCTCACCGCCGAGCAGATCGCACTGCTGCGGGACTGGATTGCCGCCGGCGCCGAGTGGCCCGAGACGTTCGTGATCGAACAGGATCCGCGCGACTGGTGGTCGCTGCGACCGCTCTCGCAACCGGCTGCGCCGGCGCCGCAGACTGACGCCGAGCGAAGCTGGATTCGCAACCCGATCGACGCGTTCATCGTCGCCCGCCATCGCGAACATGGACTGACGCACTCACCAGAAGCCGATCGAGCGATCCTGATTCGCCGGTTGTCGTATGACCTGATCGGCCTGCCGCCGACGCCGGAGGAAGTCGCCGCTTTCGTCGCTGATCCCGATCCGCAGGCGTATGAGCGTCTGGTGGATCGTCTGCTCGATTCCCCCCGGTACGGAGAGCGCTGGGCCCGGCACTGGCTGGACGTCGCCCACTACGGAGACACACACGGCTACGACAAGGACAAGCTCCGCAACAACGCCTGGCCGTACCGCGATTACGTGATCCGGTCGCTCAACGACGACAAGCCGTATGCCGACTTCATTCGCGAGCAGATTGCCGGCGACGTGCTGTTTCCGAATCGTCCCGAGGGGATTATAGCCACCGGCTTTCTGGCGGCCGGGCCGTGGGATTTCATCAGTCACGTCGAAGTCCCGGAGGAGAAGATCGACGGGCAGATCGCGCGGAGCATCGACCGCGACGACATGGTCCGCACCGTGATGGAGACGTTTTGCAGCGTCACGGTCGGCTGTGCGCGGTGCCACGAACACAAGTTCGATCCCGTCACACAGCAGGATTACTACAACCTGCAAGCGGTGTTCGCGGCCGTCGACCGGGCCGACCGGCCTTACGACGTCGATCCCGAGGTCCACCGCAGGCGACAGGAACTGCTGGCGCAACGGCAGAAGCTTCAAGAAGCCAAAGGCGAACTCGATGCCGAGATCGAGCGACTGGCGGGAGAGGAACTGGCCGGTATCGACGAACAGATTGCGCGGCTGGCGGAGCAGGGCAGGGGAGAGACCAGGCCGGAATTCGGCTACCACAGCCAGATTGAAACGACGCAGAACGTGACCAAATGGGTGCAGGTCGATCTCGGCGAGCCGATGGAGATCGAGGAGATCGTCTACGTCGGCTGTCATGACGACTTCAATGGAATCGGCGCGGGATTCGGGTTTCCGGTGCGGTTCCGCATCGAGGCGGCGAAAGACGCGGAATTCGGGGAAGACGTCACGACGCTTGTCGACGAAACGGGCGAGGACTTTGCGAATCCGGGCGTTGTGCCGCAGCGGTCCGCAGTTCCCGAGAATGTCTCTGCTCGTTTCGTCCGCGTCACGGCGACGAAACTGGCGCATCGAAAAGACGACTACATTTTCGCTCTCGCTGAGCTGCAGGTTCTTACGCCAGACGGTCAGAACGCAGCGCTCGGCAAAGAGGTCACGGCTCTCGATTCGATCGAAGCGCCGGTCCGCTGGGCGAGGGCGAATCTTGTCGATGGGTACTATTACGGCGCGTCGCCCGGTCCGTCCGCGAAGCCGCAGATCGCCGATTTGCAGGAACAGCGGCGGGGGGTGATCGACCGTGTGCTCTCGCCGGCGCAGAAGCAGGAACTTTCTCGGGTCGAGACGCAACTTGCGGAGGTTGGGGGGGCGCTCGATGCGTTGCCGAAGCCGCGCATGGTTTACGCGGCCGCGACCCGGTTTCCCTCGCAGGGGAACTTTCATCCCACGGGCGGGACGCCACGCGAAATTCACGTCCTGCATCGCGGCAACATCCTCGATCCCCGTCAGCCGGCCGTTCCCGGGGCGCTGGCCGTGCTCGACCATGGTCCGTCGCTCTTCGATCTTCCGGAGAGTCATACGGAAGGCGATCGACGCATCGCGCTGGCGAACTGGGTGGCTCATGCCGAGAACCCGTTGACCTGGCGGTCAATCGTGAATCGCGTCTGGCAGCACCACTTTGGCCGGGGGCTGGTCGACACTCCCAACGACTTCGGCCGGATGGGGGAGACGCCGACGCATCCGGAACTGATCGACTGGCTGGCGGTGACATTCCGCGATGGGGGCGGTTCGCTGAAGGCGCTGCACCGACTGATCTGCACGAGTGCGGTTTACAGACAGTCCAGTGTTGCGGCCGAGGGGGACGCGAACCTGCCGATCGATGAGGACAACCGTTTTCTCTGGAGGCAGAACCGCCGCCGCCTCGAAGCCGAAGCGGTGCGGGACGCCGTGCTGGCTGTGTCCGGCAAGCTTGATCTGACCCCCTTCGGGCCGGGCTTTCAGGATTTCGTGATCGACAAGCCGGAGCATTCGCCGCACTACCAATACCGGTTGCACGATCCCGATGATCCGCGTTCGCATCGCCGGGCGGTGTACCGGTTCGTCGTGCGTTCACAGCAGCAACCGTTTATGACGACGCTGGACTGCGCCGACCCGTCGATGCAGGTCGACAAGCGGAACGAGACGGTCACGCCACTGCAGGCGCTGGCGATGCTCAACAACGACCTGATGGTGGCCATGGCGCGGCATTTCGCCGCCCGGCTGGAAGCGGAATACGAGACGACGGAAGAACGCGTCGCTGCCGGTGTGGAACTGGCGCTGAGCCGGCCACCGAGCGACGAGGAACTGACAGGGCTGCTCGACTACACGGAAAAGCACGGCCTCGAGAACACTTGCCGCGTGATCTTCAATCTCAACGAGTTCGTGTTCGTGGATTAGGAAGGCGAGCGGCGCGGCGTGAGCCCGCCGATGCGTACTGCACAATCCACTCGAGCGTCACGTTACACGAGTTCGCTGATCACGGCTCCATGATCGATCGCCGGGATCGGTCGCCCTGAGTGGTCCTTGAAGGCGATATCCGGATCGACGCCGAGGACATGGAAGATCGTGTGGTGGATGTCGCCCGGGCGGAGGGGGCGTTCGGCGGGCCGCTCGCCGAGGCGGTTTGTGGAACCGACGATCTGCCCACCCTTGAGTCCGCCGCCGGCCATCATCACGGAGAGCGCATTCCCCCAGTGATCGCGGCCGGGCGTCCCCTTGCTCATGGGTGGGCCGCCGTTGCCGCCGTCGTTCATTCGTGGAGTCCGCCCGAACTCGCCGCAGACCATCACCAGCGTGGAATCGAGCCGGCCGCGTTCCTGAAGGTCGGTGAGCAGGCCGTGCACGGCGCGGTCGACGCGCGGCAGGTGTGATTCCATTGTGCCTTGATGGTTCCAGTGGGAGTCCCAGCCCCCGAAGTGGCAGGTGACGATGGTTGAGCCGGCTTCGACGAGCCGCCGGGCCAACAGCACGCTCTGGCCCCAACTGTTGCGCCCGTAGCGTTCCCGCATCTCGGGCGTTTCCTGCGAGATGTCGAACGCGGTGCGGGCCTGCGACCCGCTGACGAGATCAAAGGCCTGCTGCTCGAACTGGTCCATCGCTTCAGCGGTCCCGGAGCGATCGAGTTCGCGATGCAGACGGTCCAGGCGTGAATTGAGCAGCCCGCGGTCTTCAAGCCGGTCGACAGTCAGTCCGCCGGCCAGGTTGAGGTTGTTGACCTGAAAGTTCTCGGCGTTGGGATCTCCCTCGGTCTCGAACGGATTGTGCTCGACGCCAAGGTAGTGTCCGCCGAAATAGCCGGGGCGGAGGCCGATGCTCATGGCGTATGGAACACCGACGACCGCCGGCATGCCTGGGGTGCGCGGTCCCAGCACTTTGCCTGCAATCGCGCCGAAGAACGGAGACTTCTGGGGATTCATCGCGCCGCTGACCCCGCCGCGCCCCGTCAGCATCCAGTGTCCGCCGGTGAAGTGGTCTCCCGCGTCGTGATGCACCGACCGGACGACCGAGTAGAGGTCCGCGATCTGCGCCTGCAGCGGGAACATCTCCGTGATATCGAAGCCGGGGACGTTGGTGGGAATGTGCCGCCAGATCCCGCGATACTCCGCAGGCGCATTCGGTTTGGGGTCGTAGGTATCCATGTGGCTGGGACCGCCGTCCAGCCAGATCAGAATCAGAGACGTGTCTTTCGTCGCGCCCGCCGGGCTTGCCGCCGCCTTGGCGCGGAAGACGTCCCCCAATCCGAGCGTTCCCAGGCCCGCGAGTCCGAGTTGGACGAACGAACGGCGCGGCAGACCGTCGCAGTAACGGCGGGTCGATCCCAGCGAAACTCGAAACATACACTCCTCCAGCCCGATTGATTCAGGACAGAACCATGAAGCCATCAAGGATAGCTTATATGTTCCTGACGGGGAGCGTCAATGTTCCGTGGGAAACGAGCCCGACGGAGAGTGCACGACGCACTTTGCCGGGAGAATTATCGACGCCGAGTCGCCGAATACCGCAGACATTCCGCGAGGGGGACGATCAAGACTGATCTGACGCCCGTTCTGTGCGCTATTTCGCGGGTCCGCGGCTGATGCGGAGCTTAATCAGTTCATCGATCTGCCGGACGCGCTTTATTTCGGCGTCGTAGGTCGTATTCGATGCTTCGATATGGAATTGCGAGAGCAGCCCGCGATTTGCCCGGGAGGGGCGATCGATCGTGGCCATTCCGGAATCGTCGTTTGCGGCGTAAAGCAAGCCGTCGAGAACAGTCAGCGCTGCCGGATCCATGAACAGCGCCAGTTCGATCTGGCCGAGGGCTTCCTTCTCGTCGGACGCGCGGCGCGATACGGAAACGGTTCCATATTGATCGATGGCGATCTGCGTGGCATCGTCCGGAATTGTGATCTCCGGCTGGAGGACACAGGGGCCGGCCTGGTCGGCAAGCACGATTCGCCGCTCTGCGTCCATTGTGAATCGGCCGCAACGGGTAAAGAGCGTCCGGCCCGATCTCTCGACCACGAAGAACCCCATTCCGCCGATCGCGACGTCCAGCGGCCGGGCGGAAAAGCGCAGCTCACCGGGTGTCAGGTCGATCCTGGTAGCGATCTGGTTCTCGCGAGCGGCTGTTTCATTCATCAAAGAGACCGCCTCGGGAGCAGGCGGGGCCGCTTCTGCAAGCTCGTCACTCGGAAGGTTCAGAACAGGTTCGATCCGCTGATAGGCGGGCGTCCAGCAGCGCGTCAGGTTATCGATCAATACGGCTCGCGCAGCGTGGAGCTGGGCAATCACAGGATCGGGAGCCGGATGTCTGACCTCGGTGAGCGGGACTGCGGCCGGAGGCGTGACAAACGGCCGGGCCGAGGCGGACGGCGAGGCCGGAATTCCGCCGGTTTGCGTGCCGAATCGCTTCCACATTCTCAGAATTCCCAGCGCGTCCTCAGGGGGGAGGCCCTGTAAGACATCAAGCCACACCTGCCGGTCTTCGCCGGGAACGTCGGCCAGTTCCGCGTCCAGCAAGCCTTGAAGATCGTCGTCTGCCGGCTCTTCACCGGTAATCGGCGACGCGCCGTGACCGGCCGGCAAGGCACCCGGCTCGGAAGTCTCTGCACCGACTGCGGCCGCATCGACGAGCAATGCCGTGTTGGTCGCGGCGATCGCGGTTTGATCGCTGTGGGCGTGATCCGGGAAATAGACCGGCTGCTCGGCTACGGAATCCGCCTCTGTGGCGGTGTCGGTCTCGCCCGAGACGTGCGGGAATTCGGCGTTCGGTGCGAATGTCGCCCAGTTCCCGGAGGGATCTGAAGAGGAAGAACTCAAGCGGCTCGCAGGAAAAAGGTAGCCTGCGGCAAACCCGATCGCCCCTCCGAGGATTGCGGCACACGCCAGCGTCGACCAACCCCGTGTCATGCTGCGCCTCCCTGCGCGTCGTGTCACCGAACTCGATTCGTCTCAAGCAATTGCGGGCGGAAACTACCGAAACTCACGAATCGCCGCAAGACGGGTGTGAAGCGGGAGGGCGGTCTGGCCGCGGCGCCCAATGGTCGCGCGAGAGCGGTCGTCAGTCGTCCAGGCCCGGCTTGCGGCGGCCCGCTTTCCGCTGCGAGCGCTGCCGTTTGGCCTCCAACCGGCGGGCGTGCGCCGATCTCGGCACGCGGGTCGGTTTCCTCTTCTTCGGCGCGGCGTGGGCGGCGAGGATGAGTTCCCGGAGTTTCTCCAGACAGTCGGACTTGTTCCGCGATTGGTCGCGGAAGCGTTGACTGCTGATCTGGAAGACCCCGTCTGAATTGATCCGCCGACGGTTGAGCGTTCGAAATCGCTGCAGAGTCTGCTCCGGCATCGATTCACAGCCGGCGAGATCCCAGCGCAGTTGGACTTTGGAGTTCACCTTGTTGACGTTCTGCCCGCCCGGGCCGGAACTGCGCGCGAAGGAGAATTCAAATTCCGAGAGCGGAATACGGATGCTGCGGCTGACGGTCAGGGTGCTCGGTGCGCTGGACATGCGGTCGTTCTTTCTGGAGCATGATCGAGTCGAAGAGGCTGCGCGCCAAGACGAACCTCCGACTCGGAAAAAGGGCCGCTGATACAGGACTTTGATACATGGCCGAGAACGAGAATTTCCCGAAGATGATCCGCATCAAGCAGCGCTTCAATGCGCAGCGGGTCGACGACGTTCCGGGCGAAGTTCGGCGGCAACTCGAAGGACTCAACCTGGCCGGGAAAGTTCGCGCCGAGCAGTCGGTCGCGATTACGGTTGGCAGCCGCGGAATCGCCAATATCGCGCAGATCACCAAGGCGATCGTCAACCACTTCTTCCAACTGGGCGCGCGGCCCTTCATTGTCCCGGCGATGGGGAGCCACGGCGGCGGCACGGCGGAGGGACAGAGAGCCATCGTCGAAGGATACGGCGTTACGGAGGAGTTTCTGGGAGTCGAGATTCGCTCGTCCATGGAAACTGTCGTGGTGGATACGACTCCGCAAGGCATTCCCGTGCATTTCGACCGCAACGCCTGGGAGGCCGACCACGTCGTCGTCGCGGGCCGCGTCAAACCGCACACCGGCTTCGTCGGCGAGATCGAATCGGGACTGCACAAGATGATGCTGATCGGCCTGGGCAAGCACAACGGGGCGAAGATCTATCACCGCGCCATCCAGGACTACAGCTTTCCCGAGATCGTCCGCGCCGTGGGCGACTCGGTGCTGAAGAAATGCGGGGTCGTGTGCGGCGTGGCGATCGTCGAAAACGCTTACGACGAGACGGCGCTGATCGAAGCGGTTCCTCCGCAGTCGTTCTTCGAGAGAGAGGTCGAACTTCTGAAGACGGCGAGAGCGTGGATGCCGCGGTTGCCGTTTCGCGAATGCGATCTGCTGATCATCGACGAGATCGGCAAGAACATCAGCGGCACCGGCCTCGACACGAACGTGGTCGGCCGCAAGTACAACGACCACGCGGCGACGGACAGGGACGACACCCGCTGCCGACGGATATTCGTCCGGAGCCTCACGCCGGCCACCCACGGAAACGCGACGGGGATCGGCATGGCGGAGTTCATCAACCGAGCCACTGCGGACGCGATCGATCATCGCACCACGCAGATCAATGCGATTACGGGGGGCCATCCCACGGCTGCGATGACCCCGATCGTCTGCGATACGGACCGGGACGCCGTCGCCATGGCCCTCCAGACGGTCGGCCTGGTCGAACCGCCCGACGCTCGCGTGATGCAGATCACGAACACCCTGCATGTTGCGGAACTGCTGGTGAGCGAAGCGTACGCTCCCCAACTCAGGGAGTGGGAGGATCTGGAGACGGTCACCGACGCTGAACCGATGGCGTTCGACGCCTCCGGGTCACTGGCCCCCGTCCAGCGGGCGGAGGCCGGTCAACACGGCTGATCGATTGGGCGCAGCGGCGAGTGCCAGTGGCACTTAATCGTGGCGGCGTTTGTTCGCGTTTTTTGCCTTTGTGTGCGGCATTTTACGCCGCCAGAACGGCTACAGTTAAATGCAATGCGCTCTACCTTCTCGCCGGCAGGATCATGTCGGCCTTCCAGTAGTCCTTGAGACGCTCCACGAGTCCGAGGAACGCCTCGATGTCGATCGGCTTGGTGAGAAAGCCTTCGACATTGAGGGAATGACACCGTGCCGCGTCCTGCTCGTCGGTCGTGCCGGTCATGACGACAACCGGGATGTCCTTCAGTTGCTCGTCGGCGCGGAGGTCCGCGAGGACTTCTCCGCCGCTCTTTCCCGGGAGCATCAGATCGAGGAGCACGAGATCGGGCGCGGGGGCGCGAACGAACTTTCCCTCGTGATGCAGAAAGCGGACGGCCTCGTCGCCGTCGGCAATCCAGGTCAGCCGGTGCTCGACGCCGGAGTTTTTCAGCGCTCCCATCGTGAGTCGAGCCGCCGTCAGGCTGTCCTCAACGAGCAGGATTTCCATCGGTCGCCCGACGGTCTCAGGCTGCATCGCAACACGATCGATCAGAGAGTCAGGGTCTGTCGGGCGTCACTTCGTACACCCGTCCGTCACTCTGGTCATTCTATCCCGGCCGTCAATCCTGCGACAATCGTGTTGCGCGTGAGATAGCGACAAACGAGGGAAGTCGCCCGCCGCGGGTCGATCGAGCCGAACGGCCTCACGCCACGTGAAATTCGGCGACTTCTTCCGTTTCGTGCGGCTGCTCATCATCGACGTGAGGGCGCGGAGCGCGGGGCTCATAGGCGTCGAAGCCGTCGACCTTGTATTCGGAGAGCAACTGGTTGACGCGCATCTCGATGCGAGTCAGTTCGGCGCCTTCTTCGGTTGTGATGAAGGTGAACGCGCGTCCCGACTTGTCGGAGGAAATGCGGCCGGTGCGGCCGATGCGATGCACGTAGTCGTCGCTGTACTCCGGAACGTCGTAGTTGATGATGTGGGAGATGCTGGTGACGTCGATGCCGCGTCCGACAACGTCCGTGGCGATGAGCAAACGCGTCTTTCCGGACCGGAACCTGCGCATGACGTTGTCGCGCACGCGTTGTTGCAGGTCGCCGTGGATGGCGTCGACGCCTTTCAATTTCTTGCTGAGACGTTGATGGAGACGGTCCGCTCCGCGTTTGGTGCGGCAGAAGACGATGGCTTGCGTCGGCCGTTCCTGAAGCAGCAGGCGGACGAGGAGATTGAGCTTCCGATCCGGATCGACGGTGCAGTAGAACTGCTCCACCCGGTCCGCAGCCACATTGGCCTGGGACAGGTCGACTCGTTGCGGATCCTGCATATACCGTTTGGCGAGTCGCTCCACCGGCGGAGGCATCGTCGCGGAGAGCAGCAAGGTCTGGCGTTCGTTTGGGCAGCGGCGGAGAATCCGCTCGATGTCGGGGCGGAACCCGATGTCGAGCATGCGATCCGCTTCATCAAGGACCAAAACTTTCAGGCCGCGGAGATCGAGCGACCCCCGCTGGAGGTGATCGATCACCCGCCCGGGGGTGCCGACGACAATCGTCGGATTGCTCTCGAGTTCGGTGAGTTGCCGACGAATCGGGCGGCCTCCGACGAGCAGGACCGGATTGCAGTCGTGCTGCGCCGCCAGCCGGCGGGCTTCCGCGGCGACCTGTTCGCTGAGTTCGCGGGTGGGGCACAAGACGAGCGCCTGCACGCCGGGCAGGCGGTGGTTAATCCGCTCAAGAATCGGAATCACGAACGCCGCCGTCTTTCCGGTGCCGGTCTGAGCCTGCCCGGTGCAATCGGCCCCGGTGACGGCGATCGGAATGAATTCCCTCTGGATGGGGGTGGGATGCGTGTATCCCACATCGGACAGGGCCGCCAGCATCTGCTCGCCGAGCCCGAGATCGTTAAATGTTTTCGTTTCTTCAACTTGCGCGGTCAAAACCTTCGACTCCTCGTCTTCTGAATGGCTTCTTGAAAGTTGGTTGTTCGCGGACGATGTTCGCCGCACTGGCAAGCCTGCCCATGATTCGTTTCACGGGGCGTCACGCTCCACTGGCGGCGTCGAGCGCCGCTGATCACTGTGGCGGCGGTTTGCGCCGCCGAGCACCTCTGGCGGCGTCGTGCGCCGCTGAGCGCCACTCAATGATGCGGGAGCCTGCGTTTGCCGACAGCAATGGCAAACGTGTGTTGTGGCAGCCTGTCTTCTCGTAACGTCAATCCACATCTCTTATTATCAGACTAAGAACGTTAGTGCATTTCGTATCCCGCGTCAAGATCGCCCCCGCCTGAGTCGCGAACCCGCAAACCGGGTCAAGGGCAGATCTGCAGCCGCTCGTTCTGTTTTCCCATCAATCGTTCCAGTTGTGTGTGCATACGATGAAAAAGCTCCTTCCGGTCGTCGCGGTGATTCTGCTCGTGGGCGTGCTTGTCTACATCGTCTTCCTTCGACCGGATGATCCGCCGCCTGACGTCGCTCCCAATGGCGATGGAGACTCGCCTGCGCCCGCCCTGACCGTGGACGAGAAGCTTGAGTTGATCGAGCAGAAGAATGTCGCGTTGGCGCATCTGGAAAACAAAGAGACGGAAGAATCCTCCGCGTTGTGGTCCGCTATTGCGGAGAAACTCCCGGATTCAATCCTGCCGGTTCAGAATCGGGCAATCGGCGCGCTCATTGCGGTCGAGGACGCCGAGCCGAATCAGAAGCCGGACGCCCTCACCAGCGCTCAGGCTGCGATCGCTGCCCTGCAGGAGAAGGCTCCGGATGCAGCAGCGACGCACATCCTCGCCGGCCGGCTGGCATTGCTGGAGAATGATTTCTCCCGCGCCGTCCGTGAATTCGAAGCTGCGACCGAGGCTGACCCGGATGACGCGTCGGCGTGGCTCGAACTCTGGTCGGTCAGCGCGTCGACGAACGAGGAGCTGCCCGACTCTCTCTCAGCGGCGCTCAAGCGAGCCCACGAACTTGCTCCGCAGAATCTGTGGATCCTGATCCCGCTCCTGCTGCAACAAGCGGACGAGCAGAATCCCGGGATCGTCGAGACGATCGACACGGCCATGCCGTTGATCGAGCGGTTGGCACCCGGTGTCGAACAGCGCAGCAACAATAACCCCGCTGAGTTTCTGGAGCAGGCAAGGGCCGCTGCGGTCGACGGAGACTGGTCGAACGTTCAAAACCGCACACGGCTGCTGAAAAACATTCTGATTGCGGAGGATGCCCTGAAGAGCGACGAGATTCGTATTGAGAAGCACGTGCTTGAATTCGTCGTCGACCGGTTTCCTGACGACTTTTACGAGGACTTGCCGGCGGATAGCGCGGTGGCCGCCGCGCCGTCCGAGGTCTCGTTTCAACCGATGGCAGGGGAGGGGGACGAGATTGCCGTGGAAGGGCTCGTCGACGCCGTACTGGCCGACTTCAACCTCGACAGCCGGTTGGACGTTTGTGCGCTGACGAATGATTCGATCATTGTTTTCTCGCGCGATGCCGAGTCCGGCGGCTGGGAACCGATTTGTTCCGCCGACGCGCCGGCCAATGCTGCCGGGTTCCGCCTGATCGACGTTGATGACGACCGCATCGTTCCCTTGATTGAAACGATGCCCGGAGGAGAGGGGGTCGAAGGGGAAAGCCGGTCTGATCTCGACCTGGTCGTCTTCGGCGGTGAGGGACTGGCACTGTTTCTGAATACGCTTGACAAGGAGACGCGGGAAGCCGGCCTTGAACCGGCCGATGCGTTCGCTGACGCCGGTTCGCTTGGCCCGCTGCAGCACTGCGAGGTGCTCGACGTCGACATGGACGGCGATCTCGACCTGCTGGTCTCCGGAGAGAGCGGCACGCAGGTTCTCTCCAATCGAAGCAACTCGACATTCGAACTGGCGAGCGATGCGATTGTTGATGCTCCGGACCGATTCACGGTCGTTGATTCCGCATCGGTCGACTTCGATCGAGACGTCGATCTCGACGTGCTGTGCGTGACCACGGACGGCGAAGTCGGACTCCTTGAAAACCTCCGGCACCAGACGCTCCGCTGGCGGGTGCTCGACGAGATCGAACCGGCCGGAACGGTCACTTCAATCGAGGTGATCGAAGCCGACGGAAACGCCTCCTGGGACGTCGTCGTCGGCAGCGACGCGGGGGTTTCGCTGCACCTCACCCGGACGCCGACGCGGGGCAAGGTGGAGTTCATCGGGTCTGCTTCGATCGACCAGCCTGTCGGCGAGTTTTCTCTCTTCGACTTCGACAACGACAGCTTTCAGGACGTCCTCGCGTGGACCGATGAGGAAGTGGCGTTGCTGCCGGGACGGGGCGCGGCCGGATTCGTAAACTTCGAGGGGAACTTGAGTGAACATACTCCTTCCGCACCGATCGTGACCTGCGATTTCGGCGATCTTGACGCCGACGGTGATCTCGACCTGCTGACGGCTTCGAGCGGCGAGATTCGGCTTCTCGAAAACGACGGCGGCAACGCGCTGCCATGGATCGATCTGACGGTGATCTCGTATGACCTGGGCAACCCGCCGTTCGGTGTGGGAGCGTCGCGCGTCAACAACTACGGCATCGGCAGTCAACTGGAGATCAAGGCGGGGGATGCCTATCGGGCTCAGGTAGTTCGCCGCGCCTTCACTCACTTCGGTCTCGATGAACTGCCGCCGCCGGAAACGGTGCGCATCACCTGGACCAACGGCGTCCCGCAAAACGTCATTCAACCGCAAACCGAACAGACAATCAGCGAGCCGCAGTCTCTGATTACCTCCTGCCCCTATCTCTACACGTGGAACGGCGACCGCTTCGTCTTTGTCACCGATCTGTTGTGGGCGGCGCCGATCGGATTGCCCAGCCCACAGGGCGGAATGACGCCGCACCGGGACTGGGAGTATCTGAAGATTCCCGGCGAGATGCTGGCCGAAAAGGACGGCCGCTACGTGTTGCAGATCACCGAGGAACTCTGGGAAGCGGCGTATTTCGACCAGGTGCGCCTGCTGGCGATCGATCATCCGGCCGACGTCGACATCTATTCAAACGAGAAAGTCGGGCCGCCGTCGATTTCGGAATACTACATCCATACGGCCCAGGAACCGCTGTTGCCGGTCGCGGCCGAAAACCACGCGGGAGACGATCTGCTGCCGAAGATCTCCGCCGAAGACGATGACTATGCGCAGCCCCACACTGAGTGGCACGCGCAGGGCTACACGCACGATTCCTTCCTCGAACTCGACCTTGGCGAGCTTCAAGACCCGGGCCGGATCACACTTTTTCTCACGGGGTGGATGCATCCGACCGACGCCGCGATCAATACGGCGCTGCAGGAGAACCCCGATTTGCCCGGTCCGCGTCCGCCGTCGATCCTGGTTCCCGATGCCGAGGGCGAGTGGATCGAAGCTGTCTCCTACATGGGCTTTCCCGGCGGCAAGACGAAGACGATCGCCGTTGATCTTTCGGGGATCTTTCCTGCTGAAGACTACCGTCTGCGGATCGCAACCAGCATGCAGCTCTACTGGGACCACATTTTTTTCACGGTGGGAGAAGAGCAGGCGGAGTACCGGGAGACAGACCTCGAACTGGTCTCGGCCGACCTTCACTTCCGGGGCGTCTCGGACCGTATCTTCCACCCACGCAACGGCCCTGAACGATACAACTACGACCGGGTCACACCGATCCCGCGATACGCTCCGATGCACGGCGCGTTTACCCGCTTCGGCGACGTTCGCGAACTGCTTACCACCGCCGATGACCTGCTTGTCGTCCTCGGGTGCGGCGACGAGATGACGCTTGAATTCGAGGTTCCCGCGGAACCGCTCCCCGCAGGCTGGACCCGCGATTTCATCATCCATTCCATCGGATGGGACAAGGACGCCAACCTGCACACGATCTACGGGCAAACGGTCGAGCCGATGCCGTACCGCAACATGAGCAGCTATCCGTACGAGCCGGAATCATTCCCGGACATTCCGGGTTACGAGGCGTACCTGCGCGAGTACCAGACGCGGGAGTTCGACGACGTGTATCATCGCCGGGCGTTGCATCTGCGGGAAGAGGAGTGAGCGTGTCAGAGAAGGAGTTGATTGTCGTCGGCGGTCCCAACGGGGCAGGCAAGACGACGTTTGCGGAAGAATACGTTTCGCTGCGGAAACTCCCGTACATCAGTGCCGACGCCATTGCAGCGGAATTGTCGCCGGGCGACCCGGGGCGTGCCCAGATTGCCGCGAGCCGAGAGTTCCTCCGAAGAATGAACTCGGCTTTAGAAGGATCGAGCAGCGTTGTTGTTGAATCGACTCTTTCCGGGCTCACATTTCGACGATTTCTCGGAAGTGCACGCACCGCAGGATTTTCGATAACCATACTGTTCTTGTTTCTGCATTCGCCCGACACATGTGTTGAGCGCGTGAACGCGCGTGTGCGGACAGGTGGTCATAGAGTCGAGGAAGCTGACGTCCGGCGCAGGTTCGTGCGCAGCCTTTCGAACTTCTGGAATTTGTATCGGCCGTTGTCCGACGAGTGGCTGCTGTTCTACAATTCAGGCGAACATCCACTTGAAATCGCCGTTGGCAGTGCAACTGACTTGTCAGTTCGGGATGGAGAGTTGTTCACACTTTTCACTTCACTAGTTGATGCAGTGGTGTGATGGCCGAAACCATCGAGAATAGCGAGGTCCGTCGAAAAGCGGATGAATTCCTGCGAATTTTTCGCTCGGCAGTTCGTAAGGCGCAGGCAAAGAATCGTCGATTGGGTGTCCCGAACGTCTATTGGTTAAACGGCGTGCGTTACTTCGAACTTCCCAACGGCGAGTTGTCGCGCACAGCGCCGGAGCCGCAACGTCCGCACATTTAGCAAAGCGGGCGAGCCTTCGTGTAGCGCACGGTTGGGATAGCAACGCTCCGCATCGGGTGAGCGGCGTCTTGCGGAATGTCGCGGTCGTCTGCCCAACGCGCTCTTATCGAACCAGAAGTCGCTGAGATGGCTTCAGCCACTGACGACGATGCTCAACATCTGCGGTTACTGTCGATCTTCCACTACATTGTTGGTGGAATGATGGGCCTGTTCGGCTGCTTCCCGATCATCCATTTTGTCGTCGGCATCGCCGCGTTGAGTGGGGCGATGAACAACGGGAACGGACCGCCGGCGGCGTTCGGCTGGATTTTCATCACGGTGGCGGTGGCTGTGATGACCTTCATGTGGTCGGTTGCGATCGCCATCATTCTCGCCGGGCCGAAGTTGCGAGACCGAACAGGCTACACGTATTGCGTCGTCGTCGCTGCGGTTGAGTGCACATTCATGCCGTTCGGAACGGTGCTGGGCGTTCTCACGCTGATTGTGCTGATGCGGCCGTCGGTGAAGGCCGCATTCGGCGTCTCCGCGACGTGATGGCTCATTGTGGCGTCTATGCAACGGCAAGCCCTGCCGCTTTCCAGGCAGACATTCCGCCGATCACGTTCGTGACATCCTCAAAGCCTTCGCGTTTGAGGAAGGACGAAGCAATTGACGCGCGATAGCCCGAACCGCACACGACGGCGACCGGCTTGTCTCGCGGGATCTCTGTGACACGGTCCTGCAGCGTTCCGCCGTGGATATGCAACGCGCCCTCGATATGGCCGTCGTTCCATTCCTTTTCAGTGCGCACGTCAAGGATCGTGAGTTGCTTCTCGGCCTTTCGCTTCGTATCAAGTTCATGCACCGATAGGGTGTGTAGCCTCGACAAAGGGAGGCCGTTTGTTTCCCATGAACGGAAACCGCCTTCCAGATAGCCTTGCACGTCGTCGAAGCCGACACGCAGCAAGTGGATCGCGACCTGATCCATCTGCGAAGGTTCGTCCGTGATGATCAGAATCGGACGATCGTACGGCAGCACCCATCCGGCCCAGGTGGGCAGGTTCTGGCCGAAGGGGATGTTGATCGAGTCAGGGATGTGGGCGGCGGCGAATGACTCTTGGGACCGCACATCGACGATCAGGCAGTCGTCGCAGACCCGGTCGTGAACCTCCCTGACGCTCCATCGCTTCCCGCCGGGGAGTTCCGGACCGATGATTGCCGGACCATCTCTGTTCACCTGCTTCATCCGCTTGAAGTAGGGCGGGGACAGCGGCATCTCACTCAGCAGATCGTCCACCCATTGCTCCTCGGGCTTGCGCTGAAGCGACGGATTGAAGCGCCGCTCAAACCCGACCGTCGAGGACCGGCGAGAGCCGATGGCTTTGCCGCACAGTGACCCGGCGCCGTGTGCGGGAAAGACTTCGGTGATGTCGGGCAGTTCGTCGATCCGTTCGAAAATGCTTTCGTAGAGCTGATGCGCCAGTTCCTGCTTGGCTTCCTCGCCGAGCAGATCGGGACGCCCCACATCACCGACGAACAGGAAATCGCCGCTGAACATGACCCAGGGCGTATCGCTGCTGCGAGACGTATCGAACAATGTGACCGCGATGTGTTCTGGGGTGTGTCCGGGAACGTGCTGAAAGCCGAACCGGACGTCGCCCATCGTGATCGAGTCGCCCTCCCTCACATGCTGATCCGCGAATGCCTGGGTCCAATCGTCTCCCCCGTAGCCGGAGCAGTGAATGGTCGCTTCGTCGTTCAGGCGGGCTTTGAGTTCGCGCGAGCCGCAAACGAAGTCGGCGTGGACGTGCGTCTCGATGATGTGCCGGATGTGCAGCCCGTTTTCTTTCGCGAACTGCAGGAACTCTCCCACGTCTCGCGTGGGGTCAATTACCGCCGCTTCGCCGCTCTTTTCATCGCCTACGATGTATGAGGCGATCGCCAGTCCCGGCACAAAGCGTTGATGAAACAGCATGGCGGGATCCTCTTCATGAAGCGCGATCAGGCCGACTTTGTGTGATTGTCGACATAGCCTTTGACGAACTCTTCGAGTTCCGGCTTATCGCACTCGAAACCCATTTCTTCGGCCTTTTCAAGTGTCTCGTCACCGCTCCATCCATTCTCGCAAGCGACGTGCATCATCACCATGGCCCCGGCCCGTTTTCCGCTCTTGCAGTGGGCGAACACAGGTGTCGGCAGCGACGGTAGCTTCTCCCGGAATTGATCAACCAATTCCGGTCCCATTGAGTTCATTGAGACCGGAATGTGCAGATACTTCATTCCGGCTGCTTTCACTTTCTCACCCTCGGCGTTGGGCGCGAGCGGTTGATTCTCCTCGCCCTCCGTCCGGAAGTTTACGATCGATTGGAAACCGCTTTTCTTCAACTGCTGGAGGTCGTCTTCGCTGGGCTGCGGGCCGACAGTTATCTGTTCGCTGATCTTCATGGTGTTCTGCATTTGAACGCTCCCTGGTTGATTGCAGATCTATGCGGTCGGACAGCCACCACGTCCCCGCATGGCTGGAGGTCACGCGGCGAGTTCTGGTTGTCACACTCGGTTGGCAACAAGTCGAGCAAAGCGCGTGCCGCCCTATTGACGTCAGGATTTTTATCGCTGGGTCGATTGGCCAATCAGCCGCAGAGGGCGGGAGCGACGCGGCATGACACCTTGATTCGGTGGCCCGTGAAATGTCGACCCCACCGGAAGCTCACGCTGCCTGCTCGCCGGTCTCCCAAGTAACTCAGCATCTCGGGAGGACGAGGCTACGCCGCGCCGAATCCGCACAGTTTGCTGGCAATTGTGACATCCAGGAACTGAGTTCTTCTTCCAATACCGGTCCGACAGGGACATCAGAGTGCTCAGAAGGAGCCGCCGATGCGCAGAAAGCCCGTATCGCTCAGAGACATGTTGCCCACGCCGGAGTCGTATTCAATCTCGCGGTTGAAGACGTAGCCGAACTCGAAGTAACAGACGCGGCCGGTCGTCATCTTCCGCTCGACACCGAGAATGAAACGGAGGTCGCGGTAGCTGGCGATGTCGTCCAGCCCGGTCGTCCGTTCGATGGCCCACGACTGGCCGCCGAGTTCGCCGGTGACGTACACCCACTGCTCGTAGGTCGGCGTGAAATACTGCCGCCAGGCAATGCGCGGCTTGGGGAACATCAACTCGTAACGCAGGTCGTCGCGCGGCTTGTAAATCGCCCCGATTGCCGGCAGCACCGGAATGTCCTCCCGGTCCAGATAGACGATTCCGCCGGCCCATTGCAGTTGCGGAGAGACCGTGTAGTACGCCATGAAGCGGCCGATGATCCGCAGCGCGTCGGACGAGAGATTCTCCCCGTCGGTATACAGGCTGGGAGCGATCGACAGGTTGAGCATCCAGGCGTCGCCGACCGGGCGGTAAATCGAGAAGTCCAGCGAGCCGTCGTAGAGACGAGCCGGCAGGTCGGTTGCGGACGGTCCGTCGAGCAGGTGCAGCCCGAACTGCGGCGTCACGAACAGACCCGGCGCGGAGGGAAACTCCATAGTGCCGCGGACGTCCAGGGTCGAAATGCCGAGCGAATCGCCGCCGCCGAACACGTGCGTCAGCGACGCTTTCCGCGACTTCCAACCGAACGGACCGGTTGGACGGGCCGGCGCGACCGGCGGCATCACCGGCGGGGCGTAGGTGGGCGGCGGAGCGTAGCCCGGATAGGCATCCGGCATCCCGCGGTAGGCGTCGTCATCCAGCGGATACTGGACGGGCTGGGTGTCGTCCGGATAGGTCCAATCTTCATCACTGACAGGACCGCGGACTTCCGCTTCGTTGGGAAACAGGTAGGGATGGGATGTCTCCACGCGAACCCTACCGCCCGGGTTGGAACCGGCAGAATCGGCCGGAATCCGTCCTTCGGGGAAGACGCCGCCTTCCTCGATCGGAGCAGCAGCTTCGTATCCGGCCTGCTCAACGGCCGGCCCGACGTAGGCGTCCCCTTCATAATCGACGAGGAACGGATCTCGCCCGCCGGTCTCATCGCCTGCTGCTGAAACGACTTGCAGCGAGAGCGCGAGTGTCAGCAGGGACAGGAAAACAGGCGCCAACGAGCGCATCGTGCGCCGGCTCCGGGATCTGGAGAGTGACATCGTAAGTCGCGGCTTGAGAGAACCGGGGAGGGGTCGCGGGTGATACCGGCATTCCGTCCCAGGGTCAAGACGCGCTTCGCCATGCCGCGAACGCTCACCGGTTGCAACCGGTGGGCTTTGTGATCCCGTGGACCGCAGGGAAGCTGCGCCGGCGCGTTGCGAATCGTTGACCTGTCTGCTGCAATGTCGACGCAAGCAATACCCTCAAGGGAGAATGAAAATGCGAGGACGATCCATCAGCGCAGCGGCGGCAATGTTCGGGACGGCGTTCATCATCTGCTTTTCGCTGCCGGCGTTCGGACAGGGACTCGAAGGGCAGGGCGAGACGCCGGACGCTGCACTCGTCGCAACGCTTGACCGGTTCTCCGACTGGACCACCAGCGTCGCCTTCTCTCCGGACGGGAAGCTGCTGGCAATCGGAACCTACGAGTCGATCCGGTTGTGGGATGTGGAGCAAGAAGAAGCCACCGGCGAATTGCGGCACCGCAAAGGGTTCGCGCGAGCACTCGCCTTCTCCCCTGACGGAGACACACTGGCGGTCGGCGGCTACCAGAGCGTCGCACTCTGGAACATCGATGAGCGCAAACTCGTCGCCGAGTTCAAGGGGCATCGCGGTTACGTCACCAGCCTCTGCTTCTCACCGGATGGGACTCAACTGGCAAGCGCCTCGGAGGATCTGACAGCCCGGCTCTGGAACGTCTCCGACGGGACCGAAGTCGCGAAGTTCGAGGGGCATACGCATCCAGTCCTGGGCGTGGCCATCTCCCCCGACGGCCAACTCGTCGCGACGGCCGCCGGAGACGAGGCCCGCCTGACGAAACCGGGCGAGGTCAAGACGTGGAGTATCGAGACGGGGAACGAGGTCCATACCTTCCCGCCGCACGAGCGGGGCGCAACGGGCGTCGCATTCTCGCCGGACGGTGCGTTGCTGGTCTCCACCAGCCTCGATGAAAAGGTCAACATCTACAATGTCGAAGCGGGTGACGCACACGGTTTCTTCGGGGGTCACTCGCGCCCGACCAATTGCGTGCAGTTTGCGGGCGGGGGCAAGCTCGTGATCACCGGCAGCGGCGGACGCTTCAAGGGGAAGAACGAAGTCAAGTTCTTCAGCCCGCAGGACGGGGAGGAGTTCGGAACGATCGACCACCACGGAGGCAAGGTGACTGCGATCGCGCTCTCGCCGAACGGCCGCCTGCTGGCGACCGCATCCTACGACAAGTCAGCCGCCGTCTGGGACATCAGCAACATCCTCGAACGCGCCGGGGTCGACTCTGCTGCGGCGGAGACGGTCGCGCTGGCGGACGATGATGAGGATTCGGAAGAGATATTGAAGATCGGCATCATCGGCCTCGACACGTCGCATGCGATCGCCTTCACCAACCTGCTGAATTCCGATGATCCTCCGGAAGCGCTGACGGGTTGCCGCATCGTCGCGGCTTATCCGAAGGGCAGTCCGGACATTGAATCGTCGACCAGCCGGGTTCCGAAATACACCGAAGATGTGAAGGCCAAGGGGGTCGAGATCGTCGAATCGATCGACGAACTGCTGGAAAAAGTCGACGCCGTCTGCCTTGAAACGAACGACGGCCGGCCGCATCTTGAACAGGTGCTGCCCGTGTTGAAAGCCGGCAAGCCGGTCTTCATCGACAAGCCGATCGCCGGTTCGCTGACTGACGCGGTGGCCATCGTTCAAGCCGCGCAGCATTATGGCGTGCCGATGTTTTCATCGTCCTCGTTGCGCTGGCTGGTCGGCGCACAGGAGATTCGGAACGGCAGCATTGGCGCCGTGACGGGCGCCGACATGTACAGCCCCTGCTCGCTGGAGGAAACGCATCCCGATCTTTTCTGGTACGGCATTCACGGAGTCGAATCGCTCTTTACCGTGATGGGGACTGGGTGCGAGTCCGTCAGCAGGACTTCCACACCCGATTTCGACTTCGCAGTCGGAACCTGGGAAGGAGGCCGCATCGGCAGCTTCCGAGGAATCCGGCGAGGGCAGGGCGGTTATGGCGGGACAGTCTTCGGCGAAGAAGGCAAAGCCGTGCTCAACCAGTACGGCGGATACCAGCCGCTGGTGGAGGCGATCATCCACATGTTCCGCACCGGCGAGACGCCCGTCACGCACGAGGAGACGCTCGAAATCTACGCCTTTATGGAGGCCGCTGACGAAAGCAAACGGCAGGGTGGGAGCCCGGTCACCCTCGAGAGCGTGATGGAGAAAGCCCGCGCCGAGGCGGCCGAGAAACTCGAAGGCCAACTCGACTGAGGCGAGCCGCAGGCGTCCGCCTCCGGATGCGTTCAAATAAATACCCGCCCACGCAGCGCGAATCTCCCCATGCAGTCCGGGCAGAAACAGATTCTTACGGACCGCTGGACGCGGCTGGCCGGCGACGTTGAGAAATCGTTCTTTCGCATCGAGAAGGAGACGGTCTGGCGCGCGGCGATCGTCAACGGAGTGATCGCCGGGGCGGCCGTGGCGCTTGTCGCCTGGCTCGTCGTCTCACTGCAGGAGGGGGATCTGCTGCTGTTCGCCTGCCTGGGATCGTCGGCGTCGGCGGTCGTCTTCGCGCCGCTCAATAAAGCGAACAGCCTCCGGACCATCATCGCGGCGTACGTCATCGCCGCCGCCGTCTGCCTGGGCATGTTCCCGCTGCACGAACGGCAACTGATCCCGATTCCAGTGCAATGCTTCCTGGCGGTCGCTGTTCCGGTGGCTGTGATGCGGGCGACCGACACGATGCACCCTGCGGCGATCGGCAGCGCGATGGCGTTCATCATCTTCGACCGCGAGCCGCGAACGATCCTGCTGTTGCTGCTGGCGATCCTCGGCCTGCTCACCATCGTCAAGCTGCTGGCTTACATCTATCTGGAAGACCTCAAGTTCCGTCACTTCGGCAAGGAGTTTCGCCGCGACTACTACGGTCGTGAAGTGACGGTGACGGTGCTTAAGGATGTCGAGGAAGAGGATGGATAGTCAGTTGCGAGTAACTCGCCAGGAAACTGGGGGGCGGAAACAGAATATGTCAGGTCAGATTGTCGGGCAGGCTTCGGTGGACCGCGCAACCGAGTGGAGTTGTCACACTGTTCGACTTCACTGTCGAAAGACTCTGTGCACCGTCGTCGCTGCACTGCTCGCCATCAGTTCGCTGGGTGCCGCCAATGATCCGGCCGGTTGGCGGAAGGCCGGCGAGTTTCCTGCGCCGGAAGCACATCAGGCGGCCGCGGCGGACGAATCATACATTTACGCGATCACAAACTCTTTGATCGCCAAGTACGACCGCGAGACCGGCGCGCGGGTTGCTGTCAGTATGGGCCCCGCGAAGCATCTCAATAGCGGGTTCTTCCATGACGGTGCTTTGTACTGCGCCCATTCCAATTACCCGCAGACGCCCGAGCAGAGCGAGATTAAGGTTCTCGACGTCGAGACGATGGTACTGTCCACGTTCCACGACTTCGGTGATCAGGGCGGCAGCCTGACATGGGCTGTGAAGCATCAGGGTGACTGGTGGTGCAACTTCGCGTATTACGGCGGAGAGAACTCGAAGACGTACCTAGCGCATTTCGATGACAACTTCAAAGAGATCGATCGTTGGACTTACCCCGCTGATCTGATCGCGAAGCTCGGTAGCTACAGCCTCTCCGGAGGACTCTTTCACGCCAATGAACTGCTGGTAACCGGTCATGACGACCCGGTGATCTTCCGCGTGCGCGTCCCGGACGACGGGAACGTGTTGGAACTGATCGGCGAGGAGACAGCGCCTTTCACAGGGCAGGGGATTGCGGTCGACCCGCGCACAGGCGGATTGGTCGGAATCGACCGGGCTCGTCATCAGGTTGTCTTTGCGCGAAAGCCTGGGCAACTGCCGTTTGCGTCGGTCGATTGTGAGGGTGCGTATCCGAAGCATCTCCAGGGGGTGTGCACGAACGATTGCGACGCGGTCTATTGGTCGTTTACCGACGTGCTGGTCAAGACGGATGCGGCCGGCCGGGTGCTGAAGAAGGTCCCGGTCGCGGATCATCACGGCGACCTCTGTTTTCACGACGGCCGCATCTATGTGGCAGTCAATCTGGGTCAGTTCAACCAGCCGGCTGGCAAAGCAGATTCGTGGGTCTACATCTACGATGCGGAAACGCTCCGGGAACTTGCCCGGCATGAGGCGACCGAAGTTGTCCACGGGGCAGGGGGGATTGCCTGTGATGGAGAGAAGTTCCTTGTCGTGGGCGGACTCCCGGAAGGCATCGAAGAGAATTATCTCTACGAGTACGACCTGGAGCTTTCGTTTCAAGAGCGGCACATCCTGAACAGCGGCTACACGCGGCTCGGCATTCAGACCGCAGCGTACCATGACGGCACGTGGTGGTTCGGGTGCTACGGAACGCCGAAAATTCTGCTCAAGGCTGACTCAGAACTGCAGTTCACCGCGCGCTACGAATTCGACTGCTCGCTCGGCATTACCGGACTGCCGGACGGACGGATTCTCACCGCCTCCGGACAATGTCGAGGCGATGAAGGATGCACGGGAAGCATTCACGAAGCCCGTGCAAGTGAAGAAGCGGGGCTCATCATCCAACCGGAGATCGCCACCGGTCCACTTCGACTCACTCTTCCGCCCGACGTCTACGCTGTTGCCGGAGTGGAATTCGCGATCTACTTCGACAATATCGTGCTTGCAGAAGATTCTTCGGACTACCAGTTCGAGGTGACATGTGACATCGGGACGACGGAAGACGACCGCTGGGTGGTCGTCCCCGACGCAGCACTTGTCGGTAATCACAATGTAACCATTACGGTCAGCGACGCCGACGGCCGAGTACTGGGGCGGGCGGAGTCTGTACTGCACGTCGCGCCACCGCTTCGCATTGAAGACGAACCATTGCGTCTCCTGCTCGTCGGAGACAGCCTGACGCATGCCACCCTTTGGCCGAACGAACTGGCTCGTCTGCTCACTGAACATGCGCAGACCGACTGGACGATGCTCGGCACACATCGGCCTAAGTCTGCGGCCAAAGGCGTCGCGCACGAAGGATACGGCGGCTGGACTTGGCAGCGGTTCGCCGCCCATTACGAACCGGACCCGGACGGCACCTACCGTAAGCGGAGCAGTCCCTTTGTCTTTCTTGGCGGTGGGGGCGATCCGGAATTGGATGTCGCACGGTACATCAAAGAAGAGTGTGACGGGACTCCTCCCGATGTCGTCGTCTTTCTGCTCGGCATCAACGACTGCTTCAGCGCCGACCCGGATGATCGAGAAGCAACCGACCAGCGCATCGACACCGTCTTCGGGCACGCCGATACACTGCTGAACGCCTTCCATACCGCCGCCCCGCAGGCGGATCTGGCCGTCTGCCTCACAACGCCCGGCAATTCCCGGGATGAGGCGTTCGAAGCCAATTACAAAGATCGTTATCCCCGCTGGGGCTGGAAGCGCATCCAGCACCGGTTGGTCGAACGCGAGATCGCACACTTCTCCGGTCGCGAAGGGAGAAACATCTTTATTGTGCCGACCGAACTCAATCTCGACCCGACCGGCGGTTACCCCGACAACAACGCCGTCCACCCCAACGCCGCCGGTTACGCCCAGATCGCGGCGACCATCTACGCCTGGCTGTCCAATCGACTTGCCGAGCAGGCGAATCCGTAGCGCTCACTTCCTGCGTGCGCATTCTTTTAGTCTCTCGATCTCTCTGCGTCTCGACGCATGGCCGATCCGATCCACTCGCTCACTCGAAAACTGCCCCCCATCGCCGGTACGATCCGAGACGGAAACAGTCTGTCGTTCGCTGGAGACAGCTTCTCTCGAATGGGGGCAAGTGTAATGATCTGGATCTGCTGCTTATCTCGCCAAATCAACAGGTCGAAAGCTGTGTTCGGAGCGATTTTGGGCGAGCTAGTTCTAACAGCAGCGCTCACACCCGCGACTGCATTGGGCGATGACGCGCCGCCCAATGTCCTGTTCATCATCTCCGACGACCTCAACAACTCGGTCGGCTGTTACGGACATCCGCAGGTTTCGACTCCCAATATCGACCGCCTGGCGGCGCGGGGCGTCCGTTTCGATCTCGCCTACTGCCAGTACCCGCTCTGCGGACCGAGCCGAAATTCGCTGCTCACCGGGCTCTACCCCAACAGCACCGGAATCCTCCAGAACCAGCAGATCTTCCGGCAGACGATTCCCAAGCATTGCAGTCTGCCGCAGGCGTTCCGCAATGCGGGCTACTTCGCCGCGCGGATCGGCAAGCTCTACCACTACAACGTGCCGCGGTCGGTCGGAACCAACGGCCACGACGACCCCGGTTCGTGGGAACTGGAGCTGAATCCCGCCGGATGCGACCGGCTGCTGGAGGAGCCCGAAATCTTTTCGCTCCGTCCGGGCAGTTTCGGCGGCACGCTCAGTTGGTACGCTTCCCCCCGCGGCGACCTGCTGCATACCGACGGCATGCTGGCGACCGACGCCGAGTGGGTTCTCGAGCGTTGCGCGCGCGATCGCAGCCGCCCGTTCTTCCTGGCTGTCGGTTTCTTCAGGCCGCACACACCGTATGTCGCGCCGGAGAAGTACTTCGATGAGTACGAGCTTGAAGAGATGCCGCTCGTCGAGGGGTGGGAAGAAGATCAAAAGGACATCCCGCCGCCCGGACTCGGCAGCCACAAGAAGGAGCACGAACTGCTGACCGACGAGTTGCGGCAGCAGGCGATTCAGGCCTACTTCGCCAGCATCACGTTCATGGACGCGCAAGTCGGCCGCGTCCTGGATGCTCTGGAGAGGCTGGGACTGGCGGACAACACGGTCGTGGTCTTCACCAGCGACCACGGCTATCACCTGGGCGAACATGGGCTGTGGCAGAAGCTGAGCCTCTTTGAAGAAAGCGCCCGCGTGCCGCTCATCATCGCGGCTCCCGGCATGGTAGGGCAGGGGGGAGTCGCAGAGACGCCGGTCGGGCTGGTTGACGTTTACCCCACCCTGACGGAATTGTGCGGGGTCGACGCGCCCGACAACCTCCAGGGACAGAGCCTCGTTCCCATCCTGGAGAACTCTGAAGAACCAGGGCGCGGGTGGGCGCTGACCGAAGTCACCCGCGGTCGGGGTGAGAACCAGATCTTCGGCTACACGATCCGGACGTCAAGGTGGCGATACACCGAATGGGACGGCGGAGAAGCGGGTCGCGAACTTTACGATCACGAAACCGATCCGCTGGAACAGACAAACCTGGCCGCCCACGAGGATCAGGCCGATCGCATTGCCGAGTTGTCGCAGCTCATTTCTGAGGCGGTGACGGCGTCGCTCCCGGAGTCGGGAGAGATTCCTAGAATCCAGACCGGCGTCTGGGCGCCCAACCTGACCGATCCGTAGGCTGTTTTCCTGCAAACTCTGGCACGATCGTACTCCCGATGATTCACTCACATAGAGAAAGGCATTCCATGAGGTTGCTGCTCTCCGCGACATTGTCGCTGTCTATCATGACTCCGGTTGCTCTTGCCGACGACGAGTTGGCGCCGACGATGGCCGACGTCTCTTACGGACCGCACGACTCGAACGTGCTCGATTTCTATCAGGCTGAAGGCGACGGGCCGCGTCCGTTGCTGGTCTACATTCACGGCGGAGGGTGGACCGGCGGCGACAAAGTGCGCAAGCCGGAGACGTTCCAGATGTTCCTGGACGAAGGCATCTCCTACGCTGCCGTCAACTACCGCCTGAGCGGCGAGGCGCCGCTGCCGGCCCCCGTCCACGACGCCGCTCGCGCGATCCAGTTTCTCAGGCTCAAGGCGGACGAGTGGAACATTGATCCCAACCGCATCGCTCTGACCGGCGGCAGCGCCGGCGCGTGCACATCGATGTGGATTCTCCTTCACGACGACCTCGCCGATCCCGATGCAGAGGATCCGATCCTCAGACAGTCGACGCGCGTGACAGCGGCGGCCGTCTCTGCCGGACAAACATCGATCGACCCCAAAGTCATAGAACCCTGGCTGGGACCGAATGTGCTGAAGCACCGCATGATCTGGACTTCGGTCGGAGCGGAGTCGATGGAGGAGGCTCTCGAGAACTTTGAGCAGTACCGCGAACTCTACGAGGAGTTCTCTCCCTACAACCACGTGGACGGCAACGACCCGCCGCTGCTCATGACCTACGGGAACAACATGACCCTTCCTTCCGAGAACGCCGGCCACGGCATCCACCACCCGGTGTACGGCGTCAAGCTGAAAGAAAAATCGGATGAAGCCGGCCACGAATGCTATCTGCTGATCCCCGGCGTGTCCGACGCAGCCCCCTACGATAACGCCAACCAGTTCCTGATCGACAAGCTTACCGAATAGGCAACA
>ERZ869936.563-NODE-563-length-33842-cov-19.937905_pt1 | contig 33842 bp, 39 predicted proteins | sample MGYA00520876_ERZ869936 | MGnify/ENA primary metagenome ERZ869936 (study PRJEB32218, sample SAMN09650985) | biofilter metagenome | isolation source: enrty point of leading RO module | place: Saudi Arabia: Thuwal, RO plant located on Red Sea | collected 2016-02-17 ... | reverse complement strand
TCCTCATGATCATGGGCTTCCCCCTCATCCTCATGATCATGGGCTTCCCCCTCATCCTCATGATCATGGGCTTCCCCCTCGTCCTCATGATCATGGGCGTCGACTCCCGCCCCGAACGGGATCGGGTCCAGCGCGGGGCCTATCTCGAGGAGCGAACCCCCGTCCGACTCGATGCCCTCCAAGACGGCCTCGAACGATTCCTCGAGCCCGAGACCATTGGCGATCACCAGGTCTGCCTGGCCCATCTCTGCGACCTGCGAAGAGGAAGGCGCGAATGAGTGAGGATCGGCCCCTATGGGGATCAGCACCGAGACGTCGGCATCGTCGCCCGCAATAGTCGAGGCGACATCGCCAAGAACCGAAGTCGTCGCGTAAATATGGAGTGAATCCGACTGTTGATCCTGCTCGCCGCATGCCGTGGCAAGCATTCCAATGGCGAACAACACAACCCATGTGAGGCGAACCCCTATTCGAGCGTCCAAGAGAATCCCTTTCTCAGTTGCAATTGATAATGAGAATCATTATAGTTCATGTAGGAAGTTCGGGCAAAGGACGGATCGATGGCGCAAACAAATCTGGAGAGGCAAGTCGAAACCCGGCTGCGCGAACACGAGATTCGGTTGACTGAGGGCCGCAGAACCCTGATCCAGGCATTGGGGAAGGCCGACGGTCCCAAGTCCGCCGCAGATCTTCATTCCCGCCTCGGGGATCAGGTTCCCTTGTCATCGATATACCGATCGCTATCCGTCTTCGAGGACGCCGGCGTAGTCAGCCCCCACTACTCGACAAAGGGGGTCACGCGATACGAGCTCGCCGAGTGGCTCACCGGCCATCACCACCATCTGGTCTGTGTCAACTGCGGGGTGGTCGAGGACATCGAGATCGACGACCGGTTAGAGACCCAGCTCGAGGCGATAGTGGAAGAGATCGGGCGAGACGTGTCCTTTGCTCCGGTCGATCATGCGCTCGAGATCGACGGCAATTGCCGGCAATGCCAATGACAAGAGCTGCAGTCACCGCAGAGGGACTCGTCCTGGGGTATGAAGGCAACGTCGCTGTCGCCAAGTCGAGTTTCGAGGTGCCTGCCGGCAAGGTGACAGCGGTGATAGGGCCGAATGGATCGGGCAAGTCGACCCTCCTTAATGGCATCGCCGGCCTGCTCGAGCCCATGTCGGGATCGATCGACGTCCCGGCAAGGGAGATTGGCTCCGAGAGAGTGGCATATGTGCTGCAAACCACCAAGGTGAACGACTCGCTCCCGATCTCGGTTGCCGAAGTGGTGGGCATGGGCCGCTTCGCCTCGAAAGGGTGGCACCGCCGCCTCGACGCGGAAGATCGCGCGGCGATCGAAGAAGCGATGGCCCGCACGGGAATCATCGGCCTACGAAACAGACACCTCCGCAACCTCTCCGGCGGTGAAAGACAGAGGGTCTTCGTCGCCCAGGGCATCGCTCAGGACCACGACCTCCTGCTGTTGGATGAGCCTCTCACCGGAATCGACCTTGCCGCGGCGAGGGCAATAGACGACGTGATCCACGCCGAGATAGAGGATGGCTGCACGGTGATCATGACCACGCATGATCTCTCCGAGGCGATGATCGCCGACCACGTCCTGTTGCTTGCAGGCGGCGTGGTCGCGTCGGGCCCGCCAGATGAGGCGCTCACGGGAGAAAACCTCGCCGAGGCTTACGGACAAGCGCTCCTACATGTCGGCGAAGGTCAGATGTTTCTCGACGACCCGGCCCACATGCCCGTGCCGGGCCGCCATGTCCACCGGCTCAGATCGGTCCACCCAGAGGCATCGCCCGACGATGCTCATGGCGGAGATTGATCACACACGGACTGGACAGTCTTCGCCGTCTGTTCGACCCCAGTTAACGCCCCGTTCACTTCGTGTGGGTACAAAGTGGGAGCCAGGTTCCACCAGTGAGCCTGAGCGACAACAAACAGCGAAGTTCGCTCGAGCGAACTCGAACCTGTAGGCAACGGCCGACAGGCTTCCTCCTCCCAAGGAAGAAGTGGTCTCGAAGACCACCGGAACGGGGCGGCGCAAGCCGCCCCGTTCTCACATTGGAGCCACTCCCCTCTCAATGCGCACTGTCGCCTGCGAGATCCGGCGTCGGCTCGTGATCATGGTCATAGATATCTGGCTCGATATAGATCCGGGTTGCGATCGGCACAGCCTGCCGAATCGCCGACTCGCATCTGTCGATGGCGTCCGCGATACCGGCCATGTCGAGACCCGCGTCGAACTCCACTTTCCCGGCAACCAAGAGCTCCTCTGGACCGACATGCTGAGTCTTGACATCGATCGCCCTGACAACACCCGGGCTGGTTCGGACCGCCTTCATGATTGCGGCGATGTTCTCCTGGGTGGCCGCCTCTCCGATCAATAGCGACCGCATCTCGACTGTGAGGACGGATGCGATGACCAGGAGCAGAATGCCAATCCCCACGGTGCCGACCCCGTCCCATACTGGATCGCCGGTGACAGCCGCCAATGTCACGCCGCCGAGGGCTATCAACAAGCCAACGAGTGCCCCGATGTCTTCGAGAAGCACCACCGGCAGCTCTGGTGACCGGGAGCGCCGGACATAGTCCCACCACCGGCGGTCGCCCTTGACTTTCCTCGCTTCGACAACGGCCGTGCGCAGACTGAAGCTTTCCAGGACCAGTCCCACGATCAGAACACCGATCGCCCAGCCCAGAGATGAGATCTCATGTGGATGTCTCAACTTGTCGACGCCCTCGTACAGCGAATACAGCCCGCCAAGAGTGAACAAGACAAGAGCAACGACAAACGCCCAGAAGTACCGTTCGCGTCCATAGCCAAACTGGTGCTCGTCATCTGCGATCTTCTTCGCCTGTTTGCCTCCAAGGAGCAAGAGGCCCTGGTTGGAGGTATCGGCCACCGAGTGGACCGACTCCGCGAGCATCGACGCGGAGCCTGTTACCAGGTATGCGACGAACTTGGCAATGGCAATCCCACCGTTGGCGATCATCGCCGCGAGGATCGCCTTCGTACCGCCGGATGTCGCCATGTCTCTTTCCTCCGCGTTTCAATCTGGCACGCCAGGGTAAGCGAACGAGAGCCGGGCTCACTGGAACCCAGCGTCTCCAGCTCGGCGTTATAGAACTGTGAGTAGAAAACGCCGCTCCCCCGTTGTCGCCGGCCTGGCTTCGGCGTTCGTTCCTGGGTTCGGTCAGATCCTCACCGGGGCAAAAGCTGCAGGCTGGATGCTCGTCCTGACTTCGGCGACGACGGTCGTGTTGGTGGCCTGGGGCGTGGTGAACACCGAAACACAAGGGCTCCTCGCGATGATCACGAACCCCGACCTGGTCCTGGTCCTCGTCGGAGTGAATGTCGTATTCGGGCTCATCCGGCTCCTGTCGGTGACCGACGCGTGGCGACGAGCCGACGGGAAGCTGCTTCGGTTCGGGCTAGTCGCCCTCGTCATATTCACGATTGCCCCCCATGCGGCTTTCGCCTACGTCGGGCTCGAAGCGCGTTCCACGATCGTCACCGTTTTCCCGACGGAGCCAGTGGCGTCTCCACCACCGTCCTTCGTGGCGATCAGCAGCACGACCACGACAACCAAGCCCCCGCCACCTCTCGCTGCGCCATGGACGATCCCAACCAGTTCGACGACTACAACCACCACACTGCCGCTCGGGGCACCTCGCATCACATTTCTCCTGCTCGGTGGTGATGCCGGTCCCGGCCGTAAGGGCTTGCGGACCGACACCGTCATGGTTGCGACGGTGGACACCGTCACCGGCTCGGCCGCAATCTTCGGCCTGCCGAGGAACATGGCCGGACTTGCCTTCTCGGACGGAACGGAATTCTTCGGCACCAGCAAAGGGATCCTCAACGAGGCATACGAATACGGGCGAAAGAACGCTGACAGATTCGAAGGTTCGGATCCCGGTGTCACGGCCGTGCGAGACATCGTCTCCACAACCATCGGCATGCCGATCGATCACTACCTGCTCGTAGACATGCAGGGGTTCGCCGAGCTGGTCGACACATTGGGGGGTGTAACGGTCAATCCGTCTGCTGCCTTCGTGGCGCCCCTCTACTACGAGCATCCGGAGGACTACGAGATGATCACCTTCAGCCCCGGGGTCCAACACCTCGACGGGGCCCATGCTCTCGCCTACGCGCGCAGCCGGACCGAGTCCAACGACTACGTACGCATGGCCCGTCAGAGGTGTCTCGTTGCGTCGGTCCTGGCCGCAGCCAACCCATACCGCGTGATGGGTGGCCTCATCGGGATACTCGACGTCATCGAACGAAGAGTCTCAACGGACATCCCGTCAAACCGACTCCCATTCTTCATCAACTTCCTGCCCAGCATCCAGTCTGAGCAAATCACGTTCGTCGGCTTCGACAACGACTACCGCACCGACACATATACGAGAACGGGTCTGCAGGCTGCCGACGTGCCGAGGATCCAAGAGACCGTGGCAGACGTCCTCTCGGGGTCCTGGGAGGGGCCGGTGACGAATCTCGACGTCAGTTCGGAGGCATGCGGCTAGGGCTAGCCACGACGATCTGAGGCGACGGCTCCGATGGCTGCACCTACCGCTATGCCTACCGCGAGCCAGTACTCCTCGCCGGTGGCAGCGAGCAGGGCTGCGCCGACACCGGTCCCTATCGCGATACCGACTCCGATAGCTGATCCGCTCTTCTTGGGCTCTTGCCCTTCCGGCTGCTCTTCGCTCACGATGATCTCCCAACGGCTCGTCAGCACCGTAGGCGGAAACCGGCGCCGACTGGTTATCGTCTGCCCCACTTTGGACGCGACGTCACTCCCCCTCTTTCGGTCTCACCCGTGGCATGGCCTCGAAACCGGCCCTGAGCCACCCGGCCTCGTCACGGCGTACATCGAGATAACGCCTTTTGATGTGATCAAGTATGAGCTGGACAAGGAGAGCGGCCTCCTGAAGGTCGACCGGCCTCAGCAGTCGAGCAGCTCTCCGCCAACCCTCTACGGGCTGGTGCCGCGTACCTTCTGCGGCGCCAACGTTGCCGCCCTGAGCCAGGTAGCCGAACGTGCCGATGGCGATCCGCTCGACATCTGTGTGTTCTCCGAACGTCCGATCAGCAACTCCGACATCATCCTCTCTGCCAGGGTCATCGGCGGGATACGGATGATCGACGACGGTGAGGCCGACGACAAGATCGTCGCCGTACTCGGCAACGACCCGATGTACAAACAGGTCGAAGATCTCGAGGACCTACCGAGACTATTGCTTCTCAGGCTGGAGCACTACTTCAGCACCTACAAGCAGGTCCCGGGCACCGAGCTGAATGTGGAGATAGAGGGGCATTACGGCAGGGAAGGCGCCCATGAAGTCGTGAGCGCTGCCATGGCCGATTATCAGGAGACCTTCGGCGCATCCTGACCAGCCTGGTCGGGTATCCACGCTCGCTCGATCGTCCAACCGGCCTCGTCTCCTCTGCTCATGACCGGCCACCCCGGCATAGAGGTCGTCAGCATGCCGTGTGGAGTCCGAATCTCGTATTCGGTGTAGGGGCCGCGATACCAGACCTCGCTGATGACACCTTTCAGCGACCCGCCGGGCTTCACCCATTCGGGACGCACCAGAAGGTCGATCGGGCCGGTAGGTGACCCCGAGGCCGGGACGCTGACCCGAGACTCACCCACACGCACGTCGAGCCCGTCGGCCGTAACGGCTTCGAGCTCGGCTTTGAGCACCGATGCTGGGCCCGTCAGTCTCGCCGCCCAGACATCAACGGGCCGGTCGTAGACCTCCCCCGGAGTTCCAATCTGGATGATGACGCCCTCTCTGATGATCGCCACTCGGTCAGCCAGCGATAGAGCCTCCGATGAGTCGTGGGTGGCGTAGATCGCGGCAGCCCCGGAGTCTCGCCGCCTGCGCGCGATTTCCTCCTGGACCGAACGCTGCACCGATGAGTCGAGGTGTGCGGTCGGCTCATCGAACAAATAGAGCCGGGCATTCCGGGCCAGTGCACGCGCCAACCCCACGCGCTGCTGTTGCCCGCCGGACATCTCGGCGGGCTTGCGCTCTTCAAGCCCGGCCAATCCAACCAACGCCAGGACTTCCCGACCAGCCTCTCTGGCTTCCGCCTTGGGTCGGCCAGCGCGTCGTAGCGGATACGCAACGGTGTCCAGCGCCGTCATGTGAGGCCAGAGCGCGTAATTCTGAAAGACCATTCCAATGTCGCGATCTTCCGGTTTGACACCGCCATGGGCTCCCGTGACGAGGACATCGCCGATCTCGATTTCACCCGCGGTGGGCTCGATGAAACCGGCGACTGTGTAGAGGAGAGTGGTTTTCCCGGAACCCGAGGGGCCGAGTAACGCAAGCGTCTCGCCCTGGGCCACTGTCAGAGAGACACCACGCAGAACCTCCGTGTCTCCGTATCCAACAGAGAGGTCCTCGATGCGAACGGCCGGAGTCATCCGGTTCCCAAGAATCGTCGAGGGATTCGCGACGACGTCAGCAGGGGAATGGCAACGAGCAACAAAGGAACGGTGAGGATGACTGCAAGGGCCGACGACACCGGGACGTCACCCAGTTGTTGCAGGTTGAGTACGGCTACGGCCAAGGTCTCTGTTCCCGGTCCGTAGAGCAGGCTGGACATCGTCACTTCGTGGAAGGCGATCAGGAAGATGAGGACCCATCCGCCGGCCAAAGCTGGACGCAGCATCGGAACGAGGATGGTCCGAACGGCTGAAAAGGAAGAAGCTCCCGAAGAGCGGGCGGCCAAATAGAGGTGCGGCGCCACATTCTCCGCCGAGCCTGCAATGGCGCGATGGCCAACTGCCCACAACTTGGCGACGTATGCCGCGAGGATAATCAGGAGCGTGTCTCGTAACAGGCGCCCATGGGCGAGGATCATGGCCACAGCGAGGGTGGAACCGGGCACGGCGAACGTCATGAGCACAACTACGCCGAAAACGCCCCCAAACCGACGCTTGCGAAGGGCGGCAACACCCGCCCCGAGCAAGATCCCGACGGTGGCAGCAAGCAAAGCGAGACCGACGCTTCTCAGCAATGCTCCGAGGAGACGGCCGTCGAGCGCTTCCGCGAAGTTGGCAAAGGTCAGATTTTCCGGGACGGGCGGGAGGCCGACACCCCGTGTCAGAGCAACGAGGCCGAGCGCGACCAGCGGCAGAATCGACGTGGTCGCCACAAATGCCCATGCGAGGGCGGCTACTCCCCATCTCGGCCGCACCTTTGCGAGCTGCGGACCAGAGCCTGCTGCAGACCTCGGAGCCGTCCCGACCGAACGCAACAGCACCTCGGCGACGATCACAAAGGTGACAGCTGCAACGACCAACCCGGTGGCAAGCAGGATGGCCCGGCGGAACGCCTCCGGGCGCGCGGAGAGGGCCAGATCCTCGTATATCAACGTCGTCACTGTGCGAAAACCGACCGGAGAGCCGAGCACGGCCGGCACCCCAAACGCGTTGATGCCCAGGACGAAGCCGAGGGCACCTATCCCTGCCAGCGCCGGGGCCAACAACGGCACGGTGATGGTTCCAAGTGTGGAGGCGGGGCTCGCACCCGATATCCGCGCCGCTCTCTCGACATCGCTCTCCACCCTCGAGTTGAGCGCGGCGACTGTGAGCAGGTAAGAGAGCGGCACCGCATTCACTGCTACGACCGCAACCACCCCGAAAAGACCGAAGAGGCCATCGGCTGACACGCCAAGCAGATCGTCGGTCAAACCGCCCGGGCCGTAGGCGCGCGTCCAACTGAGTGCAGAGACGAAGGGTGGAATGAGGATCGGCAGGAGGATGCCGACTCGCAGCCAAGCCTTGCCCGGCACGGCGGTTCTTTCCGTGACCAGGGCACCGAGAGCACCAAGGGATCCGGCAACGACCGCCACGAGCAGCCCGACAGCGAGAGTGTTCACGGCCGATTGCCTCGCCCGCTCGGCGTCTGCGCCTTCGAGGCCGTACTGCTCGATTGCCACGGCTATCAGCTCCCCGATTGGCCACAAGACCAGCACCACGAGGAGGGTGCCCACTAGCAGGGTCAGGGCAACCCATTTGAGGTCCCACCTGCGGCTCAACGGATCAGCTCTCGAATAGCGACCGATAGTCGTCCAGGAGCTCTTCCTGACGGTCGAACGCTCTCGACCAATTGACAGTGACTTGCGGTCCTCCATGCTCCCATGACACGTCGGAGCGTATCGGTTGCCAGCCAGTGGCCGCTATCGCACTCTGGCCCTCGGCGCTCAACACCAGATTCACGAAGTCTTCGGCGAGCGCCGACCCGCTCGAATCGACGATCGCGATGGGGCTGTAGATCGCTATCCCACCGGACTCCGGCCAAATGAGCTGAACGGGTGAGCCGTCGGCTATGGCAGCGCGAGCTGAGAAGTCCAGTGTCATGCCCGCCCGGTAGATGCCCTCGGCAACCCCAGACACGACGTCTCCCGGAGAGTTCACCTGAACTGCCCCGTTTGACCTCAGGTCACGATAGAAGTCGAGCCCGTAGGCTGGGTCGAGGGCAAAGTACGCAAGAGCGCCGAACGCAGACCCGGCGAAAGAGGGGTCGGGTATCGCCACGCTCCCGAGGTCAGGTAGCCCACTCCAGTCGGAGACCTGCTCACCCTCGCCGGCGATGATGACCATGTTCAGGATCCTGGTCCCGAAGAATGTTTCGGTTCGATACTCGGCCGGTACCGACTCTGCCTCCTCCGGGGTCCACTGGCGAAGGAGGCCATCGGCCTCGTACTGCTGGATGGAAAGCGGATCGGTGAGCCAGAGGATGTCCGCACCGAGCTCTCCATTCCGGAGCTCGGCCGCAATTCGCGCAGTTACTTCGCCAGTCGGAGCACGGAAGACCTCGATTTCACCGTCCGGGTTGGCCTCCTGGAAGGCTGCCACCACGGCGTCGACCGTCTCCTGCGTGACAGTCGTGTACATGACCAACGCATCGGAGTCACCCGAGCCGGCGTCCCCGCAGGACGCCAGAACGGCGCCCACGCAGAGCAACACCCAGACAATTCGTCCCCGGGCCGGCGATGTAGAGGTTTCAGCCGAGGACATGGGCGGGACCCGGATGCGAGAGCTCCTCATTCGTCATGGTCAGCTGGCGTATCGAGAACCTCTCGAGATTGCTGAGCTGACGCCGATCGATCCGATCGCAGATCCAGGTCCAATGCATGGAGACATAGTCACCTTCTGTCAACTGGCCCGACAGACTGGCCGGAACCGTGACGTTCTCGAGACGTGGTGCGCCGAGATAGAGCTTCTGCCGGTCCCATTCGAGGGGCCGGCTCTCGACGACGGCGTCAGCCCCTTCGAGGCCCCGGACTCTTCCCCACCGAATCCGACACTGATCGAGGATCTCCAGAGGTTCGCCTCGATGAGTCTCCTCGAGCAGGCCAACCCATGGGTAGGTGACGAAGACATGGAAGCTGTGATGAGGGAACCCGCCAGGAATGGCTTCAGCCATGCGCCTCCACACGGGTGCGGACGTACGCGGGCGAAAGCGCTCCTCGACAGTGTTGCCGAAGTCGGTCGTGTCGATGGCGTCCAGAAGCTCATTCCCGATCCAATAGGCTTCGACGACCCGGCGGCTGAAGGGGCCGCCTGCCCCGGTCCGCTCGGCGAGCATCTTCAAATACGGCCAGGGCCCGTGAAAGGATCGAGCGAGATCGGCCAGCCCTCCGTCGATTGCGCCGGAATCCCGATAATGCAACAACGCCATGTGATCATCCGGGCCGCAGTACCCCCGTTGGTTGGGCGGGTAGGCATATCGGGCGAACATCTGGAGTCCGGACCAGTCGGCCGCACCCGATGTCATGCAACTCCTTCGATCCGATCCTGACTCACCTGCGACAGGCTACATCTCGCGTTCCGCTATCTGTTCGCCACATCTAGTGCAGCATCTGCCTACCGCGCCCTCCCTGAGCGGAACAGTGCCTTAGGATAGAAGTCATGAAAGTCGCATTTGCCGGTAAGGGCGGGTCAGGGAAGACAACCGTTTCCGGGACGACTGCACGTGTCCTGGCCGACGAGGGGTTTGACGTCATCGCAATCGACGGAGATGCCAACCCAAACCTCGGCACGACTTTGGGTCTTCCGCGCGAGAGCTTCGATTCGGGCTCGCCCCTGACGCGTGACTTGTTGCGGGTGAACGGCGACAACCGCGGTGGCAGCGTCTCGACCCTCGCCAAACCACTAGAGGAGATCATTTCCGAGCACTCGATCCTCGCTCCGGGAGGCATCACTCTGTTGACAATGGGACGCGCCGAGCAGGCAGGCTCCGGGTGCATGTGCAGCAACCACGCTGCCGTGCGCGTGATAATCCGCGAGATCGACGACTCGGACAAGGCGGTGGTCTTGGACATGGAAGCCTCGCCGGAGCATATGACAAGGGCATCCACCGAACACGTGGAACACATGCTGCTGGTGGCCGAGGCCTACTTCAAGTCACTGGAGACCGCGCGCAGGTATCACAGGCTGGCTACCGATCTGGGGATTCCCAATGTGAGCGTGGTCGCCAACAAAGTTCAGCCCGGCGACGACAACGTGGTCGCCGAGTACTGCAAGGCACACGGCTTCGATCTCATTGCATCGATTCCGAATGAACCAAAGTTCGCTGAGGCCGAGAGGCTCGGCGCAGCCCCATTCGACGTCGCACCCGAAAGCCCGGGAGTACTCGCTATCAGAGGACTGGTCAAGGAGCTCACGGGATGACAACGCCGGAGCCTCGATCGGAAGCGCTCCGAGTCCTCTACTGGCGCGAAGAGATTCTGCAGGTTCTCTACTGGATCGAAGGGGAAGGATTCGGTGAGGACATTGGCCCCAAAGAGCTCGAGAGATTCCTTGGCCTCGAAGAGAAGCTCGCTGTCGGGTATCTGGACCGCTTGACTTCAGACGGTTATCTCGAGTCTCGTGGCGACGAACGTTATTCACTCACGGACCTGGGCCGCAGTGACGGGGCACGCGCCTTCGCAGACGAGTTTGCAGAGCTGACCAAACCGAGCCATGGAGAGTGCGGAGCCGAGTGCTGGTGCCATAGCTCTGTGGAAGAGGCGGTCGCGTGCGCCGCGGAGCGAGTGGAAGCGGCTCACGGATGACCTTGTCTCCATGGGACTCCGTCCAGGGTGGCTTGCCGCGCAATTACTTGCGACCCTGCCTCATGCTCCTCATCGCCGAAGCCCCGAGCCACGGTTATGACCTGCTCGAGCGTCTCGAGCAACTTGGTCTCGGCTCCACCGACGCCGGAGGCTTGTACCGCGCTCTCAGAGCGATGGAGCAAGACGACCTGCTCGAATCGGAGTGGGAGACCTCCGAGGCAGGCCCGGCGCGCCGCAAGTACAGCCTCACCGAAGAAGGCGCCGAATGGTTGCATGCATGGGCAGGCGCCCTCCGAGAGAGCCGCAGACTCCTTGCGAGGTTCCTCGATCGGTACGAACGGGTGGCACTCACCGGTGACCCGAAGACCAACGGCTGACTTCTGACCGTCCAGTCTCACACGGTGGGTCGAGCGAATGGGTGAGGTGATCCGAGTCGCCGTGGTGGGCAAGGGTGGCTCGGGGAAGTCAACGGTTGCAGGAACGCTCTCCCGGCTCGTGGCGAGGCAAGGGAGGAAGACTCTCGCCCTCGACTCGGACCCTATGCCAGGACTTGCCCTGAGCCTCGGCCTGGGCCACATCACGGAGCCGATGCTGACTGCCGCCGTCGAGAAAGACCTGAACGGCCGCTGGCAGCTCAAGAAAGGCATCGGGGGGGCAAGGGCCGTGAGCCAATTCTCGATCGAGGGTCCTGATGGGGTGCGGTTTCTTCAGTTCGGAAAGGCCGACGAGCTCGGTCTCGGCACGATGTTCGCTTCGGTCTCCGGGTTCGGACAGGTCGTGCACCGCATAGCGGAGGACGGCGTTTTGTCTGATTGGTCCATCATCGGTGATCTATCGGCGGGCACGCGTCAGACCGCTTACGACTGGGCCCCGTACGCCGACACATACCTGGTGGTGGTGGAGCCGACATGGAAATCCGTTCTCACCGGGAGGCGCATCGTGCGTCTGGCTGAACAGCGTGGTGCCGAACACATCCATCTCATCGCAAACAAGATCGAGAGCAATGGAGACCTCGATGTCATCGAGGAGCGCATGGACCTCGCGGCGCGTTGCGTCATAAGCCGCGACCCAATGGTGACCACCGCGGACGCTGCCGGTGTGGCGCTGATCGATCACGCACCAGAGTCGTCAGCCGTCGCTTCGATAGCATCGCTGGCTGAGGGCCTCGAAGGCGATTAGGAATTGGTTGTAAGCTGACGTCATGAAGATCGCTGTGGCCGGCAAGGGTGGATCAGGCAAGACGACGATCGCAGGCACTCTCGCAAGGCTCCTTGGCAGGCGAGGGCACGACGTTCTCGCTCTGGATGCTGACACCAACCCGATGCTTGGCGTATCGCTCGGAATAGGCCCCGAGGAGACAGACCTGCTCATGGCAGTCCGTCAAGGGGTCGACGCCGGGCACATCGGCCACGAGCCGACTCTCGAAGGGATGGTCGACACCTTCGGGCGGGACGCACCCGACGGCGTGCGGCTCGTGCTTGCATCGAGGATCGAGAAGGTCGACCCCGGCTGTCCTTGTTGCGGCGTATCGCCGGAGCAGTTGCTCCGTGACCTCGAGGGCGACAACGTAGTGATCGCCGACCTCGAAGCAGGCGTGGGCACCCTCAGTCGCATGCCGGAGAACGGCGTTGACGCCCTCCTCGTAATAACCGAACCAACTGTGAAGTCGATTGAGGTTGCCCGTGTGGTCTGTGCTCTCGCCACCGAGCGCCATCCCGAGGTAGAGGTCTTGGTCGTGGCCAACAGGGTCACTTCCGACACCGACCGCGACGCTATTGCGAAAGGTCTCGACCGAGACGTGTTCGTGGTCCCAGAAGATGAGTCGGTCGCTGATGCCGATCGCGATGGCGCAGCCCCGGTCGATGTGGACGATGGCTCCCCGGCGGTTGCGGCCGTCGCTGCCCTGGCCGACCGCCTCGATGTCCGAAGCAAGGTTTCGGCCTGAGATAGGGCGGACAAGTCGTGACTGATATCGACGACAAGGCGATCCTCTCCGCAAAGGAGATCCTGACACCGGCTATGCCACGCAAAACGGGGGTGTATCGATGCGTGTTGTGCGGCACCGAGCAGGGTGTCGACGGGAATTGCCCTAATGACGGCCTCCCGCTTCGCCGGGTTCCGTTGTCAGGGACCTAACCAGACGAGTATCGCGTTCGGAAAGCCCGTACCTCAGCTGTCATGTCGGTCTCGAACCGCTGAACGATTCGCTGTACGGCCTCACGGCTTGGCCGATGTCGGTGATCGAAGAAGGACTCTTCGTAGATGCGCGATCCCGGCACACCGACTTCACGCAAGGCGGCGCCCATCTCGGCAACCATCACTCCGTTGCTCGTCAGGTAGAACTGTTTGTCGTCGAGACGCTCCAGTAAGGGCGGCACGGTCTCGGTGATCCTCCCCTGGAGCGGGGGCCATTCTCCCCTCGGCTGACTCAGGCTGATCTCCCAGGTGAAGTTCACAAGCTCTCTCTCCAAGGCGAGCAACTCATCGAGAAGGCAGACGTCCTCCTCGAGTCTCAGGCCCCAGAAGAGAGTGATTCGCCGGCCAGGGTCCTCTCGGGCGAGACGGCGCAGCAAACACCGACATGGTCCCAATCCCACCCCGGTACACATCAGCACGAGATGTGTGTCTCTCTCCCGAGGGAGCATGGAATGCCCGGATGGCCCGCGAAAGCTGACGACATCACCCACTTCCAGGTCTCCCAGGAACACCGACACCGGGCCCTCCCGCACGATCCGCACCAGGAGTTGAAAGGTACGTTCTGCTTCCGAGCCGCCGTAAAGGCAATACGGGCTCCGACGATATCCGAGCTGTGGATGAACCAAGTCGACCGCGACGAACTGGCCAGGGGTAAATCGAAAAGGGTCCTCGTCGATCACGTCGAAAGACAGCAAGACAGTCCCGGTTTCCGTCAACTCAGATCGAGCTGTTAGCTGCGCCCGACGCGGCAGGCGGGCGATCTTTGAGTGATGAGTGCGCGTTCGACGCAGGTGACCCATGGAGCCCTCACGCCGATCACCGGGTCCCATTCACCACCCCGCTCCCGGCATGTCCGCCGATACGGCCTCTATTAGTGCCCTCTCCCCATCGACATGGTGTGCGCACCAAAGATCCCACGCGGCAGCAGGCAGACCCAGCACCTCCAGGCTGACGACTGTGGCCAGAGGTGGATCTTCGATCACCAACTCGACCCCCTGGTCAGGCAGCGCTGCGACCAGAACCGGCGACGGAAGGTCGGTTCGCACCAGGAGCGCTGATTCGACCAGGCGAAGCGCTACCGGTGCCATCCGGTCGAGCAGCAGCGCCGACTCTTCGATGTGATGTGTAGCGGAATGCCCCGTCCTCGCACCTCTGAGAAAGGCGGTGAAGAGATCGTGTTCGCCAAGAAAAGGCCCGGTCGGTTCCCCGTAGGGTGGCCGGATCAGGCCTGGCACGGGGCTAGCTCTTCTTCGCAGCCACCCGCTCGGCGGCCCCGGCAATCCCGGGAAGTGCCCCGGTGATGGCCTCGAGCTCCTCATTGAGTCGGACAACCGAGGGCCCAATAGCAGCGGTCTGGGCTTCGATCGCCCTCACCCCGAAAGCGACCTTTGCGAGGTTTGCGGATATCGAGTTGAGCCGGTTCGCGATGGCGACGAGATAGACGGCGATGACACCGACGGCGATCACGATCTCGATCACCGTGAGCACTACGAGAAGAGTGGTCATGATCTCTCCACGTCCGCCAGGAACTCTGCGTGTTTCAAGGCCTCTTCTTTGATCTCACCGGCGATCCTCGGCGTCTGACCAAGCAGCCACGTCGTCGCCGTGTTCCGCGCGACCTGCTTGCCCATCATCCATACGGAAAGCACGTTGTCGTCGATCCGTCGCACCGCCCTGTACAACGTGTGCAGCAAGGCAACAACGACGAGGGCGACCACGAGACCGATCGCCAGGGTGAGCCACCACCATCCCTCGGTCGTCATTGCTCACCTCCGGCGAGAACGATGCGAGCCTCACGCGCCGACCGTCGGACCGATTCGAGGGACCGATTGACGCCGTCGATCTCCCACAGACCTTTGGTGTTCTCCCGGCCCTCTTCCAACGCAGCAAGAATCTCGAGTGCCTGGTCACCGATCTTGCGAGCCTCGATGATGAGGATTACGGCGAGGATGGCGACGATCAGCACCACCGATCCGCCTATCACGTATCCGATAAGCCACTCGGTTGGCATCCGCATTACCTTTCTGTCGCATCGGCAGCTATGTGTCTAGAGCATACACAGGAGACTGCGCCCGGCGGACTAGGGGGAGGCGTGGTTGAGGGCGGCCGCCCGGTTTGGAGCACAATGATCCCAAAGCACTTTTCAGTAGCTGCGCGATGCATATAGTTGGGCTAACGTGGAATTGCGGAAAGGATCCGATGACCACCGAGAACACCACCCCGACGATCTCCAATGGCCTCACAATCGAGCCAGAGCCAGGGATCAACAGGGTCTCAGGCAAGCCCGACCCATTCGCCTCCATCGGCCTGCGAAGTCGCCACATGCCCACAAAGCGGCACTTTGGCGCGCTCGGTCCACTCGAGAAGATCTATCTGTTCTGGTTCGTCGGGGCATCGTGTGATGGCTGCACGATCGCTCTCACGGCAGCCACCAAGCCTTCGGCCGAAGACCTCATGGCGGGAACAGTTCCTGGTCTCCCCCGTGTCGAGGTCGTTCACACAGTGGTGTCCGTCGAGTCAGGCGCCGAGTGGGTCAACAACATGGTCATGGCCGAGAATGGTGAGCTGGACGCGCCCTTCGTGATTTGTTGGGAGGGCTCGGTGATGGACGAGACCAAGTCCGGCACGGGCTACTGGATGGGCCTCGGCGAGGATCCCGACACGGGGAGAACCGTCACCAGCCTTGAATGGCTCACACGCCTCGCCCCCAAGGCAGCCGCCGTCATCGCCGTCGGGACCTGCGCTACGTGGGGAGGGATCCCGGCCGCGGAGGGGAACGTCACCGGCGCAATGGGGACCATGGACTACCTGGGTAAGGACTTCCGGTCCGCGTTCGGGGTGCCAGTCGTCAATATCCCGGGCTGCTCTCCAATCGGCGACAACATCACCGAGACGGCCGCAGCCGTCTTGTTGTTCCTCCAGGGTCTTGCTCCTCTCCCCGAATTCGACGAATTGGGCCGCCCCGCCTGGCTGTTCGGAGAGACAGTGCATCGCCACTGCCCACGCGCCGGCTACTACGAAGAAGGTGTCTTCGCCGAAGAGTACGGAGACAAGGAATGCCTCGTCGAGTTGGGATGTTGGGGCCCGGTCGTCCAATGCAACATCGTCGAGAGAGGAAACATCAACGGCCATGGGGGCTGCATGCAGATGGGCGGCATCTGCATCGGATGCACCATGCCAAGCTTTCCCGACAAGTTCTCACCGTTCTATGCGACACCACCAGGATCGGCTCTTTCCACGAACACGAGCAGAGTCGTGGGCGGTTTCATCAGGCGCATGCGCCAGGTCACGATGAGCGACAAGAACCGAAGCCCGAGATGGGATGAAGAGGCGCCGAGCGGCTGGGCCCGCCACAAGAGCGAGCCAATGGTGGCCAACAGGATCACCACCAAGTTCTACAAGGCGTATCAGGACTCTAGGAAGTCGTTCAAGTAGCCATGTGCTTCAAGAATCTCCCCATCGAGTTCGACAGCGAAGGCCGCGCCAGGCTCCGCGAAGGCGTCGGCGACCCATACGGCCTCAACGACGGCGATCGCCGTCGGTCGTACACCAAAGTCGCAGTCCTCGAGCGCGATCCGGTGCAGGAGGGCCCCCGAGTCAGAGACTGGATGATCGATCCTGTCACCCGGGTCGCTGGTGCCTTGGCTGTGCACACCAAGCTTGACCTCGAGAAGCGTGAGGCTGTCGAGGGTCACTCGATGGCCATGCTGTTCCGCGGATACGAGTTGATCCTCCAGGGGCGCGATCCGAGAGACGCAATCGACATATCGTCACGGGCCTGCGGTGTTTGTGGCGGGGTTCACTCCACCGTTTCGAGCCTTGCCATCGAACAGGCCTTCGGCATCACCCCGCCACCAATGGGCACCATCGTCCGAAACCTCGGTGAGGTGGCCGAGATGCTCTACGACCACCCTCTCCATCTTGGCCTGCTCGCGGGCCCGGACTACTCATCTGCCCTCGTCGAAGTGACCAATCCCGAGCTCGTCGTCGAGGCGCGCCGAACCCCCGCTCCAAATGCTGCCGCACACGGCTATCAGACGATCGGCGACATCATGGACGCCATGAACCCGCTGACCGGCGAGTACTACGTCGAGGCACTCGGGATCACCCGTCTGGGCCGCGAGATGTGCCAGTTGATGTACGGGAAATACCCCCATCCGTCGACGCTGGTTCCCGGCGGTGTCATGACCACGCTCAGCACATCGACCTTCAACGAGTTCTACAACCGCCTGATGAAGTATGTCGACTACAGCAAGAAGCTCGTCGGCATCTGGGATGACGTGATCGACTTCTTCCTCGATCAGAACCCCGATTACGCCAGGGTGGGAGATCGGCCGATCAACCTCATACAGACCGGCATCTGGGACCAGCCCGAGGTGTACGACGGCACCTACGAGAACGCGAGTGCGTGGGGCGATGCTCGCTGGTCTACACCAGGGATCATCATCAACGGCGAGCTTCTGACTACCCGCCTTCATGACATCAACATGGGCATCGAGGAGTTCGTCGAACATTCGTTCTACGAGGACTACGCCACAGACGAGAACATGAAGTTCCCGCAGGACAGCCTGGGCAATCCGCTATCGCCCTATCACGCCTGGAACAAGCAGACCATCCCCAAGCCCACGGGCCGAAACTTCAAAGAGAAGTACTCCTGGTCGACGGCGCCTCGATGGGACCGGATGACCCTCGAGACTGGCACCTATGGTCGCATGTGGACGACGGCGCTGGCTCAGAAGCACCCCACAAACGACTTCTATGAGGCAACGGGAGACGGGATTCGGATCCTGATGCCCGAAGCAACCCTCCCCGAGACGGAGATGTTCTGGAAGGTCCCCGGACGTCTCAACGCCCTGGAACGCAACAGGGGGCGGGCATACGCCACCGCATGGACCACCGCAGTCGGCCTCGGAATCCTGCTTCAGGCGTTCGATTATTGGCGACGAGGTGAGACCAAGACCCACACGAAGTTCACGATCCCCAAGGACGAGCGGCTCGGGGCAGGCTTCTGGGAAGCAGGGCGGGGCTACCTGACTCACCATCTTCACATGGACAAGGGCAAGCTGGTCAACTATCAGATCAACACGCCTTCGACCTGGAATGCATCCCCCCGCGACCCGTTCGGCGGGCTCGGCCCTTACGAAGAGGCAATAATCGGGACGCCGATCCTCGAGTCAGTCGGAGATGACGACGTGAAGGGTATAGACGTGCTGAGGTCGATTCGCAGCTTCGACCCGTGCATGCCTTGCACGACTCACATCGACACGGGCAAAGGCGTCATCACCCGCGAGCTCAACTCCTGCTCCTGCACTCTCGATTGACCGTTAGCGTCCGCCAGATGGACGAGAGCGCGGCGACATTGACTGGCCCTACCGTTATCGGCGGAGTCGGTCTCCCGTGGCGCCGTGACCTGGACCTGGGCAGACTTCTCATCGAGGAGCTCGCATCGCAGGAGTGGCCAGACGACGTCATCGTGGAGGACCTTTCATACTCGGCTCATCGTGTCATGCACACCCTGGAAGAGCTCCGACCTTCGCGTCTGATACTCGTCGGGGCCACGTCTAGGGGCCGCGATCCCGGCGAGATCACGAAGTATCGAATCGACCACCGCGAAGACCTCGACGACCAGGAGGTGATCGACAGGCTCGGAGAGAGCGTGGGCGGGGTGATCGACCTGGACCACGTCCTCGTGGTGAACCGCTACTTCGGATCCCTTCCTGAGGACACGGTTGTGATCGATGTCGAAGCCGGCGATCAAACATTCGGGACGGGGTATTCGGACGCGATAGACGCCGCCATCCCCCTTATCCTGGAAATGATCAGGGAGGAGATCGAGTGACGACCGGCCCACAGGAGAATGTCCCCCAGCAACTATCCCTGGAGGAAATAGTCACCGGGATCCAGTCACTCCTGGAGCGGATCGAGGGTTATTCGGACCCGACCGTGCGAAGGATGGTCTTCGAGATGCTGGACCTGCTGGACGCTATGCATGGCGAGGCATTGGTCCGCCTCGTCGCAGGGCTGAAGGCCACCGGAATCTTCGACGAGGCCACCGCCGACCCGTTCGTGGCTCATCTGCTTTCTGTCTACGGGCTCCTGGAAGAAGAGGACGACCCGACCCCGCTCGTTGAGGAGGCAATTGCCGAAGTTCGCCCGTACGTCCACTCCCACGGTGGGGAGATCGAACTCGTTGCCATCGAAGGGGGCATCGTGAGGGTGAGAATGCTCGGCTCGTGCTCCGGCTGTCCCTCTTCGGTCGTGACCCTGACCCAGAGCGTCGAGAAGGCAGTGAGGAGCCGTTGGCCGTCGTTCATCAAGATCGAGGTCGACGATGAGCAGGACGATACGAGATGGCAGAGCGTCACGATTCAATCCAAGCCTTGACTTCGGACGAGCCGACCCTGGCTTTCCGGGCACGTGCCCTGGCGCAGGCTCATCCACTATCCAGCACCGCCCACAGTTATGTGAATCGAATCGTGGCGAGGGAGAGAGTCGAGCAGCCCCAGGCCGAGATCGGCATATGGGCCGGTAACGCTCTCACCGTCGGGTACTGCCTCCGCAAGCTCGAAGAAGTCGAGGCCCGAGGCTCACACCCGGTGACGAGCGATCTCAACTTCGAGTTTGCAGACAAGAGAGCATCCGAGATCGCAGCATCGATCAGAACGTCTGAGCCCGACCTCTTCCTCCTCAGCCCTCAGACGATCGTCGAGTCCCTCGACGATCTCATTGCCGGCGAGATCGACCGGCGACTCGACCACTGGAAAGGGACGGTGTCTCAGGAGACCTGGGCCGAGCTCGAGGAATACATCGCCTGGTGGGTCGTCAAGGGCTACGCGCTGAGAGTCGCCGAATCGAAGGCTGATGTCGCCGAAACGAACTGATCGACCGAAGGTCTTGATCGCTTGTGTGGGCAACATCCTGCGCAGTGACGACGGGGTTGGGCCTCGCGTTGCCGAGATCCTCGAGGGTCACGACCTTCCGGAGGGAGTCGATGTGCTCGACTTCGGGATAGGCGGGGTGCATCTGGTCCAAACCTTGCTCACCGGGGAATACGGCGCGCTAGTACTCGTCGATTGCGCCGATCGGGGCAGGGATCCCGGGACGGTGATGGTGATACAACCCGACGTGCTCGATGTGGCGGAACTCGAAGGCATCGCGAAGTATGACTATCTCGCCGACATGCATTACACCAACCCCGAACGTGCCATGGCACTGGCAAGAGCATTGGGAGTACTACCCGAGAGGACCCTTCTGCTCGGGATTCAGCCCATGGACGCTGAGAAGCTTGGACGCGACCTCACGCCGGAGATAGAGGTCGCCGCTCATGTTGCCGCCGAGGAGGCGTTGCGCCTGTCAATCGAAATGCTCGGAGTGGGCCATGATGAGTGAAGAGCTTCGTGTTCTGGAACAGCTGCGAGCAAGCATCGACAGGTACCCCCGCTCGTCCCATCCTGAGGAGTATGCGACTCTTCAGTTCAATCTGGGTCTGGCACTGGCCGAGTCGCCCCACGGAGAGCATGGCGACAACCTGAAGCTGGCAATACAGGCTTATGCCGAGGCACTGGAGGTCTTTGATGAGCGGCGCTATCCACTGCTGAGGGGAAGGGTGTTGACGGCTTTGGGGGCGGCGGAAAGAGATCTCGGCTTGACCCGCATTGCCCGGGATCGTTTCCAGGAGGCGACGAGAGTGCTCCACGGTCTCGACTCGCCGGCTGAGATCGGCTCCGCCTTCAATAACCTGGGCCTTGCCGAGACAGATCTGGCGAATGCCGAAGAGGCAATCGCCGCCTTCGATCTCGCGCTCGATGCCTTTTCGGACGTGCGGTACGAGAGGCAGAGGGCGGCCACTCTGATCAACCGTGGCCTGGCACGTGCAGCTGTGGGCAGCGAAAGCAGCCTGCAGGCGGCCACTGACGACTACCGCAAGGCGCTCGACCTGGTCGAACCCGAGAGTGCTCCATACGTCTACGGTCTGGCCAACCACTCCCTCGGCGTGGCACTCCTCAGCCTTCCTGGCGATCGGACGAGCTTGCTTTCGGATTCGATCCGGGCGCTGGACGCCTCACTTTCTATCTTCACAAAGTCGTCCTATCCGTTCCAGCATGCGCTCGCCAAGAACAACCTCGCCGTCGCATATGAGGAAATAGCGCTGGGAGACCTGACCAGTCAGCGTCGGGCGCTCGCCAGGCTCGAAGAGGCATTGATGGTCTTCGACCCCAGGGTCAACGCCGAGCAATGGAGGGAAGTGAACGCAAACTTCACGCGGGTTCTCGAGCGTCTCGAGGCGATGACGGGTCACTCCAACCGCCTTCGTCACTTCGTAGAGCTACTGGCCGCGCTATCCGCCCCCGAACGCCTGGACTTGCTCAGGTTTCGCATGCGGACGTATCTCGACCTGCCCGAGCCCCACCGGGCGCAGAATCTCGAGGCGCTGGATCAGGCCATCATCGAGTTCGGCAATGACTCGCTGCCGGCACTGACGAAGGACTGGCTCTCGATACTGATGGAGCAACCACACGAACATCTGGAGGCGGGACTCGCTTCCCGACTCGCCGCTCAGTCAGAGGTCGACGACCAGTTCTCGGGACCATCGGCGGTCGCCCTCGAAAAGGCTCTGGGGCATCTCGAGATCATCCAGCGGATGCGCGTCAGAGATCTGCTCAGCGCCATGGGACATGAAAGGCCCGAGCCCGGATGACCCGCGGTACCCATGAAACTGATCCGGTCACCCTCGCCGAGAACTTTCTCAGGGCGATCTACGAGGGTGACCCGGGCGTGGTGTGGTCGTCTTTCTCGGCTTCGGCACGGTCCTTCATCGTCGATCGAGGGATCAGCCGGGGGTTGCCCCCCGAGCTTGGCCAGGCCCTTCTCGACGGCACTGCGGATGTGCTCGACCATGTCGAGTTCCTGGCAGACCTCCTCTCGGGCCTGGCGAAGGACCTCGAAACCGTCGACCTGGGAAAGGTGGAGGTTGAAAGAACCCCCATACGCTTGGGCGCCGACCGCGTCAAAGTGACGTTCGTCGAGAGATTCGAGATCGAGGTCGGGCCAAAGCTCGAACCTCTTCCGGTGGGATCGCTGGAGATGGTCGCCTCTGAGGGGGGATGGGAAGTCGAACGCCTCAACCCCGGGCCGGGATGAGCTCAGCATTGTCGGAGGGTGAAGTCGCGCGTGCCTTGGAGGGCTTGAGCCTTGGCAACGCCGTGCAGCACTATCCGGTTGCCCTGACCACCACATCGGTCGCTTTGGGATGGCTTCGCCAGCGTGGCGCCGGGCACGGGTCGCTAGTCATTGCGGACACTGAGATATCACCGACGGCGCGGCTGGGCGGCGATCTCGGCTTCGAAGTCGGCTTCGCCCTGTCGATCATCCTCGAGCCACCGGTCGCCGTCGACCATCAAGACATCCTCTGGGCTCATGGACTACTCGCACTGTCGGCAGGCCTGGCTGCAGCCGGTATCGCCGCCAGGCCCTGGTGGCCCGAATTCGGCGTCGATGCGGCGAAGGCGAAGCACGGGAGCGCGCACGCCTCAACTCAACTCTCGGCCAACAAAATCGAATCGACGATTCTCACTCTTCGCTTCTCCACGGACGTCGCATCTCGAATCGATGCTCTCGTCGCAGCTCTCGCCAGAATCGAGGAGCTGATGAGCAGGCCGCCGGCAGAGGTTGCCGACGAATACCGGTCTGCCTGTGTCCTAGTCGGCGAGCCCGTGACCGTGAGGCTCATGCCAAGCGGCTCATCAGGGGGGTTGGCCTCGTCGATCGACGAGAGGGGCGGGTTCGGTGTGGGAGACGGGAAGGCCACCATGGCCAGGCATGCCATTGACCAGATTCGAAGCATCGGGTTGCGCCAAAAAGGCTGACGGCCAGGCGGTTAGGACTCCGACTCGCCCGGCGAAGACGAGGTGACCGTGGACTTGGCGTAATTGACCAGGGTCTGGGTCAGATTTGGCACGTCGTGGACTTCGTCAGCGTGCTTCGCGATCTGTGCGATCAAGTCCTCTTCATTGTCAGAGCGAATCTTGCCTTTGCAGACAACGCCCACGTCGCGACATCGAAACTCGAGGGTCATCCTGCGATGTCCCGTTGTGACAGCTTGGAATCAAGTAGAGATCGCAGGGCTTTCTCCATCGCCTCGACGTCACCTTGGATCTCGGCTGCAATCTCGTTGACCGGTTCCGTCTGGTACGCAATGGCGCGTACGCCGAACGTGACCTTGCCCAATGTGTCGATCACCTGTCTCAGCGTCCAGGCAATCCTGATCAGGTAATAGGCCAATGCAAGCACGAGGATTCCGACTCCGATCAGTGTCACTACTGCAGCGGCTGGCACCTGAAGCCCTCCTTCACAGAATCTCGTCTAGGGCGGCACCATAACGTGCTACCCCTTGCAGAGTCTCTCCGACCATCCGGCGGGTCTCAACCAGAGCCGGAACCGGATCCAGGTTGCCGGTCACGAGCACACCGTTCGCGAGGATGTCGTCGGCATACTTCTTGATCTCGTCGAGAGGAGATATCACCCGGTTGGCGATGAGGACGACCACAGGTATCACCAGAAGGATGAGGACTGCGTTGCCGATCCACCACCAAACCATCATTCTCCTATCTTGCGCAGAGACTAGCGGGCCACCTGAAGGCGCGCGACATATAGGTGACCATACACCCCACTACACTCGTAGTCGTCGGGCCCGCTCGAGGTGTTGGTCATGTGCGTTGGGACAACAGGAAAGATCGTCGAGTTCTTGGACGAGAGCTCGGGACATGCCATCGCCGAGCTCGACGGCGCCCGTAGCGAAGTCTCGGTGGCCATGATTCGGGCGCAAGGTGAGACCGTCGAGATCGGCGATTGGGTCCACATACATCTCGGGATCGCCCTGGAGAAGACCGACGAAAGCCACGCTCGCGAAGCCATCGAGTTTCAGCGCTCTATCGAGTCAGGCGTGTTCCCAGAGATCAACTAACCGTTTCGGCCAGGGGGAAGAAACAGGCGAAGGCATGGGGCTCACCTTGGAGCTCGGGTTCAGCCTCGAGGCACCTCGCCTCCGCCCGATAGCAGCGACTGGCGAACCTGCATCCGACAGATCGGTCACCAATCTCCGGCAAGTCACCGCGCAGGACGATCTGATCGCTGCGAGCTCCGGGACGCGGGACCGGTACGGCCGAGAGAAGAGCCTTCGTGTATGGATGCGCTGGGTGGGAGTACACCTCGTCCCTGAATCCAGACTCGACGATCTTCCCCAAGTACATGACGGCCACACGGTTCGCGAGATGGCGAACGGCTGCGAGATCGTGCGCTATGAGCAAGTATGAAAGGCCGAGGCGGTCCTGAAGATCTCTGAGGAGATTGAGTATCTGAGCCTGGATGGAGACATCCAGGGCCGAAAGTGGCTCGTCGAGGACGAGCATGGCGGGCTCGAGTGCAAGGGCTCTCGCTATGCCCACCCTTTGCCTCTGTCCGCCCGAGAGGGCGGCCGGGTACCTGTCTTCGAGCTCCTGCCCGAGGCTGACGAGCTCGAGGAGATCACGCACTCGCTCGCGTATCTCCGCTCGGTTCATCTCGCCTTGAATCTCGAGCGGCGACGCCACGATCTTCCTCACGGTCAGCCTCGGGTTCAGAGAGCCGAATGGGTCCTGGAAGACGGCTTGTATGTCGCGCCTCAGCCGCCTCAAGTCCGAGCCCTCCGTGTGACAAAGGTCGCGACCCTCGAAACGGACGTGGCCCGAAGTGGGCTCAACCAGGCGCAAGATGGCGCGCGCCGTGGTGGTCTTCCCGCATCCGGACTCCCCCACCAATCCGAGTGTCTCACCCTCGGCGACGGTGAGGCTGATGCCATCGACCGCGCGAGCTACGCGGGCCCGCCGATCGAACAGCCGCCGCCGCTCCTTGTAGTGCACACGGAGATCGTCGACTTCGAGGAGCGGTGGTGTCGGGATGCGCTCGCGCTGGGCTACGAGGACATTGGCGCTGCTCTGAACCGGACGCTCAACGCTGTCGCTGAAGAAACATGCCGCCCCATGGCCGTCCCGGCTGCCGAGATCTGGAACCGAACTCGCACAGACTTCCTGGGCCAGCTGGCAGCGGGGATGAAAGGAGCAACCAGACGGGAGTTGTGCGATGTCCGGAGGCCTTCCAGGTATCGATGGCAACGACCCGACCGGTCCCTCCAAGCTGGGGATACTCGCCATCAGTCCCGCCGTATACGGATGGAGCGGTCTCGAGAAAACCTCTTCGAGGGTACCCGTTTCGACGATCCTTCCCCCATACATCACCGCGATGCGATCTGACATCTCTGCGATCACACCCAAATCGTGACTGATGATGATGAGGGCGGCGCCGGTCTCAGTTCTCATCTCTCGCAATACTTCGAGCACCTGGGCCTGGATCGTCACATCGAGCGCAGTCGTGGGCTCGTCGGCTATGAGCACGTCGGGGTCGTTTGCGACCGCCATCGCGATCATTGCCCTCTGCAACATCCCTCCCGACCAGGTATGCGGGTACTCGTCAGCTCGGGTGCGGGCATCGGGTATGCCAACTCGATCGAGGAGCGACTCGACTCTTGCCCTGACCTCTTCTCTCGAGATCACCCCGTCGTGGGCGCGAATCGCCTCCGCGATCTGAAACCCGACGCGCAAAGTCGGATGGAGGGAGGTCATCGGCTCCTGGAAGATCATCCCTATCTCAGAGCCGCGAACCTGCCGAAGACGACGTTCTCCGAGCCGACGCAGATTCTCCCCGTTGAGCTCGATCGACCCAGCTTCGATCTCACCGGGCCTGGGGACCAGGCCCATGATCGAGAGGGCGGTCACGGTCTTCCCACTTCCCGACTCCCCAACAATTCCCAGCGTCTCCCCTCGACCAAGGTCGAAGCCGACGTCCTGTACTGCGCGAGCTCGACCGTCGGGAGTCGGGAAAGACACTCGCAGGCCTTTGACCGACAGGACGGACTGTGTCATCTTCGGCCCAGAGCATCAGTGAGGCCGTCGCCAAGAAGATTCAGGCCGAGAACCGTTGCGGTGATCGCAAGACCGGGAAACACCGACAGCCACCAGGCCACCCGTAGGAACTGCTGAGCTTGGCCTGCCAGAAAACCCCAGCTGATGGCATTCGGATCCCCGAGACCAAGGAATCCGAGGCTGGCCTCGATGAGGATTATGAAGGCCAGCAGAAGCGCCAGGTAGATGATCCCGACTGGAATGGCATTCGGCAGGATCTCACGAAACAGCACCCTGCTGCCGCGAGCACCCTGTGTGAGAGCGGAATCCACGAATTCCCTCGCCCGAAGGCTCAAGACCTCAGCTCTGATGACCCTGGCGAGGATCACCCATGAGGTCAACCCCAAGACCAAGATCAACGTGAGAAGTCCGGGCCCGAAGAATGCGACGGCGAGTATCGCGAGAAAGAAGCGGGGAAGAACTTGAACGATCTCAGTGAATCTCATGAGAATGTCGTCGAGTCGGCCTCCCGCATAACCGGAGATGCCTCCGACGAGAACGCCGATGACCATCGCAACCGCGCCAACCGACAATGCGATCACCATCGAAGTGCGCGCCCCGTGAATGACGCCACTCAATAGGTCTCTGCCCAGCGCATCGGTGCCCATCAGGTGCTCCCTCGTCGGTGGGCTCAATGAAGGCCCGATCGGCGACAACGGGTCATATGGGGCAAGAACGTCCGCGAAGATCGCCACCAGAAGGACGATCAGGGTGACGATCGCTCCGACTTTGCCTGATGTCGTGGCGAACAGACGCCCAATCAGCGTCGTCGCCTGGTGTCTCGATTCTGACCTCCCGAGGATCATCGGTACCTGATCCTCGGGTCGACGGTTCCGTACGCCAGGTCGGTGATCAGATTGGCTACCACCACCGCCGTCGAAACAAGCAGGAAGATGCCCAGGAGTATCGGCCCGTCTCTCGTCTGCACAGCCGACAGCATCAGCCTTCCGATGCCGGGCCAACCAAACACGATCTCGACAACCACTGCTCCAGAGAACAGGTATCCGATTCTGGCCCCAATCACGGTGAAGACCGGACCAAGCGCCCGCCTCAAAGCGTGGCGCCAAACCACAGTCGATTCGCGCAAGCCCTTGGCACGCGCCGTCCGAACGTGGTCCGTGCTCAACTCCTCGACGAGCCCGATCCTCGTCAATCGTGACACTGATGCGACTTGTTGAGAAGCCAGCACCAACGCGGGCAAGGCGAGGTGGTGAAGTAGATCGAGGAATTGGCCGAATGCGGTGTCGGGCGGACTAGGACTTGTCATACCGTTCGTTGGGAACCAGCCGAGCCTGAGGGCAAAGAACAGAAGGGCCAACTGTCCTATCCAGAACACGGGAGCTGCGTAGAGGGAGAGGGTCACTGTTGTGATGGCGGCATCGCGAACGCCTCCGGCGTACCGAGCTGCGATGACGCCGGCCAACACTCCCACGATCGTTGAGATGACCAACGCCGACCCGGCGAGAAGGAGCGTTGCGCCGAGGCGCTCCCCAATGATGGTCAGAGCCGGGCGACCTTGGGTATACGAGACTCCGAGATCGCCTCTGATGGCGTTGCTTGCGAACCTCGCGAGTTGTTCGGGCATGGAGTCGTCGAGACCGAACTTCTCGCGCATGAAGGCGTAGTACTCGGCATCGCCGCTTTCACCCGCGAGAGCGAGGATCGGATCTCCTGGCGCCATCTGCAAGAGCAGAAAGGCAACCAGGACGATCCCCGCTATCGAGGGCAGTAGTTGTAGTAGTCGTCGGGCTACATACCCGGCATTCACCTATCGCACCACGCCGCCTCGGCAAAGTGACCTGAAGCTGAGAATCCGGTGCAGGCGGCCGTGTGGATCCGGAAGCCTTCCGTCTCAACAATCCAGAAGTAGGGCAGCTCCTCGACGAGGATCTCCTGAAGCTCCTGGTAAATGGCACTGCGCGCTTCGGTGTCCACCGTCTGGGCGCCCTGCTCGAACAAAGCATCGACATTCTCGTTCGAGTACGCCGACGAATTCGAGAATGGGATTGGCTGGATGTTCGAGGTGATGTACATCCTCTTCACGCCTATCTCTGGGTCCGTCCCATTGCAGAACGAGATGATATTGGTGTCGAAGTCCCTGTTGATGAACACGGTCTCCACGAATACCGGCGGTTCCAGCGGCTGGAGGGTGACATCGGCGCCTACCTCTCCAAGTTGGGAGCGGAACAACTCACCGTACGCGGTGAATGTCGGGAAGTGAAGGAAGTTGAAGGCAAGGGGCGTCCCATCGGCAACGCCATCCACGCCCTGAGCTGCCCTCGTTCCGTCACCCTGGTCGACCCAACCCGCATCCTCGAGCATCTGCGCGGCGAGATCGGGGTCGTACGCCGGCATGTCCAGGTTCTCACCATGTGCAAAGCCAATTCCACTGTGGATCGGGGCCTCGGCGACCCTCCCCTGATTGAAAAGGACCCTCTCCAGGAATGCCTGCCGATCCAATGCATGAGTCAGCGCCTCGCGAACGTCGCGATTCTGGAACATCGGTTGGTCGAGGTTGAAACTGACGGTCATGATGCAGTTCTGCCCACCAGGGTTCACACCGGTTCGGAGCAAGCCGTAGTTGTCGTCGGCCTGGAACCGCTCCAGGTCGGGGCCGGGGACACCCCAGAGCCAGTCGACATCGCCAGCCTCGAGAGCGATCACTTGCGATCCCGCCTCCGGTATCACGCGCATCACGACTTCGTCGAGATACGGAAGGCCGTCTTTGAAGTAGTCGGGGTTCTTTTCGAGCCTTATCTCCGAGTCCGGCTCGTATGACACGAAACGGAACGGTCCCGTCCCGATCGGTTCCAGGTTGGCAGGATTCTCGTTCGGATCGCTGCCCTCATAAACATGCTTGGCGACGATTGGAGCCTCAGTCACGCTCAACTGTTGCAGGAGCGGGGCATATGGCTCGGTGAAGGTGAAGACAACAGTTGTGTCGTCCGGGGCTTCGATCGACTCCACAGCGTTGCCTACCGAAGCCGAGGTGCGGGAGTGGTACTGGAGCAACACTTCGTTGAAGGAGAACACGACGTCGTCAGCCGTGAATGGGGTTCCATCGTGCCAAACCACATCGTCGCGCAGGGTGAAGGTGTAAACCCGACCTTCCTCGGTTATCTCCCAATCCTCGGCGAGCCCTGGGACCGGCTCGCCCTCATCGCTGAGCTCGACCAGACCGTTGTAGAGCAGCTCGGATGCGGTGTGGGTACCTCCACTGGTCGTGATCGCAGGGTTCAGATGACCGGGATCGGACGATATGGCAACAACGAGCGTTCCGCCCTCAACGGGCCCACCGGCGTCCTGGGTCGTCGTCGTATCTCCCTCCCCTTGCGTCGTGGTCGTGCCGTCATCAGGCGTGACGGTGGTCGAGGTCGCACCGGTCTCTCCGGTGCAGGCCGCCAGCACTAGCAAGAGCGCGGCAAGGCGTATGAACAAGGAACGCGACATGTTGGGGGTTCTCCTCAGCTCCGGTATGGATCGGCAAAGTACTAGCTATTGGTAACCCAACATGAAGGGGCGAAACATTTAGATGTTTCAGACAGATAGCAACGAAATCGTCGAGAACACCAGCTGGGATAGCACTTCCCGCCGCCGGGAATCATCGAGAACGCCTGGCGCGACTAGCGGGAAACGGCGGGCTCGCCGATGGTCAGCTCACGGCTCGTGATCCAGGTGTCGACATCAGCCCAGGTCTTGTAGAGCCACTCGGTTTGCTCCGCTCTTCCAGAGGGCACGGCCGACCGTGGCACCCGCCACATCCCAACGGAGATGCGAGAGCCGACAAGGCCGCCTTTCCAGATGTCGGCGACCCGCGCAAAACCCTCGAGGCCCCGGTGGGCCAGGACCAGAACGTCGGCCTTCGTTGCCGCCAAGAGGGCCAGTGTGCCTGACGGCTTTGGCGGGAGGACGCGACGATATGAGCGGGAAAGCGCGGAGATGACGCCGGCCCGGCCCTCGTGGCGAGCAGCGATTTTCGCCCGCTTCCTCTCGGAGTAGCGCGTCCCCTCAGGGAATATGACGACCCCCTCGTCGGCGCCCAGGTCCGATGCGAGCTCACGGAGGGACGCCAGCTCCAAATCGAAGTCCTTTGACCTTCGATCTATGAAGTGGTTCGGCAAGCGGTTGCCGGCGATATCGAGTGCCGGGTCGGCGAGCAATTCCTGTTTGAGGACATAGCGCAGCCTCATCCGGTGCGCCCTACCCACAAACATGATCGGCAGGAGGGAATCGATCAAGGAGGCGTGGCGGGCCAGGATCACAAGCGGAGCTGGGACGGCGGCATCTTCGCCCTCCACCTCGAACCGGACGTTGAATATCGATCGAAAGGCGTTGTAGTTCCAAGCCGCCCACACGTTTTGCAGTCGATATGTAGCTGAGAGCGACCGAGCCTTTCCGAACAGGAGGACAGCTGCCAGAGCCAGGACCGCAAGGGCTTCCCCGAATAGATAGGCCCAGCCGAACGCGACGATGCGAGCCGCCATCGCCGGGGTTCGATCCTTCGCGTATCGATACAGGTCGACACCCAGGGCAACCAGGAGGAGAACGGGCAGCAGAAGGCTCAAGAGAGCGAAAGCCAAGACGAGGACGGTCACCGTCAGAAGACGACGTGTCAACGTTTTGTCCATCATTCTCGACATCTACGGGTAGTTTCGGTGCCGAACATTGCGATAGATGAGAGCTGAGGAGCGAAATTGGGCAGTGTGATCGCGGGAACAGGCATGTACGTGCCTGACAATGTCGTTACCAACCATGACCTTGCGCGAATCATGGACACCAGCGACGAGTGGATCACAACGCGGACAGGAGTGAAAGAGCGGAGGTTCGCGGATCGAGGGGTGGGCGCGTCTGACCTCGCCATAGAAGCCTCGCACCGGGCTCTCGACGCCGCCGGCGTCGGCCCTTCCGAGGTTGACGTGGTGGTCACAGCAACGATGACACCAGACTATATGGCCCCCGGCATCGCGGGTTTGGTGCAAGAGGGCCTCGGGCTCGGCCATATCGCCGCCTTCGATCTTCGCCAGCAGTGCAGCGGCTTCTTGTACGGTCTCGATCTGGCCGACTCTCTTCTCACTTCAGCACGAGGGGAAGTGGCGCTGGTCGTCGGGGCTGAGGTTCACGCCGGCTTTCAGCCATGGAGTGAGGCGTCATGGCAGGCCGTCTTGGGCGACGGTGGGAGTGAAATCCCTAGAGAGGACTATGAGCGCAACAGCCGCTACCGGTCTTGGAGCGTCATTTTCGGTGACGGCGCAGGCGCAATGGTCCTTCGGAAGTCAGACAACGATGTCGAAGGAGTCCTTGCCAGCTCATTGCACACTGACGGGGCGAGCTTCGAGCTGATAATGGTTCCCGGAGTCGGTTCCAAGTCGAGGCCCTATGTCTCCTCAGAGCAGATAGAGGCCGACACCCACCTTCCTGTGATGGACGGTGGCGGGTTGTATCGACGCGCGGTGCGCCTCATGCCCGAGGCAGCCCGTGCCGTGGCAACGAAGGCAGGCATCTCCCTCGAGGACATCGACCTAATCGTTGCCCACCAGGCGAACGACCGCATCACGGAGGGAGTCCGCCGGCAGTTCAAGATGGACCCGCAAAAGGTGCCGTCCAACATCGGCGGATACGGGAACACGACGGCCGGGACTCTTCCGATCCTGTTTCACGAACTGCGGGAGGCCGGGAGGGTGAACCCGGGCTCATTGATCTGCTTTGCGGCGTTCGGCGCCGGCGCACACTACGGAGCCCTTCTCTACCGCGAGCCGGCAAGCCCTTGACCGATCTAGTCCCGAACCAATCGTCCCACGTCTCATATGTGAGACGGCAAACCTAAGGAACTGCTCGTGCTGACTGCCATCGTCTTCACGTGGTTTGCTTCTGCGGCGCTGCTGACGATCAATGCTTTGAGGAAGCCTGTGCCGCCCGGGCGACGCTTTCCACCGCTCTGGCTGCCCGGGATGGTGGTTTCCGAGCTCGCTCCTTGGGCCATGGTCGTGCACTTCTTGCTGGCAATGCTTCTCGTGTGGACCGGCGGCGCAGACACGGGTCTCGGAGCGACGGCCCTCGGATTGTTCGCCTTCACTGTCATCGGGCATGCCGTCCTCATGAGGCGATCGCTCCGGTCAGCGGCGGAAGCAGGTGACTCGCCTTCCTTGCCGGCCCTCTTCCGAATTGCGAAGACAGTACCGGAGGGCGTGAGTGTCTCAGAGGGCATCCCCTATCACGCCGACCTGACCATGACCATCATCAGGCGGGAGTCCGTCGAAAAGGCACCGGCACTGATCTACCTCCATCCCGGCTCCTGGATGCGAGGATCGCCGGGCCGGCAAGCTCGTCCACTCCTGCACGGCCTGGCAGAAAGGGGATGGGTGGTGCTCGACATCAGCTATCCACTCTCACCGGCCGCCACCTTCCCCGACCACCTGATTGGGGTCAAGCGAGCAATTGCCTGGGCGAAGTCGGAAGCAAGCAATCTGAGCATCGACCCCGAACTCGTGGCAATCGCAGGCGGCTCATCTGGCGCCCATCTGTCGGCACTGGCCGCACTCACCCACGGCATCCAGTGGCTTCAGCCCGGGTTCGAGGACGCCGACACTTCGGTTTTCGCCTGTGCCCCGCACTATGGCATCTATGACCTTCTCGTTCGCAACGAGACCAGGTACGACTGGCCCTTCATCGCCAAGCACGTCATGAAAGCCAAGTCGAGTGAGTCACCGGACCTCTACCGCCTCGGATCCCCGATAGACCTGGTCCATGAGAGCGCCCCGCCTTTCTGTGTTCTCCACGGTGAGCTCGACTCGGTGGTGCTTCCAGCTGAGTCGGTCCATTTCGTCGATGCGCTGCGAACCGTGGGAGCCGAGGCTCGTTACCACCAGGTCGTCGGAGGCCAGCATGGCTTCGACGCTTTCTCCTCACTGCGGAGCCGCGCCGTTGCGCAGCTCGTGATGGCCTTTCTGGAGAGCGAGGCCGAGCGGGTCAGGACTCGAGGTCGACTGCAGGACCGCTGACGACGACGCCACCGCTCGAGGGAACTTCAACGCTGAGAACGCTGGGCCGGCCCATGTCGAATCCCTGGCGAATGGTGAACGCAAAAGGCGGGTCCTCGAGCCGTGCATTCCGCAAGTAGCCGCCCAACGCCGCTGCAGCGGCGCCGGTGGCGGGGTCTTCGACCACACCCCCGACCGGGAAAGGGTTTCGTGAGTGATACAACGACCGCGACTCCCTGTATATCAGCTGCAGCGTGGTCAGGTCGTCCTCGGTCATGGTCTGTTTCAAGCGGTTGAAGTCGTAGTCGAGCGATGCGAGGCGTTGCCGCGACAGGACTGCAAGCACCAGATGCCAGGCACCGGCAAACGCCCTCACCGGCGGGATCGAGTCGTCCAGGTCGTCCAGGTCCCAACCGAGAGCGTGCAACGCCTCGTGCACCAACTTCTCCGGTGCCGGTTCGTGCTCGGGTTGCACCGATGTGAGCGAAACTGTCCGGATCCCGCCATCTGTTCGGACAGTCACGGGCACCACTCCGCTGGCGATCGTGGCGTGACCGCAGAATGTGACCTCGGTCGCCGGAG
>ERZ869936.562-NODE-562-length-33856-cov-5.398302_pt1 | contig 33856 bp, 27 predicted proteins | sample MGYA00520876_ERZ869936 | MGnify/ENA primary metagenome ERZ869936 (study PRJEB32218, sample SAMN09650985) | biofilter metagenome | isolation source: enrty point of leading RO module | place: Saudi Arabia: Thuwal, RO plant located on Red Sea | collected 2016-02-17 ... | reverse complement strand
CCATGTACTACTCCCACATCTACATCGACCCCAACGACGACGAGCGGGTCTACACGCTGGCCACGCGCTCGTACGTGAGCGACGACGGTGGGCGGACGTTCAGCCAGATCGCCCTGGCGCCCACCTACGACGTAGGCATCCACGCCGACCACCACGACCTCTGGATCAACCCCGACGACCCCAACCACCTCTACATGGTGGGCGACGCGGGCATGCACGAGAGCTACGACCGGGGCATCAACTTCCGGCGGATGAACAACTTCCCCATCGCCCAGTTCTACGCCATCGGCGTGGACATGCAGGACCCGTACTGGGTGTACGGGGGGCTTCAGGACAACCACTCGTTCTTCGGACCCTCGGAAAACCGCCGTTGGGCGGGCATCCTCAATGACGACTGGATGCAGAACGGGTTCGGCGACGGCATGTACTGGCAGTCCGACTTCACCGATCCGCGTTTCGCCTACGGCAGCTCCCAGAACGGTGGCTACTTCCGCTACGACACGCGCACGGGCGACATGGTGGACATCTCACCCGAGCCTCCCCTCGGGCTCGACTACCGCTTCGACTGGACGTCGCCGATGATGCTGTCGAGGCACGACCCGGACGTCCTTTACGTGGCGGGCAACCACTTCTTCACCTCGACGGACCGGGGCGGCACGTGGAGCCGGACCGAGGATCTGAGCCGGGGCGTCGACCGCGACACGCTCTCCATCATGGGCGTGGAGGGCATCGACATCTCCATCTCGAGGAACGACGGCACCAGTTCCTTCGGCGAGGCAGTGACGCTGGATGAATCCCCCCTCGATCCCGACGTGCTCTGGCTGGGCTTCGACGACGGCAACCTCCAGGTGAGCCGGGACGGAGGCACGAGCTGGGCCGAAGTGTCGGGCAACGTTCCCGGCGTTCGACCCGGGACCTACGTGAGTCGGATCACCGCGTCCGCCGCATCGGCCGGTACGGCCTACGCGGCGTTCGACGGGCATCGGGACGGCGACTTCCGGCCGTACCTCTTCCGCACCACGGACTACGGGGCCACGTGGACACCCCTCCACGCGACGCTTCCGGAGATGGGCGTGGTCAACGACGTCATCGAGCACCCGGACAATCCCGATGCCCTCTTCGTGGGCACCGAGCATCACGCCTTCGCCAGCACCGATCGGGGCGCCAACTGGGCGAAGATCCCCAACCTCCCGACGACCCACTACGACGACATCCTCATCCACCCCCGGGACAAGGATCTGGTCCTGGGCACCCATGGGCAGGGGATCTGGATTCTCGACGACACCCAGCCCCTGGCCGAGTTCGGGTCCGCCTCCGGGGCGGTGACGGTGTTCACCGTTCCCGACGGCCGCATCAAGATCTACAAGAAGGACACCTCGTACCGGGGCCAGGAGCCCTGGGCCGGCAAGAACCCGCCCAACGGCGTCCACGTCACATACCGCATCGCCTCGGGCACGGGGGACGCGACCCTTCGCATCACCAATGCAAGCGGGCGAACCGTCCGGGAGATGACGGTACCCGGCGGCGCCGGGATGCACCGGGTCAACTGGGACCTCCGCCACGGGCTTCCAAGCCGGACGGAGCGGTGGGAGCGATGGGACAATCCGGTCCTCGCCCGTCCCATCGGGGAGTGGGGGCCGTGGGTCTCACCTGGCACCTACACCGCCACCGTCGTGGCCGACGGCGCTCAGGCCTCCTCGGTCTTCCGCGTCGAGGGTGATCCCGACATGCCCATCACCCAGGCCATGTACGAGAGTCGGGAGCGCTTCATGCTCGAGGCCCTGGGCCTGCAGGACCGGATCCAGACGGCTATGCGCCAGAACGGAATGGGCGGTGGCGGTGGCGGCTTCTTCGGTGGGGGACCCGAACGCCCCCCGCAGACCCCCGAGGAGAAGCTGCGCGCTGCCCTCCGTCTCGTCGGTGGCGTGTACCGCGGCATGAATGGTGGAGGCGTCCGGCAGGCCACCCTCTATCCGCCGACGCAGAGCCAGACCGAGCGGGTGGCCCTGGCCCAGCGGCTCTACGAAGAGGCCATGGCCGAGTTGGACGACGGGCACCCTTGACCCCACTTCCGCTCCCCGGGTGCCGGCCATTCAGACGGCGCCCGGGGAGAGGGCGCGCACATGAGCGGTGGGCCCGGGCGATCATCCCCGGGGTGTTGGTGGCTTTGGCCAGCTCGTGCGGTCCGACGGCGAATCCGGATGCAGAGCCGACCGACGACGGGGCACCGTCCGTGGCGGGGTCGGCGGCTTCGGAAGGGGAGCCGTCCATCCGCGGGCAGGCACCACCCGCCACCCGAGGCGTTCCGGCCATCGTAACCCTCACGCCGGCTCCTCCTGACTCCGAGGGGTCGACCGCTGATCCCCCACCGTCCCGCGACGCCACCCGTGGGGACATCCCACCCCATTCCGCCGCGCCCGCCCGCGGACGCGAGGCCGTGGTCGATCAGTTCGGCCTGGCCTTCTCACCGCGGGTGCTCGTGGCGTCGCGGGGCGCGACCGTCCGCTTCACCAACTCGGAGGGGGCCATCACCCACAACGTCCGACTCCGCTCCATCGCCGCCGACTCCACCGTCTTCGATGACGACACCGGGCCCTCGGAGAGCGTCGAGGTCGAGCTGGTCGATCCCGGCGGATACGACGTCCTATGCGACATGCACCCCGGAATGACGGGACTCGTGTTCGTCACGGGCGCGCCCTTCGCGGTGGCCGCCGACGTCGACGGCCGATTCGAGATGGAGGCGGTTCCTCCGGGGGCGTATGTGGCGAGGGTGTGGACCGTCGACGGATGGGAGATCGAACGAACGGTGACACTGCCCCTCACGACGTCGCGCCTCGACCTTTCGGGGGGTTGAGCCCCACCGCCTTGGTACCCGAGGCCCTCGGAGGCGACATTCAATGAGGGTCCTTCACGGACAGGCGGAACTCAAGAACCGACGACGCGCATGCTTCTCTACGCCCACTCCGGCATCCGATACCTCGTCTTCCTCGCGGCGCTGGCCGTCATCGGATACGCCCTCTACGGCATGGTCACCGGCCGACCGTACGACAAGACCATGCGCGTGCTCTCCGCCGCGTTCACCGGGTCGTTGGACCTCATGATCCTTCTGGGGGTGACGCTGCTCTTCACGGGGATGTTCTACCCGCAGTTGGGAGGGCACATCGTGATGATGATCCTGGCGGCCGCCGTCGCCCACATCGTCCACGGCGTCATGAAGCGACGTCCCCCCGAACAGCAGACCTACGCCCCGCACCTGGTTGGGACGGTCGTAGCTCTCGGTCTCATCGCCGCAGGGATCATGGCCATCGGCCGGCCACTCCTGGGCTCGGGGCTTTGACGGAGCCGACCATCGAGCCGCTCCCTTCCATCGAGCGGAGTCCCACGGCCCACGACACCACCGGGCCCGACGACCTGGGCCTCGTTATGGGAGGTGGTGGAGCCCGGGCGGCCTACCAGGTGGGATTCCTGCGCTGCCTGGCTCGGCGGTTTCCCGATCTTCAGCTTCCGTACATCACCGGCGTCTCCGCGGGCGCCATCAACGCGGCCGCCCTGGCCTCCCACCACGGCAGCTTCCTCCAGGCGGTGAACGAGCTGTCCCACCTCTGGAGCAACATCTCCGTCGACAACGTGTTCCGCGTCGACACCCGATCCTTGGCACTCAACACCGTGCGCTGGCTCCGGCAGCTGGGAGGGGGCGGGCGCGACGTCTCGCACCAGGCCCGAGGGCTCGTCGACACCGCTCCGCTGCGTGACTACCTGTCGGAGGTCCTCCACGCCGTGGACGGTGAGATCACCGGCATCCAGTACAACCTGGAGCGCGGTCGCCTGAAGGCCCTCGCCATCAGTACGTCCAGCTATTCGACCGGCAACTCGGTGACGTGGCTGCAGGGCCGTGACATCGAGCGATGGGAGCGGCCTCAGCGCCTCACCGAGATCGCCACGCTGACGGTTGATCACAGCACGGCCTCGTCGGCGCGTCCCCTCTTCTGCCCGGCCATCAAGCTGGGAAGCCGATGGTACGGAGACGGCGGGATCCGCCTCACGGCGCCCCTCTCGCCGGCCCTCCACCTGGGAGCGCGGCGCATCATGGCCATCTCCACCCGGCACAGGAAGATCGGCTCGGCGTCCGACGTTTCGGTCGTCCCGGGGTATCCGCCACCAGCCCAGGTTCTGGGCGTGCTCCTCAACGCCATCTTCCTGGACCTCCTCGACCACGACGCCCTGCGCCTGGAGCGGCTGAACAACCTCCTCCAGCTACTCCCTCCGGACCAGCGTCAGGGGTTGGAGCCCATCAAGCTCCTGGTTCTTCGCCCGTCCGAGGACCTGGGCAAGCTGGCGGGGGACTTCGAAGCCGAGTTGCCCCGGACATTTCGCTTCCTCACCCGGGGTCTCGGCACGCAGGAGACCAAGAGCCCCGACGTGCTGAGCCTGATCCTCTTCCAGCCCGACTACGTGCGGACGCTCATGGAGATCGGAGAGAGCGACGCCGAACAGCGATCGGACGAGATCGAGGAGTTCCTCCTGGGGTGATGGTCGGGTCACCACGACTCGAGACCGGGTGGCTCCCTGGGGAGTGAAAGGGGTAATCGAACGTCCGGGTCGGCAGGCCCGGGACATGCAGAGTCGGGCGGGTAGAGGCCGACCGACGTAGACCAGCCGGGAGTACCATGGCGAAGACCAATCAGTTGGCCACCGAGCTCGAGTCCCGAGAGGTCGCCGAGCAGGCACGGGAAAAGGACTGGGAGAAGCAGAGCTTCGCCCGCGCGCTCTTCGAGGGGCGCTTCGACCTGGACCTGATCTACCCCCAGCCCGAGCCCGATCCGGCCGAACAGAAGAAGGCGTCGGCCTTTCTCGAGAAGCTCTACGCCTTCGCCCGAGACCACATCGACGGGGATGCCATCGATCGGGAAGGCCACGTGCCCCAGTCGGTTCTCGACGGCCTCGCCGAGTTGGGCGCCTTCGGCATCAAGACCCCGGAGGAGTACGGAGGCCTGGGGCTCTCCCAGCTCTCGTACTTGAAGGCCTTGGCCATCGTCTCGTCCCGTTGCGCCGCCACGGGCGCCTTCCTGTCTGCGCACCAGAGCATCGGAGTTCCGGGTCCTCTCCTGAAGTTCGGCACCGAGGAGCAGAAGCGGAAATACCTGCCGCGGCTGGCAGGCGGAGCCCTTTCGGCTTTCGCCCTCACCGAGCAGGACGTGGGCTCCGACCCGGCCAACATGTCCACCACCGCAGTCCTCTCCGACGACGGCGAGCACTGGATTCTCAACGGCGAGAAGCTGTGGACGACCAACGGACCGCGGGCCGACATCATCGTGGTCATGGCACGTACTCCGGCCAAGGAAGGGTCGAAGCGGAAGCCCATCAGCGCGTTCATCGTAGAGACGGACTGGCCTGGCGTGGAAACCGTCCACGAATGCTCGTTCATGGGGCTGCGCGGACTCTCCAACGGCGTCCTGCGGTTCACGGACGTGAAGGTGCCCCGGGACAACCTCCTGTGGGGCGAGGGGAAGGGTCTGAAGTTGGCCCTCATCACGCTCAACACGGGTCGTCTCGCGCTCCCGGCTTTCTGCGCCGCGGCCGGCAAGGGGTGCATGGAGATGCTGCGCGATTGGGCCGGCTCCCGGGTCCAGTGGGGGCTCCCCGTCGGCAAGCACGACGCCATCGCCCAGAAGCTCGGCACGATGGCGGCAGACACGTTCGCCATGCAGTCCCTCGTGGACGTCATCGGCGCCATGTCCGACTCCGGTGACTTCGACATCCGTCTGGAGGCCGCCGTCGCGAAGATGTGGGCCACCGAGACGGGGTGGTCGCTGGTGGACGAAGCGGTGCAGGTCCGCGGCGGTCGCGGCTACGAGACCCACGAGTCCCTGGAGAACCGCGGCGAGACCGCGTATCCGGTGGAGCGATTCCTTCGCGACATGCGCATCAACACGATCTTCGAGGGATCCTCGGAGATCATGCGCCTCTTCATCGCCCGCGAGGCCGTGGACCGGCACCTGGCGGTGGCCGGCGACCTGGTGAACCCGAAGGCCTCGATAGGCGCAAAGCTGTCGGCGCTGGTGAGGGCCGGAATCCACTACGCCTGGTGGTATCCCACACGCTTCTTCGGATGGAGCTTCTGGCCCAAGTACTCGGGGTTCGGGCGGCTCGCTCGTCACGCCCGGTACATCGAGAAGACGTCCCGCAGGCTGGCCCGGGCCACGTTCCACACCATGGTTCGGTTCGGACCTGCATTGGAGAAGCGACAGGCCGTCCTCGGCCGGATCGTGGACATCGGCGCCGAGCTCCTCGTCATGAGCACAGTCATCGTTCGCGCTCGCACCCTCGCCGAGAAGGGAGGCGAGGGCACGGGCGTGGACGCCTTGGCCGATACCTTCTGCCGCCAGTCCCGACGGCGTATCTCCGACCGCTTCCGTTCCCTCTTCGACAACGAGGACGTGGCCACGGCCGCCCTGTCGCGACGGTTCCTCAACGGGGACTTCACCTGGCTCGAGGCCGGCGTCGTGTCGCTGGAGGGATATCGGCCGGCAAGCCGGGAGCCGTCCGCGAAACAGACCGCGTCGGAACCGGCGGACCGTCGGGTTCACGCTCCCGCCGCCACGACCTGACTCACACCGCCTGCAGCCGTCCCCGGATCCGAAGACACGGCGTCCAATGTCGACAACCACCACCCCACTGCATCCACGGGCCTTCCGGGTCACCGTGGTCTGGACCCTGGGGCTCCTCTTTCTCGGGAGCGTGGTTCACGCCACCGAGTCGAGCCTGGCGTGTCCCGATTGGCCCACCTGCTTCGGGACCATGGTTCCCGAGATGACGGGGGGCGTGTTCTGGGAGCACCTCCATCGTCTGGTGGCGGGAGGCCTGGTGCTCATGTTCGCGCTCGCAACGTGGCTGGTCCGGCAGGAGATCCGCGATCGTCCGTGGATCTTCAAAGCGTGCCTGGCCGGCCTGGGCCTGCTGCTGGTCCAGTCGGTGTTCGGCGGACTCACCGTCATCTACCGACTCCCTGACCTCGTTTCCACCACGCACCTGACCCTTGCCTTCGCCTTCCTCACACTGGCCACGGTCCTCGCGGCGGCGACCAACGGAGGTGGAGGCCCCATCGAAGGACTCAGCGAGTCGGTGGGGGTCCGGCTCCGGGCTCTGGCGGTCTTCGCTGGACTCCTGGTCTTCATCCAGTCGGTGGTGGGCGGTCTCGTCCGCCATACGGACGCAGGGATGGCGTGCCCCGACGTACCGCTCTGTCTCGGCCAGGTGGTGCCCCCGCTCGTGAACCTCCCCATCTCCGTCCACTTCGCTCACCGCGTGCTGGCCCTGGTCGCCACGGGAGCCGTGGTGTGGGTCGCCATCGCGGCGAATCGAAGCCAGGCGCCCCAGCGGATCCGTAGATGGGCCGCGGCAGCGGCGGCGTTGGTCCTCCTCCAGGTCGCCCTGGGTGTTGCCTCCGTCCTCACGGTGCTCGCCGTGGTACCAGTGTCGCTCCACACGCTGGTGGCTGCTGCCCTTCTGGTGGCACTGGCCACGGTGGCGACCCTGGCCACCCGTACCCACGCGGCCGCCGAATCTCGAAGCGTCTCCGCCCGCCCCGTTTCCGTCTGACTCGCGGGACCAACCTCATGAACGCCACCGAAGTCGGTGACACCCTCGCGCTGGTGAACGCCAGCCTCAACGCCATGAGCGCGGTGGCGCTCCTCACGGGCTTCTACTACATCCGCCGGAAGGTCATCGACAGCCATCGGCGAGCCATGCTGACGGCCGTAGGAGCCTCGGCCCTCTTTCTGGTCTTCTACGTGGCCCGGGTGCTGTTGACGGGCACCCACGAGTTCGCTGGAGAGGGCCTGGCGCGGACCGTGTATCTGACGATCCTCGTGTCGCACATGATCCTCGCGGTCCTGGTGCTTCCCCTGGTCCTTCGCCTCCTCTGGCTCGTCCGTCAGGAGCGCTTCGCCGAACACAAGAAGTTGGCCCGCTTCGTGTTTCCGGTATGGGCCTACGTCTCCGTCACGGGCCTGCTGGTCTACGTCCTCCTCTACCAGGTGTACGGCTACGCGTGACGGCCGAGCCCCCTCGCACGACGCCCGACCCGTCCAGGGCTGACGGTGTGGTGCTGGGCTATTTCGAAGCCGTTCTCGCCGCCTCCCTGTGGGGATCGTCGGGGATCTTCGCCGTCCACCTCTTCCGTCTGGGTGTGCCGCCGGAGAGCCTCGCCCTCCTGCGTCCCTTGGTCGGTGGGGTGATCCTTCTCCTGGCGGTCGCGGCCCTTCGCGGCCCGCGAAGCCTCACCGTCGACGCACGCGGGGTGGGAATCCTCGCGGTCGGCGGGGGGCTGGCCATCGGCGTCTTCCAGCTCGCCTATCAGCTCTCCACCGACGCGGTGGGCGTGCCGTCCACCGTGGCACTGCTGTATCTGGCCCCGGCCGTGGTCGCCGCCGCATCGGGCCCTCTCCTGGGCGAATGGCCCGACAGGAAGCGGATCGCCCTCCTGGTGGTGACACTCACGGGCGTCTGGATCTCGGTCCTCGGCGCCGACGAGGTGACCGCCACCTTCGGGAACACCGGCGTCGCCTGGGGCGTCCTGGCAGGCGTCTCCTACGGCCTGTACACCCTCTTCGGCCGCTACGCCTCGCCCCGGTTCGGCGCCCTCCGCACGGTGGTCTACAGCACCGGGGGATCGGTGGCGTTCCTCGCCATCGCCCTTCCGTTCGTCTCCGGACCGGTGGTGTGGCCCGGGTCGGCAACGGCGTGGTGGGTACTCCTGGCGTTCTCCGTACTCACCATCGCGGTGGCGCACTTCCTCTTCTTCGACGCCCTCGGCAGGATCGACGCCAGTCGAGCTTCCATCGCCACCGCCGTGGAGCCGGTGGTCGCCGGAGTGCTCGCCACGGTCTTGCTGGCCCAGGGCCTGTCACCCCTGGGATGGTTCGGCATCGCTCTCGTGGCTGCCGGCGTGGCCGGCGTCGGATGGACCGCGCGACGGTCCGAAGGATCAGCTCGCCGGGAGTGACACTTCGACTTCCGCACCCCCATCGGGCATGTTCCGCAGCTCGATGGCGCCTCCCATCTCCTCGATGACGTTGCGCGCGTGGGGCAGACCCAGGCCGAGTCCCTCGTCCGAGGTCGAGTAGAAGGGGTCGAAGGCTCGCTTGAAGGCCTCTTCCGAGAAACCGGGACCCCGATCGCGGACGGTGATCTTCGCGCGCCCTCCGTGCTGTTCGACGGTGAGGTCGACGGTGTTGCCGTCGCTGAATCGAGCCGCGTTGTGTAGGATCAGGTACAGGGCGTCCATCAAGCCCTGAGGGTTCACCTCCGCCCTCACCGTGGGCTGCCCCAGCATGACCCGCACGGCGACGTCCTGGTCTCCGGCGAACTCCCGGGACACCGACTGTGCCAGCTTGGCCAGGTCGGCACCTTCGCGGCCCGAGCTGGTCTCGGCAATGAAGAAGTCCAGATCTTCGAGGGAGCCGAGGGCGCGTTGGATCCTCTCGCGGAGCTCGGCCTCGTCGCTTTCCCCGGTCGCGCCCTCCAAGGGCGCGCGAACCTGGGAGTGGAGGAAGGCCGACACCCGCCCGATGGCCTCACGGAGCGCTACGTTACGCTCCCCGCGGCGCGCGTGCGCCACGCCCTCGTCGAAGCCCTTCTTCCGCGCCTCGTCGGCCGCAGCCTTCTGCCCCTCCTCTCGGCCGGCCCGGCGTCCCTCCTCGATGCCGAGGCGACGCCCCTCCTCTTCTCCGGCCTTCCGACCTTCCTTCAAGCCGAGGGCGCGTCCCTCGCCGAGTGCCGACGTCCGACCCAATCCACGGCCGAGGACGAACCCCACGCCCCCGCCGAAGACCAAGGCGACGACGATGACGACGATCTGAATCGGATCCATGCTCTCTTCCAGGCGGATGCGGCGAGGGGGGTAGCGGCGACACACGTCGAGGCGCGCCGACCATGGATATCCCGCTGCCCCTTCCGGGATCCGCCGGCGCTCCCAGGACGTCGCATGCCGGGGTAGTTGCGGGACGGGTCCATACCCCCCTAAGCTCGCCGCCTCGTGAACACTCTCGTCGAACTCGAGCGCCTACTCGACGAGTCCTCGGATGGGGACAACCCACCCCCGCAGTGCCTCGTCGAGCTGCTCACGGACTCGCAGACTATTGCCGTCATCGGCCTCTCCCGGAACCTGGAGAAGCCGGCACGGCGGGTGCCATCGTATCTGGCCGCGAAGGGCTTCGACGTGATTCCGGTGAATCCCCACGCCGACCGCCTGCTAGGACGACGGTCGTACCCGACCGTGTCCGACGTGGACGAGTCGGTGGACCTGGTGCTGATCTTCCGGCCTTCGGAGGAAGCCGGCCCCTTCGTGGAAGAAGCCATGCGTCGGGACGAGGCCCCCGCCATCTGGCTTCAGACCGGCGTGCGGTCGCCGGCGGAAGTGCAGGCCGCCCGGCAGGCGGGGCGCACGGTGGTCCAGGACCTGTGCATCTTCCGGGTGCACCGGGTCCTCATGGAGTGAGGGAGACCGCCGGGTGCCTCGAGGTGGGCGTCAAGCTCCCAACGCCGCTGCAAGCATGCCCGCGTGCCCCTTGGCGGAAACGCCGCGCCACGCCTGACGGATCACGCCCTCGTCGTCGATGAGGAACGTGCTTCGCTCGATGCGTCCCTTCGGCCGAACCGCGTAGGCGTCGCACACCTCTCCGCCCAGGTCGGCCAGAAGAGGGAAGTTCAGGTCGAACTTCTCCCGGAAGCGGGCGTGCGAGGCCACGTCGTCCATGGACACGCCGAGGACCACGGCGTCGACACCGTCGAATCGTGGAAGCGCGTCCCTAAGGTCGCACGCCTGAACCGTGCACCCGGGCGTGTCGTCGCGCGGGTAGAAGTACAGCACCACGGGGCTGCCACGAAGCTCGGACAGCGTGATGGATCCGTCCGCGTCGGATTCCAGTGTGAAGTCGGGCGCGAGATCGCCGGCCTCGGGGGCCCTCACGAGCCTTCAGCTTCCGCCGGGGTCGCCGAGGCGAGCCCCTCGTCCGCTACCGTCGCTCGGGGCTCGACCAGCTCGCCCTCCCAACGGCACAAGTCGTCACCCCGACCCTGGCAGAGGGTGTGGGTCACTCGAGCCGAACCTCCGAGGGTCTGCTCCAGAACCTCCTGGCCGAAGCCGGACAGGAGTTCACAGGCGTCGCCTCCGGGATCCACGTCGTGGAACACATGCGAGCGCCCTTCCACCACGAACGGCCCACGACCGAACCCGCCGATGGGACGGCCGAACAGGCGCTTCAGGCGTTTCCTGGCCCTCGTGCGCGCCATGGCGTATTGGGCTGCGCGCGGGAGGTACCTCATCCACCGGGGAGACCGCTGTCGCTCGGCCAGCAGCCTACCAACTCGATGGAACACCGCCGGGCTGTCGGGTCGCCGGATGACGAATCGGAAGAGCCCCTCGATCTCCCGGTCGGTGAGGCGCACGCGCTTCTTCACGTCGTCCTTGTACGACCGGATCTGACGCTCCACCACGTCGCTGAGGCCGAAGCGCCGAGGGATGGTCTGGGTGGGATCCTCGTCCTCCAGGAACTCCAGGGGCAGATCCATGTCCCGCATCGCCTCGAGAAGGCGAAGGGCCACCACGGCCTGAACCCTCCGCGGTCCATCGGCAGTAGTGACCACGTGGGGATCCGTCACGAGGGTCGAGGCTGGGAGGGTGAAACACAACGACTCCGACAGCGTAATCTCGAATGGAGAAGCCCGCGGATCAACGCGTGGGCTTCCCGACGGAAACGGATTTCCGAAACGTACCAAATTGAGAGTGACACCCGTCGGAAGGCCTTGTAAATAGAGGCGTCGGCCAACGGTCGATCATGTTCGGGGGAGTGTGAAGGCAATCTCGGTGGCCCACCCTGGGGGGGCTGGTTCTTCGTGCCGCTGAGACCCTTCGCCTCCCCCGTTCTTCGTACCTCCGGCGATGGGGTCGGGTGGAAGGAGGGCGATGGGTCGGAAGGGATGGGTTAGATTGCCGGCATGAAGCGATACCCGGCCTTCGATCCCCCCGAGTACGTCGACTGGACGCCCGATCCGGAGCTCGTCGACGCCTACGAACGCACCCTCGAGCAGGACCCCGAGCGCGCGCGCATCGTCTCGAATCTCGGTCGGGTCGAGCTCCTCTCCATCTACCGGGACCTCCTGCGGACGCGCCTCCACGACATCGGCCTGAAGCGCTGGGTCCGGACCGGGGTGATCTCGAAAGCCTGGCTGGGTACCGGAGAAGAGGCCGTGACGGTGGGCAACGTCCGCGCCCTCGATCCCGACGTCGACGTCGTCTCTCCGATGATCCGAAACGCGGGGGCGCTCCACATGATGGGGATGCCTCTCGCCGACATGTTCCGGGGCTATCTCGCGACGTCGGATTCTCCGAGTGAGGGCCGCGATCTCCACATCGGGGACCTGGCGAAGGGCATCATCCAACCCATCAGCCACATGGGGACGAGCGTCACCGTCGTCGCCGGCGCCGCCCTCTCCTTCCGGAACCGGGGGGAGCGTCGCGTGGCCATGACGTGGATCGGCGACGGAGCCACCAAATGCGCCGCCGCCCACGAGGGGATGAATCTCGCGGCCGTCCAAAGCCTCCCCGCCATCTTCGTGATCCAGAACAACCAAGTGGCCCTCGGCACGCCCGCGGACATGCACGGGGCGGGCGACATCCACGCGTGGCCGGCCATGTATGGCATCGACGCCTGGATCTGCGACGGGAACAATGTCCTCGACGTCTTCGCCGCGACGCGGATCGCTGCAGAGCGCTGCCGCTCCGGAAGCGGTCCGGCGGCCATCGTGGCCGACACGTTCCGCATGGGCGGCCATGCGACCCACGACGAGCGGGAGGCTCGAGACACCTTCCCGGCAGCCCTCTTCGAGGAGTGGGGACGGCGGGATCCGGTGGGTCTCTTCGAGGCGTATCTGGGCAGACGAGGGGTCGAAAGTGCCGTGCTCGACCGCATCGACAGGGAAGTCACCGAGGAGATGGAGCGCGCCGCCGAGGACGCTCTCGGATCCAAGGATCGGGTGCCGGCGCCGGAGAACGCATTGTATGAAGGCTTCTCCTCCGGAGGCACCCTGATCGGGCTCGAACACCGCCCCATCGTCATCGAGTAACAGTGTTCCGCCACGTCTTGTAAGGCTCGCGTACTTCGATATCTTACATGTCAAGTATCTCGGATCTGTATCGCGCTTGGCTCATACAACTCGGAAAAAGGTGACCCAAAATGGTCAACGCATCTCCTGAGAACGTGAGCCAGTCAATCGCGGAACGACCCCTCGAGGACCTGTCCGACGAGGAGCTCGTCACCGCTCATCTCGAAGGGCGGCCGGGCGCGTTCCAGCGCCTGTACGACCGCTATCGGGATCGCCTTGTCCACTTCATCACCCGGAAGACGGGAGATCCGGATCGGGCTCAGGACCTGGTGCAGGAAGCATTCATTCGCGTCACGCGCCACCTGCATCGCTTCGACACGTCGAAGAAGTTCTCGACGTGGGTCTACACCATTGCCGGGAATCTCTCGAAGAACGAGTTGAGGAACCGGTCCCGCAGCCCCTTGGTGCTCTTCCAGAAGCTGACGGGAAACTGGGACGACGATCATCGGCCCATTCAGTTCGAGGACATCTCCATGCGTCCGGACGACCTTTACCGGAAGCGCTACCTCAGGCGCCTCGTGGAAGACACGGTCCAGACGCTGCCGGAGCACCATCGCTTGGTCTTCCGCCTCCGTGAGCTCGAAGGCAAGAGCTACGAGGAGATCTCGGAGATCACGGGTGTGAACCTGGGAACGGTGAAGAGCCGGCTCCACCGTGCACGGAACTCCTTCGCGCAGCGGATCGAGCCCTTCTTGAACTGAAGCTTCGTCTGCACTCTTTTCGTACCCAGAGTGTAGACGGTCGGGCGGCGGCCTACCGGTCGCCGCCCGATTTCGTTGCCTCACTACGGACCTACGGGGTGCAGCCGACATGTTCGAGGATCTCAGGAACGCCTTCAAAGAGGCGCTCGACAACTTCAACAAGGAGTTGAACCGGGATCAGGTCTCGGAGGCCGCGGACAAGCTTCTCGTCGGCATGCGCAACGAGCTCGTCGACGAGAAGGCGGCGGTCGCCGGTCTGGAGGACCAGATCGCCAAGGCCACCCAGCAGATCGAGCAGCTCTCCAAGGATGCCGCCACCGCGCGGCGACGGGAGAGCATGGCGCGGCAGATCGACGACGAAGAGACGGTGACCCTGGCGTCGCAGTACGCCGCCAAGGCGGAAAGCCACCGCGAGGTCCTCGGGAAGAAGGTGGCCGCCCTCGAAGAAGAGTTGTCGTTCCGTCGGACCACCCTCGAAGGAATGATGACCCAGTTCGAGGACGCCAAGGAGAAGCGCACGGCCCTCAAGGCCACCACGGGTCGGTCGGGTGCACGCGAGACCATCTCGGCGGCCAACGATCTCTTCGCCGAGCTGGACCGGATGGCCGACAAGATCGAGGGTACGGAGTCCGAGGCCGAAGCGGCCGAGGCGTTCAGCGACTTCGATTTCGACGAAGGCTCGGAGTACAGGGTGGAGCTCGACGACGAGCCGTCGGAGGAGTTGGACGTCGACGCCGCGCTCGAAGAACTGAAGAGGCGGATGCAGGAGCGGGACGAAGACTGACCGTCGCCTTCGGCAGAAAACGACGAACGGTCCCTTATTCGATGGGGGCGTCGTCCGCCAGGTCCCGGAGGAAGAGCAGCCCAGCGCACTCTCCGGCCAGAAAGAGGATGTCTTCGCGCGCCGGGCGTTCCAATGGATCCGTGCGTCCGGGTCCCCCATCGACCATCAGGGTCCAGATGCGGCCGCCACGGGAACCGAGGTAGATCACCAACCCTTCTTCGTCGAAGTCGATGAGCGACGGACCTTCATCGGGATCGAACTTCGGCACGTTGGCTCCGTCCACCTCGCGGCGAGCCGGGTCGGCGGCGATGTCGAGCACCACGAAGGGGTTGAGCCGGGCCTGCCGCTGGATGTACGACCACGAGATCACGGCCCGATCGCCCTGGGCCAGATAGATGATCCGCCACAGGGGCAAGGCGAAGCGGGACCGTTCGCCGTCCGCACCCCAGAGCGACATCGTGCCCTTGGGAAGGTCGGAGGTGGGCTCCCGTTTCAGGTAGCGCGTCAGATCGATGATCTCGTCGGCCATCCTCCAATGGACCACCGACGAGGTACGGAGTCAAAAGATTCCTCGTGAGGTCGACGAAAGGAGACGCCACCGAGGGTGGCTCTCCACCCGGCGTTCGGGTAACTTTTCGGCTCCTTCACCTGAACGACCCGAACCGCACGGTTTTATGGAGAACTGGATCGGCATCGCCATTTGGCTCGTCATGGGCGCCGCAATCGGCCTCGGTATGCGCGTGGTCATCGACCGCCCCGAAGAGCAGCCTGGCCATGCCCAGATCATTGCCGTCCTCGGTGCGTTCGGAGCCCTCATCGGCGGGATGCTGGGCGTGGGAATCTTCCACCTCTGGGACCCGGTCTCCCTGAGCGCCGGCGGCATGGGCGGGGCGGTGTTCCTGGCCGTTCTTATGACCTTCATCTACCGCTGCGGTCTGCGGACGCTCATCTTACGAGCCGACGGATCGCATGTCCGACGTTCTCCGCTTCATCGACGACAACCTCGGACGCTTCCGGGCGGAGTTGTACGACTTCCTCCGCATCCCCTCCATCAGCGCCAAGTCGGAGCACGACGCCGACACCCGGCGCGCTGCCGAGTGGTTCGGTGACCGCCTCGGCGAGGCCGGACTGAGCGCCGAGATCCACGACACCGAAGGACACCCCATCGTGGTGGGCGAGTGGCGCGGAGCCGGGGCCCAGGCCCCCACCGTGCTCATCTACGGTCACTACGACGTGCAGCCGCCCGAGCCCCTCGACCTGTGGGCGTCGCCGCCCTTCGAACCCACGGAGCGCGACGGCAGGATCTACGCCCGAGGCTCGGCCGACGACAAGGGGCAGCTCTACATGCACGTGAAGGCCCTCGAGGCCTATCACGCCACCGGGGCGACGCTTCCCATCAACGTGGTCGTTCTGGCCGAGGGTGAGGAGGAGGTGGGATCCCCCAACCTCGTGCCCTTCGTGGAGTCGAATCGCGACCGTCTCGCGTGCGATGTGGTGCTCATCTCCGACACGGGGATGTTCGCCGAAGGGCTTCCTTCCCTCCTCTTCTCACTCCGGGGGCTCGCGTACTTCGAGCTCCACGTCCACGGAGCGGACAGCGATCTGCACTCCGGCGAGTACGGGGGTGTGGTGGGCAACCCGGGCAACGCGCTGTCGCGGATCATCGCCTCGCTTCACGACGACGCGGGCCGAATAGGCATCGAGTGCTTCTACGACGACGTCGTGGACTGGGATGCCGAAACGAGGCGGCAGATCGCCGCGCTTCCCCATACCGACGACGCCTTCGCCGAGGACGTGGGGGCTCCGGGGCTCATCGGGGAGTCGGGCTTCTCCACCTTGGAGCGGCTGTGGATCCGCCCCACCTGCGACGTCTGCGGAATCCTCTGCGGATACACCGGAGAGGGTGCGAAAACCGTCCTGCCGAACCACGCCATGGCCAAGGTGAGCTTCCGGCTCGTCCCCGACCAACACCCGGATCGGATCAGGGAGCTGTTCGAAGCCCACGTGAAGCGGGTCGCGCCTGCCGGTGTCACGGTGGAGGTTCGAGAGCTCCACGGCGGTCGCCCGTGGAAGGCCAGCCCTAGCGGTCCGGCATTCGAAGCCGCCGGTCAGGCGCTGGCCGAAGCCTTCGGCACCGAGCCGGTTCTCATGGGTGGCGGGGGATCCATTCCCATCGTCGTCGAGTTCGAGGAACGGCTCGAAGCCACGGCGCTCCTGGTCGGGTTCTCCCTGCCCAACTGCAATCTGCACGCGCCCAACGAGTGGTTCCCCATCGAGAACTACGAGAAGGGGATCGGGGCGTTGGCTCGGCTGTACGTAAAGCTGGGCGCGGTCGAGACCCAGGAGTAGCAGCAGCACCCACCCACCCGAGGCCCGCCGCTCTTGGATCACCTGACCTCCCTCATCCACGAGATCCACCGCCGCTCCCTTTGGCAGGTTCTGGGGATCTACCTCGCGGCCTCGTGGGGCGTGCTCCAGGTGGTGGAGGTCCTGACGGAGGCGGCAGGGCTACCGGATTGGACGCCCTCGATGGCGCTCATCCTTCTCCTGCTGGGTCTTCCCATCGTCCTGGCCACGGCCTTCGTGCAGGAGGGTCTGCCCGGGCAGGAGGACGGGGGTGAACCCGTACCGGGGCCGGGCCTCGACGGTCAGGGGGCATCGCGGGGCCACGACGGTCACGGGGCGTCGAAGGGCGACGACGGTCCGACGGCATCGATTGATCCCGGTCGTGCCGAAGCGAAGAGCTTCGACGCCGGAGCACCGGTGAATTTGGCCGCCGGCACCGGATCGCTGGATCGTCCCACCACCCGCCCGTCCACGACGCGACGGCTCTTCACCTGGAAGCACGCCCTCGGTGGAGGAGCCGCGGCGTTCCTCCTCCTCATCGCAGCCGTGGCGACGTATCTGATCATGTGGTCGACGGGTATCGGACCCGTGGGCAACCTCGTCGCTCAGGGGGTCATCGAGGAGGGTGACCAGGTGATCCTCGCCGACTTCGAGGATCGGACTGGGGAGGGACTCGGCGCCGTGGTCACGGAGGCTCTGCGCGTGGACCTGGCACAGAGCGCCGTCATCGACTTCGTGGAGCCCGCGGAACTGGCGCCTGTTCTGGGCATGATGCAGGTCGAGACCGGCTCGCCGCTCACGTCGGATCGGGCGCTGGAGGTGGCCGTCCGTGCCGGATATCCTGCGGTTCTCGAGGGTGCCGTGGCCGCAGCGGGCACCGGATACGTGGTCACGGCCACGCTGAGGGAGGCCGATACCGGCCGTTCCGTCGCCACCTTCCGGGCCTCGGCCGACGACGCCTCGGACGTCATCGCCACCATCGACGAGCTATCGCAGGACATCCGCGAGAAGTCGGGCGAGTCGCTGCGTACCATTCGCGCCGGCCAGCCCTTGGAGACGGTGACGACGGCCTCCCTGGAGGCGCTGCGCCTCTACTCGGAGGCCCGGAGCATCTTCTCGTCGGAGCCGGCTACGGCGCTGGAGCTCCTGGACCGGGCCGTGGAGATCGATCCGGGGTTCGCCATGGCGTGGAGGACCATCGGCGCCATCCACTTCAACCTCGCATCCGCCCCGCAGGACCTCATCGAAGCGGCGACGCGCGCGTACGAGAATCGCCACCGACTCACCGAGCGTGAGCGATACCTCACCGAAGCGTTCTACCACCAGTCGGTGGACTGGGACATGTATCGGGCCATCGACGCGTACAGAAACGTCCTGCGGTTGGACCCCGATGACGGCGCTGCGCTGAACAACCTCGGTATAGCGTACTCCGTGGTGGGGGAGCACGAAGCCTCGACGGACACGTGGGTCCGAGCAATGGAAGGAGAGGGCGCTAGTGCCACCGCGCTCCTCAATCTGGTGACCATCGAGCTCCGTTTCGGAGACGTGGAGACGGCCGCGACCTATCTGGCGCGCTGGGAGGAGTCCTTTCCCGAGGCCTCCGACCTCACCGAAGCGCGATTCCTGGTGGCGCTCTTCTCCGGAGCGCACGAGCGAGCCCGGGACATCGCGACGACCCGTCTCCAGGACGCCACCCTCTCTCCCGTCGAGCGCTCGGAGGCGGCGTTCTGGCTGGCGAAGCTGGAGTATCGGAGGGGGCGGTTCTCCGAGGCCCGGGACCGAATCGACGAGTCGGTCCGTGGGGTGGCGCAGATGGCTCCGCCCCTCGCCGGCATGCGATCGATGTACGGGCTCCGGGCGGAAGCCCTCCTGGGGAACCCGGCCCGCGCCGCCGCTACAGTGGAGGCGGCGTTGGAGGACGGCTCGTACGAGCGGACTCTCGGCACCTCGGGGTTCGACGGCTTGGTGGCCACCATCGTCGCATACGCGGGTGAGCCCGATCTCGTGGAGCGTGTGCGGACCCGGTGGGTTGCGGCTGGGGAGCTCGGCGGTCAAACACCCCTCGGGGAAGCCGCATTCACCCGAGCGGCCATCGTGGCGCGAGCGGCGACCGGTGACACGGTGGGTGTGGTAGAGGAGATGGAATTGTTCGTTCAGGGCCTCCCGTGCAACAACGATACGTGTTGGGTCCTCGAGAGGGCATTCGTAACCGCGGCGGCCGGTCACACCGACGCGGCCATCAGGCGATACGAACGGGTGGGCAATGTCGACGAGTTCTTCTTCGATCTTCTCGGAATCACGGACGTTCACGCCGACCTTCGCCTCGGTCCCCTATATGAGGAGGCCGGGGATACGGCGCGCGCCGCCGATGCGTACCGGAGGATCATCGGTCTCTGGTCCGATGGCGACGCGGAGGCCCGTCGGGTCGTCGAAGCCTTTCGGGTGCGTCTCGAGGCTCTCGGTGCGGCGCAACGCCCGTAGTCACACGCCAGAAGCTTCCGGCGGGCTGTCGCTCCAATAGCGGTAAGGCAATAGCGGGCTCGCACCGGGAAGCCTAGATTCGCGCCAGCGACCGGGAAGCCGTGCCCGTCCGGCGCTCGATGGGGCTGGGGCGTCCCACCCTCCGGAGCCCACGTCGCTGATACGCATCCGCTGATGAGGACACCCGCTTGGACCGTCTGAAGCAACTGATCCACGAGGTCCACCGACGGTCGCTCTGGCAGGTTCTGGGCATCTTCCTGGCGGCGTCGTGGGGCGTCCTCCAGGTGGTGGAGGTCCTTACCGAGACCGCCGGCCTGCCCGACTGGACCCCCACCATGGCCCTGGTGCTCCTGCTCCTCGGCCTCCCGGTCTGTCTGGCGACGGCCTTCGTGCAGGAAGGTCTGCCCGGTGACAGCGGACCCTCGTCCGCCGACCCGTCCAATGCTTCGCTCGGCACCACGCCCGCGGGCGCCGACCGCGCGACCCATCCCGCGACTCATGCGGGAGGGGGCGACCCGGCGGCGACGGCCGCGAAGAGCGCACCCGTCGAGAATCTGGCGGCCGGCACCGGCTCCCTCGACCGGCCCACCACGCGCCCCTCCAAGACCCGCCGTTTCCTGACGTGGCGCAACGCCATCCTCGGAGGCGTGGGTGCCTTCGCCCTTCTCGGCTTCTCGCTCCTCGCGTATTTCGTCATGTGGTCCACGGGCATCGGGCCCGTGGGGAATCTGCAGGCCCAGGGCTTCATCGACGAGGGCGACCCGGTCCTCCTCGCCGACTTCGACAACCGGTCCAACGACCCGACGTTGGGCGAGGTGGTGACAGAAGCCCTTCGGGTGGACCTGGCCACCACCGACGCCATCACCGTCGTGGAGGCGTCCGCGGTCTCCGAGATCCTGACCATGATGGACCGCGAGGAGGACACGCCCGTACGCGCCGGCGTGGCCCAGGAGGTGGCCCTCCGCGGGGGCTACCGGGCCATCATCGAGGGCGAGGTCGGCTCTGCCGGCTCCGGATACGTCCTCCTGGCCAGCATCCGGAGTGCGTCGGACGGGCAGACCATCGCGACCTTCCGGCGCACGGCAGCCGACGCCGGGGAGGTCATCGCGGCCATCGACGGGTTGTCGCAGGACATCCGCGAGCGCGCCGGCGAATCCCTCCGGTCCATCCGGGCCGACGAGCCCCTGGAAGCCGCCACCACCGGCTCGCTGGAGGCTCTCCGCCTCATGACCCAGGCCATCGAGGCACGTGGTAGGGGAGAGTCCGCGCGGGCCCAGGCTCTCCTTGAGGGGGACCTCCGCGTGGATCCCGACTTCGCCATGGCGTGGCGGAAGCTCGCCGTGGTTCTCCAGGAAACGGGCAACGATCAGACCGCCATTCGTGAAGCATCCACCCGGGCGTACGAGCTGCGGGAGCGGCTCACCGACCGAGAGCGCTACCAGGCCATCGCCCAGTACCACAACGACGTGACCTTCGACCTCGACGCCGAGATCGACGCCTACCAGACGCTCCTGGACATCTATCCCGACGACGCGACAGGGCTGAACAACCTCTCCATCGCGTACTCCGACAAGGCCCTCTGGGAGGAGGCAGCCGAGCTTCTCCGGCGCGCCGTCTCCGGACCCGGTACGTCCCATTCGGCGTACACCAACCTGGTCTTCTACGAGACCTTCGCAGGGAACTTCGACGCTGCCGACGAAGCGCTGGTCGAGCTCGAAACCAGGTATCCGGGGTCGGACCTCTGGAGCAACTGGAGCGGATTCATTCTCGCGTTTTCGTCCTGGGACACCGAGGAGGCGCTGGTGAGGGCCCGAGCCCTCCAGGGCCTTCCCGACTCCCCCACCTATCGCCGCACCGGGACGCGAGGCCTCGCCCTCACCTACACCCTCGATGGGGAGTTCGCCGCGTCCACCGAGGTCTTCGAAGGAGCCCGCCTGGAAGCTCGTCGCGACGGAGCCCTCGGAGACGTGATCGCGGCCTGGCGGGACGAGGCTCGTGCGATGGATCTCCTGGCGGGCCAGGACCCGAGGCCGTTCTACGAGGAGATGTTGAACAGCGGTCTCCTCGACGAGATCGACCCCGCGTTGCGACCGAACTTTGGACTCATTCCGGAGCTGGCCGAGGTCGGATTCACCGCCGAGGCGTCGCGGCTATTGGAGGAGTGGAGGGGCGCGGCCGGTGAGGTCCAGTCCGGGGCCATCGAGGAGGTCGAGGAGATCCTCGAGGCCGTGGTCGCAGGGCTGGAGGACCCGGCGTCGGGCGCCCAGGGCCTCGAGCGAAAGCGTCGCGACTGGGACTGTGCCCGCTGCTTCGCGTGGGAGATCGGGACGCTGTACGAGCGGGCGGGCGACACCGAGGCCGCCATCCGTGAACGCCAGCGCTCTCTCGAGGCCGGTCAGGACTTCTACTTCGGGATGCACCGCCTGGCCGCCCACGAGTCGCTCGGCCGCCTGTACGAGGCCCAAGGGGAGACCGAGCAGGCCTTGGAGCACTACCGCGCCTTCGCCGGCCAGCTCATCGGCGGAGACGAGACGCCGAAGCTCAGGGGCGTACTGGCCCGGATCAACGCCCTGGGAGGACGTCAGCCCGTACGCTGATCAGGGCCCCGGCCGGCCGAAAAGCTCAGGGAAGAGGTCGAGTGAGGAGGGAGCGTGCCGGTCGTGGGCATCATCCGCCGTGCCCGTCGTTCGCACGATCCCAAGTCACTCGCCGGCGGTCTCCACCATCGCTGCCGCCCTCAGCAGTGCCCGCGCCTTGTTCAACGTCTCCTCGTACTCCGCCCCGGGATCCGAATCGGCGACGATGCCCGCCCCGGCCTGCACGTACGCCTGCCCGCCGGTGGCGACCACCGTGCGAATGGTGATGGCCGTGTCCATGGTGCGCCCGCCGTAGTTGAAGTGACCCACAGCTCCGGCGTACGGACCCCGTCGTACGGGCTCCAAGTCGTCGATGATCTCCATGGCCCGGACCTTGGGGGCTCCGGATACCGTTCCGGCCGGGAAGCAGGCGCGGAAGACGTCCACCGCTCCGAGCCCCTCCCGGAGGCGGCCTTCGACCTGGCTCACGATGTGCATGACGTGGGAGTACCGCTCGACCAGCATCAGATCGGGAACGTGGACGGAGCCGTACTCCGCGACGCGTCCCACATCGTTGCGCCCCAGATCCACCAGCATGCGATGCTCGGCCAACTCCTTTTCGTCGGCCAGCAGGTCGTCGGCGAGAGCCCGTTCCTCCTCTGCGCTTCTCCCGCGCGGACGGGTCCCGGCGATGGGGCGGACGGTGACCACGTCGTCTTCCACCCGCACCAGGACTTCGGGCGAACTGCCGATGAGGGCGACGCCGTCCAGGTCGAGGAAGTAGAGGTACGGCGACGGGTTGATGCTCCGTAGCGCCCGGTACAGGTCGAACGGCTCCGCCCGCAACGAAAGACCGAGTCGTTGGCTGAGCACCACCTGGAAGGCATCCCCTGCGAGGATGTACTCCTTGATGCGTTCGACCCCCGCCTCGAAGTCGTCGCGACTGGTGGAGCTGGTGAAGGGTGGATCGTCCTCGGGCTCGGCGCCGAGTGCCAGCGGAGCGGGGCTCGACCCCTTTGCCAGGCGGTGGACGATCTCCTCCGTCCGTCGGGCCGCGTCGTCGTAGAGAGCTCGGAGCTCCTCCGTCCTCGACCTCTCCCCCCCGAGGGCTGCACCCACCGGCACCGCGGCGATGGCCATGGCCCGGCCGCGCAGGTTGTCGATGGCGAGGACGATGTCGGTGAAGACGAAGAGGCCGTCGGGGATGCCCAGATCGTCGTATGGGGCGTCGGGCAGATCTTCGATGTGGCGCACGATGTCGTATCCGAAGAACCCGACGGCCCCACCCCAGAACCTCGGCAGCCCATCCACCTGCGCCGGCCTCCACGCCCGCAGGCGGGCATCGAGGTCCGCCAAGGGGTCATCAGAGGCGACGGCCACCCACCCTCCATCCGGCGTCCATGTCGACACTTCGCCGTCCTGAAGGCGCCATGCGGACGACGGCCGGGTTCCAAGGAAGGAGTATCGGGCCCATTGTTCTCCTCCGACCACGGACTCCAACAGGAATCCGAAGGGAGCTTCCGCTAGCTTGGCGTACGACGTCACCGCGGTGTCGACGTCGAAGAGGAACTCCCTCCACACCGGCACGAGGTTCGACTCGGCCGCGAGCGACGAGAAGCGTTCGAATGACGGGAAGAGCTGCATGAAGACGGCCGATGGGGGAGAGGCCCGGTGAGCGACCCAATGTCCAAGAGCCCAGGAGAGGCGTCAACGCCGCTCCTCGCCGTGGACACCGGCGGGACGTTCACCGATCTGGTGCTCCTGGACCAGGGCGAGATCCGGACCCTGAAGGTTCCGTCCACCCCCGACGATCCTGCCCGCGCGGTGCTGGAGGGCATCGAAGAGATTCTCGGGGAAGGACGCGCCTTCGTCCTGCTCCACGGATCCACCGTGGCCACCAACGCTCTCCTCGAACGAAGGGGAGCCCGGGTGGTCCTGGTCACCAACGAGGGCTTCGAAGACGTCATCGAGATCGGGCGACAGAACCGACCCCAGTTGTATGCGCTGGTGGGCCGTCGGTTGCCTCCCCTCGTGGCCAGGGACGACCGCCTGGGAATCCCAGGCCGGCTCGGGCCGGACGGCGAAGAGATCACCCCTGTCGACGAGGAACGTCTCGCCGCCCTTCCCGACGAGATCCGCCGACACGAGGCCGAGTCCGTCGCCGTCTGCCTTCTTCACTCCTACGCCGACGCGACCCACGAGGAGGCCGTAGCGGCAGCCCTGGACGGGCTGGGGCTCCCGCTTTCCGTGTCGAGCCGTCTCCTCCCCGAGTTCCGTGAGTACGAGCGCACGTCCACGACGGTCCTCAACGCGTACGTGGCTCCGGTCATGGACCGATACCTGGGTCGTCTCGATGCCGAGTCGGGAGCCGAGCGGGTCACCATCATGGGTTCCAACGGCGGGGCCCTCCCCATCGCTCGCGCCCGGCGTGAGCCCGTCCACACCGTTCTATCCGGCCCCGCCGGAGGCGTAGTCGGGGCCCTCGCCTGGGCGAAGCGCGCGGGTCACGACTCCATCCTCTCCTTCGACATGGGGGGCACGAGCACCGACGTCTCCCTTTGTCCCGGGCGCCCGCTCCGGACCCGGGAGTTCAGCATCGGCAGTCAGCCGGCGGCCATCCCGGTCCTGGACATCCACACCGTGGGGGCGGGTGGCGGCTCCATCGCGAGGGTCGACGCCGGTGGCGCCTTGCGCGTCGGGCCCCGGAGCGCGGGAGCGGTGCCCGGACCCGTCTGCTACGGTCGAGGAGGAACCGAGGTCACCGTCACCGACGCCCACGTGTGGCTTGGGCGCCTCCCGGCGGACGCGTTCCTCGGCGGCGGCCGGACGCTGGACAAGGCTGCGGTGGAGACCCCACTCCGCAGCGTGGCCGACGCGCTGGGAGGAAGCCTCGACGACGCTGCAGAAGGGATACTCGCCGTGGCGGACACGGCCATGGAACGTGCCCTCCGCGTCATCTCCGTGGAGCGCGGCTACGACCCCGTCGACTTCGCCGTCGTCGCCTTCGGCGGCGCGGGTGCCCTCCATGTCGTCGAGCTCACCGACCGACTCGGGGCCCGAAAAGCCATCGTACCGCCCGATCCGGGGCTCCTTTCAGCGTACGGGATGCTGGCGTCTCCCGTCACGCAGGAAACGTCGCGCACCGTGCTTCTCACTACCGACGACCCGGAACTGGACCACAAAGTCTCCAGCGCCCTGGCCGAACTGGAGTCCAGCGCCACGGCGGCCATGGAGGGCGAAGGCGTGGATCCCGACATGCTTTCGGTGGAGCGCTGGATCGACGCCCGGTACGCGGGCCAGAGCTTCGAGCTCGGCGTGCCGGCCGCGGGCTGGGTGGACGCTTTTCACACCGCCCACGAGGAGCGGTACGGGTACCGTCGAGCCGCGACTGCGTTGGAGGCCGTGACGCTCCGTGTGGTGGTCTCGGCGCCGCCCCCCCTGGTCTCGGCCCGCCCCTTGGAGGAAGCCACGTCGGCACCTCCCCTGGTCGCACGGGAGGTGATTCACGGAGGTCGAACCCACGAGGCGAGGAGCGTGCGGCGGTCCGACCTTCGCGCCGGGCACGAGTTGGCGGGCCCGCTCATCGTCGAGGAGTACAGCGGCACCACCTGGGTGCCCCCGGAATGGGCACTTCGCGTCGACGGGCGAGGCTGTTTGCACCTGACCCCCGTCTGATCGGGTTATCTTCAACGCTTGCGTACCGCCCAACTCTCGACCATGGCCAAAGCAGACACGCGAACCACGCCAAGCGACGCCGACACTGGCGTCGAGGCCAAGGAGCTGAGACCCCCGTACCTGTACGCGGGCATCGCCGGGCTGGCGGTCTTCGCCCTCTACGCCTTCACGCTCGCGCCCACGACGGCCTTCTGGGACACGAGCGAGTACATCGCCACCGCCGACATCCTGGGGATCCCGCACCCACCGGGGAACCCGCTCTTCGTGGTCCTGGCCAAGGCGTGGACGCTCCTGCTGGCGCCCTTCGGGCTTTCCGTCGCCGTGAGGGTGAACCTCTTCAGCGCGGTCATGAGCGCCACGGCCCACGGGCTCTGGTTCCTCGTGGTCCACCACATCCTCCGCTACTTCTCGGAGGATCGCGTCTTCCGTCTGGTGGGGGCATCGGTCGCGGTGCTGGTGAGCGCCACGGCCTTCACGGTATGGAGTCAGTCGAACGTCAACGAGAAGGTCTACACGGTCTCCTTGCTGACCATCGCCTTGCTCTCGTGGCTGGCCTTCCGGTGGCAGGAGAACCTGGGGAAGGGTAAGGACGACAACCTCCTGATCCTCATGATGTTCGTTCTGGCGCTCAGCGTCGGGAACCATCTCATGGCCTTCCTGGCGGCCCCCGCCATCGGCCTGTTCATCCTCTGGGTCCATCCTCAGACGCTGACGAACTGGCGCCTCTACGCCGCGGGAGCCGCGGCGGCCATCGTCGGCCTCTCCATCCACCTCTTCCTCCCCATCCGGTCCGGCCTGGGTCCGGTCATCAACGAGGCTGCCCCGACATGCCCCGACATCGGCTCGGCCATCGGGGCCGTGGTGACGTACGGCAAAGCCGGTTGTGTCGCTCTGGCCGAGGCGCTCAACCGGGACCAGTACGTGAAGCCCCCATTGGTGCCTCGACAGGCTCCGTTGAGTTCACAGTTCGTGAATTACCTCCAGTACTTCGATTGGCAGTGGGCCCGGTCGCTGGCCGGCGAGAGCACCGTCTTTCCCCGGATCCGCCTGCCCTTCACCATGCTCTTCACCGGGTTGGGCGTGTGGGGTGCCATCGAGCACCTGCGGCGCGACAAGGCGAGCTTCATCTACATGGCGACCCTGTTCGGGACGCTCTCCGTCGCCCTGATCTACTACCTCAACTTCAAGTACGGGTACTCGCTCCTCGCCCCCGTCCAGGACCGCAGCCTCCACGAGGTCCGCGAGCGCGACTACTTCTTCATCGCCTCCTTCTCCGTGTGGGGGCTCTGGGCGGGAATGGGGATCGCCACCCTCTGGAAGGAAGCGGCTCAGGAGGCCAAGGCGACGCTGGCGAGGACCAGTCCGGTGCTGGGTTTGGCGCTCATCCCCCTGATCCTCAATTGGGGATGGGCCGTGCGGAGCGACGACTACGCCGCCCGGGACTGGGCCTACAACCTCCTGATGAGCGTGGAGCCGTACTCCGTCCTCTTCACGAACGGAGACAACGACACCTTCCCCCTCTGGTACCTCCAGGAAGTCGAGGGCATCCGTCGGGACGTCACCGTCATCGTGACGTCGTACCTCAACACGCCCTGGTACACGAAACAGCTCAAAGAGCTGACGAAGCCGTGTCCCGACGGAGTCGACCCTGCGAGCGACTGGAGCGTCATCCAGTGCCAGCGGCCCTACACCTTCGAGAATACGGACGCGGCGTACGTGACCGACGTGTCTCAGGCCGGAGACAAGACTCCCATCGTCATCGACGAGATCCGGGAGCCCACGGTCTCCATCATTCCGCTGACGGACGAGCAGATCGACGAGGCGGCCGGCGGCCTGGCCTTCGTGGAGGAGCCGGTTCTGGTTCGGATCGGAGACATCGAGGCGCGGATCCCCGGCGGACAGTATCTCTCCCCGTGGCAACGGTTCGCGCTCTCGCTCATGGTCACCGCCATCGAGGACCGCCCCATCTACTTCGCCTCCTCGGGGAATGCCGCGATGTCGTTGGGGGTGGAGCCGTACCTCGTTCGCCAGGGCCTGGCCTTCCGACTCAACAACGGGCCGCCGGCCGAGGAGGAGGAGGGCGCCTACGTTCAGCTGGGTGACCCCACCCTCACACCCGTCACCGGGCGGTGGCTCGACCCCGACCGAACGGCGCTCCTGGTCGACGAGGTCTTCATCCATCGTGGCGGCCTCCCCGATGAGTGGGAGCACTGGCCCGACATCGCCACCATCGGCATCCCCAACTACTACGCCTGGGTCTACCTCGCCCTACTCCAAGAGGCGATCCAGTCGGGTGACGGTGCGGCCATCGAGGCGTACCGGCTCCGCTACGACGCGTGGACGGAGCTGGGCACGCCCTAGCCTCGCCCGGGTCAGAGCTCCACCGTCGTACCCAGGCCGTCCCGGTTCGCCGCCTCGAGGACGCGTGCGGCCACCGCCACGTCCTGTACAGCGTTCCCCACGGACTTGAAGAACGTCACCTCGTCGTCGTGGGTTCGGCCCGCGATCCGTCCGAGCACCACATCGCCCAGCTCTGCTACCATCACCGACTCGTCCACGGCTCCGTCGGCGATGGGCCCGGCGATGTCTCCCGCCTCCTCGAGGATCGCCTCCCGCTGATCTACGATGACCCTGGCGCGGCGGATCAGCTCGGTGTCCACTTCCCGCATTTCGGTGGTGTAGGAGCCCACGCCCGTGACGTGGGTGCCGGCCTCGACGCGGGCCCCGTCGAACACCGGCGTCGAACTGCTCGTGGCCGCGATGACGATGTCGGCTCCGGCCAACGCCTCATCGGAATCGTCGACCCGGCGGGCGCGGATGCCCTCGAGCTCATCGACGAGGCGGTCGGCGCTGTCACCGCTGCGGGACACCACCCTGACCTCCTCCACGTCACGGACGCATCGCACGGCCTCGAGCTGGGTCCTTGCCTGGACTCCCGCTCCGAAGAGAGCAACGGTGGTGGCGTCGGCGCGGGCCATGAGGTCGGCGGCCAGTCCACCCACGGCGCCCGTGCGCAGCGCCGTCAGGAAGGTCCCGTCCATGAGCGCCTGCGGCCGCCCCGTGTCCGCCTCCAGGACCAGAACGACGGCGTGAATGGCCGGCAGACCCTTCGACGCGTTTCCGGGGTTCACGGAGACCACCTTCGCCGCCAACCGGTCCGGCTCCTCGAGGTGGGCGGGCATGAAGAGGCTCACGCCGTGGGACGTCTGGAGGGCAAGCCGCACGGGGACCGTGGCGCGCCCCGACGCGAGTGCGCCGAACGCGTCGCGCATCGCATCGATGGCGGCGGGCATGTCCGTGGCAGCGCGCACGTCGGCGGCGGAGAGGATTCGTAGGTGCATGGGGCGGGGTCGGATGGCGAACGGATGGTGGAGCGCACCATGATAGGTCCATGACCTCAGGACGCGATATCGTGGTCGTCGGTGCCGGGATCTTCGGCGTGACGGCGGCCTTGGAGTTGGCCCGAAGGGACTGGAGCGTCACCCTCCTCGATCGGGGTCCGGTTCCCCACCCCGACGCCTCCTCCACGGACATCAGCAAGATGATCCGCATGGACTATGGCTCCGACGTCTTCTACCACGAGTTCGCGGAAGCGGCCCTGGACGGATGGGAGCGGTGGAACCGGGAGTGGACCCGACCTCTGTACCACGCCGAGGGATTCCTCGTCCTCGCCGACGGCCCCATGGGCCCGGGAGGCTTCGAGTACGAGAGCTTCCGGGTGCTGCGCGAGCGCGGGTACGAGCCCGAGCGGATCGGCCCGGACGATCTCCGCCGTCGATTTCCCGCGTGGTGTGCCGAAGCGTACCCCGACGGGTACTTGAGCCCGAGGGGTGGATGGGCCGAAAGCGGAGCCGTCGTGGGGTGGCTCCGGGACCAGGCGGAGGCGGGCGGCGTTCGAATACGCCAGGTGTCACCCACCGTCGTCGACGACGGGGTCCACCTCGAGACGGGAGAGCGCCTCGCCCCCGACCACGTCGTGGTGTGCGCAGGGGCGTGGACCCCGGGCCTCGTCCCGGAGTCGGCCGCGCTCCTCTCGTCGGTCGCCCAGCCGGTGCTTCACTTCGAGGTGGAGCCGGACGCATACCGGGGCGCGGCCTTCCCGCCATATGCAGCGGACATCGCGGCGTCGGGCTGGTACGGATTCCCTGCACTCGAGGACGGCCGCCTCAAGCTCGGCCATCATGGACCGGGCAGGAGGGTCGCCCCCGACGAGCGCGGAAGCGTGTCCCCCGACCACGTCGCCCGGGCCCGCGACTTCTTCCGGAGCGCGCTCCCCGCACTGGCGGATGCCCCACTCGTGGGATCGCGGGTGTGCATGTACTGTGACAGCCGCGACGGTGATCTGCTCATCGACCGCCTGCCCGGTCGGCAAGACGTCACGGTAGCCGCCGGAGGAAGCGGTCACGGGTTCAAGTTCGCCCCGCTCCTCGGCGCCGTCATTGCCGACGCGGTGGAAGGACGGACGAATCGGTGGGGAGCACGCTTTCACTGGCGCCCGCCGTCCGACCCCAGAAGCGAAGAAGCGCGACTTCTACTCAACGGAGATCCCGAAGCATGAAGTACATCCATACCGACGCCGCACCCCAGCCCGCCGGACACTACAGCCAGGCCGTCGTCTACGGAGGCGTGGTGTATGTGGCCGGTATGCTCGGGCACGATCCGGAGAACCCCGACAAGGACCTCGGTGGACCCGGCGAACAGGCACGCCAGGCCCTACGGAACGTGGAGAAGGTGCTGCAGGCGGCCGGGTCCGGTCTGGATTGCGTCGTCCGAATGGAAATCTTCGTGTCGGACGTGGAGTACTGGGGCCCGGTAAACGAGGTCTACACCGAGGTCATGGGGGATCACAAACCCGCCCGAGCCATCGTGCCGGTGAAGAGGTTCCGGGACCCGTACCTGCTGGAGATCGTCGCTACGGCAGCCCTAGGACGCTGAGTCGTCCCCTCGGGCCAGGATGCTTGGCGCGGCCGCTCAAACCCCCATGCGGGGCAGCGTCATGTTGTCCAGGAAGAGCCGATCCTTCGGAGACAGGGAACTGACACCGTCCGCGTCGACCACCTCGAGGAGGCGCATGACCTCTTCGCGGTTCAGGGGGTGGAGCGTGCCCATGTTGATGCCGTGCCAGCGTTCACGGTCTTCCTGCTGGCGGACGCCCTTCGACGAATAGTACGAGTTGGGCGCCTCGACCCTGCGATTGGCCTCGATACGCTGTTTCTTCCAGCGCCGGTACCAGATCCTGAAGGCGAAGCCCCCGATGACGGCCGCGAGTGCGGCGGGTAGCAAGAATGTCATCATCTGACCCATGTCCCCGATTCCCAACAGCGGAGGCACCCCCCTGGACGCCTCGATCTCCGTACTGACTTAGACGCAACGACGAAGGTGAAAGTTGCAGCGGGATGGCGTCGAGACGCAACGGGGGGTGGTATCGTATCCGGGAATCGACGCCTTCAGCCCCCGATACCCGCGGGAGGTCTCCGCTTCACGGCAGGACGAAGGGCCACCCGCCCAGGCCCGGAAGGGGCGGGTCTCAAGACGGGTCCAGAGGTCGTTCCCTCGTCGCGGACTTCCAAGACATAGTCGAAGAGCTCCGGCCGGGCCTCCACGGCGTCGCCCCGACTGAAGAGGACGATTCGGGGGATCTCGCGGAGCAGGCCCTTCGTGAGGACCAGGGTCCGGATCCTGGCTTCTTCATCGAGGCGGTCGAAGGGCTGCTCCACGGCGAGAGAGGCGACGACACTCCCGCGGCCGGCCACGAGGGAGGCGGCGGCCAGTCGTAGCGCCATGCGCCCGGCGGCCAGATCCTCCTCGGCGAGAGGCGTCAGAACGCCCTCGCTGCCCTGCAGGTGGACGGTCTCGTCGTCCACGGTGACGGCGAGGATGCGGGCTCCCGAAATGCGGGAAACGAAGCGGGAGGCCCGATCGAGAAGGAGATCGGTGGCCCGGGCGCGCCGGGCGCTCCTCACGCGCGCCAGGGCCGTCACGACGTCACCCTTCACACCCTCGGGAGCCGGACCTACACGCTCGGCCGACGCATCACGGAACTCGCGCAGGCGGGCGCGAAGCAGCTCCACCCGCTCCGAGCCGGCCTCCACCGCGGCGTGGAGGGTCAGAGAGCGGCGCTCGAGCTCGCGAAGGTGGTCCGGCTTCGGCTCGAGCTGCTCCCAGCGGCTCCGCCACCAGCTCCCATCCTGCACCACCGACTCGTACTGGTCCCGGAGCTCGGCCAGAACCTCGTCGTAGTGGCTCGCGAGCACCCGGCCACAGGTGGGGCACGGAGCCTCGGGTCCGGCCGACTCCATCTGTCGGATCCGGGCCCTCAACTCCCGTGCCCGGTCACGATAGGCGTTGAGGGTGGTCTCGGCGTCCTGGCGTTCCCGGTGCCAGTCCATGGTTGCCACCTCGAGATCCCCATCGATTTCGGTGACGTCGGCCCGAGTGTTGAGGAGCTCCTTGCGAGCGGAGTCGAACTCCATCTGCAGTTGGCCGGGATCGACGCGTACGGCGCCTCGTGCCGGTCGCTCTCCTGGAGTGTCGCCTTCCGTGATCGGGGCACTTCGAGCACCGAGCGCCTCCAACGCCCGATCGACCAGCCCGAGGCCACGGCTTTCGGCCACCGCATCGGCTGCCCTGCGAAACGCACCCTCCAGGGTCTCCACGGGTTCACCACGCCACCACCGCGCGATTGCACCCTCCGGGCCCGTCGAGCCCGACTCCACGATGAACTGGGCCACGGCCCGCCGGGCCCGTCCGTCGCCTCCGAGGACCGCCGTGAGCCCCGACGGCACCGATGTCGACAGGCGACCCAGCCCCTCGATCTCTCCGTCCATGGCCTCCACGTCACCGTGGGGCCGATCCACCATGCGGTCCGGTACGTCCGCGAGAACCTCGGCCACGACGTCGACCGCATCCGTACTCGCGGTGCCGTCGCGCTCGAGCTCCGCGAGGACGGCCTCGCGGAGGATCCGCGGCGCCTCGTCGGAGCTTCTCGCTTCGGCGGGTGCCCTCAGGTCCCGCCCTGCCTCCACCACCAGGTGCAGAGCCTCGCTCCGCAGGGCCCGGAGAGGCTCACCCTGTAGGGCGAGGACGTCGAAGGGCGTGGCGCCCTGCAGCCTCATCCGCACGATCTTGTCCCCGATCCCTCCGGGGATCTCCCGACTCACCTCGCTCACGCGTCGGCGGACCCGCTCGTCGTCCCCCGGTACCACCTTGATGGGCGCCAGCGCGACCACGGGTCGACCCCGAATGAGGTGGAAGTCGACCTCGCCCGAAGCGAGATCGGCGACCAGGAAGCCCTTCTCGTCAGCAGCCTCGTTCCACGGATCGAGAGCCACCCGTTCGAGAGAGCCGGGGTACTGGACGTTCCCGGCCAACATCGTCCGCGCGTGCTCGCCACCCAATGCCACGTAGTCCCACTCCGCGGGGTCCACGACGAGGCCCTGCTCGCTTCGTGACGCCTCGGCGTGCAATACGAGCACGTTCCACCGCATGCGCGGATCCGGGTCCGGGGGGGCCGGCGGTTGGCGAATGACCGACCGATGGGGAACGAGACATGCGTGCAGCCCGAGGCGTTCGATGAGAATGGAGCGGGTCAGGCCGGTGGCGGCCTCGACGTTGGGAAAGGTGTCGAGGACGGCGAGCGCTCCGGGATCACCGGGACGGCGAGAAGTGTCTCGAGGGCCCGCCACCATGAGGACGGGCGTTTCGGGAAGCGCCACACGTAGCGTCTCCAACCCACGCGCGAGCGCGATGACCGCACTGGCCGGCGGATCGGGGCGATCGAAGACGTCGCCCGCGACGACCACGGCGCCGGGTGCGAGGTCCACCACGGCCTGGATCGCTCGTTCGAAAGCGGCGGCGACGTCCCGCTCCCGCATGTTGGCACCCTGCTCCATCCGCCCGTAGGCACGAAAGCCCAGATGCAGATCCGAGAGGTGAGCGACGATCACGGAACCGGCAGTTCCTTGAAGCCCGCCAGGGCGTGCCTCGATCCCGCTTCGTCGTCCCGGCGGACTACGACGAGCGTCACGTCCTCGGACACCAGAGGGGTGGCGCGTTCACGACCGCGACTCTGCGACCTCCGGTACCGGGTGGCCACCCAACCCGGGGGCAGACCGGACGGGTCCAGATCG
>ERZ869936.561-NODE-561-length-33916-cov-6.390745_pt1 | contig 33916 bp, 23 predicted proteins | sample MGYA00520876_ERZ869936 | MGnify/ENA primary metagenome ERZ869936 (study PRJEB32218, sample SAMN09650985) | biofilter metagenome | isolation source: enrty point of leading RO module | place: Saudi Arabia: Thuwal, RO plant located on Red Sea | collected 2016-02-17 ... | reverse complement strand
CCGACGGCCGGGGTGAGCCGGGCCTAAAGGCGCGCTGCCTGGTTCGCTATGGTGCGGACGAGTCGTGGCCCGGGGCGGCCCAGGTGCTCGATCCGGAGAATCTGACGATCTCCTACAACGAGACGGCGGACTACCATGCCCTCGCATTCACGCTGCCGAACCTCTACAACGGCATCGACGATTTCCTGCACCGCATCGAGGTCACCCACGATCGGCCCGATCCGCAGTCCGACCTGGTCGCTTCGCGGAAAGTCCGCGCCGCGCCGAGCACCGCGCCACGGGTGACCATCCTCCAACCGCAGGAGTTCGACAGCAACGGCCGCCGCGTGGAGATCGTGCTGCCGGATGGTTCCGGCGCGGACTCGCTGGACTACACGGTGCGGGTCGAGACCGACGACGACACGACGGCCGTTTCGCTTTCGTTCCTGCTCGGCAGCGGCACGCTGACGCCGGTCGATCGCGACGAGAACACCCCTGAGATCGATCCGGAGATCCAGGGATCGAGCGCGTTCTGGGACTTCATCTGGACCATCACCCAGCCCGGGTCCTACCGGCTCGAGGCCGTGGCGACCTCGCCCGGCGGGACGGCCAGTGACGTGCGCAATGCCACCGTGATTCGACGGGAGATGATCGATGCCGATCCGAACGATCTCGACGACGACGACGACGGGCTCGCCGACTTCGACGAGGGGACGCCGTTGCCCTTGCCCCACGGGTTTCCGCCCACCGATCCGCGCTACAAGCCGAACCCCGAGCAGTGGACGAACGGCGAGGTGCACGTCCACAACGCCTACGGCGAATCGAATCCCCTGATGCCCGACACCGACGGCGACGGCCTGCCCGACGGACTCGAGGTCGGCTGGCGCACGCCGGGACCGGACACCAACACCTCGGCCGACACCAACGGCGACGGACGGCCAAACTTCATCGGCGACCTCGACCCGCCCTTCTACAACACGCTTGACAACCTCGGTTCGGTGCCGGGGGTCAACAGCGCCAGTGAGGGCGGTGACCGGGCGAAGCAATTGTGGGGAAGCACGACCGACCCCGGAAACCCGGACACCGACGGTGACGGCCTCCAGGACGGGGTGGAAGACGCGAATTTCAACGGCTGGATCGACGGCGACGGGGCCCCGCTCGGCACGACCGATCCGCCCACGCTCGGCCGCAGTTGGCCGAACGGCCGGATCGACGCGGGGGAAACGTGGCTGGAAACCTCGCCGACCGATTCCGACACCGACGACGACGGCCTTTCCGACGGCTTCGGCGAGGACGTCGATTTCAGCGGAACCATCACCGGCGACACCAACGGCGACCGCGTGTGGCAGGGGGGTGAGGTTTGGACCGAAACGGATCCGCTCAACGACGACACCGATGGCGACGGCCTGCCCGACGGCTGGGAGCGGCGCTATGGGCTCAACCCGCTGGACAACGGCACGGTGGCCTTCGACGGGACGACTCCGAACCCGGACAACGGGGGCGGAGGCGATCCCGACGAGGACGAGCTGACCAACCTGCAGGAACTGCTCGCCGGCACCGACCCGACGGTGGACAACAGCGTGGTGCTCGAACCCGGCGAGGCGATCGTGATCGGTCCGGTCGGTGAGGATGACGCGATCGTCCGCGGCGCGGTGAGCAATCGCCAGGAGTTCACGGACTGGACGATCGACGACCTGGTCGTGCTCGACACCTTCGAGGGCGACGGCTCGGGGAACCAGGGCGGCGACACCTATCTCGCCTATGACGGCTTCGACACGTCCCGCGACCTCGTCGCTTTCTATGCGCGTGACGGTGGCGACACCTCGGTCGGCGGCACGGGCGAAATGTATTTCCGCGTCGATCTTCACGACCTCCGTCCCTATGCGGAGGAAGGGAACCTCGACCTCTACGTCGTGATCGACACCGGCAACACCGGGGTCGGCGAGTACACGCTGCCCGACGACGTCGATACCGGAACCCTGATGCGCTGGGAGGCGGTGGTGGCGGTCTATCAGTCGAACAACGGCGCGGTTTACGTCGATACGAATCCTGCCGACAACACGACGAGCATCAACGAGGACCTCGCGCCGAAGGGCGTCGAGCGCCGCGACCAGAACGCGCCGGATGGCTTCGGCAAGGCCTACTTCGACAGCCGGCTCGACGCGGTCGAGCTTTCGATCTCCCGCAAGGCGCTGACCGACGCCGGCTGGCTCGGGGATCCGGCGAGCCTCAATTTCCAGGTCATCGCCACCCGCGACGGAACCTCCAACAGTCCGCCCGGCGCCGGCGACATCGGCGGCCGCACCGACATCCGCGACACGATCTACGACGACTACCTCGCCGAGGACTACTGGCGCGACCAGGGCTACATCGGGCAGAACAGCGAGTTGCGCTCGTGGTTCAACTACAACGGCCCGGACAAGGGCCGGCGGGCGAAGGTGATGATGCTCGCCCACGGCAACCAGGCGCTGAGTCCCGGTTCGGAAATCCAGGACCGCCTGAACAACGCGGCCTCGCAGCAGGACATCGACGACGGCACGGCGGCCGGCTGGTACCGCCTGCTCGACGCCCACGAGGCCTTCGGCTCGAAGCTCGGGCTGCACCTCACGCCGACCCTCGCGGCGGCGGCGCAATGGGCTTCGGTCGAACCGGCGGCCGGCAAGCCGTGGCGCGACGGCCCGGCCTTCAACCAGCGCGTCGGTGCGCTGGCGCAGGATGGCACGGTGGAGCTGATCGCCTCGACCTTCGCCGACGCGCCGCTGGCCTACTATGATTCCAGTTTCATCGCCGACAACGTGGCGCTGGCGAACCGCACGCTGGAGTCCATCTACGGTGTTGCTCCGTCTTCGCGGGTGTTCTGGATTCCGGAGCGGGTCATCGACGAGGGCGTGCTGTCGAAGGTCTCGTCGCTGGGATATACCCACGTCTTCGCCGACCAGTTCCGCCACATCCTTGACCGCTTCGGTCGTCAGGAGGCCCTGCTCGACAGCGGCTACCGGATCAACCGGATCAACGGGCTCGACACCATCGTCATCAACGACCAGGCCTCGACCTTCCGCTTCCGCAACACCGACAGCGGTCTGGACATCAACCTGCGCCAGCTCCTTTCGCGCAAGGCGCGCAGCGGCGAGCCGCACCAGCTCATCGTCTTCTACAGCGACCTCTCCGACTTCGGCAACGCCGGCCAGTCCGGGGCCTATGACCGGAACCTCGCGTGGCTTGCCAGCCGCCCGTGGGTCGAGCTTGTCGGGCCGGATCAGGTGGCGGGCGGGCAGGTGGATCTTTCCCTGCCGCCCGACGGTGGCGGCGACAACTTCGCGGTGATCGATCGCGGCACGACGAGCTTCGGCCGCAAGCTGGGTCCGCTGTGGCTCGATCACGCGACGCAGGGGAACTACGACTTCTGGTGGTTCGGCTCGGGGCAGGAGGAAAGCCTGCGCGACAAGGTCTTCGAGATCCGCCCGGGCGTGGGCGTGAATCCGCCGGGCGACGCCTTCTACGGGGTTCAGGACTTCGGCGGCAACGGCTCCGGACAGGCCGAGGCCTCCTGGGATGCCGTTTCATCGCTGGCGGACACGCGCCTCGGCCGCCTCGCGCGCGGCACCTATCACGCCTCCACCTTCCTCGCCGGATGGCACGACGAGGACAACAGCGATTTGCGGACGTATTCGACCGGCGACTTCATCTATCCGGACACGAGCTACGACGAACTCGCCGGGTTCTCGAAGCGGGCGCAGGCCCAGTCGCGGACGGCCGCACGCTATGCCGTGGTGGCGGCCTGGGCGGCATCGCCACCGGCGACGGCCGAGGCGGTGGCGCAGGACATCGACCTCGACGGCGAGGACGAGTACCTGCTGCGCAACGACCGCGTGTTTGCCATCTTCGAGGCGATCGGCGGACGCTGCGTCGGCGCGTGGCGGCTGGCGCCGAACGGCGAGGTGGTGCAGATCGTCGGCAATCCGCTTTCCCTCCCGGCCTTCGAGACCGAGCAGGAGGGGGCGGGCAACCGCAACCCCGACGGTTCGGTGCTGGCCCGCCGCACCTCGGCCTTCAAGGACTGGTTTGCCAACGGCAGCGGCGGCGGGACGACGGGCTATGTGAACGATCTCTATTCCGTGTCCGCGGCGGCCGGTGGCTGGAGCTTCACCTCGTCGGATGGCGCGGTGGCGAAGACCATCACGCTGGGGAACGGCGCGGACGCCCTGGTCGCCGACTACGCGCTGACCGGAGGAGTCGACAAGCTGTTCGTCCGCTTCGGGCTCAGCCCGGACCTCGACGAGCTGTTGGTGCGCGGACAGGCGGGGCTTGCCATCGGCGCGGTGGCCGGCGGGGTGGAGGTGGAGCATGTCACGCCGACGCTGCGAAGCGCGGCGCTGGTCGGGCTCGACAGCGACGTCACCTGGCAGTCGGCCGCGGGCGATGACGAGGGGGCCTTCGACACGGTGGCGATGCGCAACCAGGCGCAGACCCAGCAGGTCGAGGTGGAGAGTCAGGCGACCAGCTTCACCGTGTCGCTCGCGCTCGGGGTGGTGGTGCTCGACGGCGACGCCGACGGCCTGCCCTACGACTGGGAGGTGGACAACGACCTCGATGACAACGATCCGACCGGCGACAACGGTCCGGCGGGCGATCCGGACGAGGACGGGCTTTCCAACTACGACGAGTGGCTGGTGGGATTGGATCCGCAGGTCAAGGACGCCACGGACTTCCCGCGGCTCGGCGTCACTCGTGACGGCAACGTGCTCGACCTCGACTTCCCGAGCCTTCCCGACCGGATCTATCAGCTCGAGTTCTCGCCGGATCTTTCGGTGTGGGAAGACGAGGGTGCGCCGGTCTCGACGGTGGGTCAGGGCGGTCCCGGCACGCTGAACTTCGATGACCTGCCGATCGGGCCGGGAGCGGGATTCTACCGGGTGAGGATCTCCGCGCCGTAGGGATTGGAGCTCCGACACCTGCAAGGCCCGGCTCCTCGGGGCGTATCCGCTTCATGCGCCTCCTGCTGATTCTCTTCCTGCTCGCCCTGCCGCTCTTCGCCGTCGAGCGGCCCAACATCATCCTGATGATGGCCGACGACCTCGGCTGGGGGGACGTTGGTTTCAATGGCGGCGAGATCATCCACACGCCGGAGCTCGACCGGATGGCGGAGACCGGGCTCGTCTTTGATCGATTCTATTCGGCGGCGCCGGTGTGCTCGCCGACCCGCGGATCGTGCCTGACCGGGCGGCATCCGTATCGCTACGGCATCTATTTCGCGAATACCGGCCACCTGCGGGCCAGCGAGCGGACGTTGCCGGAAATGCTGGGCGACCTCGGCTACGCCACCGGGCACTTCGGGAAATGGCATCTCGGCACCCTGCTGCCCGACTGGTCGGGAAAGGGGAAGGGCCGGGATCCCGCGGAGAACCACATGACGCCCGCGATGGCGGGCTTCGACGAGTGGTTCTCGACCGAGTATTCGGTCGCGACCTGGGATCCCTACGATCCGGATAACCAGCACGACGGCGGCAAGTTCGACCCCCGCCGTCTTTTCTGGCACAACGGCGAAAACGTCACCGAGCCGCAGGAGGGCGGCAGCGCGCGCATCGTGATGGACCGGGCCATTCCCTTCATCGAGAAGTCCGTGAAGGCCGGCCGGCCCGTCTTTGCGGCGATCTGGTTTCATGCGCCCCACAGTCCGGTCGTCGGCGGCCCGGAGTATCGCAAGCGCTACTCGGATCATCCCGTGCCGCATCAGCACTACTACGCCTGCGTCACCGAACTGGACGAGCAGGTCGGTCGGTTGCGGATGAAGCTGCGGGAACTCGGGGTCGAAGAGAACACGCTGCTCGCCTTCTGCTCGGACAACGGTCCGGCGCGGCAGGGGCACAAGGAACACGTGGGTTCGGCCGGACCCTTGAAGGGATTCAAGGTGAGCCTGTGGGAAGGCGGCATCCGCGTGCCCGGCGTGATCGAGTGGCCTGGCCGGATCAAGCCGGGCCGCACGGAGTTCGCGGCGGTGACCAGCGACTACCTGCCGACGATCGCCGAACTTGTCGGCGTCGAGCCGTTGGAGTTGCTGGACGGCCGATCACTGGTGCCCGCGTTCGACGGGAAGCTGCGGAAGCGCGTGGAGCCGATCGGTTTCCAATCGCAGAACCAGCAGGCCTGGATCGACGGCGACCTGAAGCTGGTAAAGGCGAAGGGTTCGAAGGGATTCCAGCTTCACGATCTCAAGGCCGACCCGGGGGAGCGGAACGATCTTGCCGCCGAACGGCCGGACGACGTGCTCCGGATGAAGGCGGCGCTCGAGAAGTGGGTGGAGTCCTGCAAGCGGTCGGAGCGGGAGGAGTGAGCGCCCGGATCGGGAAGCCGTGAGTTTCCGTGAGATCGGGCAATTGGGGGCTTGCGACCGGGCACGGGTTTTGGATGTTCGGGGAGTGAAATTTCCGTTCATCCTCGCCACGTGCTCCGTTTTCGCCGCGATCGTCCTGTCCAGTTGCGGTTCCCGCGGTGGCCTCGCCGCCGAAGAGGAGGCGGTGCCGCCCGACGCCCACGAGATGAAGCAGTTCCGGCGCGCGGAGCTGGAGGACCGCCGGGAAGGGCTTGGCTGGAGGTAAGGGACGGCGGGAGCATTCATCCATCGAGGTGCCGCGGGGGCGGCTTCGATGAGTGGTCGCCTGAAACCATGGCGGCGGGGACTGTGGGGGATCTCATCGACGTAGTTGTCGCGCGGCGCTGTGGCTGGTAGTTGTTGTCTCCACGATGGAGGACCGAATTCCGGGGATGGACGAAACCACGGCGCTTCGCCTCGTGGTGGAAGGAACCGCCTCGGAGACTGGCGCGCCGTTTTTCCGGGCACTGGTGCGCAACCTGGCGCGGGCGCTCGGCACTCTCGGCGCGTGGGTGACCGAGTACTTGCCGGAGCAGCAGCGGCTTCGGGCGCTGGCGATGTGGCTCGGCGACGAATTCGTCGAACACTACGAATATCCGATCTCCGGGACGGCCTGTGCCGGAGTGGTCGAGTCGAAGGCGCTGATCCACATCCCCGAGCGGCTGATCGAGTTGTTTCCCGCCGACACCGACCTGGTGCCGCTTCGCGCCGTGAGCTACCTGGGCGCGCCGCTGCTCGACACCGACGGCCGGGTGCTGGGCCACATCTCGGTGCTGGATGACAAACCGATGCCGAGGGATCCGCGGGCAATCTCCTTGTTCGAGATTTTCGCGGCGCGGGCGGCGGCCGAGCACCGGCGGATGCGGGCGGCCTCCGAGCTGCAGGCGCGGGAGGAGCAACTGTCCTTGCTGCTCGACAGCGCGATGGATGCCATCGTGCTGGTGGATGCCGGACAGCGGATTTCGAGGATCAATCCGGCCTTCGAGCGGTTGTTCGGCTGCACCTCCGAGGATCTTCTGGGCGAGCGGATCGACGATTTCCTGACGCGCGAGAGCGGTGCCCGCTTCGAGGCGATCACCCGCGAGTTGGCGGGGCGCCCGGTCGGCGAGCAGCAGCTCTGGGTGCCGCAGGATTTCGTCGCGCGACGCTGGGATCATTCGGTCTTTCCCGCCGAGGTCACCTTGTCGCGCTTCGAGCGGGGCGGCGCGGTTTTTCACACCCTCATCCTGCGCAACCGGGACGAGAGGCCGGCGGCCGAGCGGCAGCTCCGGATGCTGCTGCAGGAAACCGAGTTCCTCCGTGAAGTGGCGCGGGAGGCTCCCGGCCATGGCGAACTTGTCGGACGCAGCGATTGCATGCGTGCGGTTCTCGAATCGATCCGGCGCGTGGCCGGCACCGACTCGACCGTGCTGGTAACCGGCGAGACCGGCACCGGCAAGGAACTGGTCGCGCGCTCGATCCACCGCTCCAGCCACCGCGCCGACCGCCCGCTGGTACTGGTCAACTGTGCGGCGATCCCCGCCAACCTGATCGAAAGCGAGTTCTTCGGCCACGAGCGCGGCGCCTTCACCGGGGCGGTGAGCCGCCGCGAGGGCCGGTTCGCCCTGGCCGACGGGGGCACGATCTTCCTCGACGAGATCGGCGAGCTGCCGATCGAGTTGCAGGCGAAGCTGCTGCGGGTGCTGCAGGATGGCGAGTTCCAGCCGCTGGGCGGAAACAAGTCGGTCAAGGTGGATGTGCGGGTGGTCGCGGCAACGCACCGCGACCTCAAGAGGATGGTGGCCGCCGGAACCTTCCGCGAGGACCTCTATTTCCGACTCAACGTGTTTCCGGTCCATGTTCCGGCCTTGCGCGAGCGCGGTCGGGACGTCGAACTGCTCGCCGCCGAGTTCGCGCGTCGGTTCGCCCATCGCATGGGCCGCAGGGTCGGGCAATTGGGCGACTCGCAACTGGCGTTGCTGCGCGGCTACGACTGGCCGGGAAATGTGAGGGAACTTCAGAACGTGATCGAACGCGCGGTGATCCTCAGCTCCGGCCCGGAGCTTGCGCTGGAACGGGCCATGACCGGCTTCACCGGTGCCCCCAAGGCAAACGCGGATGCGCCGAACCGGATCCTGAACAGTGACGAACTCCAGGATCTCGAGCGTGCCAACCTCGAGCGCGCCCTCGAGGCGTGCCGTGGACGGATCGCGGGCGAGAACGGCGCCGCCCGTTTGCTCGGCGTCCCGCCCAGCACGCTCCGCTCGCGGATGAAGGCTCTCGGCATCGGCCGCCCCGGTCGTTGATGGCCGGGGCTCACGATATTCGCCAGATCTCGACGCGAGATTTCGTCGAATCGCGAGATATCGCGACTGCTTCATGCCTTGGGTTTGCTTCGTAAAACGATGCTTATTAAAGGGTTATGGTATTTACTATGAGCCTGGCACGCGTCGAGCGACGGGGTTTGGCATCCAAGATCCGGACTTCTCCGGTGAGGAACCCAGAAACAAGACAACCACAGCAACGATGAAAACCACCATCCAACCACCGACGGAAGTCTGCCGCAACGGCGTGAACGTGACGAAGCTTGGTCAGACGATCGAGGCGATCCGCCAAGATCCGGAGATCGCCGATTTCAAGTTCCGCGCGCGCAACCGTTGGGATACCGGCGGCCACAACCAAGCGACGATCGACGGCTTCTACGGAGCCTGTCAGGAGATGCGGCACAGGCAGCCCTTCGTGTTCGACGCCGACGAGCCACCGGTGCTGCTCGGCGAAGACAATGGAGCCAATCCGGTCGAGTTCGTGCTCGCCGGACTGTCCGGCTGCATGACCACCACCCTCGCCTATCACGCCGCCAGCCGCGGCCTGGAACTCGAGGAGATCAGCAGCGAGTTCGAGGGCGACATCGATCTGCACGGACTGCTCGACCTCGACCCGGATGTCCGCTCCGGCTACCGCGAGATCCGGGTGAAGTTCCGGGTCAAGGGCGATGCCGACGAGGAGACGATCCGGGAACTGGTGCGCAAGTCACCGGTTTACGACACCCTTGCGCAGCCGGTACGGATCAAGATCGACGTCGAAAAGGTCGGATGACCGGAGGCCGGTCGACCAACGGGGCGGCGCCTGCGAAGGCGTCGCCCCAAACGGCCGGACACGCATTCCTTCCACCGCACTGTTAGGGAGACTCCGGCAGGTTGGCCGAGCCCGGGTCCGGGGTGTCGCTCCGCGGCCGGATCGGAACAGGCCCCCCGCAGGGCAAGCGCGGTCATCCGAGAGTCCCCTCGGTGACTCCGAGTTTCTCCAGGGCCGTCACGCGGTCGAGGAGACCGGAGGTTGTGAGCCTGCCTTCGAGCATCGCCTGGTAGGCTTCGATGGTGTGGCCCGCGGCTTCGCGATCCTCGTCAAGGAGCTCGATGCGGTAGCGGGTGAGTCCGGTTTGGCGGAGGTCGTCGAAGAAGCGCGCGCCGGTCTGGGCGCGGCCGTTGAAGAGCGTGTTGCGGCAGCCGACGTCGGCTTGCAGGCGGTGGAGCTGGCCGACGCGGTCGCGCAGGTGGACGACGTGTTTCTCGCAGGGACGTCCGCAGTCGCGGTAGTCGGTGCCCTCGCTCATGAAGGTGCAGAAGACGCAGTGCTCCATGTGAAACATGGGCATGTGCTGATGGAGGGTGAGCTCGAACCAGTCGGGCGGCGCGGCGGCGAGCAGGTCGAGGACCTGGCCGATGTTGAGGTCGTAGGAAATCGTCAGCCGGTCGAGCTTCGCGGCCTCCCTGAGCAGCTTCGCGGTGATCGGGTTGGCGATGTTGAGGGAGAAGTCGGCGGTTCTGATCAAGTCGCTACGGTCCTTGTAGTAATTGAGGGCGGCGAGGTTGCGCAGCAGGAGGCCGTCTGGCCGGGCGCGCTCGATGAGCTTGAGGTAGCCGGTCTCGCCGGGCTTGAGGATGCGCGGCGTGGCCAGATGAATTTGGGATTTCAGATTTGAGATTTGAGATTTCAACGCGACGGCGTCCTTGTAGCGGCGGGGGTCCTCGAAGTCGCAGTAGATCGTTTCGATCCCCCCTTCGAGCGCGGCCTCGACCTGGGGGAGGGTGCGGCAGAGGACGGATAATTTTGGGTTCTGGATCTCGGATTTCGGATTGGGGGGGAGGAGATCCTTGTGGGAGATTGAAGGGCGAGCTGAAGCTCGCGGTCCGTCGGTGGCGGATCGGTTCGCATCGAGCTCGGCGACGAGGGCGCGGCGGAGGCGGTTGAGTTCGGACAGGGGAAGATGGCAGTCGCCTTCGAGGCGGTTGTCGAGGGAGGCGAGTTCGTAGGGGGTGTCGCCGAGGCGGGAAAGCTGCTGCCGCAGGACCTCCGTGGTGAGAGGGTGCTTGGCGGCGGGCTGGAGGGCTTGGGACGAGGCGATATCGACCGTTTCACGGCACGAGGGCGTGCCGCCTCCAAGGACCAGCGGCGATCCGGGGCGGCCGGCGACGGTGAGGTGGAGCGGTGTCTTCTTTTCAGGCAGCCTGGCGTTCTGCCAGAACTTCCGGATCTCCGACTCGAGGGCGGGGTCGGAGGTCTTGTAGAGCGTGACGCCGGGGCGGATGCGGTCGAAGTTGATGCCGCTGTAAGTGCGGTGGAAGACGATGCGGTCGTTCTCGATCTTCCAGATGCGTGCGCCCTGCTCGAGGTCGCGGTTCTCACCGGCATCGAAGACCACGCCGTCGCCGGGCTTGAGCGGCGGAACTTGCGCCGAGGGCGGCGTGTCCAAGCGTATCCACCCGTTCTGCGCCTCGGTGATGGTGCCGAGAAAGGGGCCGCGTTTCTTTCCGAAGCGGCCGTGGGTGAGGTAGGGGTGGTTGGTGCCCTCGAGCCAGCCGGTGGAGAGGCCGCGGGAGAAGGTCATCTCGAGGGCATACCTGTCGGTATGGGAGATTGGAGATTGGGATGATTGGGAAATGGGGGAAAGGGTGGCGTCGAGGGCCTTGCGGTAGACGCGGGTGACGGCGGCGACGTATTCGGGGGACTTGAGGCGGCCCTCGATCTTGAAGGATTTCACCCCGGCGCGGACAAGGTCGGGGATGAGATCGACGGCGGCGAGATCCTGCGGGCTGAGCAGGTAGCGGACCTCGTCGAGCGGCTGGGTTTTGCCGTCGACGACAAGCTCGTAGGGCATGCGGCAGGCCTGGGCGCACTCGCCGCGGTTGGCGGAACGCTGGCCGAGCGATTCGCTGGTGAGGCATTGGCCGGAGTAGGCGACGCACAGCGCGCCGTGGACGAAGACCTCCAGGGGAGTGTGCTCCGTTCGCCCGAAGCGTTCGATCTCCTTCACCGAGAGTTCCCGGGCGAGGACGGCGCGTTCGAGAGGGAAGAGGCTTTCGACGAAGGCGAGCCCCTCGGGCGAGGTGATGGTCATCTGGGTCGAGGCGTGGAGCTCGACCTGCGGCGCGATCTCGCGGGCCATCTTCGCGAGGCCGAGGTCCTGGATGATGAGGGCGTCGACGCCGGCCTCGGCGACGCGGCGGAGCTGGGCCTCGGCGGCCTCGAGCTCGCCGGTGAAGATGAGCGTGTTCATCGTCACGAAGCCGCGGACGCCGTGGCGGTGGAGGAAACACATGAGTTCCGGCAGGTCCTCGTTGGTGAAGTTGTCGGCGCGCAGGCGGGCGTTGAAGGCGGGGAGTCCGAAGTAGATCGCATCCGCGCCCGCGGCGACGGCGGCGCGGGCACAGTCCCAGTTGCCGGCCGGGCTGAGGAGTTCGGGCTCGTGGATCATCGGCGTGGGGGAAGAAACCATGACCGGCGGGGAACGCACGGAAGAAATCCGTGGCGAGGAACGAAGAGGAGCGCGACTTTCTGCGATGGCGCGGGTTTTCCCGACTCGTAACCTTTCGAAAGCCATGCTCCCTCGCGCGAAGAACGACTGGACCCTTGAGGAGGCCGCCCACCTGGTGAGGCGGGCGGGATTCGGGGCCTCGCCGGCCGAGATCCGGAGAATCCACGAGCTTGGCCGCAAGGCGGCGGTGGACAGCCTGCTCGCCCCGGACGAGCCGATCGATGCGATCCCGCTTCCGGAGTGGGCCGGTCCGGAGCGGGCGATCGCGGAGCGTCGCGAACGGTTCGCCGAAATGCGCGAGGCCCGGATGGCGCAGCGCGGCATGAGCGACAAGGAGCGCGAGGAGGCGCGGCGGAAGATGCAGCGGGAGATCCGTCGCGAGTCCCAGCAGCGGCTGACCAGCATCGGCGGCTGGTGGTTCGACCGGATGATGCATTCCCGCGCGCCGCTGAGGGAGAAGATGGTGCTCTTCCTCCACGACCACTTCGCCACCTCGGCGCAGAAGGTCCGCCAGCCCGGGCTGATGCTCGACCAGAACCAGCTCTTCCGGGAATACGCCTTCGGGGATTTCCGCGAACTGACGCACCGTATCGCGCTGGATCCGGCGATGATGCTCTACCTCGACACGCAGACCTCGAAGAAGGGTCAACCGAACGAGAACTTCGCGCGCGAGGTGATGGAACTCTTCACCCTGGGCGAGGGTCACTACTCCGAGCAGGACATCAAGGAGGCGGCCCGCGCCTTCACGGGCTATCAACTGAACCGCATCACCGGCGAGGTGACGCACAACGAGCGCCAGTGGGACGACGGGGCCAAGACGGTGTTCGGCAAGCGGGGCAGGTTCGATGGTGCCCAGATCATCGACCTGCTCTTCGAGCAGAAGGCGGCGGCGGAATACGTGCCGTCAAAGCTCTGGGTGTATTTCGTCGAGGACGAGGCGCCGCAGGCGATCGTGAAGGATCTTGCGGCGACCTTCAGGGCGGGCGGCTTCAGGCTGGAGCCGGTGCTGCGCGAGATCTTCCTGTCGCGCGCCTTCTACGATGCCACGGTGATCCGCAACCAGATCAAGTGCCCCGTCCAGTTCGTGGTGCAGATGTGCCGGGAACTCGAGATCGACGACCTGCCGCCGGGCTACGTGCTCGCCGCCCAGCGCGAGCTGGGTCAGCAGCTCTTCTTCCCGCCGAACGTCGCCGGCTGGGACTGGGGGCGGGCATGGATCAACACCAACACCCTGCTCAGCCGCTACAACACGGCCGGCGTGGTGACCAAGGGTGCGGTCAACGCCGAGGGCGTGGAGGACGAGGGCGGTTCCATGATGGAGATGGCGGCGGCGGGCGGCGGTCCGGGACAGCAGATCGTGGCGCGCCTGATCAAGCGCTCGATGGACCACTGGGAAGGACCGGACTACGACAGGATCGCCCCGCGTTCGCTGCGGGAAAGGCCGGCCGAACTGGTCGAGGCCCTGATCGACCGGCTGTTCCAGGCGGATCCGGGAAAGAAGCAACGGGAGACCTTCGTCGAGTACGCCCGTTCGAAGAAGGGCGTCGTTTTCACCAACCACGAGGTGGCGGAGTTGTGCCACCTGATGATGAGCACGCCGCATTACCAGCTTTGCTGAAGTTCCAAGTGAGAAGTTCCAAGTTCCAAGATTGAGAAGAACATGAAGACGAGACGGGAGTTTTTGCGGTCGACGGTGCTGGGTGCTTCGTCGGTGTGGACGGTGCCGATGTTTGTCGAACGGACCTTCGCCGACCTGCACGTCGGAGCGCGCGACCTTGCGACCCAGGCGGTGACGGGGAAGGATGATACGATCCTCGTCGTACTTCAGCTCGCGGGCGGCAACGACGGGCTGAACACGCTGGTGCCCTACGAGGATGACGCCTACCACAAGGCGCGCCCGCGGATCCGCAAGGATGCGAAGGATCTGATCAAGCTGTCGGACGGGATCGGGCTGAACGCTTCGATGCCCCACCTCGGCGAGATGTACAAGGAGGGCGGCCTGGCGGTGGTTCAGGGCGTCGGCTACCCGAATCCGAACCGCTCGCACTTCGTCTCGACCTCGGTGTGGGAGACGGCGGATCCGCTGGCGCGGTCGAACACGGGATGGGTCGGGCGCTACTTCGACAACGCCTGCCCCGGGGCGGATCCAACGGTGGGGATCTCGCTGAACAAGACGCATCCCGAGGCCTTCGGGGCGATGAAGAACCCGGGCGTGTCGCTTTCCACGCCGGAACTCTACCGCTGGATCCACGGGGGCGGCGAGAAGGCCGAGGCGGAGGCGTTCTTCAACTCGCTCAATTCGCCCGACGCACCGGTGGACGGAGCCTCGATCGACGAGCCGCCGACGGGCAAGGTCGGAGGCATCGCCGGGGAGAGCAACCTCGACTTCCTCGAACGCGTGGCGATGGATGCCCGGGTCTCGTCGAAGAAAATCCTCGAACTCGCGTCGAGGCACCGCTCGTCGGTGAACTACGACGGGACTCCGATCGCGCGCAGCCTGAACATGGTGGCGCGGATGATCGCCGGGAAGATGCCGACGCGGGTCTTCTACGTGAGCCACGGCGGCTTCGACACGCACAACCAGCAGATCAACTCGCACGACCGGCTCCTGGGCCAGCTTGACGGCGCGCTGAAGTCCTTCTTCGCCGATCTCAAGGCGCAGGGGAACGCCGACCGGGTGACCGTCATGACCTTCTCGGAATTCGGGCGCCGGGTGTCTGAGAACGCCAGCAACGGCACCGACCATGGCAAGGCCTCGTGCCTGTTCGTCGCCGGCGCGCCGGTGAAGGGCGGGCTCTACGGCCGCTATCCGAGCCTGACCGATCTCGACAAGGGCGACCTCAAGCACACCGTCGATTTCCGCCAGGTGTATGCGACGGTGCTGGAGGACTGGCTGCGGACGAAGGCACGACCGATCCTCGGAAAGGACTACGGCAGGCTCGGATTCATGGGGTGAGGAGTGGCGCTTACCAAGCGCCATATCAGGGCGTGGTGGTCTCCCGACCACGAGGATAGCCCGTTGCCTCACCGAAGTCCCGAACCACACTCCAGCCCGTCATGTCTCACCCCCGCGGTCGGAGACCGCCAGTCCGCGTCATGGCGCTTGGAAAGCGCCACTCCTACCGCTTCAACGTCGTTTCGTAGACCACCTTGCCATCGACGTCGTGGTGGCGGACGAGGGCTTCGGCGCCCCCGACCTTCATCGAGAGGAAGCCGCCCTTCACGCGCAGGAAGCGATGCTCGGGGAGCTTGTCTTTCGGGTTCCAGCCACCGGCGTGCTTGTCGGTCGAGGCGCCGCATCCGAATTCCTCGAGCCCGGTGTCGGGATCCACGGAGTGGTACTGCCAGTGGCGGTCGCCGTTGACGACGAAGCAGCCCGGGATGGATGAAAGGAGTTTCCGGAGCCGGTCGCCCTCGTGGTCGTAGGTCCGGTTGGCGTGGTTGTCGTTCTTGCCGCCGCGGTCGGGGCCGACGACCGGGGTGGCGGACACGTAGGCCTTGAAGGTGGCGTCGGAACCTTTGAGCGTCTCCTCCAGCCATTTCCACTGGCTTTCTCCGAGGATGGTCTTCTCCGGGCCGTCGGGCATGTTGTTGGGCGAGCGGAATTCCCGCCCCTCTGGCAGCCAGATCTGGAGGTCCTTCCCCCAGCGGAAGGTGCGGTAGGGAGGGTCGGACCACGGCACCTGCTCGCCCCAGATCTTGAGCCCCTGCTCCCACGTCAGTTCGCCGTAGGTCTGGCCGGGCCAGGCGTCGTTTTTCAGCACGTCGTGATCGTCGTGCATCCAGTAGCTCGGCACGTGGCGGTGGAAGTCGCGCAGCGAGGGAAGGGCATACATCCTGTTCCAGCGGTAGCGGGCGAGCTTCATGTTCTTCGCCAGCGGTTCCTTGCGGTCGTAGTAGACCGTGTCGCCGGTCTGGATGAAGAACGCGGGATCGAGTTTCGCCATCGAGCGGTAGATGCGGTGGCCGTCGTCGGCGTCGTCGCGGGTCTCGAATTCCTGGCAGGTGGAAATGGTGGCGGTGAGCGCTTGGGAGTGATCCGCGGCCGGGGCGGTGGTGAAGGAGCCGGTGATGGTGGCGTGGGAATTCCGGGTTGCCCCCTCGACCCTGCCCTCGGCCGAGATCTCGTAGAAGGTGCCGGGTTTGAGGTTGTCGATGCGGGCCTGGTGGCAGAAGTCGTTGTCGGCGGTCACCCCTGCCCAGGCCGTGTGCTCGGCGTTTTCCTGGCATCCGGAGCGGTAGGTGAAGCGGACCTGGCCGGCCTGGCCGGGAACGACCCAGTTCGGCGCTTCGGCGGTCCATTCATCGACGCGGTTCGCCGCCTTCGGCGCTTCGGTAAGCCGCACCCACAGCACGGCGGAATCCGAGGTGACCTCGCCGATCTTGATGCCGTCGGCGAAACCGATGGCATGGACCGGGGAAACGAGTGCCAGTGTGGCGGCAAGAAGCAGGGAGCGCATGGGCAGATCATACGAGGCGGATCCCGTGGATTTCCCATATGCCGCTGATTTAGCAGTGAAGGCGGTGTCTGGGAGATGGAGTTCATTCTTCCCGAGGCATCCGCTCTTGGCATCGGGCCGGATCGGGGAAAGCCTGCGCGGGTGACGCCGGAGCAGGCCGAGAAGCGCGGGCGCGGACTCGCGTTGTTCGATTTCGACGGGACCCTGATCCCGTGGGACACGCAGGTCGTCTTCGCCGATCACGTGCTGCGTCGCGAGCCGCTTCGCCGCCTCTACCTGCCGTTCTTCGCGATGTTCGCGCCGTTTCATCGCGTCCTCGGCGACGAGGGGCTGAAGCGGGTGTTCCTCAGCTATCTGTGGCGGGCACGACGTGAGGAGATCGAGGGTTGGGCGAGGGAGTTCGTGGCGGAGTGGGTGCCGGCGAGGTGCTATCCGGAGGTGTTGGAGATGTTGGAGAAACATCGGGATTCCGGGCACCTGACCGTGCTGGCCTCCGCCAGTCCGGATTTCTACGTCGCCGAAGTCGGACGGGTGCTGGGGTTCGACCTGGCCTTGGGAACCGAAGTCGAAGTCGATGACAAGATGCCGTTGTTTCCGGAGCTCACCAATCACAAGGGCGGGGAGAAGGTGCGGCGTTTGTCGGAGATTCTCGGATCGCCGGGAGCGGATGGCTGGGAGGGAAGCCACGGCTACACCGACAGCACCGCCGACCTGCCGATGATGCGGGCCTGCCGCTCGGGGACGGTGGTCAATCCGTCGCCGCGGCTGTCGGCGATCGCGGCCGGGAGCGGGTGGGGGATCGTGCGTCCGGCGACGCCATGGAAGGGACCGCGGGACAAGGCTCTGCGAATCCTCCGCTTTGCTGCTGGAATCTGACCATGCACTTCGCGAGCGGCAGGGACTGTGCTTCGTTCTCCGCCGTGAAGCGGATCGTGATGCTGATGACGGCCGCCGCGTTGACGGCGGAGGGGAATGACGGGAACTGGTGCGAGGCGATTCCATGGGACATCGGCAATGTGCCGACCGATGCGGAGTCACCGTGGCTCCAGTCATTGCGATTCGGCGGATACATCCATCTCCAGTCGGCCTCGGTGGACGGACGTGCGGCCAACCGGGATTTCTCCTACGGCCGCGCGCTGGACGTTCGGCGGACGCGTCTGACCATGGCGGGCAAGGCCTTCAACGCCCTGTCGTGGAGCGTGCACGCGAACATGAGCGAGGATGACGGACGCACCAACGGCGGCGTGGAGTTCGACTACTTCGGGTTGTTCACCGCCTACGCGACGCTCGACCTGAACGCCTTCCTTCCGGAGAACGGCCTCGACACCTTTTCGATCAGCTATGGCAAACGCAAGCTGACGGAACTCAACGAAGAGGACGAGACCTCGATCAACAGCATCCTGACCGTCGAGCGGTCCTCGCTGTCGTCCTTCGTGGTCCCCTTCCGCGCCGCCACCGGGACGACCGGGGCGTGGATGTCGCTGGGCCGCGGGAAGGATCTGGTGAAGCTCGGCGTCTTCAGCACCGACACCACTCCGGAGTTCGGCACCTGGGACGACGGCACGCTGCTGATCGGCTCGTGGGAGCACGACTTCGCCGAAGTGCTGGATTTCGACGAAGCGCGGTTGTCGATCGGCGGCGGCGTGCAGGACGTGAAGGGGGGCGATGAGGTCTATTCGCCGTGGGAGTGGGTGTTCACGCCGTGGTTCCGCCTCACCGAGGGTCGTTGGCAGTGGCACTTCAGCGGCGCTGTCGGGGAGCTGGAGGGTCCGTCGGCCACCACGGGCGGATCGTTTGTCGGCGCCTGCATTCTTCCCGGCTACTGGCTGGTGGAAGACCGCCTGCAACTGGTGTGCCGCTACGAGTTCATGAAGTCCGAGGCGCCCCGGGGCGTGCAACTCCGCTCCCGCTACGCGCGCGAGGCCGGGCTGCCCGCCAATGAAGGCATTCCGTCGCTGGCCGCCGGCCGCGGGGATTTCCATCAGGCGCTCTACGGCGGCTTCGTGTGGTGGCCGTGTCCGAAGCACCTGAGCGTCCTCGGCGGCGTCGAGTGGGAGCAGATGACCTCGCGGTCGGTCAACGTCTACCGGGGAACCACGCTCTGGCTCTCGACGCGGGTGATCTTCTGACCTTGATCAAAGAAGCCTCCCCGGCTCTGCGACCGGCACGGGCCGGGGCGCGGGCCGGGCGAGAATGAGGTCGATCGCGGTGAGCTCGTCGAGCGTCGGCACGACCTCGCCGTCGAGCACCGAACGCAGCCGGGCGGCGTGCCATTCCTGGTGGCCGCCTTCGCGCCGGGAAAGAATCAGCGCGATCTCGCTGAGCCGGCCACTGGGCGCGAGTTGCCGGCGCGTGCGGCGCAGCCAGTGCGCGAGGTGTCGGCGGTCGGGGGTGGGCACGCCATTGTTTTAGGAAACCAAAGGAGTTTTGGCAAGGGAGGTCAGACACTCCTGTCTGACATCCATTCAGCGCACCTCGGCCACGGCCATGGCGGCGATGCCCTCGCGGCGGCCGATGGCGCCGAGCATCTCGTTGGTGGTGGCCTTGATGCCGACGCGCTCCGGAGCGATGCCGAGCGCCTTGCCGATCTTCGCCTGCATCGCCTCGCGGTGGGGCAGCACCTTCGGGGCTTCGGCGATGAGGGTGGCATCGACATTGACGATCTCGTGCCCGCGTTCACGGATCAGGGCGGCGGCCTTCTCGAGAATCTTCAGCGACGAGATGTCCTTGCAGTCGGCATCGCCGGGGGGGAACCAATGGCCGATGTCGGGCAGACCGAGCGTGCCAAGCACGGCGTCGGCGATGGCGTGTGAAAGCACGTCGGCATCGGAGTGTCCGTCGAGCCCGTGGGTGTGCGGAATCTCGACGCCGCCGAGGATCAGCGGGCGTCCTTCCGCGAAGCGGTGGATGTCGTAGCCGAGTCCGGTCATGGGAGATGGTGGATCAGAGACTGTTGGGCTTTCTATCGAGGAGGTCGCGCGACAGTCAGGCCGTGGCGTGCCGATTTCACAATCGGCGCTCCTACAGCACTTCTTCGATGGGAATTCTGCCGTTGGTGGCGACGATGGACCAGGAGTCCTCCTTGGTGCTCGGACCGAGCTCGACCTTGCCTCCGGCGGCCTCGACGAGGAGCTTGCCGGCGGCGATGTCCCACAGCGAAATACGGGACTCGACGTAGGAGTCGAGGCGGCCGGTCGCGATGTAGGCGAGGCCCAGGGCGGCGGAACCCATCATGCGCATCTTGCGGGCGCGGACGGAGGCCTTGCGGAAGCGCTCGAGGCCGATGCGCAGCGCCTCCTCGTCCTTGCCGCAGCCGATGAAGAGGATGCTTTCCTCGAGGGTGTCGCGCTCGCTGCAGCGGATCGCCTTGCCGTTGAGCAGAGGCTGGCCGCCTTTCTCGATGGTCCACGTTTCGCCGACTATGGGATCGTGGATCACCCCGAGTACCACCTCGTCGCCGACCCGCAGGGCGATCGAGACGCAGAAGTGGGGAATGCCGTAGAAGAAGTTCACCGTGCCGTCGATCGGATCGACGATCCACTGGCGGTCGGCGTCCGGTTTGCCGCCGATTCCCTCCTCGCCGTAGAAGGCGTCGTCGGGCCGGGCGGTGAGGAGGATGGACTGGATGAGGTCCTGCGACTGCTTGTCTAGGGCGAGCTTGATGTCGTGGTGGGAAGCTTCGTCGACGTCGGCATTGCCGCCGAAGTGCTCGCGGAGCAACCGGCCCGCCTCGTGGGCGGCGTGGATGGAAAGTTCGAGATCGGTCACGGAACCGAGGCTGCGCCTCGGAGTGTCGAGTGCCAAGTGCCGAGTGAGAAGTGGCTTCTCCGCATGGGTCAGCCCTCCGGATGGAGAGCGGTGCGGATGATGGCTTCGGGTGATTGGGCACGGATGCGATCGAGGAGGATGGTGACGAGCTGGTTCCAGTCTTCGGCGGCGAACTGATGCCGGGGGATGACGACCTTGCGCTTGTCGGAGAAAAGGTTGCCGTGTCGGTGAAGTCGGATATCGAGTGAGCCGGCGGTTTCGGTGGCCTCGAGGACGTCGCGGAAGGTGATCAGTCCATGAATCCCGTCTGCCTGATCGTAACCAGCGGTGCTGGTGAGAATAATGAAGGGTGCGCCGGATGCGTTTCGAAGCCGGACGGTATTGAAGATTCCCTGGGTGGCGAACATGAGGGTCATGATCAGGTCCCACGGTTGGAGGTGCATTGTGAACTCGACGGCGTAATGGCCGGTAGCGCCGGTTGTGAGGATGCCCCAGAACCACCACCACAGGGAGATCCGCCGATGACAGCGGAACATGATCGGGGCGGCCATGTGAGACAGACGGATGGAACGGGGCCTGATGATGGAGGGAGGGTGAGGCGCGGGCGGGCGGCGGGCAAGGAGTGGCGCTTTCCAAGCGCCATGAGATGGGGTGGCGGATTTCCATCCGCCCGGCCGGGTCCGCGATGGGGCGGCGGACCGTGATCCGCGACCGGGAGGTCGCCACGCCCTGTCATGGCGCTTGGAAAGCGCCACTCCTGGTGGCGGCGAGCAACTCGACCTCCTTCACCAGGCGGCGGGCGAGATGGTGCTTCTCGTCCTCGGGGAGGGCGACGGTGTGCTCGGGGAAGACGAGGAGCAGTTCGTTGCGGTCGGAGTCGAAACCGATCCCCTGCGTGGAGACGTCGTTGGCGATCACAAGGTCGCAGTTCTTGCGGCGCAGCTTGTCGCGGGCGTTGTCCTCAAGGTTTTCGGTTTCGGCGGCGAAGCCGACGAGGACCCCTGCGAAGTTCATCTTCTCGCGGGCCTCGCCGAGGATGTCGGGATTGCGCAGCAGCTTGATCTCGATGGCGCCGGGGCCCTTCTTGATCTTCTCCCCGGCGACGGTGGCGGGACGGTAGTCGGCCACGGCGGCGGCGAAGACGGCGGCGTCCATGCGGAAGAGATGCCGGCGCACGGCGTCGTGCATCTCGGCGGCGGTCTCGACCGGGATGAAATCCACTCCTGGAGGGACGTCGAGGGCGGTGGGACCCGAGACGAGGAGGACTTCATGTCCGGCGTCGGCGAAGGCATGGGCGAGGGCGTAGCCCATCTTGCCGGACGAGCGGTTCGTCAGGTAGCGGACCGGGTCGAGCGGTTCGCGGGTGGGACCGGCGGTGATGAGGACGCGCATGAAAGTTCCAAGTGAGAAGTTCCAAGTTCCAAGTGAGAAGCCCGAAGTTCCGGGGAGGCGTCGTCCGCCTTTGGAACTTGGCACTTTGGAATTGGAACTTATCCGGTGGTTCGGAGGCCGGAGGCGATGGCGTTGATCGAGAGGAGAAGCTTCGGGAAGAGGTCGTCGGCCTGCTTTTCCTTGCCCTCGGCGAGCAGGGCGCGCCAGCGGGTGAGCAGGGCGACCTGCTGGCGGTGGAGGACCCGCAGTGGTTCCTCGCGGATGTCCAGTGTCTTGGCCATGCGCGGACGCCGTTGGCGCATCTCGCCGTCGAGCAGTTCGGCGAGCAGCTCGCGGGTGCGCTCGAACTCGGCGACGATGCGGCTCATGAAGCGCTCGCGCAGGGTCTCGTCGCCGACGAGTCCGGCGTAGTCGCGCATGAGGTCGAGATTGGCGGAGGCGAGGTTGGTTTCGACGTTGGTGAGGATGTAGGAAAGGAAGGCGGATTCCGGGATGGCGGCCTTGAGGCGGTCGAAGTCATCGGGGTTCTCCGACTTCAGCGTCCCGAGTGCGGAGCCGACCCCGAACCAGCCGGGCAGGTAGAAACGGGCCTGCGTCCACGAGAACACCCACGGGATGGCGCGGAGGTCGGAGATCGAGTGGCCCTTCTTGCCGGTGCGGCGTGCCGGGCGCGAGCCGATGCGCGAGTTCTCCAGCGCGTCGATCGGGGTGACCTGGCGGTAGAAGTCGATGAAACCCTCGGCGTGGAGGAGCTCGCGGTAGGCCTTCTGGCTCGCCTCGGAGAGCGAGGGGAAGAGCGCGTCGGCAGGGTCGGCCCTGTCGTTGGGCCGGCGGTGGCTGGCGGTGGTGAACGCGGCGCCGGCGAGGATGAGCTCGAGGTGGTAGGTGGCGTTGGCGAGGTTGGCGTACTTCTGGGCGATGGTCTCGCCCTGCTCGGTCATGCGGAATCCGCCGGAGAGGGCCCCGTGCGGGAGTGCGGCCATGAACCAGTGGGTCGGACCGGCGCCGCGCGAGATCGTTCCGCCGCGGCCGTGGAAGAAGCGGAGTTTCACGCCGTGGTCGCGGCCGACCCGGCTCAGTTCCTCCTGCGCGCGGTGCAGCGACCATGCGGCGGAGAGGATGCCGCAGTCCTTGTTCGAGTCGGAGTAGCCGAGCATGACCTGCTGGACCTCGGCACCCTGGCGTTGAACGACCGGGTGTTCGAGAAAGGCGGAGAGAATGCCGGGCGCCCGCTCGAGGTCGTCCATGGTCTCGAAGAGCGGGACGACTTCCAGCGGGCAGGTGAGGCCGCCGTTTTTCTCGATCGTGAGTCCGGCCTCGCGGGCGAGCAGGAAAACGCCGAGTAGGTCGGAGAGCTGGCGGGTCATCGAGACGATGAGCGCGCCGAGGCCGCGGTTGTCGTGGTCGCGGCGGTGCTCGACGAGGACGCGGTAGGCGTCGAGCACGAGGTCGGCCTGCTCGCCGGCGCGGGCCGAGTCGTGGAGGAAGGGCCGGGGCGACTCGAGTTCGCGGGTGAGGAAAGCGACACGCTTTTCCTCGGGCCAGGAGGCGTAGTTCTCACCGTCATCGATGCCGGCGGCGGTGAGGAGCTGGGAGATTGCCTGGTCGTGGAACTCGGAATTCTGGCGGACGTCGATGGTGGCGAGGTGGAAGCCGAAGATCTCCAGCTTGTGGCGCAGCGGGCGGAGGTACTGCTCTTCGATGAGGGTGCATCCGGTCGCGCGGATGCTTTCGGAAAGCAGGTCGATGTCGGCGAGCAAGGAGGCCGGCCGCGGATAGCCGGGGTGGCCGTCGATCTGGCGCTGGATGCGGGCGGCCATGAGCGAGACCAGATGGCGCCAGGGCTCCTCGTGGAAGCGGGTGTGGAGTTCGTTGGCGATCGTTTCGTCACCGAGGACGAAGGCCAGCTCGTCGATGCGGGTTTCGAGGGAGTCGGGAATCTCGTTGAGGTGGCGCGAGAGCGTGAGCTGGGTGGCGAGCTGGGTGAGTTCCTGGTGGAGGAGCCGCAGCGCGCCGGCGCGCAGCATGCCGAGCGCCTTGCGGGTGACCTCGGGCGTGACCAACGGATGGCCGTCGCGGTCGCCGCCGATCCAGGTGCCGAAGGAAAGCTTGGGGATGTTGCCGGCCGAGCGGAGCAGCGAGAGCGGAAAGCCGGCGTCGCGCCACGCCTCGGTGAAATGCAGGTCGAGGCGGTTCAGGGCGGCGGGGAAGAGGTCGCGCAGGTAGTGGATGGCATCGCGCAGTTCGCGGAAGACATCGGGCCGCACCAGGTGGATTTCGCCGGTGCGCCAGAGCGTCTCGAGTGAAGTGACGATCCTCTCGCGCACGCGGCGGCGCTCGCGCTCGGTGTATTTCGGGTACTCGCTGCGGACGAGGTCGTCGTAGAGCGCGCGGTGGCGCTCGCGGACCGAGCTGCGTTTGGCCTCGGTGGGATGCGCGGTGAGGACCGGCTGGACGTCGACATCGCCGAGCACGTCGATGATTTCCTGCGGGGAAAGCCCGAGTGCGGCCATGTCCTTGAGCGCGCGCGGCCAGAGACCGCGGATCGATTCGGCGCCGAGGACCTTCTCGCGTTCGCGGCGGATCGCGGCGGCGACGCGTTCCTCGACCATGTTGAGGAGCTGGAAGCCGATCGAGTAGAGCTGCTGGAGGCCTTCGGGCGGGGCGTCTTCCGGGACCGATCCGGACCAGGGCATGTAGCGGACGAGTTCGTCCTCGCCGAGCGCGCGCAGGGCGTCGGTGAGGCAGCCGATCAGGAAATGCAGGTTGTCATCGATCAGGTCGAATCCCTGCAGGCGGAGTTCTTCGCGTTTCGTCGGGGTCATCGGGCAGGGGCAGTGAAGCAGGGAATGGGCCGATGTCGAACCGTGGGTAAGGGTCGGGGCAGAATGAAACTGAACCGCAAAGAACGCAGAGATCGCAGAAAAGAGAAAAGGCCGACTTGCCCAGGTGGATGGGATTTTTGTGTAGTGTGAATTCTATGACTGAGAGAATGAAGCAACTTTGTGATTTTGTGCGGCAGACCTCCTACGATATCCACGTGTATCACGGCCACGGACATCTGGAGAAGGTGTATGAGAACGCGCTCGGACATCGCCTGAGGAAAGCCGGATTTAAGGCGGAGCAACAGAAGGAGATCAACGTCTTCGACGAAGACGGCACGCTGATCGGCCATTATTTCGCCGACATTCTGGTAGAGGACGAGCTGATTTTGGAACTCAAGACCGTCAAGACTCTGGCAACCGAGCATACGGCGCAGGTTCTTGGGTATCTGAAGTCGGCCCGGCTCCAGCACGGGCTTTTGATCAATTTCGGCTCCTTCCAATTCCAGATTCGCAAGTACGTGCGAGGCGGGCCCGACACCTGATCTTTGCGCTCTCTGCGTTCTTTGCGGTTTGAAATTCCCGGGTCGGGTCACTTCCTCCCCGTCATCATCGTCCAGTGTTTGCCGGAGATGCCGACGCCGAGGGTGTCGGGGCCGGAGGCGAGCATGATGAAGCGGTGGCCGTCGGAGGCGAACCACGCGTCGTAGGCGGCGCCGGGCTCGGTGGAACCCATGAAGATGTTCTCGCCGCCGGCCCTGCCCTCGAAGCCGGCCTTTTTCGCCCGGTCCCACGGCGTTTTCTTTCCGGGCACGGGGGAGTCGTGGGCGAAGAAGCCGATCCGGGCCATGTCCGACGAATGGCCTTCGGCGGCGGCCGAGAGCTTCTCGTCGAGCCGCAGCGGTCCGAGTCCGAGCACGAGGCGCCCGTGGTTGAGGATCTCCGCGAAATTCCTCACCGCGCCGCTCGCCCAGCTACCTGCCTCCTCGTTGGCCTCGGCGGCGGTGGCGTGGGCGTCGAGCAGATCGCGCGTCGTGTGGAATCGCTTCCGGAGTTCGCGCAGGTGGGACGCCTCGAGATGGTCCTCGAGGACGAACTCGTGAAGCTCTTCGTCGGAAAGCTCGCGGCTGTCCGCCTCCGGGTCGAAGCGCTCCAGTTCGCGATGGATCTCGAAGAGCGCCTCGAGGTGACCGTCGATGACCCGGTCGAAATCCCCGGTGTCCACGCGGGCTGCGCGGGTGATCCTTTCGAGCAGGTCATCCAAGGTCTCCATCTCGCCGCGCAGCATGGCGACCTGCTTCGGATCCTTTTTCCAGTCGGTGCGGATCAGAGGCATCACGCGCTCGCGCTCGGCCCCGAGTTCGCCGGCGATCAGGTCGTGGTCGGCGTAGGGATTCGCCCGGTTCCGGCCGCCGGCGCAAAGCTTGTCGATCGCCTGCTCGTGGACACGGCGGGAGCGATGGAGCGCCTGCTCGTAGCGCGGCATCGCGTCGGGCCCCATCTGCAGCCAGGTGCGGTAGGCGGCCTGACGTTTGGAAGTCTCGGTGGAGGCCATCCATTGCTCCGCCTTGCGCACGAAGGCGGTCTCGTCACCCGCGGCGGAAACCGCGAGCAGGGGCAACAGGAGGAGGGCTTTCATCCGCCGGGAAAGCGAAGCAGGAATGCCGCTTCTTTCAAGCCTGGGCCGATTTCCATCCCCGGCTTGGCGCTTGACCCGGGGTGGCACGGGTGGTTCCGTCCCGGCGCCATGCTCCGTCAGGTGCTAAAGTCGAAGCTCTACCAGGCGGTCGTCACCGACTCGATCGTCGATTACGAGGGCAGCATCGAGATTCCCCGCGACCTGATGGAGGAGGCGGACCTGTGGCCCGGCGAAAAGGTGCTGGTGGCCTCGATCGACACCACCGCACGGCTCGAGACCTACGTGCTGCCGGGCGAGCCGGGCACGGGAAAGATCCTGGTGAACGGGGGCGCGGCGAACCGGATCAAGAAGGGCGAGCGCCTCACTATCATGGCCTTCGCCCTCTCGGAAACCCCGGTGAAACCGGTGAAGCTGGTGCTCGACGGACAGAACCGCGTGGTCCGCTCCGGGCGCTGATTTCCCGCACAAAAGCCCGCTTTACAAGCCCGAGACCCTCTGACAGTTTCCCGCCCCCATGATTCTCGCCTCCACCGACTGGCTTTCGATCAGCATCTACCTGCTGCTGATTCTATTCGTCATAGTGGCGCTGCTGATGAGCCTGCTGATCCTGATGCAGAGGCCCAAGCAGGAGGGTCTGGGCGCGGCCTTCGGCTCGGGCATGACGGACCAGATGTTCGGAGCGCGGACGACCAACGTGCTGCAGAAGGGCACGGTGTATCTCGGCTCGCTGTTTTTCATCCTCACCCTGACGCTGGCGATTCTCTACGCCAGAAAGAACGAGCGGCAGAACGCCAACTCGATGGTGGTCGAGGAGCAGCCCGCCGAGGAAGAGGTCGTGGCCCCGCCGGTGGAGGAACCGGCGGAAGAGGCCGCGGAAACCCCGTCGTTGGAAGAATCTCTGGAAGGGCAACTGGACCCCGCCGCCGCGGAGGACGAGACTCCGGCCGGGGAGGAAGCCGCCACCCCGGCCGAGGAAGCGGACGAACCCGCCGCCGGTGAGGAAAGCGAGCCCGCCGCGCCGGAGGCGACGGATGGCGAACCGGAAGCGGATGCCGGCGAGGCCCCGGCCGAGGAACCGACGACCGACGAGGCACCCGCCGACGATCCGGCGGAGGACCCGGCGGAGCAACCCTGAGCCCCGGACGACGAAGTTTCTTGAGGGGCGCGCCGCGGCGCGCCCTTTTTCGTGCGGACAGTTTCTCCATGATGGAGCGCTCTGTTGGATGACATGTCCGAGCATCTTCCCATCGATCTCCCGATCTGGGCCCGGCCGGAGGCGTTTCCCGCGGCCGGCGAGGGATGGGGCTGGGTGGATCGAAAGGGCCGCCGGAATCCCTGCGACAGCTTCGAGGGGCTGGCTGCGGCGATTGTGGACGACGCCGGGGCGCGGGTGGACATGGTGTGGACGCCGCGGCACGAGTATCTGGTCCTGCCCGAGGAGTTGCCGGAACTGCATCCGGCCCTGAAGGAGGCGCGGATCCGCTGGGCCGAGTGGGAGATCGCCGAAGGACGGCGGCAGATGTTGGTCTTCGGCGGATTTCTCGCGGTGTTCGGGCTCTATTCGCTATTCACCGGCAGCCCGTTTCTCGGATTCGGCCCCCTGGGCCTGGCGGTCATCCTGTTCCTGATGCTCGGCTTTTTTCCGTGGTATCAGGGAAGGAAACGCCTCGGCCGTGCCAGGCTCTGGGTCGCCGGCGAGATCGAGGTCGATGTCGAGGGCCTGCGCTTCGAGACCTGGCTGATGCACCAGAAGGCGCCGGTGACGCGCGCATTGCTGATCCTCTTCGCGGTGATCGGCCTCATTCAGTGGCTGGCTCCGGGCGGGCTGGCCGAGACCGTGCAGAAGGCCGGCCTGACCAAGGTGGGGGGCAGGCCGGCGGATTGGTGGCGGCTCGCCACGGCGCCCTTCCTGCATGGCGGCCTGATCCACTTCATCTTCAACGTCGCGGCGCTGGCCTACCTCGCGCGCCGGATGGAGGTGCTGGTGCGGTGGCCGCACGTGCCACTGGTCTTCGTGCTCGCGGCGTGGGTGGGCGGAGAGGCATCGTCGATGTTCATGCCGGGAAAACCCTCGCTGGGGGCCTCGGGAGGGCTGCTGGGGATGCTCGGGTTCCTGCTCGTCTTCGAGTGGATGCACCGGCCGCTGGTGCCGGCGAGTTCGCGGCGCCGCCTGCTGGCCGGATTGCTCCTGACGGCGGCGATCGGGCTCGTGGGCTTCGCCTTCATCGACAACGGCGCGCACGGCGGCGGCCTGGTCGCCGGCATGGCCTACGCCTTCGCCGTGTTTCCGAAATCCTCGTCGGTGCAGCGTCCGCGCGAGACCGGATTCGACCGGATCGCCGGAGGGATCGCGCTCGGGCTGATCGTCTTCTCCGTGGCCTGGACCGCCTGGGTGCTGTGGCGGTAGGACCGGCCTACTCGGGCTTCCAGTTCGGATACTTTTCCCGGAGCTCCTGACGATATTGCTCGGCATCGCCGGTCTTGCCGGATTTTTCCAGGGCCTCGATGAGCTTTTGCAGCGCCTTTGGTTTCACCACACGGTCCCCATCGTCCATGAGCTGGACGGGCAGGATGTAGGACCGCACGGCTTCCTCCGGCTTTCCTTCAGCCATCAGGATGTCGCCGCGCAGCAGGTGGAGCGTGGCGCCGATGCGACCCTCCGGGCGCAGGGCCAGGCCTTCCTCCACCGCCTTGGTGGCCTCGTCGAACTTCTTGAGGTCGAGCAGCGCCTGTCCCTTGTCGGCGAACGCGTCGGCACGCCATGCGGGGTCCTCCTCGGCACCCAGGGCGTGGTCGATCGCGCTCAGCGCTCCGGCCGGATCGCCGGCCCGGATGCGGGACTTGCCGAGGAAACGCCACACCTCCTTGGCCACCAGCTCCGGATTGTTGTCGTCGGCGATGAGGTCGTAGAAGCGCGCGGCGTTGACGTAGTCGCCCGCGTTGAAGGCCTGATCGGCGCCCCAGCGGATGAGCGGTTCGGGCAGGTCGGAGGAGTAGTCCTTCTCGATTGCCTTGCCGACCTCCGAGATGAGGGGCTGCGGTTGTTTCTCCGCGAGGTGGACGAGGCACAGCAGCAGTCCGGCGTGCTTCGAGTAGAGCTCGGGCGCGAGTTCGCGCGCCTGTTCGAGGAAGGGGACGGCTTCGCCGCCGCGGTTGGTCTTTACCAGGCCCCAGCCCGCCCAGTAGGAGGCCTTGGCGGCCGCGGCGGTCTCGGGTTTGTCGATCTTGTCGAGGAACTCGCGGTAGCGGGACACCATCGCCTCCAGCTCGTTGCGCTGCTTGTGGATGTCGGCGCTTTCAAGGAAGGCGAGGCTCAGCAGTTCCGGGTCCTTCGAAGTCTCGATGATCTGCTTGAAGTCCTCCAGGGCCTCGCCGGTCGCACCGGTGGAAGCGAGGGCCCGGCCGCGGGCGGCGCGGGCGAGCGGAACGCGTTCGTCGTCGGGGTAGGCCTTGATGAAGGCGGCCAGTGACGAGGCCGCGGCTTCCGGGTCGCCGGCTTCGGCGAGGCAGCGGCCGCGCTGGTAGAGCATGCCTTTGCGGTTCTTTTCCGAAAGCGCCGCCGGATCGATGTCGCGGTAGGCATCGGCGGCGTCGGCGGGCTTGCCCTCGGCGTAGAGGGTCTCCGCCTTCATCAGCAGGGCGGTGTGGACCTTCGGGTCGCGCGGGTGCTGGCTGCGATAGAGCTGGAGGAAGGCCTCGACCTGGTCGAGCACGTGGCGTCCCTCGATCCGGTAGAAGCACAGGAGCCGGTAGTAGGTGGCGTCGAAGGCATACTGGGAGTCGGGGGGCTGGATGCGCTCGACCTCGCGGAAGAGCGGCAGCGCGTCGGCGTTGCGGTCGAGCATCATGAAGGCGCGGGCGGCGAGCATCAGCCGCCGGGCCTCGCCCTCGCCCTCGCCGGCGCTGCGCTGGAAGATATCGACGACCTCGCGGTAGCGCTTCTGGTCGAAGCGGGCGGCCATCATCGCGATCTGCGCGTCGGGCCGGAACTTTTCCATCCCGGGCGTCTTGAGGATGAGTTCGAAGTAGAGGTCGGAGCGCCTGGCGTCGTCGAGCCGGGCCGCCACCGCGCCGGCGTGCAGGGCCGCCTCGCCGCGGAGTTCCGGCGGGGCGGGCGAGACGGCGACCTTGTCGAGCAGTCGCAGCGCCTCGTCGAGCTTGCCGTCGGCGGCGAGCAGCTTGCCGTAGGAGATCCGCGCCTTGTCGATGTAGGGGTTTCCCTCGGCGGGATCCTCGATCACCGAGCGGAAGTAGGTCTGCGCCTGCTTGCCGCGGCCCATCAGCTCGTAGCTGAGGCCCGCGTAGTAGAGGCCCCGCTGGCGCTCGGTCGGCGTGGTGGCGATCTTCGCCAGCTTGTCGAAGAGCGTGGCCGCCAGCGCGTACTGGCGGTTGTTGAAATGGTCGGCGCCCAGCTTGTAGGCGGCGGCCGCGGCGTAGCGCCCGCGACCGAAACGGTTGAGCAGCGAGTGGAAGCAGCGCTTGGCGTCCTCGACCCGGCCGACGGCGTAGTAGGACTCGCCGAGGTACCACCAGGCCGGCTCGGCGTTCTCGTGGTCGGGGAAGCGGTTGAGGTAACGGGCGAAGATTTCGATCGCGCGGAGATAGAGGTCCTGCTGGACCGGGCCGCTCGATCGCTTGGCCGACTCGTAGACGTTGCGGCCGTGCTGGAAGGAATCGACCTGGGCGTTGGGCTCGAGCGTGGGATCGACCGGCTGCGCGCGGGGCACCTCCTGGGCGGCCAGGATGGCCGGCAGAAGCAGCAGGAGCAAGGTGCGGAACATGGTGGAAGTGTCGGGATGGGCGGGGGATTTGCAAGCCGCCGGAGGACCGGCCCCGCCTATTCAGCGCTTTCCGGCCGCTGGGTCGCGAAGGAAATGTTCCAGATGCCGGCCTGCTGGCAGGTGTCGATGACCTCGACGATGCGCTGGAAGGGCGTGGTCGCGTCGCCGCGGACGCGCACCGGCTGGTTCTCGTGCTGGGTGGCGATGGCCGCCAGCGTCTCCTTGAGCTGGGTCTTGGACTTGGTCTCGCCCCAGACCGACACCGAGCCGTCGGCCCGGACGTTGAGGACGATCTCGCCGAGCACGCGCTTCGGATCCGCACCCTCTTCGGAAGTCGGGACGGCGATCTTGAGATCCATTTCCTCCCGCGAGAACTGCCAGGTGACGATGAAGAAGATCAGTAGCAGGAACACGATGTCGATCATCGGCGCCATCTGCATCGCCGCGGGCTGCGGCTCTCGGTTGGTGAACTTCATCAGATGCCGTGGAGGTCGGGCCGGTCGTCGCCCAGCGGCGAGGGCACCGGCATGGCGTAGTCATCCGAGCGCCGCGGCGGGGCCGACGGTTCGGCGCGCGGTTGCTGGCGCTGGACCTGGGCGTGGAGCATCGCCATCAGGTGGGTGGTGGCGGCTTCCAGCTCGGAGACATATTTCTGCACCCGGCCACGGAAAAGCGAGTAGAAGACCAGCGCCGGGATGCCGACGACCAGGCCGGTGGCGGTGGTGACCAGCGCCTCGGAGACCCCCTCGGCGAGCTTCATCTGGCGCACGCCCTCGAAGGCGCCGCCGGAGATCTCGAGGAAGGACTTGATCATCCCAATGACCGTGCCGAGCAGGCCGACCATGGGGGCGATCGAGCCGATGTCCGCCAGGTAGGTGATGCGCGAGCTGAGCATCCCGGCCTGGCGCGAGCCCTCCGACTCGGCGATTTCGCGGACCTCGCCGAAGGTCGCCGAGCCGTTCTTGGTCATGAAATCGAGACTCTTCTGGGTGATCCGCGCCATGCACTGGTTCTGGCGGTGGCTGTAGCTGATCAGTCCGAGGTAGTCGCGCTTGCGGATCATCGCCTCGGCGGTGTTCATGAAGCGGTCGCTGACCACCGTGTTGCGGCGGATGGTCATGAGGTAGAGCAGGATGAGCACCATCGCCGCCACCGAGAGCACGGCGAGCGGGTACATCATCACGCCGCCCTTCTCGATGATCTCCATGAAATCGAACTGGCGGGCGTTGTCGGCGTCGACCTCTTCGGCCGCGCGGGCGACCGTGGTGGAGAGGGCGAGGATCGCCGTGGGGAAAAGGAAGCGCCTCATGGTGGGTCGGAGCTTAACGGAGGATGGGGGCAAGGCAAGGATGGCGGGAACGGCTTCGGGAGCCGGATTCCGGGGCGTCGGGCACCTGCGATTCGGGAAACGGACGCCTGGCTTCGGTGCTTCAACCCGACAGCGTCGGGCCACGGCGGGATTTGTCTATTTCAGGGCGAGCCCGCCGCGCCATCGGTCATCCGATGGTTCCGGTGTTCTTCGGGATCAAAAGGCTAGCGGTCCGGCAGGAGCCGTTCATAGATTGCCGCCGTTCCATGAGCTTGCGTCATTCCACCAGGTCCGGAGGTCGGCGGTATCTGTCCGCGTTGCTGGTTGCGGCGATCCTGCTGCTGACGATCGGAACTGCCGTGGGTGCCAAGCCGGGTGCCGATGTCTGGACCCGCCTCGATCCCGCCGAAAGCGCCGCCAGGACGGCGGTTCCGCCGCGTCTCAGGCCCACCAGCTTCGCACTGTTCGCGTTCGACGCCGGACGGTTCGGGACCGCGGTGGCGGCCGCCGCCAACGAGACCGCCCGGCAGTATCTCGAGCCGGAGCACGAGATCCTCCTTCCGACACCCGCGGGGGGGCTTGCCCGCTTCAGAATCATCGAGAGCCCCGTGGTGGCACCCGAGCTCGCCGCCCGTGTCCCGGACCTGGAGAGCTACAGGGGGGTCGGGATCACCGATCCTTCGGCGAATCTCCGGCTCGCGGTTTCACCCCACGGCTGCCACGGCCAGGTGCTGTCGCCCGCAGGGTCCTACAGCATCGATCCCTACCGGGAGGGCGACGCGGTGGAGCATGTGTGCTACTTTCGTGACGACCTCCCCTACGATGGAGTGGGAGACCGTGACCTCGCCGATCTGAAGAAGACCGGCGGTTCCCGGTTCTGCTGCAACGTGCGGCATTACAAGGACCCGGAGGATGTGGCGGTGGCGCCGGCCCCCGGGACCGCGAACCGCACCGGCGACACCTTGCGCCTGTTCCGCCTGGCGATCGCCGCCACCGGTGAATACACGCAGTATCATGGCGGCTCGGTCGCCGACGGCCTGGCCGCCCTGAACGCCCTGGTGACCCGGGTGACCGGCGTCTACGAGGTGGAGCTGGCGTGCCGGCTCACGCTGGTGGCGAACAACGACCAGATCGTCTACACCAACCCCTCGACGGATCCCTACGGAGCCGATCCGCTCGATGACGTCCAGGCGGACATCGATGGCAAGATCGGCAACGCCAACTACGACATCGGGCACGTGGTTTCGACCGGTTCCGGAGGGGTGGCCTTTCTCGGCAGCGTCTGCGTCGATGGGATCAAGGCCGGCGGGTTCACCGGGCTGTCCAATCCGGTGGGCGACCCGTTCTGGATCGACTACGTGGCGCATGAGATGGGACACCAGTTCGGCGCCAACCACACCTTCAATGCGGCGAGCGGGAGTTGTAGCGGCAACCGGGCCTCGTCCGCCGCCTACGAGCCCGGTGCGGGTTCCACGATCATGGGCTACGCCGGCATCTGCGGCTCCGTCGACAATTACCAGAACGCCAGCGACGCCTACTTCCACAGCCGCTATTACCCCAGCATGTTCGATCGCGCTGACCAGCGCTCCACCGAACATCTGC
>ERZ869936.560-NODE-560-length-33917-cov-18.843719_pt1 | contig 33917 bp, 22 predicted proteins | sample MGYA00520876_ERZ869936 | MGnify/ENA primary metagenome ERZ869936 (study PRJEB32218, sample SAMN09650985) | biofilter metagenome | isolation source: enrty point of leading RO module | place: Saudi Arabia: Thuwal, RO plant located on Red Sea | collected 2016-02-17 ... | reverse complement strand
GGTTCCGCACGGAGAGACCCCACGCAGCATCGACAGCGAAATGGTGGGCGGTTTCGTCGACGCTGCACCCGGTAGCGCATGCAGAGACCCCACGCAGCGTCGACGGTGCGGTGGACGTCGCTCTCGATGGTCGCGTCGGGGGGATCCATAGGATATGACGTGTGACGACGAGGGCCGTGACCCAAAGAAGCAGAGTGAGGGTTGCCGTCTGGGTTTTGCACCTGGCGCTGCCCCTGCTCGCCCTGTGGCTGCTGCTGGCCCAGCCCGACCTCGACGTGCGCTGGCAGCACCAGCCGAGCCACTTCTGGCTGGTCGCCGGTGTGGCCGCCATCAACGTCGTGCTCGCTGTCAGGGTGCTGGCGGCCGCACGACTTCGGGCCGATGCCCGGGTCCTGCTCGTCGGCTACGCATTCGTCATCGCCGCTGGGTTTCTCGGGCTCCATGCGCTGGCTACTCCCGGCGTCCTGCTCGGCTCCCCCAATGGTGGTTTCGAGATCGCCACGCCGGTCGGACTGGCCCTGGCTTCGTTGCTTTTCGCCGCGGCATCAATTGACTACCAACCGAAGACCGCGCGAGCCATCGTCGACCGGGACAAAGCGATGCGATGGGCGATCATCGGCCTGCTTCTTCTTTGGGCGATCGTGTCGCTGGCCGAGCTGCCTCCCCTTGCCAATCCGCTTTCGGAACGCGCCGTAGGGGGAATGCGTTGGGTCGCCGTTGCCTCCGTCACCCTCTACGCATTGGCCGCCTTCGGCTTCTTCTCATCCCATCGGCGACGGCCGTCGGTGATGCTCATCGCGCTGATCACCGCGGCGGCGCTGCTGGCCGAGGCGATGGTCACGATCATGTGGGCCCGCAATTGGCAGCTGTCGTGGTGGATGTGGCATGTGTTGATGGCTGCGGCCTTCGGCTTTGTCGCCTACTCGGCATACAGCCAATACGAGAAGGAGGGCGGCTCCGCAGGCATCTTCGACGGGATCGTCTCCCAGGCCACGGCCCAAGAGATCCGCGACCAGTACGGAGGGGCCCTGGAGACCCTCACCGACGCACTGCAGAAGTCGCTTCGGGCCGGCTTGACGGAGGGTGAGATCGCACTCGTCGTACAGGGTCTGAGCAGCCGGTTCACCCTCACGGAGGCCCAGACCGAGATCCTCGGCCGTGCGGCTCGGTCACTCGCCGCCGAGCGCGACCAGGCTCGCCGGCTGGGGGCTCTGGCTCTGATCGGGACCGAGATCGGCGTCGATCGCGGCGAAGAGGCCATGCTCCAAGAGATGATGGAGATATTGGGCCCCCGGTTCTCACCCGATGTCGTTCGGATCGGTCTCGTCACCGACGACGTTGTGGTCTACCCATCGGAGCTGGCCTCGGGGCCGTGGCCGGACAAGGCCGAGCATCACGCAATTCGGCTGGATGCCGGCAACGAAGAGATCGGCGTCATCGAGTTTGGCCGGGCCAGCGGCGAGTTCCGTGAACGCGACTTCGCCATATTCGAGACGCTGGCGGCCGAGATCGGGATCGCCATCGAGAATGCCCGGCTCTACGCACAGCTCGACGGACTATTTCGAAAGTACATGTCGCCGGATGTCGCCGACACCCTCCGCGCAGACCCGAGCCGGGCAGAGCTCGGCGGATCCATGGTGGAGCTGACGGCGCTCTTCGCCGACATGCGAGGATTCACGACCTTCTCGGAGTCGACCGACCCGGCGAGCGTCACAAATACGCTGAACCGCTATTTCGGTCAAGTCGTGCCCGTGATCCTCGAACACGGCGGAACCGTGGTGCAGTTCATGGGCGATGCGGTGCTGGCCGTGTTCGACGCGCCGACACCACGCCCAGACCATGCCTTCCGCGCTGTTCGCTCGGCCCTGGAGATGCAGGAGGCCATCGCCCGTGAGACCGCTGACAGGGAGACAGTTCCCCAGTTTCGGGTGGGCATCAACACTGGCCTGGCCCTCATCGGGAATATCGGCAGCGAGCAGATGCGCAGCTTCAACGTCGTCGGGGACGCAATCAACGTCGCGTCCCGACTCGAGACGTGGGCCGAGCCGGGCCAGGTGGTGATCAGCGACAGCACCTACTCGGCAATCTCGGATCGGGTGTCGGTGATCCCGCTCGGCGCTGTCGAGCTGAAGGGGAAGTCGGAGCCGATCGTCGCCTATCGACTCGAGGGCATCACTTCGACGACGCCTCGTTGAGTCGAATCGACGAGTTTCAGCTCATCCGCTCTTTGGTGGACGAGGCCGAGGGTGCTCACACATCTCGTAGTAGTTGCCGTCTGGCGCCTTGAAGTAGAACCAACTGTGCCCGTCCGGTCCTGTTTCGAGTTTGGTGACGGTCTCCACCCCTGCCTCAATCAGCTCGGCGCGTGCGGTATCGGCATCGTGAACCCAGAGCCCGGCGACCGGGCCGGTGTCGAGTTGGTCGTGTTCCACCGAGTCCGGACCGAAGAACTCGATCCGATCACCGTTCGACGCGGCGAGCCGGGAAAACCCTGACACGTCGGTGATCACCTCCATCCCGAGGACTCGAGAGAAGAAGTCGGTCGCAGCTGATTGATCGTCGGTGGCGGATCCGACCCAGATGATGCCCTTGACCTCCATGGTCCGGCCAGCCTACGCCTATGGCCACCGTCTAGCTTGACCTAGACCACGATGCCCATCGACACCCCAGAAGAGCTCCGCCGGCACGTGGAGCTGGCGATACAGGTGGAACTGTCGACGATTCCCCCCTATCTGTTTGCCATGTACTCGATCGAGGATGCCAACTCTGGGGCCGCTCTTCTCATCAGGAGCATCGTCGTCGAGGAGATGCTTCACGCCGCCCTTGCGACGAACCTCCTCCTCGCATTGGGGGGTCGTCCCCGGTTCGAAGGCACGCGATACATCCCCAGGTACCCGATGGACCTGCCACATCACCGTCCGCCCCTGCGACTGGACCTGGCGCCATGCAGCAACGATGTGATCGAGAACACGTTCATGAGGATCGAACAGCCGGAGGGGCGTCGAGCTCCACTGGTTTCCGACGAGTACGAGACACTGGGCCAGTTCTATCACGCCCTGGAGCAGAGCCTCGTCGATCTGTCCCGGAAGTTCGACATCTTCGGTGACGCCGACGAGGAAGCTCAGATGTCCGAGGCTTCGTTCTATCGACCAGTCCAACTCGATGCAGAAGAGAGTGGTGGTCTGATACCCATCAATGACGTGAACTCAGCTCTCGAGGCGATCGAGACAATCATCCACCAAGGAGAAGGCCTCAGCCATGAGAAGTGGGCCGATCCGGGTCACAAGGAGTTGACTCACTATCACAAGCTCCTCGAGATACATGAGGGAGCCAGTGCGCTCGGGTCGGTGATCCCGCTGCGGGAGAATCCCACGGTCGGCGACTACCCGGGAGAGGTGAGGGTCGTAGCCGACCTCTTCAATGCCCTCTACCGGTCGGTCTTTCTGGTCATGGACAAGATCTTCACCGGAGTCGACCAAGGGCGTGCCGTCGGGTTGTTGTACCTGTTCATGGGCTCTCTGTTGCCACAAGTGGCTCGATGCCTCACCGGATACCAACTGGAGGATGGAAAGCACGCGGCCCCAACCTTCGAGGTCTACGAGTTCGGAGACTCCGACGTGATCGCCGAGCTCGCCGAGCTGACGATGACAGCTGCAGCCAACCATCCCGAGCTGACGCCTGTCCACAATGCAATCACAGGGTTGGACCTGGTCCTTTGAGCGGTCGCGCCTAGTCGCTCTTCGACAGGATTCTGTACGCACCGCCCAGGACCGCACCGAAGACGAGATGGGCACTCAGGTCCTGCCACAGGACATCGCCGTCGTATTCGGTTATCGACTTGTAGACACCGAGCTTGGGAAGGACCACATAGCTCGTCGCCCAGGCGACGCACGCCGTTCCGATCCCCAGAAGGGGGTTTGCCGTGGAGAGCGCGTCCGCAGCGATGCCGTGCGCCTTGCCCCAGCCAATCCCGGTGACCCAATGGACGACGTTGTTCGCCAATCTCGCAGAGGAGTCGGGCAGATCGACGCCGACCATGTCGGCCATCGCCTTCGCCGTGCGAGCAGGGGCACCCGCTTCCTCATAACCATCGGTGCCGTCCGATGTCTCCCAATCGATGAACGCCTGGGAGCCACCACTCTTCAGGAAACGGCGGTACCAGACCAAATCCATCGCGAGAGTGCCCAATGCACCACCGACCGCTCCGATCAAGGCAGATCGAACAAGCGAGCTCATGGCGTCACATTACGAGCTGTGCCCGCAGTAGAGGCCCCAGGGGCGCGTGATCTACTCAAACAATCCCGACCGACATCCAGGGCGGCACGGTGCGGTTGGTCGCAGTAGCGTTGTCGGCGGTGGGATCGCTCGTTGAATCGGTAGCCAGGTCCTTGAACGCAGCACCGAGTGCGTCAACGGTGAGGCTGAATCGCGGGGAGACCCTCATCGCCCAAGGTGACGCCTCCGACACGGTCTATCTCCTGATCGATGGCTCCCTTCAGGTGTCGCGCGACGTTGACGAGGCAACCGCGGTGATCGCCGAGATCAGCGAGCCGGGCAGCCTCATCGGCGAGATGGTCGCAATCGGCGGCGGCCGACGAACGGCCACGGTCACTTCAACCTCGCCCAGCGAGCTGATCGCGGTGGACGTCGACGACTTCCAGCGGCTCCTACAACAGGAGCCCGAGCTCACAGATCTGCTGGTGACTGTGGCGATCAGACGCGCCGAGGAAGCAGAGCTGGTCGAACTCCTCGCCAGACACTTCGGGCTGGTCGACCGGGCAACCCTGATAGCCACTTGCAGCTCGGTTGAGTGGCGCACCCTGGCCGCCGGAGATGTCCTGTTCAGAGAAGGCGACCCGTCGGACTTCGTCTACTTCGTCGTGAGAGGTCGGCTCATCACCACCCGGGCAGACGATGAGGAGGATGAACTAAAGGTCGGGGAGATCGGACGTGGAGAGGTTGTCGGCGAGATAGGCGTTTTACGTCATCAACCCCGGTCAGGCACGGTCAGAGCCTCCCGTGACACTGTGGTTGCCGGGATGCCCGAAGGGGCCTTCCTCGGGCTGATCGAAAGTCAACCGAGGATGCTGATCGAGATGTTCCTCGATGCGCTGGCACGATCGGACAGCCCGCGCTGGCACTCCGCCCCGAGCACGGTGGTGGGCCTGCTCTCCGAGCCCGGGCTGGACATCGGGGCCATCGTTGCGGGGATCGGATCGGGGCTGAGCGACTTTGGAGTGCTGCGTCATCTCTCGCGGGACGTTGTGGAGCGCGCCCTGGACCAACCTGGCGTCGCCGACTGCGGCCGCGGCAGCCTGGAGGAGGTCCGGCTCTCACGGTTTCTGCATGAGACCGAGCTCGCTGCCGACTTCATGACCGTAGAGGTGGGGAACGAGCCCGATCAGTGGGCTCTGCGCGCCGTCGGGATTCTCGACCATCTCCTGGTCTTCGTGACCCCCTCGATCTCGAAGCGCACGTTCAACCAGCTCGAGGCCATGGCAAGTCTCGCCGGGCCAGCCGTTTCACGCACTTTGGTGATAGTCGACCAGGACGATGGGGCACCGACGGGGTCGGCTGCTCTCAGGAATGGAATGGGAGCCTCTCGCGTCATCCATATACGCAAAGCTGACTCCGTCGACCTCTCCCGTCTCGCCCGGATTGCAGTTGGTCGCGCCAACTCGCTCGTCCTTGGTGGAGGGGGAGGACGCGGTTTCGCCCACATCGGCGTGTACCGGGCTATGCAGGAGTTGGCCATCCCGGTCGATCTGGTCGTGGGTGCATCGATGGGCGGCGTACTTGGAGCGGCAATTGCCGATCGCTGGACCGCCGATGAAGTGGTCGCCTGGGCGGAGGATCGCTTCGGTGACTCGCTCGACTACACGATTCCGCTGGTCTCGCTGGTCAAAGGCGAGAAGATCGCGCGATTCGCCCGGGAGCGGTTCGGGGAGCGCGACATCGAGGACCTGCGCCTCAGCTACATGGCAGTTTCGACCGATCTGACTTCTTCGCGTATGCATGTCCACGACAAGGGGTCAGTCGTCCTGGCGATCCGGGCGACCAGCGCGATTCCCGGGGTGATGCCACCGGTTCCCCTTGGCGACGCTCTCCTCGTCGATGGCGGGGTCCTCAACAACATCCCGATCGATGTCGCCCGAGCCGAGGCGCCAATGGGAACGGTCATAGCTTCGGATGTTGCTCCTCCGCGTGGTCCTGGGGCGCACGGCGACTACGGACTATCTGCCTCAGGTTGGCAAGCGCTGCGATCACGGTGGGGGCGGAATGACACCCGATATCCGAGCATCTCGGCAGTGTTGATGCGTTCAATGATCACCGCGTCGATGCGGGAAAGGGACGCACAGGTGCGCGATGGGCTTGCCGATCTCTACCTCGACCTGGACATCCGCGGAGTGTCGATGCTCGAGTTCGACTCACCGCGAGCCGTGGCACAGCGCGGATACGACGCCGCGATGCCCGTGCTGGAAGCCTGGCTGGCGGCGCAACGGAGCGATCGGTCGGAGAGCCAACCGAACCACGCTGCCGTTCGGACGTAGAAGCCCCTGGTCAGTCCGGCGGTAGGACCATCCAGGTGAGGACAGAGTCATCGAGCCAGAGACGACCGATCTCCATGGGCCGATCGCGTGGATACGCCGGGTCGATGGGTTCGGTGAAGTAGCCGGTGAGACGTTCCTGACCGGGCTCGATACGCGCCGTCATGAACCCGAAGTAACGCCCGACGCGGGGGAAGAAGGCCTTGTAGATGGATTCCTTAGCCGAGAAGATCTCCAGGGTCATCTCCGCCTTTCGGGCTGCGTCCAGCTGCCGGAGGCGAGCCTGCTCGTCTTCCCGGGCGATTTTGGTCTCGAGGCCGGGGAAGTATCGGTCCCTGTTCTCGAGGTCGACTCCGGTGCCTGCCGAGTCAGAGCTACGTCCCACCAAGGCGATGGCCAGATTCCTACTGTGCGTGATCGATCCAACGACACCTGACGGCCAGATGGGCTCCCGACTGCTCCCCCGCAGTATGGGCTCGGGCTCTCTTCCAAGCTGTTCGAGAGCGAGGTGCGCCGCGTGACGGCCGAGCCGAAACTCAGTCACCCTCCGCGGCAAAGCTCCCGGTGAGAGCAGTCGCTCCTCCTCGGCAAAGATCTCGAATTCCTCGCCCGCGGAGCCGTCAAAGGCAACGAGCGCGATGCCTCGCGGCAGTGAGTTGGTGACCGGGGAGAGGTTCATCTGTGTAGGCCGACAGACTAGGTCGAGACCTCCCGACGGATTCATCGGCACGGCTACGACGACCAAACAGACTGATAGCATTCCGATCAGGAAGGCGGTTCCATTCGAAGGCTGGAAACGACCCGGGGAAAAGGCGGGAGATCGATGAGGGGTAGGCCGTGACGCCTCGTGCCGGCGGGTATGAGCTAGACCACACGCAGCTATCGCCTGCGCAACGGAGCATCTGGTTTCTCGACAGGGCCGGCAGCGGGGGCTCATACAACATCGCGCGAGCCCGCAGGCTGATCGGACCGTTGGACATCTCAGTGCTCGAGGACGCACAACGTTTCGTCGTCGACCGTCACGAGATCCTCAGAACGAGATACGTCGAAGTCGATGGAGTCCCTTCCCAGGTCGTCGACCCACCCGGCCATGCAGACTTCGACGTCGTCGAAGTCGAACCCGGCGATCTGGAAGCTTGGCTCGAACAGGAGGCCGACAGGAGCTTCGACCTCGCCTCGGACCCGATGTGGCGATGTCGTGTTGTCCCGATCGAGCCTGACAGCCACATCCTGCTCGATGTGGTCCATCACATAGCGGCCGACGGGTGGTCGATCCCGCAGATGCGCATGGAGGTCGGTGCGTATTACAACGCCGCCAAGGAGGGCCGGACGCCCGATCTGGAGCCGGCGATCCAATATCGCGACGTTGCCAGAGAGCGCCTGCACGATGAGGTTGCAGCCGATCTCGAATACTGGAGGTCGGCTCTAGAAGACGCCCCCGAGACGATCACCCTGCCCGCGGACAGACCGGCAGGCCCGACGCGGTCATCGGCAGGTAGCTGGGCCAAGTCCACAGTGCCGGGCATCGCCCCGGGGCAGCTGGAGCGGCTCGCCGGCGAGCTCGAGGCGACCCCGTCGATGATCGGCCTCGCCGTGTTTGCCACCGCACTTGCCCGATACGCCCGCACCAGCGAAGTCGTGATCGGCATGCCGGTGACGGGACGCACCGACTCCTCAGCAGAGGGTGTCATAGGACCCTTCTTCAACAGTCTTCCGATCAGGCTCAGGATCGATCCGGAGATGTCGCTGCGGGAGCTGGTCTCTCAGACGAGGGGGCAGGTGCTCGATGCCATGGAACACGAAGTCCCCTTCGACGAGATCGTCCGGGCAATCGATCCGACGAGGGCTCCCGGGCAGACCCCGATCTTTCAGGTGATGTTCCAGCATCGTGACGCCGCGTTCCGGAGGGGATACGGGCTTGCGGGCATCACGGAGGAGTCGATAGAGGTCGCCGGCGCCAGCGCCAAGTTCGACCTCTTGCTCGAGGTTGCAGACGACCACGGCATGGAGATGTCGTTGAACTCGAGCAGCGACATATACGAGCCCGCCACCGGGGCCCGTCTCGCACAGGGGATTGCCGAGCTCGCGCGACAGGCAATGTCGGCACCGGATCAGCCGCTCCGGTCGTGCTCCATGGTGTCGCTGAGCACGCAGAGCCAGCTCACACGATGGCTTGCCGACAACGACCGGCCCCTGCCGCAAGTGGAAACTCTCGCCGACCACTACGAGAAACAGGTGGCCGGCAGGGGATCGGACCTTGCTCTGACCGGCGAACACGACGTCACTCACGACTCACTGCTCGCCGCGGCGGCGGACATCGAGGCACAGCTGCGGGATCGGGGTGTCGGCGAGGGAAGCGTGGTTGCGCTGGTCTGCGGAAGATCCCCGTTGATGGTGGCAGCGATACTCGCCGTCAACCGCCTCAGAGCCGTGTATGTCCCCATCGATCCCGAATATCCCGAAGCGCGAATTCGGCGCATCCTCGACAGAGCCGGCGCAGCAATACGTCTCTCTCCCGGCGGCGGTGAAGACTGGAGAGACGCGTCCATCGACTCGCTTCAGGGCCCTCACCAAACCCATGACCCGTCGAGTCGCGCCGTGTACGTCATGTTCACGTCCGGGTCGACCGGTGATCCGAAAGGAGTGGTGATCGGAGAGGATGCGATTCTCAGACTCGTCTCGAACCCTGACTATGTGTCGATAGAGCCGGGCGACGTGGTCGCCCACCTCTCCAACGTGGCGTTCGACGCCTCTACCTTCGAGATCTGGGGGCCGCTTCTCAACGGGGCGACGATGGCGATGATCGATCGAGAGACGGTGCTTACACCAGGGGATCTCGCGAGCGAGTTGAAGCAGCGCTCGGTGACGACGATCTTCGTGACGACGGCCCTCTTCAACCTGATCGCCCGTCAAGAACCATCGCTGTTCGATGGGGTCCGGGACGTCATGTTCGGGGGAGAGAGGTGCGACCCGACCGCCGTCCGGCGTGTGATCGCTGCAGGACCACCCTCCCGATTGCTTCATGTTTATGGCCCGACCGAGACCACCACTTTCGCCAGCTGGTATGAGATCCCCCTAGAACGCCCCATTGCCGAGTCGATCCCGATCGGCAGGCCAATCGCCAACACGAAGCTATATGTGCTCGACGCCTGGGGGAGCCCCCTGCCGCCGGGTCTGGTTGGGGAGCTGTACATCGGAGGCCCGGGCGTCGCCATCGGGTACGCCGGGGACGCGGGTGGGACACAGGAGCGATTCAGCGCCGACCGCTTCTCGAGTGACCCCTGGGGGCGAATGTACCGCACCGGCGACCTCGTTCGAGTCACCGAAGACGGGTTCGTCGACTTCGTGGGACGAGCCGACCGACAGGTGAAGCTGCGCGGCTTCCGGATCGAGCTTGGCGAGATCGAGGCGGCCCTGCGGTCGCATCCCTCGGTGGATGACGCCGTGGTGCGCTTGGTCGAAGGGGACGACCGCAGGCTCGTCGCCTGGGCCGCCGCCAACGATCCAGATCTGTCAGAGGCGCATCTCAAGGATCATCTCAGGTCCCTCCTGCCCGCCTTCATGGTCCCGTCTGCCGTGGTCCCTGTCGAGGAGATCCCGATTGGCCCGACCGGGAAGATCGATGCCGCCCAATTGCCGGCAGCAGGCAGCGAAGCCGGGCCAAGCGAATCCGTCGGTGAGACGGAGGCCAAGGTGATCGCCTTGTTCGAGGAGATCCTCGGTGTGTCGGGTGTAGGCAGATCGGACGACTTCTTCGATCTTGGAGGGCATTCGATCCGGGCAGTCGAGCTGATCGCGCTCATCGAGAAGCGACTGGGCAAACGCATGGGCGTGATGGAGATGATGGAGGGCCCGACGCCTGCTGAGATCGCCGCCCGGATCGATGCGGGCGATGTCGGCGTGCTGGAGCGAAGGCTGGTGGCGATGGCGCCCGGACATGGAATCCCCCTGTTCGTCTTTCATCACCCGAGCGGCACGGTCCAGGCCTACTCCGATCTCGTGAAGTCGCTTCCCGCAGGGACCAGAGTCATCGGGGTGAATGCGTCAGGAGTCGACGGAACCATTCAGCCGTCGGAGAACCTCTCGGAGATGGCCGAGGAATACGCGTCTCTCGTCCTGTCGGCACACGACGGTCCGTTCCGGCTCATCGGGCACTCGCTTGGTGGCCTCCTCGCATGGGAGACGGCCCGTCAGCTCATCGAGGCCGGGCATGACGTCGACTTCCTCGGGCTCATCGACACCCAACTTCCCCGGGAACTCGGAATCTCGGCGTTCGTGTCAGGGCTACCCGGATCGATCGGCGACTTCGCCCGTGCTGCCTACCGCCGCATGCATCGCGTCGCTGGTGACATCCGCTGGGGGTCGAAACGACTTTGGCACGAGATGAGGGATCGTCCCCTCCCTGCCGACCTTGCCCGCATAGGCCTGGTGCGGGCCTCTTCCAAAGCGTTCGACTCCTATCAACCCCGTCAGGTCCATGCCGAAGTGGTGTACTTCCTGGCGACGGGCGCGGATGGCTCGGGTGGCCTGATGCAACGGGGTTGGGAGGAGCTGGCATCGGCAATCGACGTGGTGCGTGTCCCCGGTATGCACTCGGGGCCCAACTCCATCCTGGTGCCTCCGAACGTCTCGGTTCTGGCCCGGGAGTTGGCCGACCGAGTGCCTGCACCCACCCAGGGTTTGCGAGCGACGGTGAGTGACTCCGGGTAGCGCTGAGTGCCCGCCCGATGTAGGATTTCTCACGCCAACTCATTGGGGGGCGGCGGGTTGCGTGTGGTTACGCGCGGCCACTAGACAATCCAGGGGAGGACCCAAAAATGCGTCGTAAGTCATTGGCGCTCGCGGCGGTAGTCGGAATGTTGTTGGCGGCCTGCGGAACCGCAGGAGAAGAAGCCACAACTACGACATCTGCCGATGTCACCACAACGACCGTGGCCGAGACGACGACTTCCAGCGTCGCCGAGACCACCACTACGACCACTTTCGAGACCGTCACGGTGAAAGTCGTGACCCTACCGTTCATCACCTTCGCCCCGTACTACATCGGTCTCGAAGAGGGCTATTACGAGAAGTACGGAATCGACATCGAACTGGTCGAGTTCACGGTGCAGGAGGAGATCCTCCCGGCCCTGTCGAGTGGTCAGGTCGACGTTTCCTCCGGCCTGGTCAGTGCGGGCATGTTCAACGCCATGGCCCGAGGCAGCGAGATCAAGATCGTTGCCGACAAGGGCTATGTCGATCCTGATGGATGTGTCAACTGGACGGTGCTTGGCCGAGACGACCTGGTCGAAAGCGGAGAACTGGACACGGCCGATCAGCTCGAAGGTTTGACGGTGAACATCGTCCCGGCGACCTGGCTCGAGTACTACCTCTCCGAGGTCCTTGCCGAAGGCGACCTCACACTCGACGACATCGACAAGGTCAACATCTCGTCCCCGGCCGTTCCTGAGGCCCTCGACACGGACCAGATCGACGCGGCGGTCAACGCAGAGCCATGGGTCACGCGACTCAACGCTGCTGGACACGTCCCCGTCTTGCCTCTGCCCCAGGAGCTGACGCCCGGCCAGTCCGGTGCCGTGCAGCTCTTCGGACCGACGCTCCTCGGCGACAACCGCGATGTCGGCGTGAGGTTCATGGCCGGTTACCTCGAGTCGGTGGCGCAATACGCCGAGGGGCCGACCGAGCGTAACCTCGAGATCATCGCCGAGTTCAGCCAGCTGCCTGAAGATCTGTTGAGCACGATGTGCTGGCCCGCGATCAACCCCTCTGGAGATGTCGACGAGAACGGCATCATGAGGTTCCAGGAGTTCGCAGTCGACCGCCAGTACCTCGACACGATCGTCGAGGCGGACGTGTTCATGGACTCGTCATTCCTCGAAGAGGCGCGCGAGATGATGGGGGCAGGCGGTTGACGGCACAGACCGCTGCGGCCGCGATCTCCGTAGAGAAGGTCTCCAAGCTCTTCGATACCCCATCGGGCAGGGTCGAGGCGCTCAACAACGTGAGCATGGAAGTTCGGCCCGGCGAGGTGGTCTGCCTCGTCGGACCGAGCGGCTGCGGCAAGTCGACGCTGCTCCGGATACTGGCCGGTCTAACCGAGCCCAGCGCCGGGACTGTTTCTCTTGACGGGCACAACGACGACCCGGTTCGGAGGACGATGGTCTTCCAGGACCATGGGCTGTTCCCATGGATGACGCTCCTCGACAACGTGGCCTTCGCGCTCGAAGCCGATGGAGCAGCCAAGAACGACCGAAGACGTCGTGCGTCCGCCCTGCTGGAACAGCTTGGTCTGGCATCGTTCCAGGACCGCTTCCCCGACGAATTGTCCGGAGGGATGCGTCAGCGGGCTGCCATCGCCCGGGCAATGCTCACCGAGCCGCAAGTTCTGTTGATGGACGAGCCATTCAGCGCCCTGGACGCCCAGTCGAAGCTGGTGCTCCAGGAAGAGCTGATGCGGTTGTGGGAGGCCGGCAGCCAGACGGTCGTCTACGTGACCCACGACATACGCGAGGCCGTGATCCTGGGTGACCGGGTGCTGGTGATGACGGGACGTCCCGGGACGATCCAACTGGGACTCGACATCGAGCTGGCACGGCCAAGAGACGTTTTTGATCGAGATCACCCCGAGGTGAAGGCGAAGGCATGGACTATCTGGAACGCAATAGAGGGCCAGGTGCGTCGCAACTTGCACATCCCGACCTAGCCGACGGCCTTCCCCGGAGGGCGCTCGGATGGAGGCCGCTGTGGCTGGTCCCTGCCGGCCTCTTCGTGGTCATGCTCGTTGCGTGGGAATTGCTGGTGCTGGCCGGGGTGGTTGATGCGCTGTTGTTCCCGCCGCCATCGCGAATTCTCGAATCCGCCGGTGAGTTGACTGCCAACGGTGTGCTCCCCGGGCACATCGCTGCGACAGTTCTGCGCGTGCTGGCAGCTGTGGTCCTCGGAGCCGGGCTTGGAACCCTGCTCGGCGTGGCCATGGGTAGCTCCCACCGGCTGCGCTCCGTGCTCGACCCGATAATCGGGGCGCTCCACCCTGTGCCCAAGATCGCCATCCTCCCCTTGATCATGGTGGTGTTTGGCATCGGTGACGTGTCGCTGGTGATCGTCATCGCTACCGGCGCCTTCTTCCCCATGCTGATCAACACGATGAGCGGGGTGCATCAGATCAACCCAACGTATCTCGACATTGCTCGTCTTCACGGTGTTGGCGGGCTGAGGAAGATGCGGCGCATCACCTTGCCTGCCGCCGGGCCATCGATGATGGCGGGTCTCCGATTGTCGCTGAACACTGCTCTGCTCATCACGGTGGCAGTCGAGATGATCGCTGCACGAACCGGTCTCGGATCGATGATCTGGCTCTCGTGGAGCACGCTTCGCACCGAGCACATCTACGTGGCAATTGCCGTGACGATCGCCTTTGGGTTGGCCGTGAACGGCCTTCTCTCCTGGATGACCCGTCGGACCCTGCCCTGGTTCCATGGGAGATTGCGGTGACCGACACCGTCACCGAGGTGGCGCCGGCCTGGACCGAAGAGGACCTGTCAGGCAGTGTCACCGATCGTTTCTACCGGGTAGCCGCAGCCTTGCCGGACCGCACTGCGGTGGCTGACGCCTCATCGAGAGCACTCACATTTGGAGAATTGGCCTCGATCTCGTCGGGAGTGGCCGGAGACGTTCTCTCATTGTGTGAGCCGGGGAGCAAGGTCGGGCTGCTCTCCGACCTCAGCGTCGGAACGATCGCCGGTCTGCTGGGTATCTCGGCAGCGGGTTGTGCCTACGTGCCGGTCGACTCCACCGAACCGCCCGGGCGGGCTGGTGACAAGATCACCTCCTCGGGTGCAGCGGTCATGGTCCTCACCCCAGGCCTGGAGCAGATTGCAGCGGAGATGGCCCCGCATTGCCGTCAGGTGATCGTTGACATCGAAGCCAAACCCGGTGACCCCCCCGCTCTGCCGAGCGTCACTCCGGACGACCACTTCAACCTGATCTTCACCTCCGGGTCGACCGGACAACCCAAGGGAGTGGTCCAGATCCACCGCAACGTCCTCTTCGACACCAATGCATCGAACACGATCTTCCCTATCGGTCTGGACGACGCCTTTGGTCTCGCTATCCCCCTCACCTTTGGCGCATCCGTATCGGATGTCATGGGCTCGATGCTCAACGGGGCACGTCTCGAGCTCTTCGACGTCAAAGTCCACGGCATCGAGGCCATGGCTGAGTGGATGGCAGACCGTGAGATAACTGTGACACATCTGGTGCCCACCGTGATTCGCCGCTGGCTCTCGGGGGTGCACCAGCCGGGCCGATACCCGAAGATGCGGATGATCCGGGCCGGCGGCGAACCCCTCTTCCGCAACGATCTGGAGCTCTTCAGCTCGAGATTCGACTCCGGATACCTCCGCAACGGCCTGGGAACGACAGAGACCTACCTCGTTGCCGCCGCTCTCTACGGGCCGGGCGATACCGTCGACACGCCGATCGTGCCGATCGGCGAGCCGGCGCCTGGTCGGAGGGTCAGCATCGTCGGCGACGACGGGCGGCCCGTTCCCGATGGTGAGGTCGGTGAGATTCACGTGACCAGCGCCTATCTCTCGCCGGGCTACTGGAACGATCCTGTCGGAACTGCCGCCTCATACATCGACCCCGGTGACGGCTCCGGTGAGCGCACCTATCGAACCGGTGACCTGGGCCGGCTACGGGACGATGGTCAGCTCGAGCACCTGGGTCGGGTCGACGACATGGTCAAGGTGGCGGGACAGCGGGTCCACCTCACCAATGTAGAAACCGTGATCACGAGTCTCGTCGGAGTCCGGGAAGCATCGGTTGCAGCGAAACGGGACGAGAGCGGCAACACCAGGCTCGTCGCCTACGTGGTCGTGAACGAAGACTTCCCTGGTGTGAGCCAAGCCCGGGGTCTCCTATCAGGACGCCTGCCGGCGCACATGATCCCGTCTCGTTTCGTGGTACTCGACTCTCTTCCGACTCTTCCCTTCGGCAAGGTCGATCGGCGGTCACTCGCTCTCCGGGATGAGGAAGACGAGGCCTCTGAGGTCGAGTTCCGGGCGCCGCGCACAGAAACGGAAGAGGCGCTGGCCGCCGCGGCTGCAGCAGCACTGGGAGTCGAAACCGTCGGTGTCGACCATGACCTTTTCGGACTTGGCCTGGACTCGCTGTCAGCAGTCCAAATTGTGGCGCGCGTCCGGGGGGCCCTCGGAGTGGGGCTGGCCATCGACGCGATATTCGAGAATCCGACCATCGCATCTCTGGCCCGTGCGCTCGAAGGCGCAGTGGGCGAGTCGGCGCCCTCCGACCTCGAGTCGCTGCTCTCCGACGTGGAGCAGATCGGCGAATCCGGAGCCAGGGAAGTCCTCGACACGGGCAGAAGGTGAGCTCCTCGTTCACCGAGCGGATCGCCCAGCTCGGCCCCGCCCAACGGGACCTCCTGGAACGCCGCCTCGACACACCTCCAGTGGCCGACAAGCCGTTGACCAAGGGTGAGCAGAAACAGGAGCATCCGGCCTCCCCTACTCAGAAGAGCATGTGGTTCGTTCACCATCTCGACCCTGCTTCGCCCGTGTTCAACAATGGCAATGCGGTGCGGATACGTGGCTCTCTCGATGTCGACGCGCTATCGGCCGCACTGTCGGAGCTGGTTCAACGTCATGAGGTGCTCCGGACGACTTATCGGCTGGTTGACGGTGAGTTGATGCAAGTCGTCCAGGAATCCCCCGACTCGGTTCTAGAGGTGAGAGAGACAGAGGCCCAGGGAGAGAACCTGTCTGAACGACTTCGTCAGGAGATCGAGGCCGAAGCGTCCCGGCCGTTCGACCTCGAGTCAGACCTGATGTATCGAGCAGTGCTCTATCGCCTGGCCGAAGACGATCACGTCCTCGTGAGGTCGGGCCATCACATCGCCTTCGACCGATGGTCAGTGGCTCTGGCCAACCGGGAGATCAGCGAGCTCTACAGAGCGCATACTTCGGGCCGGGAGCCGGTCCTGGCCGACCTGCCGGTTCAGTATGCCGACTTCGCCCGATGGCAGCTCGACAACCTGGCCGCCGACAAAGCCGAGGCCCGGCTTCGCTTCTTCACCTCCCACATCGCCGGTGTTCCCGACTACCTGGACATCCCCACAGACCATCCAAGAGCGCATGCCCAGGGCTCGGCTGGGTCCCTGCGCAGCCGCTTGTCGGACGAGCAGGCCTCCCGGGTGCGTCAGGTCGCCCGGGAGTTGGGGGCTACGCCCTTCATGGTGCTCCTGGCCGTCTACGGAGCGCTGATGGGTCGATACACGAGGTCAGATCAGTTGCTGGTCGGTGTGCCCGTTGCTCTGCGGACCGAGCCCGAGCTGACCGACATGATCGGACCGTTCATCAACACCGTGGTATTGCGTCTGGACCTGAGGGGCCGGCCTACTTTTGCCGAGCTCGTGGAGAGGGTGCGCCGGGCGTCGCTGAACATGATCGCCCATCAAGACCTTCCCTTCGACGAGCTGGTGCGGGAGGTCGCCCCCGACCGGGTCGCAACCAGAACTCCCCTCTTCCAAATCATGTTCGACTATCTCAACACCCCACACTCAGAGCTGGAGCTCGAAGGTCTCGAGCTAGAAGCGACCCCCCTCGAGCCGGCAAACACGGCCCACGACATCACTTTGTATATCGAGGACCAGCCATCGGGAATCGGGTCTCGCTGGGAGTATCGAGCCGACCTGTTCGATCGCGCAACGATCGGCGCCATCGCCGGCGCCTACGACAGCCTCGTAAACCGGCTGATCACAGATCCGGCCATTCTGATCGACGATCAGGGCATGCTCGATGCGCGGGATGAAGATCGGGTGCGCTCGATTGGCACCGGACCGTTTGCCGACACAGCCGGGAACGTCCTGGAAGCGCTCGAAACGAAACGAGCCCAAGCACCGGATGCGACCGCCGTCGAGTCGGGTCACACGTCCTTCAGCTACGACCAACTGGCCTCGATGGCCCGTCAGGTCGCGATCGGACTACGGGAGCATGGGGTGGGGTCGGGACAGAGGGTCGCCCTGCTCCTGAATAGGTCTGTCGAGCTCCTGGCAGGTCTCATCGGTGTGATGATGTCCGGCGGCATTGCCGTGCTGCTCGACCGTGATCAGCCGGAAGCGAGGTTGTCGGAGATGCTCGGCGCAGCGGAACCGGCCTTGATGGTGACTGACACGCCTGAGGCACCGTTCAGCGACGCTGACATAAGCGTCTTCGTGACAGACCTCTTCGATCGTGAGATGGCGGATGACTCGCTCGGGTTCACTCCCCTGGTTTCGCTGCAAGCGACCGACCCCGCCTATGTCGTGTTCACCTCCGGGTCGACCGGCAAGCCCAAAGGAGTTCTGGTTGGCCACGGTTCGCTCGCCAACTTCGCCATGGCCGCCTGCATTGCCTATGGCCTCGAACCCGAAGACCGGGTACTCCAATTCGCCTCGCCGGGATTCGACACCATCGTCGAAGAGGTCTTCCCGGCCCTATCGATAGGCGCGACAGTGGTCATGCGACCCGAAGAGCTCTTCGGCAGCTTCGAGGCATTCGAGCGTTTCTCCGAAGACCAGAGAATCACCGTGCTCGACCTGCCAACAGCCTGGTGGCACAACTGGGTGGAAGATCTCGATGGGTCGGGCCGGCCGCTTCCAACCCCGCTCCGCATGGTCATCGTCGGCGGCGAAGCGGCGCGCTCGGACCTGTGGAGGGTCTGGACCGGACTGGCTGGGGACCGCCACTGGGTGAACAGCTACGGCCCCTCTGAAGGCACGGTTGTCGTCTCGACCTTCGAGCCGACTGCGGCCTATCAGCCGATGGGCCAGATCATGCCGATCGGAAGGCCCATCCAGAACACGACCCTGCTTGTCACCGACTCGTACGGTCATCCGGTTCCACCCAGGGTGCCCGGTGAGCTTGTTATCGAAGGAGCGCCGGTGGCCATGGGCTATCTCGGCGACGAGGAAACCCGGGGGTTCTCCGAAGGGATTCATTCGGCTCACCGCCGATACCGGACGGGTGACAGGGCCCGTGTGATGCCGGATGGCACCCTCGAGTTCGTCGGGCGTATCGACTCCCAGGTCAAGGTTCGGGGCACGCGGGTGGAGCCCGCCGAGGTGGAAAGAGCCCTGCTCGATCACCCGGCAGTCGCCGATGCGGCGGTTGTTCCCGACGAAGGTTCCGATCTCGTCGGCCATATCGTGGTGACCGATGCGACGGCTGACATCGCCCTGGTGAGGGAGTACCTGGCGACGAGGCTGCCCGAGCCAATGATCCCCACCCGATGGCTAGTGCACGACGCCCTACCCAAGACCCCCGGCGGCAAGGTCGACCGCCGGTCGCTCGGGCGACAGGAGAGCCAACCGGTCGCACCCCGCAATGGTCGAGTCGCACCCCGATCGGACCTGGAATCGAGGCTCGCCGGCATCTGGGAATCCGTCCTTGGCACATCCGACATCTCCGTGACCGACTCCTTCTTCGATCTCGGGGGCCATTCCCTCCTCGGGGTCAGGATGCTGTCACACGTCTCGTCGACGTTCGAGGTCGACTTGCCACTGCGTGTGATCTTCGAGACTCCAACGATCGAATCGATGGCCCGTTTCCTGGAGACGGCTCATGCCTGAGGGCCCTGGCAGGAAAGTCCGCTTCGCCGACCTGAGGTCGCAGCTGGGAACACTGGTGGAACCCGGGAACCGCTGGCGTTGGTTCGTGCTCGTTGGGCTGGCGGTGGTCGGTGCGGGAATCGAAGCGCTGGGTGCCCTCGTTGTCTTCTATCTGACCAACTGGCTGGTCGGTGCCGAGACAAGTGGTGGAATCGGCCAGTTCCTCCCCTCCCCCGAATCGGACGAGTTGGCCACAACGGTGATCGTCGCCATTGCGGTCTTCTTCTTGATCCGCGGCGCATTCTCTCTCCTGCTCACCTGGTTCCAGGCCAAAGCGGTTCACATGACCGCAGCCCGCATCTCGGATCGCCTCTTTCGTCGCTACCTATCTGCGCCTTATCAGCTCTACTTGAAGCGCAACTCAACAGAGCTCATGCGCAATGCGCTCAGCTCCGTCGAAGGCGTGGCAACCCGCTTTCTGACACCTCTCGTATCGGTGGTCACCGAGGCGATCGTCGTGCTGGTGCTGGTGGTAGTCCTTGCTGTGACAGCACCTCTCGCCACCCTTCTCGTGGCTGCAGTCCTCGGTGTGGCCTCTCTGGTCGTGATGCGTCTCGTTCGTTCCCGGCTCAAGAAGTATGGAAGGCAGGCCGAACAGGCCACTCAAACCAGCCTGGCCACGATCCAGCAGAGCTTCAACGAGTCCAGGTCGATCCGGATCCTGGGGCGACAGCGATACTTCGCCGACGCCTTCAGCAGCGACCGGCTCGACTTCGCCGAGTCCCGCCTCTATCTGGCCGTCTACTCCAAGCTGCCGCGCGTAGCGATTGAGACACTCGTGTTCCTTCTCCTGGTCGGATTCCTCAGCGTCATATCTGCCGTCGATGCGATCGGATCGATCGGGGTGTTCGGTCTCTTCGGGTATGCGGCACTGCGAATCATGCCCGGCCTCAACCAGGTGGTCAGCGGTCTGAACCTGATGCGATACGGCCAGGCCTCGATAGACAACGTCATAGGCGACCTCCGGGGAGAGGAAACGGACCTTCCGGATGCAGACGTCGAGCGGGAGCGGTTGCCATGGTCGGTGCTGTCCCTCGACGGCGTCACATTCGGCTACGAGCCGGGGGCCGCCGCGGCAGTCCAGGAAGCCAACCTGACTGTGACCCGGGGCGAGGTTCTCGGCCTGGTGGGGCAGACCGGCTCAGGCAAATCGACCCTGATCGATCTGATCCTCGGGCTCCTCGAGCCGACCCGTGGCCAGATCCGAGTCGACGGCCGAGCACTTGCGGAGGTGAGGGGTGGCTGGCAGGCCAATCTGGGTCTGGTCCCCCAAGACATCTACCTGCTCGACGATTCAATCCTCAGAAACGTGGCATTCGGCATTCCCGACGAGGAGATCGATCGCGGACGTGTCGACGAGTGCCTTCGCATCGCACAGCTCTCCGACTTCGTCTCCAACACATCCGACGGACTGGAGACCCGCATCGGCGAGCGGGGCACCTCCGTGTCGGGCGGCGAGCGTCAACGAATCGCCATAGCCCGGGCCCTGTACTCGAGCCCTAGCCTGCTCATCCTCGACGAGGGCACATCGGCGATCGACACGGTGACCGAAGCGAACCTCGTCCGCGAGCTCAAGGACTCCGGATCCATCGACACCGTGATAGTGGTCTCGCACCGGCTATCGAGCCTCCGGATCTGCGATTCGATCGCAATCATGGATCAGGGCCGGCTGGTCGACCGGGACGATTACGACGCCCTCATTGCACGAAACTCGATTCTGTCGGACTTGAGCCGGGCCTCGGGCTGATCGCTCACGAGCTAGCCCGGCCAACTTCCCCACGAGTAGCCTCAACCGAACCATCCCGACAGGAGGGTCACATCAAGAACCAGATCGATGTACTCGTGATCGGCGCCGGCCAAGGGGGCCTGGGAGCGGCAAAGGTGATCTCAGAATTGGGTGTCGACGTCGTTGTCCTGGAGAAGGGGCGGATCGGTGAGACCTGGCTGTCGCAGCGCTGGGACAGCTTCTCCCTCAACACCCCTAACTGGATGAATGGGCTGCCCGGCTCGCCCTATCCCGGTGACGACCCTGATGGGTTCATGACTCATACCGAGCTGGTCGACTACTTCAACGAGTATGTCAAAGAGTTCGATATCGACGTGAGAACGGGGGTCAACGTGACGAGGGTCGCCCCCTCGAACGGGGATGGTCGATTCGTGATTGAAACAGACTCCGAATCGGGCAGGGAACAATTGGAGTGCTCCCAGGTCGTGGTCGCATCAGGCATCGCCAATTCTCCGCATGTCCCTTCCGTGGCGGCCGAATTCCCCGAGAAGATCGTTCAGATCAGCACGGGAACGTACCGTTCACCGGAGCACCTGCCCGAAGGTGCAGTCTTGGTGGTTGGTGGTGGCCAGTCTGGGGGCCAGATCGTCGAAGACCTGCTCGATGCCGGCCGGGAGGTCTACTTCTCGATCAGCAACGTGGGCCGCGTGCGGCGTCGCTACCGGGGCCGTGACTTCATGGAGTGGATGGACATCCTGGGGATCTGGGATCTCGCCACTTCGGATGCCGACGCCGAAATGCTCACGGCCACCAATCCGCTCACCTCGGGTGTCGGGCCTCGTGGTCACACCATCAGCTTCCAACAGCTGGCGGCCGATGGCGCTCATCTCATGGGACGACTCGAGGAGGTGGAAGATGGCGTGGTCTGGACCGACGATCGTGTGATGGGCTATGTGCGATTCGGCGACGAATTCTCCAAAGAGCTCAAAGACAACATCGACGATTACATCGCTGAGGCCGGAGTCGAGGCCGAAGCTCCGGCAGACGACTCCGCTGACGAGCCAATCGCAGACGACGAAGACATCGAGTTCGTCACCCGTCTCGACCTCGATGCGTCCGGTGTGGGTGCAGTCATTTGGTGCACCGGGTTCACCGCCGACTTCTCATGGATCGAGCTCCCCGTCACAGATGACAGAGGGATGCCGGTTCACGACCGAGGTGTGAGTGCGGTCCCCGGCCTCTATTTCATAGGATTCCCCTGGCTATCGAAGCGCAAGTCGGGCGTGGTCTACGGCATCGAGGAAGACGCGGCTCACATCGCCAAGACCATCGCCTCGGAGCTGGCAGGCTCGACCCACTGAGGTACATCGCACCCACCCGCGAGGACTTTCGCAGGTGTTCACTCTCACTCTCTGAGGAATAGGAGAACCTCGTCGAGGAACAACTCAGGGTTGGTGTCCATGGCAATGTGCTGTTGGCCCGCAAGGGTGACGACACGCGAGTCGGGGAGAGCAGCGTCGACTGCTTCGACGGCTCTCCGAAACATCGGCGGACTGTCCCCGCCGAGAAGCAGAAGCGTGGGCACATCCAGGTCGGCGAATTTCGTCGGGTCGAAGCTGTAGTGCTTGTCGATCGCCAACTCTCTCGGAATGGTGTGAGCGAGCTCGACCCTCCTCGACCACATGGGAAGTTGCCGGTACTCATCGAACTCATGTTCCGGCATCCCCACTACCGACTTGAAGAACAGCTCGAGGGCGCCTTCCGGGTCGTCATCATCGATCAACTCCTGCATCAGATCCGGCACTCCAGGCGGGTACATGTCGAGGCCCGTCGGGATGGGAGGCTCGTAGAGAACCATCTTGTGGATCCCGTCGGTCAGAAGCGCCGCCTCGAGGCTGCAGACCGCACCGTAGGAGTGGGCGAGGACGGCAACTGTGCCCTCGATCGCCTCAACCACCGCGGCGATGTCCTCTGCCTCGCGCTGGATGCTGTACGCCCCGGTGTCACCACTCTCACCCCGTCCCCTTCGATCGACGGCACACACGGTGAAGTGCTCCTCCAGTTGCGGGGAGACACCGGACCATCGGGTGTGATCGGCGGTGGTGCCGTGCACCAGGACCAGCGGAGGTCCGGCGCCAGATTTCACTGCGGCGATCGCCGTGCCGTCCGTCGACGTGAAGAGTTCCATCTGCCTAATTCCTTCCGGCGCTCCGACCCATCACCGACACTACAAGGGGCAAGCCAAGCGGCGAGACGAAGACCGCTTCCTTAGGTTCTACGTCTCATATATGAGACGTAGCGCGACTCGAAAGCCGCTCTGCTGCCGGGCGATCCTGTCAGCCCTGTTCTGCCTCCCATGCAGCGAGACCCTCATCGAGGTGTTGAAGTTGGACGTCAGCACATGCTTCGCCGTTCTTGTCGAGGCTGTCACAGGCGTCGAACACCTCGGGGCCGTAGTTTTCGCCGAGCCAACCGTTGTAGAACGAAACCCCCTGCGAAGGTGGCGGTAGCTGGAAGGTGATCGCGTTGACGATCTGACCGTTGCGAACCGCGTACCGGGCAGTGAAGGAGGCTGGCTCGTCACCAAAGGCCTCTTGGATGTCGTCACCGATGAAGCCCTTGCATTCGACAACGTCGGCCCCGGTCTCCGGGTCGAGCTCACCATTTGCAGAACACTCGTACTCGGAAAACGTGGCTCCTTTGGTCGTATTCAAGCCCCAGGAGAAGTCGAGTGCGTCCTGCCCGGCAGGTGTTTCGATGGGTTGGCCGTACCAGACCGCGTTGTCGGCGACCAACCCAAAGAACGCGTCGACATCGGCCGCGCTCCAAGCCTCGTAGGCGGCCTCGACGACTTCTCCGGGTGTGCTCGGTCCCACGACCTCCTCTCCCGGGAGAAGCACAACGAGCGCCACCACCAAAGCGATGACAGCAGCGCCGGCGGCTGCGATCAACCGAGGGCTGCGGGGCTTCTGGCGTGGCTGTTGGATTTCTCTCTCTTGTGTCTGCATGGCCTCGCTCCTTTGCGGGGTCAGGGTGAGGAGGGAGTCGAGGTCGACCTCCGAGGTGAGCAAATCCGGGTCCGGGACCGGATTGGCATCACGAAGGCGCTGGAATGCGCTGTCGACTGACATCAACGTCCTCCTCTTTCTTCTGCAGCACGCGGAGAAAAGCCGTCTTGTTCGGGTACAGGTTGCATGGCTGCGGCGAGACGCTTCTTGGCCCGGTGCAGCCTCTGTTCGGCAGCGGACGTGGAGACACCTAAGGCGACTCCGATCTCAGGAGCGGTAAGGCTCTCCCAGGCTGAGAGCATCAGGACCTCCCGGTCGGTAGGTCGGAGCCGTTGGAGACAGTCGATTACCTCTTGGTCGTTTTCGCGCTGGACGATGTAGACCTCGGGCGTCTCGGAGTGGAGGTTTGCCAGACCACCGACCTTGTCCTTGAGCCGGCGGTAGCGGAGAGCCGACCTCCACCGGTTGGACAGGACGCGGCGGGCGATTCCAAAGAGCCAGGCCCGTTCGGTGTGATGACGGAGATCATCGATGCGACGCCAGGCGGTGGCGAACACTTCGGCTGCGACATCTTCGGCATCGGTGTAGCCGGTGCGTCGGACGCAGTACGCAAGGACCTCGTTGTAGTGGTCCTTGTACAACGCTTTGATCGTCGTCTCGGGTGTGGTCGGCACCATTCTCTGCCTTCCAGACCTACATGTCCAGGCCAGACCCAATCCTGACAGGTGTCAGGCATCGCCGTCGGGCGGACAAGACGTGATCAGGTCGGAAAGCCCGACCCGCAGCACACGGAGAAGATCCGGAGGGCCTGGCCAACCCTCCGGGTCGACGAGCCGGGTCTCAAACCGCTTCCTTAGGTTCTACGTCTCATATATGAGACGTAGCGCGACTCGAAAGCCGCTCTGCTGCCGGGCGACACGGATATCGGTCCGAAGGCACCAGCATTACGCACGACAGCTCCGCACCTCAACCTCGGCACCCACGCCAGGCGTAGGCTCGGCACCGGCACCCAATTCATCGACCAAACGAGGACGTGGTTGTCTTGGATGCGAGTCAACCTGGATACAAGGGGTTCAAGGAATATACGCCGGGTTTCCTCCGGCGATATGACGCTTTCGTCGTGGGCTTCATGGCCCCACGCGTCTGGAAGATGGGAGCGGGGCCCGGGCTCGAGCTCTACCAAAACCACATGGGTCAGCGGCATTTGGATGTGGGCCCGGGCACGGGCTACTTCATCGTCGAAGCGAAGCCCCCTGCCGACACAGAGCTGACTCTCGTAGATGCCAATCCCAATGTCCTGGAACACTGCAAGACGACCCTGGCCACTTGGGAACCAACGACAGTGGAGGCAAACGTCCTCGAGCCTCTTCCAGTGGATGGGCCGTTCGACTCCGCCGGCCTCGCTCACGTGATCCACTGTCTACCCGGCCCGATGACAGCCAAGGCCAAGGCGATCGAGCACATCGCCGCGGTTCTCTCCGACGACGGGGTCTTGTTCGGAGGAACGATCCTGGGGATGTCGGCGGATCACACTTGGGCGGCGCGGGCGTTCCTACGGATCACCAACTTTCAGGGAGGGTTCGACAACCGCAACGATGACGTGGACGGTCTTCGAGAGATCCTCAAGGCATCGTTTCGCGACGTTGAGATAGATGTGCCCACTGGCTCGGCGGCCTACTTCGTGGCGAGAAACCCTCGAAGGACTACCTGATCGGCCATCGACGACCTCGATCATCACGTTCGCATCCGCCCACACTCTTCCTCGGCGGCGGCGCCCTCATCATCGCCCGGACGGCCTGGGCTTTCCGCCGGACACCAACCCCTCGGGTGTCCGGCGAAAGCTGATTCGGCCTCTGGGCTACCTAGCGCCTGCCCGGCTTCGAGATCGCAGCCAAGACAGCGTCGTGGTCACTCGATGCGTAAGCCGTCAGGTCGATGTACTCGTTGAAGTACAGGTAACCGTATGGCTCAGGCGAGTTCAGCTGCCACACCTCGGCATCGTCGACGAGTCGCTTGGCTGACGGAGACGCCATGATGTAGTCGAGGCGGCCGTAGCGACCGTCGAACTTGAAGGTGAACGCTCCGGGATCGAATCGGTCGACCAGGTCGAGATAGCCGGCCCGCTCGAAGATCCTGATCGGATCCTCCTCGGCGTAGGAGTTCAGGTCCCCCACCACGAAGGTGTCGGGGCTGTTGACTCCGGTCGGCTTGGTCCGCACCCAATCGACGACTCGCTCCGCTGCGTACTCACGAACGAGATCGCAGTTCCCCGTCTGAGGATCGTCCTGGCCGTCGCCAAAACCAGCGGGCACGACCACGTCGTCACACGCTGAGCCCTTCGACTTGAAGTGGTTGACGACGACTGTCACAACCTGCCCGTCAATGTCGAAGCTGGCGGCGAGGGGCACCCGGTTCTTGTTGGTGTCCTCGCCAGTTAGCAGCGCATCGATGTCGAAGGTCGCAACGTCACCAACCATGGTTGCCCGGTGAGGCTGGTAGATGATTCCGACCGCGATCGCATCGGGCCCCAGTCCGCCCCCGCCGAGACCCTCGTTCGTGAGGAGCGCCTCAGGCACGCGGACCCAGTCGTAAAGATCGGATCCGGCTGCCTCGTTGAGCTGGCCAACTAGCGTCTCGATCGACGGCTCGGTCGACGGATCACCGTCGAAGGAGTCTTCGTAGTCGTTCTCGAGCTCCATGAGCCCAAGCACGGCCGCGTCCATCTCCAGGATCGCGTTGACGATCTTGGCGGACTGGACGTCGAACTCCTCTTGGCTTTGCGCGCCGCGCAGGACGTCAGAGTCGCCGAACGTATTGAAATAGTTCAACACGTTGAATGCCCCGATGTCGGTTCCACCGGCGAAGTAGGGAGCAGGCTCCCGATCGGCAAAGGTCGGTGACCCGTCAACGACCTCGGGGAACTCGATTGGCTCGAGCAGGTGATCGCCGAAGGAGAAGAAGAGGGTTCCGACGACGCCCGCCTCGACAATGTCTCCCGCTCTCTCATTCGGGTCGCCGAACCACGGTGCGTTGGCGTTGCCGAACTCACCCCGGTCGTCGATGAACAGAAGATTGTCAGCGTTCGCATCTTCCAGAGCCATGGCTTGTGGCGACCCGGGTGCGAACACATCGCTGGGCTGACGGAGGATCCCCGAAGCGGAGACTCCGAGCTCACCGAACCGGTAGGCAGTGAAAAGACTCGTCACGGTCAAGTCCTGAGTCGTGACGACCAGCATCCCTTCTCGCGCTTCCCGCTCGTTGGATCCCGCAGGCAGACTGAAGGCCTCGGGTGCGATCTCGACGGGGTCGGCGTCACAGACCGCCACCGCTGAAGCATCGATCTGGGTGTTGCCGAAGTTCTCTTCGACTTCACCGGTGACCTGGACGATGTCGAAGCGGCTCAGCGAATCGAAGTCGAAGCCGGATGGGGGCGTGACGAACACGCCTTCGGAACTGCTGCGCAGACCGTCGACGTCGCCGGGTTCCTCCTGAACCATGAAGCCGCCCAGGTCGGGATAGATGGCCGTGACGGACGCCTCGACGGTGACATCGGAGCCGGAGATCGGGGAGGATGATCCGGGGCCCTGAACCGCTGAGATGAGCGTCAGATCCGTCACGTCACATTCGGCGACAGGTGTCTCCAAGCCTGGTGCAAAGTTCGAGGGCTGCGGGCCGACCCAGGTGTCGCCGACCTTCTGCAGGGAGTCGCCCACGGCTGTTGAGGAGGACTCGGACACACCGATGTCGGTGGAAGTCATCCCGGCGGCCGGGCCGTCGGCGGCCGTAAAGGTCCCCTCGTAGCTGAGGAACTCAATGACGGTGCTGGACGGATCGACGAGGGCCATGCCATCTGGAGATCCGTTCTGAAGGCCGTTGGACGGGTAGGTGACCGTGAAGGCACCAGCGGCGGAGACCACGCCTGAGAGGGTGGTGGTGTCGTAGACGACATCGGTCGAGCCGTTGTACAGGACGATCGACCAACCGGTCATGTCCATGCCGGCAGGGGCAGTCACTTCGAGTGCTTCCCCGGTGTCCGTACCGGTGTTGTCGTAGTGGATTTCGCTGAAGAATGGGGTGTCTGACGCCCCACCCGGCACTGCGGGGACCAAAGCGGCCACCATCGCCAGTGCAACTACCAAAGCTCTTCTTGCAGGTTTCACGAACCCGTCCTCCCTCTCGAATCTGAGACAAACATAGCGACATCAAGTGACACGATGCACAACGAAGGGTGAAATTCGACCGCTCGACGTGTTCAAACCTGAAATGGGTAGTGATGCCTTGTCTGGCAACGGCTGTTTCGTTCTGGCAGTAGATGGGTACCCAACGGCTGCAAATTCAGAATCGAAAGGAACAAATCGTGGAAATCTTGATCTGGCTCTTGGTGGGTCTCATCGCTGGTGCGGTGGCCCGCTTTCTCGTCCCCGGGGAAGACCCGATGGGTTGGCTCGGCACCCTGGTGCTCGGCCTCATCGGTTCGCTGATCGGTGGATTCCTGGCCAACGTGATCTTCGCCGGCGAAGCCGACATCAGCACGGCCGGGATCATCGGTTCGATCATTGGAGCGATCATCGCACTGCTGATCTACCGAGCCATGCGGTCACAGACTGCCTGAATATCGACCGGTCGTCGTCTCACGACGATGACCAACAGCAACACGGCGGTCCCCGACTTAGATCGGGGGCCGCCGTTCTCATGTCACACAGCGCTGCTCCCGCTCGGGTCAGACACCGACGACAACCCGGTTGGCACACCAATCGGCCAGACTTCCCAAAATGCTGTTGTCCGCATTGCAGGAGTTGTCGGCCCTCTTGGGGTCCCGGGCTGCCACAGCGCCTACCCCTGATGACGCAGCCAAGGCTCAAACACTCAAAGGACATGTCGACGAGTTCTTGATTCCGCGCGTCATCGATCTCGATGCTCCGCTTCTCACCGTCATCCTCGGCCCCACAGGAAGCGGGAAGTCGAGCCTCTTCAACGCAATCGCAGGTGCAGCCCTGAGCGAGGTGGGCGTTTTGCGACCGACGACACGACGCGCCCACGTTCTGGTCCCTCCCGGAAGCCTCCTTCCGACCGCCATATCGAAACTGCTCGAGGAAGACACCGTCGAGATCTTGGAGCACCCCGCCGCCCTGGAGCACCTTGCTCTGGTCGACGCCCCGGACTTCGACAGCATTGAAGAAGGCAACCGCATCCTCGCCCGACGCCTTCTCGAAGCGGCCGACCTCATCGTTTTCATGACCACCGACACGCGCTACGCAGACGACATCCCATGGAGGATCCTTTCGAGAGCGCGTGAACGTGGTGTGCCGATGCTCACTGTCATCAATCGCCTGCCGGGCAACGTGAGGGAGCGAACCGCGGTGATGGGCGACTACCAGCGCCTCCTACGGGAAGGAGGCTTCGCCGACCTCCACGCGGGCGGGAGTTTCGAAGTTGTTGGCGTAGACCTGGGTGAAACCGACACGGCGACGTCCGGGCTCCGCCGTGAGGCAGTAGAGCCGGTGATGAAGACTCTCCAACAGCTCGTGGACGACGATACCGGGCGGCGCGATCTCGTCCGTACCAGCATGCTCACCGCAGTCCGGGAACTACCGAAGTCGATTGAAGAGATCATTCGTGAGATTGATGAGGAAGATCGTCTGCGGGAGGACTTGCTCGGAGTCGCAAGGTCGAGTTACCACGCACACCGATCGGAAGTCGACGAGCGCATCGACCGCGGCACATTTCTTCGCACCGAGGTGCTTCGGGAGTGGCAGGACTTCGTCGGTGCCAATCGGGTAGCCCGGGTGGTCGCCGAAGGCGTCGGGAAGGTAGCGGCAACAATCCGATCGCTGTTTCGGCCCGGCCCGGCCCCTCCCGCTCCGGAGATAAGAGATGCGGCTTTCGCCGACCTCATCGGGCTGGTCCGGGCAGAGGCCGACCGGGCGGCGGCGGAGACGGCCGGGTCTTGGGCGCGACTCCCGTTCGGGTCGGAGGCCGTGGGGGACCACCCCGACCTTTGGGGAGTCTCTCCCGCCCTGCCGAAGGCTCTCGGCGAGGCGCTGTCGGCTTGGGGTGGGCGGATCACCCGGGACATCATGGAAGTCGGCGAGAAGCGACGGGGTCTTGCCAAGTCGGCGAGCCTCGGTGTCAACGTTGTTGGAACCGGGGCGATCCTCGCCGTGTTTGCCCAGACCGGAGGCCTCACGGGAGCCGAGGCAGGCATCGCAGCAGTGACCGCCGTGGTCAACCAAACCCTCCTCGAAGCCATATTCGGTGAAGCCAATGTCGCCAGGTTCGTGGCGAAAGCACGCGAAAGCCTCGACGAGGCAATCGACGAGATCTTCGAAGCCGAGAGGCAGCGGTTCGAGGCGGCTCTGGGCCTCTCCCCACAGTCCGGAGAGCTCGCCGATCGGCTCAGGACCGCCGTCGCCTCGCTCGCGGAGGAATCACCATGAGCCTCACCGCCCTCCTCGACGACTTCGGAGAGGCGATCCGACTCGGGGAGTCGATGGGACTGGACGATCGCCTCGGCGCGGCGAGGCAGACTCTGGTCGATGCGCGCAGCAGGGAGGGATTCCCGGGCGATGCCTTCGTCCTTGCTCTGATAGGTGGCACCGGCGTGGGCAAGTCGAGCCTGCTCAACAAGATCGCCGGAGAGGAAGTGAGCACGTCATCGGTGCTGCGCCCGACTACAGACTCGCCGCGTGCCTGGGTCGCCGCGCCGAACATCGACGAGGTGGAGCCAATCCTCGAGTGGCTCGGAGTCGACGAGGTGGTAGCTCACTCGGGTGGATTCCTCGCCGGCGTGGCCATGCTCGACATGCCCGACTTCGACAGCATCGCCAAGGAGCATCGCCTGACAGTCGATCAGCTCCTCCCCAGAATCGATGCCGTCCTCTGGATCGTCGACCCGGAGAAGTACGACGATGAGCGGCTCTACGAGTACCTGCGTGGCGTGGCGGGCCGGGCCGAAGACTTTCACATCGCGTTGAACAAGATCGACTTGTTGGACCCTCGGGATGCTGCCGAGATCGAGAGAGATCTCGAGGGACGACTCAGGCTGGCCGGCATCGCGGACCCTTCGGTTCATCTCGTCTCCGCTGCCACCGGTGAGGGCATCAGCGACCTTGTCGCGATGCTGGAAGAGAAGGCCGCCACCAAGCGAGTCGTCTTCGAGAAGCTGCGCGCCGACGTCCTGGACGAGATGAGCTCGATCGCCAACCTCGTTGGTGCTGCGACCCCGTCGGGGCGAGCCGATTCGGCGAGCCTCCAGCTCACCGAGAGCCGGTCTAGAGCAGTGGATGCCGCCATCGACCTCGTCGACACAGCCGGGATAGGCCGCCAGATCACTGCGGCCTACCTGGAGCGGGCGAGGGTCTCGGCAGGATCCATCCTCGGGAGAATCGGAGCTCTGTTTCGCCTCGTGTTCGGCGCCACGAGACGGAAGGCCGACCCGGTCCGCTATGCCCGAAACTGGCGGTCTCGTGGGGACGTCGATCGCGCCGTGAACGTGGTGCGTCAGGCGTACCTGGACGCTACGGCCGGCATTCCCCCGGAGGGTCGCGCCGAGATCCTCGACCGGCTCGATCCCGACGCTGCTCGAGACGGGGTGATCGAGGCACTCGACACGGCGCTGGCGGGTGCCGCGTCGGACATCGCGATCAGGACACCGCTCCTGTGGCGCATCCTCGGGGTGGTCCAACTGATCGCGACTGCAGGGATCCTGGTCGCGATCGCTTGGTTCCTGACCCTGCTCATCTCGCCTGGTGTTGTCCCCGTCGACTCGGTGGAGGTGCCTATCGCCGGGCCTGTCCCGATGCCACTCGTTCTTCTCGTCGCCTCGGCATTGCTCAGCTTCTTAGTGGGAGGGATCGTTCGGATCCACGCGTCATGGTTGGGCAGCCGTCAGGCGAGGGCGGTTGCAGGGTCGGTTCGCGATCGGGTGGCGGAGGCAGTAGATGAGCACGGCTTCGGCCTCATCCACCGATTGCAGGAGGATCGGGCCGCCTTGGGCGAGTTGATGGCGAAGGTGCGGGAGGGTGGGTCGTATTCCGTGGATCGCAGAGGGCCACCGTGACGATCCGACCGTCGTGGGGTCAGTTCGGCGAGACCAACCGGGTAGATTCGAAGTCACTTCCGTAGCCGGCGACGCTCGCTCTCAGAGAGGTATCGCTTCCGCACCCGTATCGCATCCGGGGTGACTTCAACCAGCTCCTCGTCGTTGATCCACTCGATGGACAGCTCGAGTCCCATCTGTTTCTTGGGCCGGAGCTTGATGGCATCATCCGAAGCGTGAGTGCGAATGTTGGTGAGCTCTTTGCCTTTGGTCGCGTTGACGACCATCTCCTCGGGTCGGGAGGCCTCGCCGATGATCATCCCCTCGTAGACCTCCTCACCGGGGCCGATGAACAGCTCACCGCGCTTTTGGAGGTTGTCCAGGGCGAAGGCGGTCGACACACCGGCACGATCGGAAGTCATCGCACCGCCCACCCGATGGGGCAGCTCGCCAACCCACGGGATCCACCCCTCCTGGTTCTGGTGTACCAGGGCCGTGCCTCTCGTCTCGGTCATCAATTGGGAGCGGAAGCCGAGCAGGGCCCGTGAAGCGGCCTCGAGCGTGATGATGGTCCTGCCCGTGTCACCGGGTCGCATGTCGGCGACTTTTCCTTTGCGAGGCGCGATCGCCTGGGTGACGGTGCCGACATGCTCGTCGGGCACGTCAACGACAGCTCGCTCCAAAGGCTCATGCGGCTTGCCATCGATCTCGCGGAGCACAACCTCGGGACGGCTCACCTGAATCTCGTATCCCTCACGCCTCATGTTCTCGATGAGGACTGCCAGTTGCAGCTCACCACGACCCGCCACCTCTATGACTTCGGGTGAGGATGTGTTCCCGATTCGGATCGATACGTTGCCCAGGACTTCCCGTTCCAGCCGCTCCCGGATCTGTCTGGAGGTGAGGAACTTCCCCGACTTGCCGGCCAGCGGCGAGGTGTTGACGCCAAAGGTCATCCGAAGCACCGGCTCGTCGACGGTGATCCTGTCCAATGCGACAGGGTTGTCGGGGTCGGCGAGGGTGTCCCCGATCTCGACCTCGGGGAACCCGGCCAGGACGAAAAGGTCGCCGGCGCGAAGCGACTCGACTTCGGTGCGTCCCAGGCCGTCGAAGCCCAGTAGTTGCGTCGGCTTTCGGCGCAGCGGTGGCTCGCCTGGGGCGGAGTGGCACAGCGCAACGACCTGGCTGGATTCGAGCGTTCCCTGCACCACTCTGCCGATGGCAAGTCGACCCAGGTAGTCGGATGCGTCGAGGTTGGTGACGAGCGCCTGCAGCCTGGCGTCGGGGTCGCCGCTGGGTGGAGGAATCGTCGACACCACCGCATCGAGGAGCGGACTCATGTCTGCGTCCTCGGCGGGAACACCCACCCCGGCCAGGGCTCGGCCCTCCCGGGCGACCGTTGAGACGATGTCGAAGTCGATGTGCTCGTCCGGCGCGTCGAGGTCGAAGAAGAGCTGGTAGATCTCGTCGACCACCTCGGAGAGCCGGGCGTCGGGCCGGTCGACCTTGTTGACGACGACCACTGCGGGCAGCCTTCGGGCAAGGGCTTTGGAGAGCACGTATCGGGTCTGTGGCATGGGGCCTTCGGCGGCGTCGACGAGAAGGAGCACCCCGTCGACCATCGCCAGCGCCCTCTCCACCTCGCCACCGAAGTCGGAGTGACCGGGTGTGTCGACAAGATTGATCTTGGTGCCCTTCCACTGCACGGCTGCCGCCTTGGCGAGGATGGTGATGCCCCGCTCCTTCTCCTGGTCGTCGGAGTCCATGACCCGCTCGACCTTCTCCCCGTGCGCGGAGAACACACCAGCGGCGGAGAGCATGGCATCGACGAGCGTGGTCTTTCCATGGTCGACGTGCGCGATGAGAGCAACGTTGCGCAAGGGGGAATCCGGCATGCCCGAAACGGTACCGGGGCTGGTTTCCCTACAGGATG